>Ga0182027_10000319_pt1 | contig 83779 bp, 68 predicted proteins | sample 712E1DmetaG_FD_121300 | JGI IMG/M metagenome (GOLD analysis project Ga0182027, IMG submission 121300) | Permafrost microbial communities from Stordalen Mire, Sweden - 712E1D metaG (Illumina Assembly) | ecosystem: Environmental > Terrestrial > Soil > Wetlands > Permafrost | place: Sweden... | reverse complement strand
TGTTTCAATCCACGCGCCCACGGGGGGCGCGACGGTATGCATTATAACACATTATTGAATAACGACTTCTAGCCGTCTTCCGCGAACCTGTGAGTGCAATAAAATTGCCCTAAGAGCTGCTCGAGTATTTCATTGCTTCAATTGGTTTTAGAAGTAAAGCACCAGAGCGATAATCCGTGTTAGCTTCAGGTTCGCGCTAGACAATCATCGGCCCCTCGGGATCCTGCACGTCCTTGGCCCCTATGTGCTCGACCCGCCGCCGCCATTCCGCCCCGAGGAAATAGAATCTCAAGCTGTCGTGCTCGGGCTCGATCTCCGCTATAAGCTTGGCACGAAGCTCAGCCCATTGCGCTGGGTCGAGGAGGCATTCGAAGACAGAGCATTGTACGCGCTGGCCGAAATGCTGACATACCTTGGCCACTTTGCGAAGGCGTTTCTTGCCATGGTCCGTCTCCGCTACATCGTAACTCACGATGACCATCATTTATCACTTCCAGAAAAAAGCAGGATAGCCGTCGAGGTCGCCGCGGATATGCCGCGCCAGCAACAGTGCCTGGGAATGCATCGCGATACCAAGGTGCATTTCTTCGCCGATAAAGGGATGCGTGAGCGAATCCTGTTTGCGCTTTTGATACTCGGCGACGACGATCTTCCTGCCCTTCTCATTCAGGAGGACTGCGCCGGAGGAGGATACCTCGAAGCACTTCGCATCCACTTGCTTGAGGTTTATTAGCGAGAGGACGAGGCGATCCGCCAAGAATGGACGGAATTCCTCCATCAGATCGAGGGCGAGGCTCATACGACCGGGCCTATCCCGGTGCAGGAATCCGACTGCCGGATCAAGTCCCGTCGTCTCGAGTGCCGAGCGCATGTCGTGATAGGTCATCACGTAGATGAATGATAAAAGGCAGTTAACCCTATCGAGGGGCGGCCTTCTATTCCTATCAGCGAAGGTAAAATCGGCTTTTTGCGCTCGTATCAGTTCATTGAAAACCGAGTAATACGCCCGCGCCGCGTCGCCTTCGATGCCCCGGAGCCTATCCAGATCCGTTTGGATCAGCGCCTCGTCGAGCGATCGCTTGAGCGCCGCGCAGACGCCCGCGATGTCATCCGACGCCATCGCCTCTCCGTGATCCCGCAAGGCGCGCTGCAGGACTGCCCTGCAGTTGGATATCTTCGCTGCGATAATCGTCCGCGCTATGAGGACGGAGCGCTGCTGATCCTCGCTGATACGGTACTGCTCGCGCCGCAGAAGCACGTTGCCGCTCGTAGGTCCCATCACTCGGGCGAGGAAGCGCCCATAAAAGCTCAAGTAGCTGATCGTCACGCCGCACTTGGCGCAATGCCCCATCAAGCTCGGGCTCATGAGCACGTCGCCGAAGCAGACGATAGAGCTGATCGCGAGGACGGGAACGCGCAGCCTCGTTTCGTCGCCGACCCGCACCACGATAGTCTCGCCTTCCTTGCGGAGGTAGCTGTCCTGCGTCATCACGAACAAGGTATTGAGGAGCCGCTTCATTCCTCCGCTCCCTTCAGCATCCTGCTGATGTAGCGCTCTACGCTTTTTCCGCTCCCGAGCTTCCCCGGCATGCAGAGCCCGATCAAGGAACAGTGAGGGCACTTCTCCTCGTTGTAGTCTGCCTTTGGGGTTTTCCCCTCTTTAAGGATCTCCTGAGCCCTGGTCGCTGCCGCGCGCGTTATTCCACGAAGCCCTTCGTCCAGGACGACCGTCTTTCGTCGCTTGGCCTTGCCGTAGTATAGCTGCGCCTCTGCGATCGCGACGCCGCGCATCTCCTCTATGCACATCGCCTGGGCGCAGACCTGCACCTCGTCGGCCCGGTGCTTCTTCGGCCTGCCCCGCTTGTACTCGACGATACGGATGCAGCCTTCCTCGCCATACTCCACGGCGTCCGTCATTCCCGTCAGGCCCAGCTCGAGCGACCGGATGGGCATGCTGAACTCCCTCGACTTACCCCGCCTATTCTCGTGAACCCCGGAATGCGCCTTTTCGTGGAGTATCTTCCCTTCTGTCGTATACGCGTTCTCGGCCCATGCCTGCTCCACATGAATGAGAGCGAACTGCCGCTCGCAGAATATGACGTGTTGCAGGGCGGAGAGGGGAAGAAGATCCTCGTCGTCGATCGCGTTTCTATCCCTCGCTCAATATCGCGCCGGCCCAGAGCCGCTCGAGGAACTCTCGCCAAGGCAGGATATCGATCTCGTCCAACCGCCGAGGCCTTTCCTCTCGGCACACGAGATAGGAGCGCATCGGCCTGCCCTCTTCGCTCAAGGCTCGCAAGCCGGCAAGATGTTTACTCTGCGCGATCGTCGCGGCCTTAACCTCGATCGCCACCTCGTCGTCGAGTACCAAGTCGACCTCGTATCCGGATTTCGATCGCCAGTACGATAGTCTCGTGCGCGGGCGCCGATAGTCGATCCAGGCCTTCAGCTCAAGGAAAATATAGTGCTCGAAGAACTCGCCGAAGTCCGCGCTCTCAGCTACGATCGGCGGCAATCTGCGAAGCGTCCGGACCACCCCAATATCGAAGAAGTAGAACTTGGCCGTATCGATCGATTTTCGCTTCGCGCTCGTCGAGTAAGGAGGGAGCTCGAAACCGAGGAGGGTATCGATGAGAATTTGATACCAGAGCTTCACCGTCTGCCTGGGCACCTGCGCGTCGTTCGCGACATTCGTATAGTTGATCATGCGCGCGTTGGTCGTAGCCGCCGTCTGCAAGAACCGCGCGAAGCCCGGCAGGTTGCGCGAAAGCCCCTCCGCCGCGATCTCCTCGGCGAGGTAGGTATCGACATAGGCGGCGAGGTCCTCGTCCGGCGAAGGCGAGAGGTAGTGCGGCGGCAAGAGACCGCGCTCCATGACGCGCTCGAGCGAGAAATCCGTTTCCTTCACCTCGGGATAGACGAAGGGATGCAGGCTCCTCGTCCGGGCTCGGCCTCCCAAAAGGTTGGTCCCCGCCGCCTTGAGCCTTCGCGCGCTCGAGCCGGTGAGAAGGAAACGTATCCCCCTCTCCTCGATCATGAGCTGCGCTTCGTCGAGAAGGGCCGGACACTTCTGTATCTCGTCGATGACGACCACGCAATCGCGCAGGCTCCTCGCCTCGACTTCCTGCCTTGCCAGGGTAGGATCGGCCAAAAGACGGTGTAGAAGCCCCCGATCGAGAAGGTTGAAGGCGAGGCTCGGGACTCCCGCAAGTTCCTCGCGGATGTATGAGGATTTCCCTGTCTGCCTCGGTCCGAAGATGAACAGGGACCGTTCGGCGATGAGTGACGATATATCTAAAGCTCTATGGAGGTAGGAATTATTCATCCGTCCCCTTTATTGGTCGATAGTTGCCAATACTGTTGGCGTTTATCATGATATTCGCCAACAGTATTGGCGTCAAGCCTAAACTCATTAGCGATAAGGGTTTAGTCCAACTACTAGGGGGAAGTCACCCCGCCTGAGCCGCGCGGTCAATCATCAGGAAACCTGTACAACTGTTCGCGTCTCGCCGAGCGCCTTCCCGTCCAGCCGCACCTCGTAGTCCGAGAAAGCACGCGCCGGCCCATCGGTGGTCCTCTTCCAGCTTACGCGCTCGAAGAGCTCGTGCGCCGGCTTATTCCCTAAGGGCGTCGCGTGCTCGAAAATCACGAGTCTGCGCGCGCTCATGAGCCCCCTCGCCGCCGACCTGTCGTGCTCGAACATATTCGTGAGGGCTTCCCAGAAAAGATCGAGGTCCTCCTGAGAGAAACCCGTCTGCGCCGCAAGGTGGGCGGATACAAAGCCGTGGGCCCTGTATAGGCCGTAGGGAATCGTGTATTTTCGCCCCATAGTCCTGTTATCTCCGCTCTGTTTCTCAGCATCCGCCTCTGTCGTAACTGCCATTCTTGTAATGCTATGCTCGAAGGTGACGACTGGTTCTACAGAGCGGGCGAAGACGAGTTGAATTGGTCCGCGAACTTGGCCTGCATTGGCTCCTGTCGACATGACGGCACCGAAAGTTCGAATATCGAAATAGCGATCGCACATGTATTTCCTGCCTTTGTGCACCTCGCCGCCTTGAGCCTCGCCCTTGGAATTCCTTTTCTTCCCATCAGCAGGATTGACAGGAGTCTCATCGAGATTGATCTTGAGGTCCGAATATGCTTCGTCGATTTTTACGTTTAGGATCCCTTTCTCTCGAATAAAAATATCGTAAGGATTCTTGAACTCCTTGGTTATCTGGACATAGTTCCTTACCTTCCGTTTAAGGCACACATCTGTAACCAATCCCATGCCGGTCTCTGCGTCGATGCGCGGCAAGTTGCCCGCATCGGGATCGCCGTTTGGGTTGCCGTCCTGGACATCGAAGAAATAGGCGAAATCGTAGCGCTTGGCGAGGGGAGTGTTCATTGTCATTCTCCTTTGTTGCTGTCTTTATTCGAGGTGAACAGCGCTTGGCGCTGGTGGTAGTAGCCGATGGCGAAACGGGCCTGATCGTCCATGATCAAGTGACCAGGCATAGAGGTCGGCAACCCGTCTATTATTTCCGCGAGCCGCTTTTCATGACCGATCTTGAAGCCCTGGTTTTCAATTTTCGAAAGATGGTGGTTTTTTAGCTTGAGGAGTTGGGGAAAGACCGCGACGGGATTCGAGGATGCCGCGCCATAGAAGCGGTCGCGTATCGTCGCGTTGAGACCCGGACTCGCGTCCTCCTGGATTTTCTCGAGCACGGCGAAGAGCCGCCCGAGCCTGTAACCGACATTGGTATTCGATAGATCTAGTGCCACGGCCATCTCCTTTTCGTTCTTTGGATTCGATACTCGCAGTTTCCGGTTCAAGCATGCTTTCAAGATCGATGCGCGAACTCGAGTCACATCGCGCTCCGCCCGAATCCGCCGGAGGCATTGGTTCGCGAAGGTCTCCGGGTAGGGCGTACCTTCCAAGACCGATCGCATGACGTTCCCAGCGAGGTTAGGCGGGATGTCCTCGGATTTCCAGTCGCGTACCGTCGATCCAAGCAGGTACTGGAGGCTCATCCTGCATTGATCGTAGGAAGGCGCGATGATATCGAGGTCGTCGAAGTGGAGCCGCATCTTTTCACAGAACTCGCCTATCGTGCCCTGATGCCAGAAGCGGACCGAGATGCGCGCGGCATTCGGCGATAATCCGAGGATATAGAACCTCGTCTCCATCTCGTCCGGGGGAATACCCGAAATGACGGAGAGAAGATTGGCCCTAGCGTCGAGAGCGTCTTTATCCGGATCGTCCTTCTGCTTACCTGCGGCGAAGAAGAAGGACTTCAGATGTTTTTCAAAGTGCGAATCCGTCTTCTGTGCCCAGAAGACGGCAGTCGCGTCGCCGACCTGTAACCGATTATGATCACTCTTCAATAAGACATTGAGAGCGGTAGTGTACGAGAATTCCGCGCTCTTTCCGATCGGGCAGTTATATGCCTGCTCCTTACCGTAGGAATCGTACCCGGAATTCCTCTGAATGGCGACAAGGGATTTTGTATCTTTATTAATGGGCGTGCGGTTGTGCTTTCGCGCTATCGCTCCCGACAATCCCGTAACCAGACAAACCCCTTCGATATCCTCTTCATCGATACCGTCTTCGCCATCGCAATCCTGCGATGGTCCGATCGATGCGACAACATAATCTTTTACTAGCGGATCATCGGTTACTACACCTTCGTCGCCCTCGACGCGGAACATCAGGTTGCAGCCAGCTATCTTCAAGCAATCCTTGAATTGCTCGCTAGCGACGACTTTCTCCTCCTGCCGTAAGTCATAGAAAGCCAAGACCGAGATAACGCCCTGGGATCTTCTCAATGTGCCGGGAAAACGAGAAAGCCGATCCTTGAAAGCTCCATGTTGTTTTTGAGCGAGCTCCTTATCTTTTTCCTCATCGCTCCTCGACTGGCTGAGGATATAGCCATAATGGTCCCAGAGCAGATTCGGGACCTGCCAAGCGCCCGGGCCGGCCCTGCCTTCCCCTCGGGGCACGAGATAAGTCTTCCCCCTCCTCACCCTTCCCTCTCCCTCCCTAGTATCCTCGAGTCTTACGAATTTCCCCTCTCTATCTATCACGATGATGAAGGGAATCTCCTTCCACTCGAAACCCTCAGGTGCGATGCCGCTCTCGGGATCGGCCGCCTTCCTCTGGTAATACTCGTAGAGCGCCTGCAATATCATCGCCGCACCTCCTCGCTATCCCAGGGAGGGATGCACACGACGCCCTTCTCGATCTTGGCGCGATAGAATGCTGGCTTGATATTCTCCGGATCGCCGAAATCGAGATCGTAGAGCATGAAACCAAGCTCGCGGCTTTCCTCGATCGGCGCGCGTTCCTTCGCAAGGTCGTCGATAAGTCGGAAGGAGCAGGAGAATTCGCGGCAGCCCAAGTAGGGCTGGTTGAAGCATTGACCTTTCCGCGCCCGCCTTTCGAACATGGCATTGTATTTGCCGGGGTTCTCATCCTTGCCGCTACCCTCGCCTTCTTCAGCCGAGACGAGGAATTCAGGCGTCGGATTCATGACCGCTGCCCGCTTTCCCGTGGGGATGAACTCGAGCTCGGCATGGATTCGATAGGCGACATCGCGCAGGAAGAGGCCAGCTCTTTGCTGGCGATGCTCCTCGATAAAGAGACCATCGCTGCGATCGCTCATCACCGATCCTACTTCATTGCGCCGAACCGATGTCCAGCGGATAGGATTGAGGATCTCTATCTTCGTCGGCCTCCACCTGACGGCCGGCTTCCAGAAGATGGCCTCATAGATCGCCCGTGCGGCGGAAGGAGTGATCAGGTCGTAGCTCACCCGCTCCACCTTCATCTCAGGGCGGGTAAAGCAGGCATAATCGCCCGCGACCTCGAGGCAGAAAGCCTTGTTATGATAGTCCAAACATGCCTCCTTTATGAGATAAGATCGTAGATGCCGAGATTAGTCCCCTCCAGCTTGAGGCCGAAAACAGGATCGTAGAGATTGGATGCGTCCTGAACGTAAAGTCCCGCCATCCCGTGTATCTGCCTGACGCTTCCCATGCCTTCGAGTGCGCTGAAGGCCCGCGAAGGTATATTCACCGAAAAGCGTTGGAGCCTTCGCATCAGCCTGCGGGTTGGCCCGCTCTTTTCGAGCGTTTCGATGAGCTCCATGCTCGACTCGTACTGAACGATGACCGATTTCTGCCCGCCGTCTTCGATCAGGGAAAATTCCGAGGCCGCTGTCCGGAATTGTATCTGGAGTTCTTCGACATCGGGACCGGCGAGAAGGCGCATGATACCCTTCTCGTCGAAGCTGTTTACCTTGCCATAAAAGAGCTTGAAATACCGCGAATAAAGATCTGGGTCGAGCCTCGCGACCTCCTCGGGGAAACAGCGGAGCATCTCGTTTCCGGCATCCTGTCCCTTGCGCAAGAGCCCCGATGGCGCGTCCTTGGGCGGTCGAAATACGATCACCCGCCCCCGCTGTCCTGTATCATTGAGCTTCCCTTCGCGGTTGCATCGTCCTGCCGCCTGAGCGATGGAATCGAGTCCGGCCAAGGCGCGATAGACGACGGGGAAGTCGATATCTACGCCCGCCTCGACGAGCTGGGTGCTCACGACTCGAAGCGGCCCCTCTGTCCGCAATACGGACTTGATCTTCGCCACTACTTGACTGCGATGCTCGGGGCACATCAGGGCGGAGAGATGGACGGAGCCTTCCGGGAGGAGCTCATACAGACTCCGGCAATCCTTCCTGGTATTCACGATGCAGAGAACGCGGTCGATAGTCCGTAGTTCTCCCGCGATCTCTTCCCAGGAAACAGGATCATCGCCTTTCGGATGTCGTTTTAGCTCGACGCGGCGCAGAGTCCCCGATAGGTCGGCGGGATCGCTCATAAGCTCCCGGACGCTTCCTTCAGGAAAACCTCGCAGCTTCGCCTGTCCTGATTCGATCCTTCCCACGAGGGCAGGCTGCGTGGCGGTACAGAGGACGACGGATGCGCCGAAAAGGGATGAGAGCCCCCTCAGGACAGAGACTACCGGCTGCAGATAGCCCGGCGGGAGCATTTGAGCCTCATCGAGGATTATGACCGAATCGACGATGTTGTGGAGTTTCCGGCACGCCGAGCTGCGGGAAGCGAAGAGGGACTCGAAGAACTGGACGTTCGTCGTGACGATGATCGGCGCGTCCCAATTTTCGGATGCGAGCTGGGATCGTCTGGTTTCCTTGTCGGGATCGAGGTTGCTATGGTGCTCGATCACGGCCTCGTCGCCGAATACCTCGCGATACTGTTTCGCCGTCTGCTCGATGACGCTCGTATAGGGAATCACGACGATGATCCGTCGCTTTCCATGCTGGATAGCATGCTCGAGGGCGAAGGCCATGCTCGATAGCGTCTTTCCGCCACCGGTCGGTACTGTAAGCGAGAACATTCCTGGGGCCCAGGCACCGTGGGCGCGGCATTCGGCGAGGATCCTTGCGCGCGTCTTGTTCACGAGCGAATCGCCCGCTTCTATTGCCTTTTTGGCCATATAGCGGTCGAAACGGGCCTTGAGCGCTTCGAGACCCTGGCTATCGCCGTCAAAGGCTCTGGCGGAAGCCTTATCGCCATCCATGTAAGCCTCTGTATCGAGAAAGTCCGCATCGACGAGACAGGAGAAAAGCATCCTCACCCAAAGATGCATCTGCTCGCCCATGGACTCGGCCTGTTGTTCCGGTAAAGTCTGCGAACCTCCCGGCATCGTACTCGGCAGGTCCGCATCGAGCAGAGCCTGAGGCGGTTTCCCTTCGAACGCTTTTTCGAGATGTTCTGTTTCTTGTAGTCGCGTGCTGAGGGCCCCGCCTACCCCGATTTCATGGGCCCAATCCGGCAGCCCGGCGTGATGCCCGGCGATCAGGTAGCCGAGGACTTTCCCTATGTCTGGAGCGACGTCAGCGGATCGTTTTTCGGCCCACAGAGCTCCGACCACCGAATGGTCGACCTTGCCTGGACCGCCTTCATCGCCGCTGTCACTCTCATACCCCGATGCCCTACGGATGTACTCCTGGAAAGCCGGCTTGTACTTCCCGAGGTCGTGCCAGAGCCCTGCAATTCGTCCCCAGTCCCCGTTCCCGAAGGCCGAGGCGAAACTCTCCGCGAGCGCGGCCACCCCCTGGATGTGATTTTCGAGAGAGTGGGGCTCGTCCCATTCGCCATTCTTCTTTCGCTTAACATGGGCGACGTTTTGCATAATAAACCTTCATTTTTGATCTTCATTACTTGAGGTGATTATAAGCCGCCCTATACCAAGCGCAAGAGAGAAAACTCAAGAAACTATACAGCCGCCCCTATGACACTTATGCTTCTGAAGCCGCCGACGGAGAATATGACGCCATCATTACGAACGTCATCCGCGCGATCGAGGCGGCTGTATCGGGATGCGATCCTAGTTCATAAATAATATGAACGCTAAACATTTTCATTTGCATCCATAAACATTTTCATTTGCATCCATAAACATTTCCTTTACCGTCCAAAAATGTTTCTTGCGCAATCGATATATTAAATCTTCGACCCTCTCGTTCTTATGGCTGACCCGGCAATTTAATATTTGCGACGCTGTGTTAAATGTTTCATTGCCGGGTCAGTAATCCACATAGGCCGGAAAGGAGAGCTCGGCGTCCGTGGCGGCTTTCTCGAGGAAGGCCTGGAACTTGCGGTCGAAGGCTTGGACGAAGGCCCGCCAACTCAGGTCGCCGGAGGCCGAGCCGGCCGGGGGCTCGAAGAATAGATAATAGTGCGGGCCTACCAGGACTAGGACGCTTCCCTGCGGCCGAGCTAGCGCGAAGGCGGTCGGGCCGCCGATTCCCGTCCTCTTCCAGGAGTTCCCCAGAACCAAGGCCTCGCGCGTGTACCACACGAGGAGCTCGCCGTCCGGGGCCGAAGCGCCTTTGAGCTCCGCGCCGGCGATCGGGCCGTAGGAGCCGCAGAGGGCCGCGAGGGCGTTGGCCGGGAAGAAGGGCAGTCCCTTGACCGGGGAGGGCCCGCTGATAAGGATGACGCGTTGTGCGCCCTGGGCGGCACTATCCTGGGCGGCTTTACCCTGGGCGGCCCCACCGGCGAGGGCCAGCAGAGCGAGGGCAGAGGCGAGAGCGGCGCGCGTTCGCCTCATTTCCGCATCACTCCACCGTGACCGACTTGGCCAGATTTCGCGGTTGGTCGACATCGCGCCCCAAGTCCAGCGCGCAGAAATAGGCGAAGAGCTGGAGGGGCACGACCATCGTGAAGGGATAGAAACGGCTGTCCATTTTGGGGACGCTGATAAAGTCATCGACTAAGTCCGCGAGCTCCTTGTCTCCCTCGACGCCGACGGCTATCGTCGGGCCGCCGCGCGCCTTCACTTCCCTGATGTTGGAGAGGACCTTCTCGCGCAGGCCGTCGTCGGATACTAGGAAGACGGAGGGCACTTCGGGGCAGATGAGGGCGATGGGCCCGTGCTTTATTTCGCCGGACGCGTAGCCCTCGGCGTGGATATAGGAGATTTCCTTTAGCTTGAGCGCGCCTTCGAGGGCTATGGGATAAAGCAGGCCGCGGCCCAGGAAGAGGAAGTCTCGGCGGTACGAATACTTCTTGGCGATAGCCTGTATTTTGTCGCGCCCCTCGAGGACGGCCTTTATTTTGTCGGGCACCGAGGCGAGGGCGTCGAGGAAGCGCTCGCCCTCAGGCCGGGACATGTCGCGCATCCTGGCCATGTGGAGGGTGAAGAGGTAGAAGGCGGCGAGCTGGCTCGTGAAGGCCTTGGTCGAGGCGACGGCGATCTCGGGCCCCGAGTGCACGTACATGCCGCCGTCGGACTCTCGGGCGATAGTCGAGCCGACGACATTGCAGATCCCGAGGACATTGGCGCCTTTGCGCTGAATCTCGCGCATCGCGTAGAGGGTGTCGGCCGTCTCGCCGGACTGAGAGACCGCGAACCAGAGGCTGTCGCGCTCGACGACGGGGTTGCGGTAGCGGACCTCGCTGGCAAGCTCGGCCGAGGCGGGAATGCGCGCCACCGATTCGAGGAGCTGGGCGCCGACCAGGCTGGCGTGCCAGCTCGTGCCGGCCGCGATTATATTGACCCGCGACACCGTCCGCTGGTAGCGGCGATCGAGGTTGAGGCCGCCCAGCTTCGCCGTGGCATTGTCCTGATCGATGCGGCCGCCGAGGGCGCGGTCGATGGAGTCGGGCTGCTCGAAAATCTCCTTCTCCATGAAGCAGGGGTACTCGCCCTTCTCGATGGCTCCGAGCTCCCAGGTGACGGCGTCGGCCTTTCTGTCGACGGGGCTGTCGGAGCGGTCGGTGATCTTGAAGCCCTTGGCGTCGAGCGAGACCACCTCCCCGTCGTTCAGGTAGACGACGCGCGAAGTGCTCGAGATGAAGGCCATGACGTCGCTGCCGAGCAGGGTCTCGCCCTCGCCCACGCCGACGACGAGGGGGCTGCCGTTGCGCGCGCCTACGATGCGCCCGATCTCGTCGGCGTGGATCACGGCGATGCCGTAGGTGCCCTCGAGGTGGACCAAGGCGGCCTTGACCGCGGCTTCGAGATCGCCTTCGTAGTACTTGGCGACGAGATTGGGTATCACTTCGGTGTCGGTCTCGCTGTAGAAGACGACGCCTTCCTTCGCGAGCATCTCGCGCAGGGCGCGGTAGTTCTCGATGATGCCGTTGTGCACGACGGCGATCCTGCCGGAGGAGTCGAAGTGCGGATGGGTGTTGGCCACGGTGACGCCGCCGTGCGTCGCCCAACGCGTGTGGCCGATGCCCCAAGTACCGGCCATGTCCTTGGGCACGGCGTCTTTGAGCGCCTGTATCTTGCCGACGCAGCGGACCGAGGCGAGGCTGCCGTCGCCCTGCCCTATCGCGATGCCGGCGGAATCGTAACCGCGATACTCGAGGCGCTTAAGGCCCTCGAGCAGAATGGGAGCGGCCCTCCTGGGGCCGACGTAGCCGACTATTCCGCACATCGCTAAAGACCTCGCCGATCCTTCAGTATTAACGAGGACTATAGCATCCGAAAATCGCCGAGAACAATACCTGCGGGAGGTTGTACACTAGGGCGTATGGAAGCGATCCCCATACGAAATCCTTTTCCCGGAGCGGTCAGCCTCTTGATCGCATCGACGTCCTCGACTCAAAGCGAGGCGAGGCGCCTAGCCGCCCGCCTCCCGGGGGGAAGCCCCTTCCCCCCGGGAAGCGTGGTCGCCGCGGAGGAGCAGAGCGCGGGAAGGGGCCGCTTCCCCGAGAGGAAATGGGTATCGGAGTCCGGAAAGAATCTCCTGTGCACCGTTTTCCTCGATCCTAGCGCCGCCTCCCTGCCCGGCCTCCCTATCCGTATAGGCAGCGCCCTCTGCGCCGCCGCCGACCTTTACGCGAAAGGTCTGAGCGGCCTCTCCGCGCCGCGAAGCTGCCTGAAATGGCCCAACGACCTGATGATCGGCGACCGGAAGGCTGCGGGGATCCTCTGCGAGGCCGGCTCATCCGGGGTCTTCGCCGGCGTCGGCCTCAACTGCAATCAGGTCTCCTTCCCGAGCGATCTCGAACTCGGGGCGACCAGCCTGGCTAGGGAGCTGGGACGAGAAGTAAGCCGTTGGGCCTTGCTCGAGCTATTCCTCGCCGAACTCGCCGCCGCCCTCGGCGACGAGAATTGGCGTCGAAGCGCCGAGGGGCGGTTATGGAAAAGGGGCGAGACGGCGACCTTCTTTCCAGGCCGGGAAAGCTCGGACCAGAGATCGGGGCGAGGCGCCTTGCAAGGAAAGCTCGTGGGCATCGACGGGGAGGGCTCCCTCCTTTTCAGGAAAAAAGGGGCGATTGTCACCCGTGCCTATCCCGCCGGCGAGCTCCGCGCCGGGCATTAGTTGACCGCGGACCTCCCGCCCTATAGAGTATGAGCATGACGAGTACTGGCAGGGGCAAGGACGAAGCCGTCATCGGCGCCAAGAACGAGGGCTTCTTCCAGCGGATACTCTCCGTTTTTTCCGGCATGGGCGACCCCGATGTCGAGAAAAAGAAGTACCTGCGCTCCATCGCCAAGGAACTTTCCCGGTCCCGCTATAAATTCTACAAGCCCAAGGGCCAAGAAGCCCTCCCCGGCCTTGCCAAGTTTTTCTACGAGGTATACAAACTCGCGGCGCCTGCCCAGATCCAACTGGGCAACTCGACCGCCTCGGGCGCGCTCAAGTCTTTCGTCATCGAAAGCTATCTATTGAGCGAGCAGCGCGAGCTCTCGGAGCACCTGACCGAAGCCTATATCGTCGAACGTTCGAGGACGGTCACGCTCGCGCTGGTTCAAGCGGAAACCAAGCACGATCTCACCGCCTTCTTCGTGGTGTTCGACGGCGAAAAGAGCAGGCTGATAGACGACGCCTATTGCACCCTCCTCGCCTTCATCAACTTCGTAAGCTTCGACTACTACTTCCTGCTCAAGAAATTCGATTCGGGCCTGCCCGAGCGCAGCTTCTCGTACAGGCCTAAGTTCGAGTCCATCAACGGCGAGTATGTCGTCGAGGATCTCCAGGACTTCCTCGAAGTCTTCGGCGCGCTCGACCTCGAGACGGACTGGCCGCGCATTTTCGGCGCCCTCAAGGACTATAAGAAGGTGGACATCGTCCAGATAGAGACCTGGTCGAAATTCGTGGCCGCGGCGGCGGATCTGCGCAAGAGCATGGTCCTGGACAAGATCGTCCGGCACCTCAAGGACGATCCCTTTTGGGAGAGCAAGCCGCGCCGCCCGGTCGATCGCATCGTCGAGCCCTTCCTCCAGAAGCTCAAGACTCAGATCGAGACGATCATTCAGCGGATAATCGCGGAGCGGCGCAATTCCCAGATAGACGAGATAGTGAAGCAGGTGTTCGGGACCAACGTCGTCCTCAGGATGAAAAACTACACCGAGAAGGCCAACGTGGTCTTCGCGAAAAAGCTGCTCGGCGGCTATACCCAGGCTCAGGCCATGAACTACCTCAAAGCCTACCTGATGGACTACTTTAAAAAGGACATACGCGAGCTCGTCGATCTCCTTATCGTACGCGGCCAGTGGACGGCCAACCTCCAGTCCCAGCAGCTCTCCGACTGCTACCACGCGATACTCGACGTATCGGAGAAGATCCTGCGCTTCGACGAAGAGCTCTCCGACGAGGGCGAGCTCGGAACGCGCATACGCATAGCCCTGGCGAAGGCCGATCGCGACAGAGACGCGATGAAGTACCTTCGCGGCGCGCTCAAGGATGTCAACGATAAGGCCACCGCGATGATCAGCCGGTCGGCGGTCAACCTGATAGGCGTGGGGCGTCAGCTAAAGAGCCTCATCGAGGACCTCTCGAAGCCCAACCACGAGATTCTCATAAATTGGAAGGAAGTCGAGGGTCAGAGCCCCAAGCCCTTCAAGCCATGGCTCGTGGATACCTACAAAAAGATCTACTATATCGTCCAGCTCCTCCAGTACTTCGTGAAGAGCGGCGAAGAATGATGGACATGCGCATGGATCGCAAACGCGACCGTTCCAAGCCTAACGTCGAGTCCTTGATCACGGGGATGGTGGTAGGCGGCGGGGCCCTCGCCTACTGGTTCCTCGCGACCGGAGCGAAGCCCTGGTGGATATTAGCGGTCGCCCTTTTCGGCGGCATCCTCCCGGCGGCCCGCGGCCTCTCCGGCATGATCGCATCGCGCGCCGCCGCTCCGGCGACAAAGAGGCTGGGCGAGAAAGAGCGCGCCTTGGAAAACGAGCGCTCGGTGCTCCGGATGGCGAGGGAGAAGGGAGGGCGGCTTACTCCCGCCCTCGTGGCCCTCGACTGCGACATGGGCATCGAGAAGGCCGAGGCCGTCCTCGACGGTCTCGCTAAAAAAGGCCACGCCTCGATGAGGGTCCGCGACGACGGCCGCATCGAATACGAATTTTCGGAGTTCCTGCCGACGAACTCCGAGCGCTAGCGACGATAGGTCGCTAGCGACGAAAGGTCGCTGGCGACGAAAGGTCGCTGGCGACGAAAGGTCGCTAACGCTGCTTCCCCGCTCCCTCGAAAACGATGTCCGCGAAGGCGCAGGCCGCCTCGCTCCCCGTGTGCTGCGAGTTGATCTGCAGCCTTATCCCGATAGCCTTCGATCCGGGCGCTTCCTCGCCGAACAGGCGGCGGTAGTCCTCGGCCAAGTTCCTCTCCTCGTTCAGCCAAAGCCCCGCCTCGGCCTTCCCCGAGCGGAGCACCATCACCTTGACCCGCGTGAAAGGCGGGACTCCGGCGGCATCGCCTACCGTCCCCGCGCCCGCGCTCGTGTCCCATAGGTAGGCTATCGCGCGGGTGCGCGAGAAAATGACGTAGAGCTGGGCGGCTTGATCGTCGGTCCGACTCGAGCGAAAATCGCCCCCCAAGGGCAGCTCATCGACCCGCCACTTCCACGCGAGCATGGGATGGGAAGAGAGGTCGATGGAGAGCTGGCGCTGCAGCGCGAAGGAGGCCTTGTCGCTGCGCATCGCCACGGAGGCGATCGCGCCGTCGCGCAAAGCGCGGACATCGGGAGTCCCGACGTGCTTGACGAGCTCCCAAAGCGCGGGTACGCCCTTGGCGTCAAAACTGCCCGAGAAGTCGCCTGCCACGAGCCTGGCCTGCGCGGCAAGGCCCGAAAGCGCGGCGCCCAGCATGAGGAGCCCAATGGCCGGCAAACGCCTCGCGCCCACGAAGCTAGCCCTCGATCCTATACTTCTCGAATCGCGACACTAGCCTATCGGGGAGGCGGACGCGCAAGATCGACGCCTCTTCCTCGCGGCCTTCCTCGAGTATCGAGGCCTCGCGGTGCAGAAGAGCGACTAAAGCGTATTCGGCGTCGGGGACGCGAAGTCGCGCTTCGCCGGAGGCCGCGGTGAGTTTATCCTCCACGGCCGCGGAGAGCTCGAGCATTCCGGCCCCTGTCTTCACCGAGCAGAGGACGGCGCCGGGGCGCCGGGCGCGCCATCCCTCGAGGAAGGCGGGATCGATCACGAGGTCGATCTTGTTAAGGGCGAGGACCCGGGGGACCTCGCCGGCCCCTATTTCGCGCAGGACCTTGTCCGTAGCCTCCATGTGGACTTCCGCCTCCAGGTCGGAGGCATCGACCACCTCGACGAGGAGGTCGGCCTGGGCAGCCTCCTCGAGGGTGGCCTTGAAGGCTTCGACGAGATGGTGGGGCAGGTTGCGTACGAAGCCCACGGTGTCGGTAAGCAGGAGCGAGCCGCCCTTCGAGAGGCTCATGCGCCTAGTCGTCGGATCGAGCGTGGCGAAGAGCTTGTCCTGCGCCAGGACGTCGGCGCTGGCGAGCGTGTTGAGGAGACTCGACTTGCCGGCGTTCGTATAGCCCACGATGGCCGCCCTCGGCACCGAGGCCTTCTCGCGCCTCGCGCGCTGCACGTCGCGCGACTTGCGCACGTCCTTGAGCTCTTCCTTGATCTCGTGGATGCGGCTCTCTATCTCGCGGCGGTCCAGCTCGATCTTCTGCTCGCCCGATCCCTTGGTGCCGTAGCGCCCGCCGCGCTGCCTCGACAGCTCCGAGTAAGAGTGGGCGAGGCGCGGCAGGGAGTACTCGAGCTGGGCGAGCTCCACCTGGAGGGCCGCTTCCTTCGTGCGCGCGCGGCTCGCGAAGATCCGTATGATCAGCTCGTTGCGGTCGAAGACCTTGAGTCCCGAAAGCTCCTCCCAATTGCGCTGCTGGGTGGGCGAGAGGGGATGGTCGAAGAGAATCGAGTCCGAGTCCTCGGCCACGGCGGCCGCGACTATCTCGTCGGCCTTGCCCGTGCCCAAAAGGAGGGCCGCCGTTCGCTCGCGCACGCGGACGAGCATGCGTCCCGCCTCCTCGAGGCCCAGCGTGGACGCCAGGCCCCTGAGCTCGGCGAGGAGGCTCTCGGCCTCGGACTTGGGGACCTTATCGGTCTGGACGCCCACGAGGAAGGCGCGTTCGCTTCGGATAGCGGTATCTTGCATTTCGGTCATGTACCTAGAAGATACTGGAAATCGGATATTTGGGACACTGGAGGCGAAGAGTTCATGCGCGTGGTATACTCGCTTATCAAGGTCGCATAAAAAAAAGGGGGCGGCTCCTCATGGAAAATTACCTGGAAGATCCGGAAATACCATGGAAAAGCATATCGGAACTCGTAGAGCGCGCCGGGTCCTGCTTGAACAGGGACGATTTTCTTTCCCGATTACTCCACGGCGTCGAGTCCCTCATCCCCCATGACGTGGGCGGCGGATTGCTCGGCTCCGACGGAAAATATTCCATGTACCACGGTTTAGGCGGCATGGCTGCCGAGCGCTACAACGAATATTACTTCTGCAAGTGGGGATTCGTCCCGCAAGCCCTTGCGGAGGCGATCATAGAAGGATCCCAACTCGAACTTATGTCGACGAAGTGGAGTCAGTATCCGAATACCGAGTTCGTCTCCGATTTTTGCCGACCCATTAACCTCGGGTCCAGCTTAGTTTGTTTTTTACCAGGTAGTTCACATTCCATGACCTTGCATAGGGGATTTCGGACTCGCCTATTCAACGATACAGAAAAGACGACCTTGCGCATCCTTAGCGCCCATATGAACAACTTTCTCTCGCTCCACAAAAAATTCGAGGATCTGGCCCCGAATATTCCGGATTCTTCCGACTTGAAAAACCGTTTCCCGACATTAAGCAATCGAGAAATCGAAGTGGTCCACCGGACCTGCATGGGCTTCAGCGCCTCCTTGATCGCCAAGCGCTCCGGCCATAGCCGCCGCACGATAGAATCGCAGTTGCTCAGTGTGTACCAAAAACTCAACGTAGATACAAAAAAAGAATTGGTCGAGAAGATCACCGACCACCGAGGATGAGCGCCGGAGCATCCGTAATTTTTTGCGGATGCGGAGGATAGCTCTTGGGTACTAGTATGCTCGGCTAGGTACTCATTTAATCCGCCTTACCCGGGCAAACAAAGGGCAAAAAATGTTTTGGGGCAGAAGATGAAAAAGAATTGGGCGTTTATCCTCCTCGCATCGATGGCTTTAGCATTCCTGGGTTGTCCGAACCCGGCATCAGGCACTAAAACTGTGACTTTCTCCGGCTTGACGGCGAACGGCACATCGGGCTCCGTCACGACGACTGTTTTAACGCTGACCTTCAGCGCCGACCCGACGAGCTTGGCTGCAAGCGATATAACGGTGACCGGAGCTACCAAGGGCGCCTTGAGCGGCACCGGGACTAGTCGAAGCCTCGAGATCTCCGCGATCACGGTCGCCGATGGCGCGAACGTGACGGTCGCGCTCGCCAGTCCGTCGGGCTTCACGATTAGCCCGTCATCTTTGAATACCGCCGTATACGTGGGCGCGGCGCCAACTGCCGTGACTTTCTTAGGCTTAACGGCGAACGGCAGCTCGGGCTCGGTTACGACAACATCCCTGACTCTGACCTTCAGCGCCGACCCGACCACCTTAGCGGCAAGCGATATTACAGTGTTAGGGGCGACCAAGGGCGCCTTGAGCGGCACGGGGACTAGCCGAAGCCTCGCGATCTCGGCGATCACGGTCGCCAATGGCGCGAACGTCACGGTCGCGCTGGCCAATCCGGCAGGATTTACGATCACGCCAGCATCTAAAACCGTTGCAGTGAATGTGGCTGGCACCGCCGTGACCTTCTCAGGCTTGACGGCGAACGGCACATCGGGCTCGGTCACGACGACCATTTTAACGCTGACCTTCAGCGCCGACCCGACTACTCTGGCGGCGAGCGACATAACGGTGACGGGAGCGACCAAGGGCGCCTTGAGCGGCTCCGGGGCCACACGGACCCTCGCTATCTCCGCGATAGCGGTCGCCAATGGCGTGAACATCACGGTCACAGTGGGGAATCCGGTCGGCTTCGCAATCACGCCAGCATCTAAAACCGTTGCGGTGAATGTGGCTGGCACCGCCGTGACCTTCTCAGGCTTGACGGCGAACGGCACATCGGGCTCGGTCACGACGACCATTTTAACGCTGACCTTCAGCGTCGACCCAACAAGCTTGGCGGCTTCGGATATCACAGTAACTGGAGCGACAAAGGGCGCATTGAGCGGCACCGGGACTAGCCGAAGCCTCGCGATCTCGGCGATCACGGTAGCCAATGGCGCGAACGTCACGGTCGCGCTGGCCAATCCGGCCGGCTTCACGATCACGCCGGCATCTAAAACCGTTGCGGTGAATGTGGCAACGGTGCCGGCCGCGCCCACGGGATTAACGGCCGTGGCGGACCCGATTCTGGCGAAGGTTGTCCTGACCTGGACTCCGCCAAGCGGCACGATCACGGGTTATAAGGTCTATTTTGGCATTAGCTCAGGAACTGAGACGCTCGATAGAACCCTCACGGGAAGTCCGATTACCTGTACCGAAACTTATTCCTTTGGCGGCTCCACCGGCTCGTTCTATTACAAAGTGAGCGCCGTCAACGCGGTCGGTGAAGGCCCGCTGAGCGGCGAGGCAATCGCTACCACCGCTGTGCCTCCCAAGCCCAACCTCTACGGCTACTCAAATAGTGGTGAAGGCACAGGCTTCGACGCATCCTCTATCTATGTCTACTCGACGACGCTGAGCAACTACGATACCAACGATACCGGAGCTGTCGAATTCACGATGACTGATCCCTATTCATATGCGGCAGTCAAGACAACGCAATTCAGTGGACTCTATTTCCACTACATATATGGCTATGCGTCCCAGACCCAGGCAGAGCACACCATGATTCGCGGAAGCACGACATCGACGACCAATTTTTCCTTCGTGGTCCGGGTGAAGAACGGATGGGGCTGGTCTGCTTTATCCGATCCTTGCATCGTTACGCTTCCCATATCATTCGCGGCGGTCGACGTCACCTCTATAGCAGTAGGGTCGAGGAGCTTGACCCCGTCCTGGGCGCGAACCTCGACGGACCCAAACGCAAGCATACGGCTAATATGCATTGACAACACCACCGGGGCGGTCACCAATGCGAACTGGTGGGATGATTATACGAAGACAAGCGCCACCGTATCCGGCCTGACACCAGGGGATACCTATCGCTTCATAGTCCAAACCTATAATCACCTCAGCCAAAATGGAGCATCGAGCGAACAGATCTTTTTTGATAACGCCGCAGTACCCCATACCGTATCTGGCTTATGGGTTGGCATGCCTCTCACCTACGCAACGCCCAACCCTTGAGTCGGTCGCAGTGGATGTCCGCCGTCACGCTTATAGCGTGACGGCGGAAGGCAAGCATATAAATGGATAGCCGACATGGCAGTATCATTGAAATCCGTTATATAATTTGGCAATGAACTGCCTCTGATCGCAAAAGGCGCTCTGCGCATCCATCCTAGCGACCGCTTTAGCGATCGCCGCCCTCGCCTCCCCCACGAAGGCCGACCAAGCCCTGGCCGAGCGCTATCGCGCCATGAACTTCGACCCGAAGGGCCTGAGACAGTAGCACGTTGACTTCCATGAGCGGGCTTGAAAAGGGAGATCTGATATGAAGTATCCAGTGTATATCGAGAAGGATAAAGAGAGCGATTATGGGCTTACAGTCCCCGATCTTGCCGGTTGCTTTTCCGCTGGCTCCACTATCGAAGAGGCATTGGAGAACGCCGAGGAGGCGATCCTGACCCATGTGGAGGGCATGTTGATCGATAACGAGGCGATTCCACCCCCTTCTCGAATCGATATATTGAAAAAAAGGCTCGGCTCCTCGAAGTTGACATAGGGGATGGCGAGCATCGACATGGGGAAGTTGTCTAAAGAAACGAAACGAATTAACATCACCATACCAGAACACATTCTATCGAGGATCGATTCGTTCGCGGCGCGTGAAGGCGAGTCCCGGTCCGCTTTCCTAGCCTCCGCGGCGATCGAATACATCGCCCAGCATAGCATATAAATTGACGCAGTTCCAAATGGAAAAGGCGCTCTGCTCGCTCGCGTTTTCCATGATGCTCGACCATCACCATTTGGACCGAGAAGGGAACGGAGAGCTCGCGGCGCATCGTCCTGCCGAGCGGCCTCGGGAAGCCTTCCTCATCGAGCCGCGCATATCTCGTCCATGTAGCCCAGTATCCTATCGACGAGCCTGAGATCGGGCGAGGCGGCTTCGATATCGTGGTGCCCCATCCAAGGAAGTACGACAAAGCGCGCGTCGGCCAGCTTCGCGGAGAGCAGGCGCCTCGCGTCATTTCCATCGACGACCTTATCCGAGCCTCCCAGGAGCACGAGGCTCGGCATGGAAATTCTCGGGTAGTCCTCCGCCTCCCTCCGCCAAGAGACGAGGGCGCCGAACCATGGAAGCGAGACCGATCCGCCTTTCCCGTCCGACAGGGTCCGGACGTATGGACGGACGATGAGGTATCCGAAGAGACTCAAGTCCCAGTAGGCGCTCCTCGTCAGCGGCGCGACGAGGAGCATCGCGTCGAAGGGCCCGCCGCTCGGCCCCGACCGCTCCGCCGCGTCGAAGATCCCGAGGGCGCCGGCGCTGTGGCCGAGGGCCAGCAAGGGGCGCGGGAGCCATGCGCGGCAGACCGCGGCCGCGGCTGCCACCGCGTCGCCGTACTCGCGCATATCGCCTATCTCCCCTCTCGCCCCGTCGGAGAGGCCATGGCCCGGCAGGTCTATGGCGACGGCCGCGTATCCCGCCTCGGCCGCCAAGCGCGCGAGCGGCGCGAGAACGGCGGCCGAGGCCCCGTAGCCGTGCACGATCAGGAGAGTGCCTCGCGGCGAAGGCGGCAGGTAGACGCGGGCCGCGATCCGGTACCGCCCCGAAAGGACGAATCCCGAAAGCTCGCCGCCGCCATCATGGGCGGCCTCGAGGGCCTCGGCGAGGGGGATCGCGCCATCCAAGACCGTAGAAGCCCGGTAGACCGGCCGCGCGGCGGGGCTTGCGGCGCAGCCGGAGAAAAGCAGAACGGCGGCCGCCGCCGCGAACAGCCCTCGTTTCGATCTCACTCTAGCGGTCCGCAAGGGCCTCCGCGAGGAAGGAACGCAGCGCCTCGGCGTAGCGGCCGCGGTCGGCGCCTATGCTCGCCGCGTGCCTCGCGCCCGGCGCTAGCAGAAGCTCCGTCATCGCATTCGGCATGCGCCTCCGCCTCGTCTCCGCCATGACTACGGACATCCGCCAGGGCACGTAGCGGTCCTCCAGGCCGTGAATGAAAAAAATGGGCGCCTGCGTCTCGAGGATGGCGCGGCTAGGGTCGGCGTCGCGCAGACTAAAGCCCTCGAGGCGGCGGCAGAATGCGTCCGCGACGATGATGACCAGGGCGCGCATGCCCGGCGGCACCATGGCCGCCTTCAGCCTATACTCGAGCTCGTCCACCGCGCTGGAGAAGGAACAGTCGGCTATCGCCGCGTCCAGGCGCGGTTCGTGGGGGGCGTACTGCAGGACCGCGGCCGCGCCCATCGACTCGCCGAAGACCACGAAGCCGCCCTCGTGGGGAAAACGAGCGAGCGCCCAGTCGGCCACTGCCTTTAAGTCGGCCTTCTCGAAGTAGCCGTAGCTCGGCCTCCCGCCCCCGGAGCGGCCATGCCCGCGCGAGTCGAAGGCGACCACCGCCCAGCCCTCGGCCCTGAACAGCTCCATGTACTTGATCATGGTCACCCAGCCCATGCCTATGCCGTGGTGAAATATCGCGACCTTGCCGGCGATTCCTTCCAATGCGCGGACGCGAAGCGTATAGCCTGTGGGCGAGGCCAGCTCTTCCTCGATCCAGGGCAGATCGAAGACGCCCTCGTCTATCTCGCCGGACTCGACGCAGGCCCTGCGCAGCCAGGCCTCGTCGCGCACCCGGTAGTGGATCATGCCGCGGTAGGAGATCCAGCCTAGGGCCAGGACGAGGAGGGCCAAGGCGGGCAGGCCGATGCAAACCGCGGTAAGGAGATCGCTCATTTCAGGGACGCCCAACGTAGTATCTCGCTCAGCCTGCGCCGCTTGCCGGTCATCAGGATGCCGACTCGGAAAACCTTCGCCGCTAGCCGATAGGCTCCCCAGACCGAGGCGAGGAGGATGGCGTAGCTCAGGGCGAGCTGCCACCAGGCGGGAGGGGAAACGAGGACGCGGATGAGCATGACGATGGGGCTCGTGAGCGGGAAGAAGGAGCAGATGACCGAGATCGCGGAGTTGGGGCTCGAGAGAAAGAAGTTGAGGAGGACCAAGGGGAGCATGAGGAAGACGAGGAGGGGCAAGGCGAGCTGCGTGAGGTGCTGGTCATCCTCGGCGCCGGCCCCGAGGGCCGCGTAGATCGAGGAGTAGAGGAAATAGGCCGGCACGAAGAAGGCGACGAGCCAGAAGAGATTGCCGGCCGTGAGGGTCGAGGGCAGGGAGACGTGGAGCGCGGGGCCCAGTACCCCGATGCCCGCCAAGGCGATGGCTACCCAGAAGGCGTACTGAATGAGGCCCGCGAGCCCCGGCCCAAGTATCTTCCCGGCGAGAAGATCGCGGGAAGATACCGAAGAGAGCATGAACTCGACCGTCTTGGAGCTCTTCTCCAGGATGACCGAGCGGCCGATGAGCTGGCCGTAGAGGAGGACGGTCATGTACATCAGCATCACGAAGGCGAGGACCGTGAAAAGGATGCCGAGGTATTGGTCCAAGCCGCCGCCCGAGCCTTTCGCCTCCTTGCCCGGCACCACCACGTCGAAGCCGGGGCCTGCGAGCAATCTCCTGACCAGGGCGGGGTCGATGCCGCTCGCGGCCGCTCGCGCGTCCCGCGAGAGGGCGGCTGCGACGGCCTCGATCCTGGAGTAGAACGCGTAGTCGGTCCCCGTCTTGGCGAGGAGTGTCAGCGTTCTCGCCTCAGTCCAGAGCCCGGGCAGAAGGAGGGCCGCGGCGTAGCGCCCAGAGGCGATGCCGGAGCGCGCCGTCCCCTCGTCGGCTGCGCTAGCGACGATAGCCTTGGCCGGGGCGAGGGCGGCCGCGAGGGCGGCGAGGGTCGGTTCGTCGGCGCCGACGACGGCTAGCGTGGAGCCGGCCGAGGTTTGGCCGCGCGTCGCGAGGACGCTCGGCAGAACGGTTAGGGCGAGGATGAGCAGGGGGCCGATCAGCGTGATGATAACGAAGGCTCGGTTGGCCGCGGTAGCGAGGAATTCGTGCTTGGCGACGAGGAGCGTCTTATTCATGGTCCGCCTCCTCGGGGACGCCAACGAGGCTGGTGAAGATCTTGTGGAGCGAGGGCGCTACGACCTCGAAGCGCCGCACTTTTACGCGGCCCGCGAGGGCCCGGAAAAGCTCATCCGCGTCGCAGCCAGGGCGAAGCTGGGCCTCGAGCCAGCGCGGGTAGCGCGTGACGCTTTCGACGAAGGGCAGCTCTTCCACGAAGGCGGCGTCGCCGTCGTACTCGATCTGGACCGCGTTGCGGCCATAGCTCGCCTTCACCTCGGCGAGGCTGCCCGAAAGGATCTCGCGGCCTCGGTCGACGAGGAGTATGCGCTCGCAGACCTTCTCGGCGTGCTCCATTATATGCGTGGAAAAGAGCAGCGTCACGCCCTCGGACCGGAGCTCGAGCATGGCCTTTAGGAGGATGTCCTGAGAAAGGGGATCGAGCCCCGCGAAGGGCTCGTCGAAGAGGACGAGCCGCGGCGAGTGGATTACCGCGGCGATGAACTGAACCTTCTGCGCCATGCCCTTGGAAAGCTCGTCGATCTTTCGGCCCTTCCAGTCCAGGATGCCGAAGCGCTCGAGCCAGGCGTCCATGCTCTCGCGAGCCTGCGCCGCGCGACAGCCCTTGAGCGCCGCGAAGTACAGGAGCATGTCCCCCACCTTGGACTTGCGGTACAGCCCCCGCTCCTCGGGCAGGTAGCCGACGATGGCCTTGTCCTCCTCGGCCAGGCGCCTGCCGCGGATGAGGATCTCCCCGGAGTCGGGGGCGATGATGTTCATGGCCATCCTGATAGTCGTCGACTTGCCGGCGCCGTTGGGGCCTATGAGGCCGAAGATCTCCCCCGGGCGGGCGGTAAAAGAGAGCCCATCGACGGCATGGACATCGCCGAAGTTTTTTCGCACATCGCGCGCTTCGAGCACCTTCGTCTCCTGCTTCGCGGGACCGCGGCGGCCGCCGCCTCGTAAACCGCCGTCTCCGCGATAGTAGTTTATAACACAGTACACGAAAAATTACCGCCGATCTTTCCGGCGATCTCGGCTATAGCCGCCCGAGCGCGAAAAATGCTATTCTCCGTCCAATGCGCGAAGCATTACGCGGAACCGCCGTCCTCGCATCGGCCCTTCGGGTTCCCACGCTTCGCATCGCAAAAGCGAATACCTACGATATCCGCGCAATCTAACTCGCCTCGCTTCGAATCGCCGACGCGCTTCGAAGTTTTAGTCGTCGTTTTCGTAAGGAGTGTCCCATGCCTGTCCGACTTACCGATCTCAGCCTCACCGTACTCGAGACGCAATACGCCGTGCGCGGCCCCATCGTAGCGCGCGCCGCCGAGCTCGAGAAAGCGGGCAGGCGCATCCTTTACGGTAATATCGGCAACCCCCAGGCTCTCGGCCAAAAGCCCCTAAGCTATATCCGCCAGACCCTCGCGCTTTGCGAATATCCCGCCCTCCTCGATTCGCCGGCCGTGCTCGGGCCCGGCGCCCTCTTCCCTTCCGACGTCGTGGAAGCCGCGCGGACCGTCCTCGAGGGCACCGTCTACGGCCTGGGCGCCTACTCCGAGTCCAAGGGCGTAAAGGTGATCCGCGAGGCGGTCGCCCGCTTCATCGCCGAGCGCGACGGCATCGAGGCAGATCCCGAATCGATCTTCCTCGGCGACGGCGCGAGCAAGACCGTCCAGCTGGCCCTGCGAACCCTCATCTCCAGCTCCGCCGACGGCATCATGGTGCCGATACCGCAGTACCCCCTGTATTCGGCGACCATCACCCTCTACGGCGGCCGCCAAGTCCCTTATTACCTCGACGAAGAGCACGACTGGCGCCTCTCGCGCGAGCTGCTGGACAAAGCCTTCATGGACGCCGTGCGCAAGGGCGTCAAGGCGCGGGCCATCTGCGTCCTCAACCCCGGCAACCCCACCGGCGCCGTCCTCGACCACGAGAACATCGCGATGATCATCGACTTCGCGCGCTCGCACGACCTCTCCATCCTCACCGACGAAGTCTATCAGGAAGACGTGTACCTCACCGACTTCAGCTTCTACTCCTTCGCCAAGGTCATGGCCGAGCTGGGCGTCGACGACGTCTCGTTATTCTCCTTTCACTCATGTTCGAAGGGCTTCATCGGGGAGTGCGGGCATCGCGGCGGCTACATGGAGATACGCAACGTGCCCGGCGAAGTCGTCGACCAGATCGCCAAGCTCCAGTCGATCAGCCTTTGCTCCAACCTCCCTGGCCAAGTCGTCACCTACTGCATGGTCACCCCGCCCGCCGAAGGCAGCCCCAGCCACGATCTCTACATCGCCGAGCGCGACCACATCATGTCCGAGCTCCGAACCCGCGCCGGCATCCTGGCCGAGGGCCTCAACGGAATAAGCGGCATACACTGCACGCGCATCGCCGGCGCCATGTACGCCTTCCCGCGCCTAACCCTCCCGGCGGGCAAGACCGACGACGACTACTGCCTCTCCCTTCTCGAGGCCACGGGCATCTGCGTAGTCCCCGGCTCCGGCTTCGGCCAGATGCCCGGCACCCACCACTTCCGCACGACGATCCTGCCGGCGACGGAGCTCATACACGAGTTCGTGGAGATGCTGGGGAAGTTCCAGGCCAAGTATTAGAAGGGGGCGCACGGCTCCACGCTCGCCACAGGGCACTCGGCTATCGACCCGATTGCGGCGAAGAGACTTTTCAATGACTACCCATGGGGGGTCCTGTCAGGAAAATCCGAATCCACAGCTACGCTTCGCTCCGCAGGGGCACCGGATTTTCCTGACACACCCCGCCCTTCGGCAGCGATTCAAAGCGTCGCTGCGTTCAACCGGTTCCCGCCGCGATCCCTGTGAAAACCGAGAGCCCTGCTTCCCCTCCGAGGCACAGCACCTTCTGTCCCGCGGCTCCCCCGCGCTCCACCCTCCTCGGGCCTTGGCCCTGCGGTGGGTTCCGCTCCCCCCACTCTGGCGGACGACGAAGCGCAGCAGACGAATGAAGAAATACTCAGCTACGGTTTAGTCGAAAAGAACTCCTCCAACACAGGGGCCAGGACGGCTGGATCCGCGCCGTGGGTCTGGCCATCCAGGCTGAGATGCCGCCCCTTGGGAAGGGCCTTTGCAAGCATCGCGGCGGAATTGCGAATCCACGCGGGGCTCGCCCCGCCCTCGATCACGAGGGTGGGCATGTCCACAGAATTCCATTGCCCTTTCGCTATGCCCATGCCCGACATCTTTCCCTCCATGATGGCCTGATCATAGCGCAAGGTGTGGGCCATCTTTTCCATACCCGGCCACATCCGGGAACCTTGCATGCGGGCGACCGCGGTCTCCGGGACCTGGACCACGATGGTCAGAAAATACTTGACCGCTTCGCCGCGACGGCCTGAAGAAATCAAGGAGGCGAGCTGGGCGGTATGGCTCCCGATCAGAGGCTCACGCGCCCCGTCGACGATAAATGGCGGTTCGTACAGGGCCAATTTGGCTATCGGGAGCGCGCGCGCCGCGCACTCGAGGGCCAGGGCCGCGCCGGACGAATGGCCGAAGACGAAGGCCGATCCGCCCGCGACCTCGATGAGGGCGGCGAGATCCTCGACTTCGCGCTCGATCGAGTAGGCCTCCGCGTCGCCACTGTCTCCCCTTCCGCGACGGTCGTAGCTGAAAACGGTGAAGCTGGGCTCGAGCAGCGAGGCGAGCGGAGCCGCCGCAGCCCGCTCGCTCAACGCGCCGCCGATCAGGATGAGTGGAAGGCCCGCCCCCTGCTTTTCAAAGGCGATGAGCGTCCCATCTCGTGAACTGGTCTTCTGCATTGATTCCCTCCACCTATGCGAATATACTATATATTCCTTGACAGTTATATACATATATACGCATATTAAGAATATGCTATCTACCTTGAGCGCCATCGCCGAGCCGAGGCGCTTCGAAATCGTCGAATGCCTCAGGTCCGGGCCGCTCTCGGTCAACGAAATCGTCGAGAGGCTCGGCCTAGGTCAACCCCTTGTGTCCAAGCATCTACGCATCCTCAGCGCGGCAGGGCTCGTCCAAAAGCTCCCCAAGGCCCAGCTCCGCATCTATTCGCTTAAGCCCGAGCCATTCAAGGAACTGGGCGCCTGGGTCGAGGGCTTCAAGGGTCTGTGGAACGACAGGATGGATAGCCTAGAGGAGTTATTATGGAAGATGCAGTAAAAGTCAGGACTGAGGATCTCGTCGTCAGGCGGATCTTCGAGGCTCCGCTCGGCCTGGTCTGGCAATCCTGGACCGATCCCAAGCTCGTCGCGAAGTGGTGGGGCCCGAAGTATTACAGCTCCCCTTCCTGCGAGATCGACTTGCGAGTGGGAGGGCGGTACAACTTCTGCATGCGCGCCCCCCAGGACCAGGGCGGCCAGGATTCCTACACGGCGGGAGTATACAAGAGGATTCTGCCCAAGAAGCTCCTCGAGTTCACGCAACACCTCGCCGACAAGGACGGGAACCCCATCGATCCAGCCAGCTTGGGCATGCCCCCCGAATTCCCCAAGGAGATGCTCACGACGGTCACCTTCGAGGCCAAGGGCGATTTTACCAAGATAAGCGTCGCCGTAGTCGGCTGGACGCCCAGTCAGATGTTCGTCTTCGCGCTCGCCGGCTGGCATCAGTCGATGGACAAGCTCGAGGACGGCCTGGGCTGATGCATAGCCTAGGCAGGGGCAATATCAGTAGTTTGTAGCCATGAAAATACCTGCGATCTATATCCCCCACGGCGGCGGGCCCTGGAACGTGATGAAGGAGTCCTTCGGCGGCGCCGGCGGCGCGCGCACCGGATACCAAGGCCTCAAGGATTATTTGGAGGCGCTCGGGAAGAGATTTCGGGACGAGATAAAATCCCTCCTCGTCATCTCTGCCCACTGGGAGGAGGCGCTGCCCACACTCCACTTCGGCTCGAAGCCCGGCATGCTCTACGATTACGGCGGCTTCCCCGACTACACCTACGCGATCACCTGGCCGGCGCCCGGCGATCCGGCTCTCGCCGCCAGGGCCGCCGCCCTCCTATCAGAGGCCGGCATAGCCTCGGCTCGCGAGGAGGCGCGCGGCTACGACCACGGCACCTTCGTGCCCATGATGGTGGCCTTCCCCGCGGCGAGCATACCGGTAGCCCAGCTCTCCCTCGTGGGCGGCCTCGACCCGGCGACGCACTTCGCGGTAGGCGCCGCCCTCGAGAGCCTGCGAAGCGAGGGCGTCATGATAATCGGCAGCGGGATGAGCTACCACAACATGCGGCACTTCATGTCCGGGGACCCTCGGGTCATGGCGACCTCGAAAATCTTCGACGATTGGCTGGCCGAGAGCGTTGCCCTAGCCGATCCCGAGGAGCGCAAGAAGCGCCTCGTCGATTGGAAGAAAGCTCCCGGCGCCCTGGAATGCCATCCGCGCAGCGAGCACCTGGCGCCTCTCTTCGTCGTCGCCGGCGCCGCCGGGGCCGACCTCGGGCGCAGGGACTATGGCGCGGAGCTCATGGGCGTCACCGTCTCCAGCCACGTCTTCGGCGGATGAGGATAGGCTTCCTCACGAGCGCGGGTACTTGGCCCTTACCCAGGCGGCGAAGTCCTCGCACATCTTGGCCTCGCTGGTCGAGTTGTCAGCGATGGTCTCGAGGCCGTGTACGACGGCAATTCCAGCGTCGAGACTCGTGGGGAAGTCCGTCGGGTAGGATCGGGAGCGCGAGGCGGCTATCGATTCCTCGGCTGCGGCCCATGCCTCTTCAGGCAGGGCGTCGCAGGCATCGGCGAGGCTTCGGCCCGAGAAGCCCTCGCCGGTGAGGGAGCGCAGTGTCTGGTCATGGGCAAGCGAATTGCCAGGCGCCCAGTATTTTTCCGCGAGGAGCCTTCCGACTTCGGGATTGTCGGCGATATAGCCGTATCTGTCGAGGAGCCAGACGCGTGTCTGATAGACGGCCATGTCGGCGAGAAGATAGCCGTGGTAGCCGGCCGAGGCCTCCTGATTGAGAAGGTGAGGGATAGCCATGAGAGGCCTGGGACTCTCGAGCCCGAGTATCCTCCTTTCGGTGTCGCGGGCCAAGGCGAGGATCCTGTCGGCCTCGAGATCGGAATCGCCGAGCGCGTAGAGGGCGCGCTCGAAGTAGGGGACGACCAGGAGCATCCTTTTGTCGAAGGCCCGGAAGGGCTGGCTCCGCTCTATGCGCTTTTTAATGAGCTCGCTCGGCATGGGCGCGCCGTCGATCTTTTTCGCATAACGCGTCAGCCAGTCGGCGTCCCCAAGGATGCTGTCGCAGAACATGGACTGCGTCTCCGCGTAGGCCATCGACGTCGGCGGGAACTCCTGCGAGAAGCAGGGAGAGTTCTGCCGCACGTTCGCGAAGTGGGCGGCGTGGCCGCCTTCGTGGAAAAGCGTATGTATCGCGCTCTGCCCCGAGCCGACTTGTCTCGGACTGCCCTCGGAACTGAAGTTGACGCGGGCGGGAACCCATGTCCCCTCGTCGAAATAGGCGGGCAGCGGGGCGTGGCAGAAGCCGTTTTGGTACTTGCCTTCGCGCTCGAGGAGGTCGAGATTCAGCGACGCGCCCCGAAAGGCGATGCCAATGCGGCGGAAGCTCTCCTGCCAGCGCTGGAGAGCGAGCTCGAAGGGGAAATAGGGATCGCTCTCGCGAAGGACATCGCCGTTCATCCGGAAGCGGAGGTTCCAGGGCTTTAAGGCTCCCGGACCGAAGGAAGCCTCGAGGGAAGCGAGGCCCCGGGCGCCTGAGCCTGCGGTTCTTCCCTCGAAGTCGTCCAAAATGGCGAAAAGCTCTTCGGGGCTCATCGCCTCGGATTTATCCACCTTGTAATCGAAAAAATCGCGGTAGCCCTGGCCGCGGGCGAAGACGTTGCGCGCTTTCACTATCTCGAGGAAGCCATTGTCGAGGATCCACTCCTCGAGGCCGCGCAGGGCGGAAAGGCTGCTTTCGCGGGCCGCCTCGTCGGGGTTGGCCGCCATGTTGGTCGCGAGGGCGCCGAGCGTCGCCTCCGCCACCTCGCCGTTCTCGTTCAGGTGGCGGAGCTTGCGCTTCTGCCTCTTCTCGAAGAGCTCGGCCTCGAGGGCGACTATCCTGCCCATGTCGGCCTGGCCGCCTGCGCCCTCGATCACGTTGGCCTCGAAAAGGGCTCGCCAGCCGCGCAGTCCGCCGAGGAGGGCAGCGATCTCCTCGGCCGAGGCGGCCTCATGGGTCGGGGCGGCTTCTAGGGCAGTTATGCGATCGCGGACGGCGGCGAGCTTGGCGGGATCGGAGACGAAGGCCTTGTAGGCCAGCTCGGCCTCGGCAAAGCGCGCATGGTCGTCGCTCGTCGCCATATGGATGGACCAGAACAGATCCTCTTTCTTGCGATGGACGGCGAGGTAGTCGTGATTGAGGGCGTCGAAGAAGGCACGGATTCCCGTCGTGTCCATGGAGCAAAGCTACTACCGCGGGGCGGAGCTGTCAAAGGGAGTTTGCGCGCGGCGATTCCGAGCTCGAGTCACCGACTTGTAGACGGCTTCTTTCGCGTGAGCGCCCCCGCGGCCCGCGACGCGAAGAAGAGGAGGGGCGCGAGGGGGCCCATGGCCGAGGCGCTCGATCCCGGGGCGAGGTTGAGCTCGAATTCGGACCCGAGCTCCTCCTCGACGATGTAGGTCCATGTCGATGAAGGCCGGTCCGGCGCCCCGGAAAGGGCTTCGGGATCGGTCCCGCCCAGTATGGCTCGGCAGTCCCCGATCGCCGCGGTTTCGAGATCGCCCATCGCGGCGTCGAAGGCGTCGCCGACGACGCCGACGTATTCGATGCCCGGATCTTTCCCGCCGATTCGCAGGAGGCCCATGCCCTCTTTCAAGTCCTCCGTCAAGGCGAGGTGATCGGCCCATGCCGCGTCGATCCGCGCGAGGAAGGCCCGCAGCATCGCTGGGTTGGCGCTCTCGCCCGCCAGCGTCGACTCGACCGCCGGCGGCAGGATGCCCGCGGCGAGGGCGTCGTCGCGAAGCGAGCGCAGGAAACGGCGATCGTATTCTACGATGAGGGAGAACCTGCGCAGCGAGCGCCTGATCCTGGCGTTTTGCCCCTCGATGATGGACTGGGCCCGCGCGATCTCCTTTCTGACGACGGGATCGTCGATAGGGCTCTCGGCGTCGAGCTCGGTTTCCGCCTCCGCGATACCCCACCTATAGGGCTCGGGCAGGAAATCGCGGACGCCGTAGCGCTCGAAGATCCCGTCCTCGAGGCTCAAGTAAAATCGCGTCGATCCAGGCTCCCCCTGGCGTCCCGCCCTCCCCCGCAGCTGGTCGTCCACCCTCCGCGTCTCGTGCTTATTGGTGCCGATGACGAAGAGTCCGCCGAGCTCGCCGATCCGCCGATCCTCCCCGAGCCGAATGTCGGTGCCTCGGCCGGCCATGTTCGTCGAGATCGTGACGGCGCCGAGCTCTCCCGCCCGCGCGATGAGGAGGGCCTCCTCCTCGTCGTTCTTCGCGTTGAGCACGGCGCAGGAGAGTCCCTCCGCTGCGAGGGCGTCGGCGAGCTCCTCGGACTCGCGCACCGATCCCGTGCCGACTAGCACTGGCCTGCCTAGACCGTGTTCGCGCGCGAGCTCGGCGACGATGGCGCGCCTTTTAGCCGCCGCGGTCCAGAAGACGGCGTCGGGGAGGTCGCGCCTGATGGAAGCCCGCGCCGGGGGGATCACGACCGTGGCCATCCCGTAGGCCGAGGCTAACTCCGCGGCGGCGGGGACGGCAGTCGCTGTCATGGCGGCCAATCTCGGATACAGCGCCATGAGGTGCTGGACGGCGATGGAGCCGTAGACCCTTCCCTCGGGCCCTATCTCCAGAGCCTCCTTCGCCTCGAGGGCCGCCTGTATGCCCCAGGGCCATTGCCGCCTCTCGGCGACGCGGCCCGTGAAGGAATCGACGAGCTTGATCTCGCCTTTTTTCACGACGTAGTCGATGTCCCGCTCGAGAAGGCATCGGGCGTGCAGGGCGGCGAATAGCCTCGCCTTGACGAGGGAGAGCCGCTCCTCGGAAGCCGCGTCGATGTCGGCGCCGGCGAAGCCCTCGAGCCTCGACTGGCCCTCGAGGGTCAGGAGGACCCTTCTGCCCTCGGGATCTATTTCGTACTCGACATCGCGGGAGAGGGAGCTCGCGAGGGCGTCCACCGCCCGGAGGTCGACGCCGTCGCCTCCCGCGCTGCCTGCTATGACCAGGGGGATCCTAGCCTCGTCGATCAGCACGAAGTCTGCCTCGTCGACGATGGCGGAGGCGAAGGGGCGCTGGACGAGCTCGGCCTTTTCATAGACCAGGCCGTCGCGAAGGTAATCGAAGCCTAGTTCCCTCGCGCTCAGGTAGCAGAGGTCGGCGAGATAGGCGGCGCGGCGCTCGCCCGCGGAGGAAGACCCCGAAATGGAGGCCGCGGAGAGGCCGAGCCATTCGTATATCGGCCTCATCCATTCGGCGTCCCTGCGGGCGAGATAGTCGTTGGCCGTAAGGACATGGAGAGCGCCGTCCCGCATCGCGCCGAAGGAGGCCGCGAATGCCGCCGCCAGGGTCTTCCCTTCGCCGGTCTGCATCTGCGCCACCTTGCCTCGGCACATCGCCGCCGCCGCGACGAGCTGCTCGTCGTATGGCTCTTGCCTAAGGGTCCGCCTGCAGGCCTCGGCCGCGAGGGCGAAGAGAAGAGGCATCGCCCTATCGTCGCCGCCGGCGGAGCGCAGGCCGGCCCGAAGCTCGCGGGCGCGCGATTCGATCTCGGATCGGCTCTTGCCGCGGAGGTCGATGCCTCTCGCCTCGCGCGCGATGGCTTGGTAGGGCCGCAGGTCGCTTTCGATCGGCACGCCCTTGGCTCGCTGGTAGGCGAACCTTGCCCTATCCCTGAACGCGAGCTTAGTCTTCATGGAAGACACGCGCTTTCATCAGTTGAAAGTACCGGCGCCGGCGCCCGGGGGTCAAGGCCGAGGCCTCCGGCGGCACTAGCCGGAAGGCCTGGGAATGATTATTTTATCCTCTTGAAAGTTCGTCCGCCTGATCGGGGACGAGTTGTGTCTAGACGGCGAGGCCGTCGACGACGCCGCGGCCATTCGGCTCGGCGATGACCGCGCCCCGTATGGGGGCGGATAGGCTTTTGTTTCAAGGATCGCCCCATGACAAATCTCAAGGCCCTTTTCTCCAGCCGGCTCTTAAGCGTCTACAAGCGCGCGCTCGCCTCGCGGGGCGGCATCGAGGCTTTAGCCGCCGTCGCCTTCCAGCGGCGCCAGGCGCTCAGGCGCGCGGCCGCCGCCCGCGCCGGGCAGACCGTCCCCGCCATCCTGATCGCCAGCGTCACGAGGCGCTGCAACCTCGATTGCGCGGGCTGCTACTCCAGGCAGATCCGTCCGAGCGACTCGAGCTCTCCGCGCGAGCTCTCCGACGGCCGTTTCATGGAGCTTTTCGAGGAGGCGGTCGATCTCGGCGTCGGCGTAATAATGATAGCGGGGGGCGAGCCCCTCCTGCGGCCCGGTCTCCTCGCGAGATTGGCCGCGATGCGCGGCATCGTCGTGCCCGTGTTCACGAACGGGACTCTCCTCGACGGCTCTACCCTCCCCCTCTTCGGCAGGACCCTCCTCCCCGTCTTCAGCATCGAGGGCGACGAGGCCTTTACCGCCGAGCGCAGGGGACAGGGCGTCCATGAGGCGGCATTGATCCGCGCCCGGGCGATCCGCGAATCCGGCGGCCTCTTCGGCCTCTCGGTGACGGTGAGCTCGCGCAACGCGGGCAATGCCCTATCGCCCGCTTTTTTGAGCCGCGTCGCCGAGATGGGCGCCTCTGTCCTCTTCCTCGTAGAATACGTACCCGTCGTCCCCGGCACCGAGAGTCTCGTGTTGTCCGACGCTCAACGATCGATTCTCAACGACCAAAGCCTGACCGCCGGCCTTCCCTACCCAGTCGTACGCCTCCCTGGCGACGAGGAGGCCTACGGCGGCTGCCTCGCCGCGGGCAGGGGCTTCGTCCACATCGCGAGCGACGGCGCCCTCGAGGCCTGTCCCTTCGCGCCCTTTTCAGACAGCGACGCGGGCCGGCTTGGCCTTGCGGCCGCTCTCGACTCACCCCTCATGCGCGCGATACGCGAGCGCCACCACGAGCTCGCCGAGACGAGGGGCGGCTGCGCGCTGCGCGACAAGGCGGGCTGGATAGCCGCCATCAGCGGCTGCGCGTCGCTCGACGAGTGCGCCGTGTCGGGCAAAGACCCTATCGAGCGAACGAAAGAAGTCGCGCTCGCATACGCTGAGAACGCTCTGTGAAGGCCCTGGGAAAGACGCTGATACTTTCCGGATCGGTCCTCGCGGGGCTTTTGCTGGCGACGCTGGCGCTAAAATCCTTCAGCTGCACGCCGAGAATCGCGAACGGGATATCGGAAATACGGAAGGTGAAACTCGGCGGCATCAATCAAAGCTTTTCGATCAGGGGGGAGAACAGGGACAGCCCGGTCCTGCTCTATCTGCACGGAGGGCCGGGATCGACTGAGCTCATTCCTTTCAGGCTATTCCATCAGGCCTTGGAGAAGTACTTCACCGTCGTCGTGTGGGAGCAGCGGGGCACGGGAAAGTCGTATTCGCCGAGCATTCCGAGGGAATCGATGACGATCGACCAGTTCGTGTCGGATGCGCATGAGCTGACGGAATATTTGAAAACCGATTTTGAAAAGGACAAGATCCTGGTCGTCGGGCATTCGTGGGGCTCCATCCTCGGCCTGCTATTGGTCCAGAAATACCCGGAATCGTATTTCGCTTATGTCGGCTCGGGGCAAGAGGTCATCCCTAGCGAGGCAGAAAGGATCGGATACCGGTACCTTTTAGCGAAGGCGAAGGACAAGCCGGCCGCCATGAAGGAACTTGCGAAGCTGGATATCCCGGAGCCGTATTTGACGATCGATTCCGACGGTCGCTGGTTCGAAAAAGCGAAGACGGACAGGAAATGGATGATCGCGCTGGGAGGCGAGATATATAATCGTTCGGACTATTCCCTGTTCTTTAATGGAAAGACTCTGACCGCGCCGGAATACACATGGATGGACTTCGTCCATTTCGCCAGGGGCAGCGTATTCTCGTTAAAAGAAATGTGGCCGCAGGTCATGCGCCTCGACTTCATGAAGCAAGTCCCGGAAATAAGCATTCCCGTATTTTTCTTCCAGGGGCGACACGACTATGTCGCCTCGTCGAGCCTAGTCGAGAAGTACGCCGCCGTCCTAAAGGCGCCGACCAAAGAACTGGTCTGGTTCGAAGGTTCGGGGCACGATCCGATGTATGAGGAAGCGGCGGCATTCGATCGCCTCTTGATCGAGCGGGTACTTCCGCGATGCCAGTAGCGGACTCCCCCCCCCTCGCACAGCATCCCCGCTTTCACTATCTTTATCGGATGAAGCAAAAAAAAATTTACGAACCGGACGCACAAAAATCTCGGCTCGAACGTCATATAAGGTGAAACGCGAGGATGAATAAGGACAAGCGGTCGGATCTCGAGTCCGCCTACCGAGAGAATAGGCACGGTTTTCTCGCCTGGGCGGCCAAGGCAACGCGCAGCTTGGTGGACGCCGAGGATCTCGTACAGGACGTCTTCACGGCGGGCCTCGCCAACGCGGAGAGCCTAGCCGGCGTGGACGACTTGGCCGCCTGGCTCTTCACGTCGCTTCGCAACCGGGTCAGGGATCTCTGGCGCCACGGCGAAACGCGGAGGAAGGCCGGCGAGATCGCCGTCTCCGACGCCGTGATAACGGAGATTGTCGCCTCCGCGGGCATGGACCCCGCGGAGCTCGCCGCGTCTTCCGAACTGATGGAGACATTGTACGAGGCTATCGACGAGCTTCCGGACGAGCAGCGGACCGTAATCGAGGCTCAGGTCTTCGACGGGCTGACCTTCAAGGAGCTCGCCCAATCGAGCGGCATATCGCCTGATACGCTGGCGGCGCGGAAGCGCTATGCGCTAAAGCGGCTCGCGGCGGCGCTGAGGGAATGGATAGAGGAGTGAGTATGTTTCATGAAGAGCACATGCAGGCGCATAGACGCCAGTGGAAGGCCATGAGCGGGGGGAAAAAGGCGCTCGTCCTCGCCGGATGGGTCGCGCTTATCGCCGCCGGCTTGGCCGTATTCGGCCTCGTAATTATGCTGCTATGGAATCGCGTCATGTCCGGGGTCCTCGGACTGCCCGCCCTGGGATTCTGGGACGCGGTCGGCCTCTTCATATTGGCCAAGATCCTTTTAGGCGGGCGACCGGGCGCCTTTATCGGCAAGATGCGAATGCGGCGGATCATGCGCGAGCGGATGGCCGCCGAAGCCGCGGGGACCGGGGAAGGCGAAGGGCTGCGCGATTGAAGAAGACGAACGCACTACTCATCGCGGCGCTGGGTGCCGGCTTTCTAGCGGCGCCGCTCTCCGCCCAAACGGCCGCGGCAGTCGCCGCCCCGGCGACCCTGTCGATCGACGAGGCGGTAGCCTCTGCCCTAGCCAAGGACCCGGGCGTGATCAGCGCGAACCTGGATTGGCTGTCCGCGAGCGCCAAGGCCGACTCGAGCTCTTGGAAAAGGTTCCCCTCGCTGTCCGCCAGCGCAGGCTATCAGCGGATCAGCGATGTCACGTCTTCTATAGACCTTGGCAAAGGCATTCCCCCAATTACCCTCGGCTCGCTCGACAACCTGTTCTCCTTCGGACTCAATCTCCAGTACCCCGTCTTCGCCGGCTTTAGGGTCAAGGAGAGCATCGCGATAGCCGGCCTCCAAGCCCAGGCCAAGGACATAGCCAGGGAAACCGTAAAAAGATCCCTGGCATTCGACGTACGCAGAGCCTACTGGGAGGCCGTGCGCTCCACCTACAACCGGTCCACCCTGGAGCAGAACCTCGAACTGATGAAGCTCAACAGCGAGTTCGCGAAAGAGCAGCTCGGCCAGGGAGTGGCAACCCGGGCCGATCAGCTCGCCGCCCAGATGCGCCTCGAGCAGGCGAACGAGGACCTTGGCGACGCGCAGTCCCTTCAGAGACGAGCCTTCCTGTCCCTCGCCTCGCTGACGGGTCAGGACATCGCCTCGCTGGGCATCGGAGCGGCCTCTCTGGACGCCCCCCTGCCCTTCGAGCTCACGACAAAGCCGGAGGCGGCCTCTCCCCAGGCGGCCTCTCCCGCGACGCCGGCACTCGACGAGGCCGCCCTCGTGTCCGGCGCTCTGGCAAGGCGGCCCGAGACCCGAGGGGCGGAATTGGCGCGCAAGCTCGCCGAGCATGCCGTCGAGCTATCGCGCGCCGCCCTCTATCCGACCGTCGCGGTCACCGGCAACTTCACCTACGCCGATCCCAACCAGCGCGTCGCCTTTCAGACCGATCCATGGGAATTCACCGGCACCTGGGCGGTCGGGCTCCAGATCAGCTACGACATAGGCGGAGTGCCGGCCGCGTTGGACGACATCAAGGCGCAAGGCCTGGCCGCCTCCAAGGCCAAGGCCGACGAGGCGAGGCAGCGCAACGCCGTCGCGATGGACGTCGAGACCTGCATCGTCAACCTGGCGCGCGCTAGACGCGACCTGGGCTCCACCCAGGCGATGGTCGAGCAGGCTAAGGAAAACCTCCGAGTCATGCAGGACAAGGTCTCCGCGGGAAGCGCCAAGGCCCTCGACCTGAGCTCCTCCAAGTTCGACCTCCTTAGGTTCGACTTCGCCGTGACCAACAAGCGCATCGACGCCCTCATCGCCCAGGCCGACCTCGAGCGCGCGACGGCCTTCGAGGAAGCGAAGTGAGGAGCGGGCGATGCTGAGGCTGTTTAAATATTTAAAGCCCTACTGGATTCCCGTCGCGGCGGTCATGGCCGTCGTCTTCCTCCAGTGCATGTCCGACCTCTACCTGCCCACGCTGATGTCCGACATCGTCAACAAGGGCATAACGAACGGCGACATTCCCTTCATCCTGCAGACGGGCTTGCTCATGCTCCTCGTGGCCCTGGGCGGCTCGGTCTGCGCCGTCATCGCGAGCTACCTGTCGTCGCACTCGGCCATGGGCATGGGCGCCCTCATGCGGGACGACATCTTCACCCACGTGTCCGACTTCTCCCTCCACGAGTTCGACAAGATCGGCACGCCCTCCCTCGTCACCAGGACCACGAACGACGTGACCCAGGTGCAGATGGTCGTCCTTCTCATGATGAGGATGATGGTGAGCGCCCCGATCATGATGATCGGCGGCATCATCATGGCCGTATCCAAGGACCCGGGCCTGTCCTGGGTCATCGTCGCGGTCATCCCGATCCTCACGGCGGTCATCGTCACGGTCGCGATCAAGGGCTTCCCTCTCTTCAAGTCCATCCAGAAAAAGATCGACAAGATCAACCTCGTGCTCCGCGAGGGGCTCACGGGCATTCGCGTCATCCGCGCCTTCAACCGCGTGGACGACGAGAACCGCAGGTTCGACGCGGCCAACCTCGACCTGATGAAGGTCTCGATCCAGGTCAACAGGATGTTCGCCATCCTCATCCCTGTCATGATGTTCGTGATGAACATGACCACCATCGCCATCATCTGGTTCGGCTCCATACGCGTAGACCGGGGGACTTCCAACGTCGGCAACATGATGGCCTTCCTCCAGTACGCGATGCAGATCCTCTTCTCGCTGCTCATGGCGAGCTTCATGTTCATCATGCTGCCGCGGGCCCAGGCCTCGGCTATCCGCATCAACGAAGTGCTCGACACCGTCCCCGAGATTAAAGACCCCGCGGCGACCAGAAGGCCCGACGAGGGGAGGAAGGGCTACGTCGAGTTCCGCAACGTGACCTTCCATTACCACGGCGCCGAGGCGCCGGCTCTCTGCGACCTCAGCTTCTCGGCCAAGCCGGGAGAGGTCACGGCCATCATCGGCAGCACGGGCTCGGGCAAGTCGACCCTCATCAGCCTCATCCCGCGCTTCTACGACGTGGACTCAGGATCGATCCTCGTCGATGGCGTCGATATCCGCGACATGACCCAGGAAGAGCTGCGAGCCAAGATCGGCCTCGTGCCGCAGAAGGCCGTCCTCTTCTCCGGCAGCGTCGCCGAGAACATACGCTACGGATACGAGCGAGCCAGCGACGGGGAAGTCGCCGACGCGGCCGAGACCGCGCAGGCCACCGAGTTCATCTCCGAAATGAAGGAAGGCTTCGAGTCCGTCATAGCCCAGGGCGGCACGAACGTCTCCGGCGGCCAGAAGCAGCGGCTCTCGATAGCCCGCGCCCTGCTGCGAAAGCCCGAGATCTACCTCTTCGACGACAGCTTCTCCGCCCTGGACTTCAAGACCGACGCGAGGCTGCGCGCCGCGCTCCGGGTCAAGACCGGGGATGCCACCGTGCTCATAGTCGGCCAGCGGGTCGCCACCGTCATGGACGCCGACCGCATCATAGTCCTCGACGAGGGCAAGATCGTGGGCATGGGCACCCACCGCGAGCTCTACGCTTCTTGCGAGGTCTACAAGGAGATAGTCGCGTCCCAGCTCTCCGAGGAGGAGATAGCATGAGCGACACAGCGTCGAGGCCCGGCGGAACCGCCGGCGGCGGGACGCCTCCCCCCAGGCCGATGGGTCGGCCGGGCGGCGGCGGGATGATGGGTCCGATGGGCGGGCGCGGCCCCGCAGAAAAGCCCAAGGACGCCAAGAAGACTTTCCGCTTCCTCCTGACCTACTTCGCCCCGCGCAGGGGCCGGCTCACCTTAGTCTTCTGCTTCGCGGTCTTAAGCACGATATTCACGATCGTGGGTCCCAAGCTCATGGGCAAGGTGACCACCAAGCTCTTCGACGGCCTCATGGCCAAGTACATGGCGGTCTTCCTCCACAAACCCATGCCTTCGATGGATTTCGGCTACATCGGGACCATCCTCCTCCTCCTCGTCGGCTTCTACCTCATCTCCACCCTGTTCAGCTACGTGCAGCAGTACACGATGGCCGGCGTGTCGCAGGGCATCGTCTACGACATGCGCAAGGACGTGAACGCCAAGCTCGCCCGCCTGCCGCTCAAGTACTTCGACTCGAAGACCCATGGCGAGATCATGAGCCGCGTCACCAACGACATCGACAACATCAGCACGAGCCTCCAGCAGAGCCTCACCCAGCTCATCACCTCGGTCTGCACGATTGTCGGCGTCCTCGTGATGATGCTGACGATCAGCCCCTGGCTGACGCTGATAGCCTTGGTCACCCTGCCCGTCTCGGCCATCTCGATCATGAACATCACCAAGCTCTCGCAGAAGAGCTTCGCCGCGCAGCAGAAGGAGCTGGGGGCGCTGAACGGCCACGTCGAGGAGATGTACACCGGCCACATCATCGTCAAGGCCTTCGGCCGCGAGGGAGAATCGGTAAGGGAGTTCAAGGACATCAACTCGAGGCTCTTCGACGCCGCCTGGAAGGCCCAGTTCATCTCCGGCGTCATCATGCCGATGATGAACTTCATCAACAACCTCGGCTACGTCGTCATCTGCGTCGTGGGCGGCATCATGGCCGCGCGCAAGGCGCTCAAGCTGGGCGACATCCAGGCCTTCATCCAGTACTCGAGGCAGTTCACCCAGCCGATAGCCCAGACGGCCAACATAGCCAACGTCCTCCAGTCCACCCTCGCCTCGGCCGAGCGAGTGCTCGAGATCCTCGATGAGGAGGAGCAGGTGCCCGAGCGGGTCGATCCGGTGGTCGACCACATACCCAGGGGCCATGTGGAATTCAGCCATGTGCGCTTCGGCTACAAGGAAGACGCCATCCTGATGAACGACATGAACATCAAGGTCGAACCCGGCCAGACCATCGCGATCGTCGGCCCCACGGGCGCGGGCAAGACGACTTTAGTCAACCTCCTCATGCGCTTCTACGAAATCTCGGGCGGAGCCATACTGATCGACGGGATCGACACGCGAGACATGAGACGGGGCGACCTGCGCACCATGTTCGGCATGGTGCTCCAGGACACCTGGCTCTTCAACGGCTCGATCCGGGAGAACATAGCCTACGGCCGCGAGGGCGCTACGGAGGCGGACATCGTCACTGCGGCCAAGGCCGCGCACGCCGACCACTTCATACGGGCTCTGCCGAAAGGCTACGATACCGTCCTCAACGAGGAAGCGTCCAATATTTCCCAGGGCGAGAAACAGCTTCTCACCATCGCCCGCGCCATCCTCTCGAACCCCGCCATCCTGATCCTGGACGAGGCGACGAGCAGCGTGGACACGAGGACGGAAGTGTATATACAGAAGGCGATGAAGGAGCTCATGAAAGGCCGCACGAGCTTCGTGATAGCGCACAGGCTCTCGACCATCCGCGACGCGGAATCGATACTCGTCATGAAAGACGGGAGCATAATAGAGATGGGCCGGCATGCCGAGCTGCTCGCGAAGGGCGGCTTTTACGCCGACCTCTACAACAGCCAGTTCACCGGCGCCTACGTAGACGAGCAAGGGGTATAACGATGAGCGATACTATTACGACGACCGATGGAAAGGGAAAGGCCCCGATGGCCGAGCAGGGCAAGAGCCAGCGGGACGTCGCTCCGCAAGGGCCGAAGGGCGCGCCGCCCGATGCCAGGAAGAAGTCCAGGAAGGCTCCGGTCATCTTCGGGACGCTGATCCTGGTCATACTCGTCGGAGCGGGCCTCGTGTTCGGCGCGCTGTGGTTCGTGGACACTATCAATTACGTCAGCACCGACGACGCGGCGATCGACGCCGACCACGTGAACGTCAGCGCCAAGGCCCTCGGGCGAATAGCCAAGCTGATGGCGGCCGAAGGCGATAAAGTCGAAGCCGGCCGGGTCCTGGTCCTCCTCGACGACACCGACTTGCGCGCCCAGGAAGCCCAGGCCGCCGCGTCGCTCAATTTCGCGAAACGGAACGTCGAGCTGTCCAAAATCAACCTCGACAGGGCGCAAAGCGACACCGCGAGGACCCGAACGCTCTATAGCACCGGCGCGGCGACGAAGGAGCAGAACGACCACGCGTCCAACGCCCTCGACGCCGCGAGCGCTCAATACGCCATAGCCCTCGCTCAGGTCGATACGGCGGACGCCCAGCTCGGCGTCATAGAGAACCAACTCCTCAACATGAAGATAATCTCCCCGATCGCGGGCGTCGTCACCAAGAAATCCATGATGCAGGGCGATGTCGTCCAGCCGGGACAGAGCATCTATTCCATCAACGCCCTGGACCAGGTCTGGGTGACAGCCAATCTCGAAGAGACGAAGATCGGAAGGATCGAGCTCGGGGCCCCGGTGGAAGTGGCCGTGGACGCGTACAAAGGCAGGACCTTTATAGGCAAGGTCAGCTTGATCGGGGCGGGCATCGTCGCGCCGCCCTTCTCGATCGGCGATTTTACCAAGACGACGCAGAGGGTACCCATACGGATCTCCCTGGACGGGGCACAAGCCGGCCTCATCCCCGGCATGTCCGTCGAGGTGAAGGTGAGGACCAAGGCCCTTTTCAAGCTGCCCTTCGGGATAACGGCCCGGTAGTCTCGCGATACGAAGCCGGGCTTCAGCCCTCTCCGGTACCCGGCCTCATACTCCGTATTCCTCGTCTTCGTCTCCCCGCTCGGCGCTCTTGGCGCCCGCCTTCTTGGCGCCCGCGCCTCTAGGCGCGCGCTTCTTGGGCTTTGCCGCGCTCGGTTCGGCGGAAGAGGATTCTTCGTCCACGAGGCCGATCGCCCCTTCCAGTGTCCCCGTGGCGACGGCGAACTCCCTCTCCGGATCGCAGCCTTCGGGAAGTATTCCATGCTCTATATCGGCGCAGGCCGCGTCGATCTCGGCCTTGGCGGCGCTGAAGCTAATCTTGCGCTTGCCCTCGAAGAGGAAGAAGGCCGCGGGCACCAGGAAGAAGGTGAGGATGGCCGAGAACATGATGCCGCCGAACATCACGACGCCCATGCGCTGGCCGAACTCGGAACCCTGGCCCGTCGAGAAGACGAGAGGGATGCTTATGACGAGAACCGTGAGCGTAGTCATGATGATGGGCCTGAATCGCAGCTTGGCCGCCTCGATAAGCGCGTCCTTGAGGGGCATCCTGTCTATGCGCTCCACCACGAAGTCAAGATAAAGGATGGCGTTCTTGGCCGAAAGCCCGATGAGCATGAGCATGCCCATGAGGCCGAAGATGTCGAGGCCGCCTCCGACCAGCCAGGTCACGAAGAGCGCGCCTACGAGGGCGAGGGGCACCGGCATCAGCAGGTAGATGGGGTAGCGCCAGGAGTTGAACTGGGCGGCCATCACGAGGTAGGCGAGGAAGAAGGCGAGGAGGAAGACCTGCCAGCCGGTGGACGCGAGCTGTCCGGCGAGCGCTACGGTCCCGAAGCGGCTGTTCGTCGTGATGGAGAGGCCGTTCTCGAGGAGGCCCTTCGCCTTGAGGTCGCCTACGATCGAGTTCTGCACCTCGAGGACGGTCGGGGCGTTGGGCTTCATGTTGATATTGAGAGAGCCGGTGTACTGCCTATTGTAGCGCGAGATGGAGGTGGGCTTCTGGTTGAGAACGAAGCTTCCCAGCTGGCCGACCTGGAGATTTGTCTGGAGGCTGCTGGAGTATACGGGCAGGTCCAGCAGGGTCTGGCCGTTCGACATGGCCGTCGGGTCGATCTGCACCATGATCGGATAGCTTATGCCATTGGTGATGACGTTCGCCGCCTGCGTGCCCGACGTATAGGTCTGGAGGAGGTTCGCTATGGTCTGGCTGGGGATGCCCGTCCCCCTGAGCTTATTCGGATCGGGGACGAAATCGTTCTCGAGGCTGTTGTCCGAGAGGCTCGAGGTGACGTCGGCGACATAGGGATTGTTCTGGATGGCCGAGACTATGGCGGCGTTTCGATTCATGAGGAGGTCCATGTTAAAGGAGACCATGCTGAGCTGGATGGCGCTGCCGCCGAAACCGCCGAAGCCGCCCGTGCTCACCGATATGCGGGCCGTCGGGAAATCCTTGAGGACGCCTATGAGCATGCCGCGATAGGTCCCGGTGAGGACGGAGACGTTGGGCCGCTTCTCGATAGGGATGAGAGTCAGATCCTCTTCGACGTTGTTGCCCACGATCGATTGGATGGTTTGCACCTCGGGCCTGCCGGCAAGGAAAGCCTCGGTGCGAGCGGCGACGGTATTGGCGAAGGACTGGGGCGTTCCCGCGGGGAAGCGCACCTGGACCTCCAAGTTGCCCGCGTCCGAGCTCGGGAGGAAGTTGAACTGGATATGGGGCACGACGAGGATGGCGACCGCGCCCAGGAAGACGCCCGCCGCGACGAGGACGAGGGCGCTGCGCTTGAGCATCTTCGCGAGGCCGCGCGTGTAGGCGTCCCTGATCTTCCCGACTAGCCACTCGGTCCAGCCATGGCAGGTCTCGGTGATGGACTCGAAGAGGCTTAAGCCCATGAATATGAAATAGTTGGCGACTCCAAGAGCGAGGGGATAGGCGACAAGGGTCGCGATCCAGATAGGCTTCTTGAGTATGAGGAGGCCCCCGACGATGACGAGTGCCAGGATCACCGCCGGTCCCTTCCGCCAAACGCGCAGGCCCCACTTTATCGCCTCGGCGAAACGGCCGAAGCTTCGGAAGAAGTCCTTCCAATGCAGGTCGCTCGAGTCGGGCGTGTAGGCTAGCCGCACGGTGAGGAAGAGTATGGCCTCGAAGAGGGAGAAGGTTACCGCGGCCGCGAGGCCCAAGGCGAACTGCATGAGGTAGCGGCCGATAAAGCCGCCCATGAAGCTGACTGGAATAAGCACCGAGAGAAGGGAGAGGGAGGCCGCTACGACGGCGCTGAATACCTCGCTCGCCCCCTTTAAAACGGACTCCTTAAGGGAGTAGCCCATCTTGCGATAACGCTCGACATTCTCCGCGACGACGATCGAATCGTCGACGACTATTCCGATGGCGATGACCATCGCCAGCAGAGACACGAGGTTGAAGGAGAAGCCCGCGAGCTGATATAGGATGGGCGCCGCCATGAGGGCGATGGGCACCGCGAGGATGACCGAGAAGGCGGTATTCGGCTTGCCGAGGAAAAGGAGGACGATGATCGCGACGACGATGAGGGTCATCCATAGTTCGTGGAAGGTATTGTTGATCGATGCCCTGATCGCGCCGGTGCTGTCGCTTCCTAGAATGACCTTATAACCCGTCGGAAGCTGCATCGCCGCGAGGGACTTCTTGACCCCGTCGACGACGGACACCGAATTGGAATCCGTCGTCCGCTGGATGGAGACCAGGACGACCGGAATTCCGTTCTCGCGGGCGTAGTCCTGGTCGGCCGCGACGTCGCGCACTGTTCCGAGGTCCTGGACCGCCACACCGTGGGCCGAATCGACCTGAATGTGCTTTATCGTCTCCGGGTCGGCGGGAGTGTTCTGCGTCGCGAAGGTGAGGGCCGTGTTGCTCCTCGTGATCGTCCCGATAGGCTGGTTAAAGGCCTCGCCGATTATCGCGTTGACCACTTGGGTCGGGTTGAGGTTGTAGAACCGAAGCTTGCCCGGATCGAGGAGGACCTGGAACTGCCGCGCGGGGGCGCCGTTGAAGGTGATGTTGGCGACGCCCGGGACACGCTCCAGGAGGGGCGCGAGGCTGTTCTGCACGTAGTCCGAAACGTCCGTGAGCGGAAGCCCTCCGCCCGTGACGCCGAGCTGGATCACGGGCTGGGAATTGGCGTCGAAGGAGCGCACGACCGGCGCCTGGATGCCGGTGGGAAGCTTGCGGACGGCGGCGTTCACGAGGGCGGCGACCTGCTGGAGGACGACGTTCTTGTCCGTGTTTATATCGAATGACACGGTCACTCGGCTAACGCCGATGGAACTCGTGGAATTGATGTCGGTGATGCCGGAGATCGTGGACACCGCGTTCTCGATGATCTGCGTCACCTGCTGGTCCATGACCGTCGGACTCGCGCCGGTGTAAATGGTGCTGACGTTGACGACGGGGATCGAAATGGACGGCATGAGGTCCACGCCTAGGCTGAAGGTGCTCACGACGCCGAAGGCCACGATGGCTACGAAGATGGCTATGGCAAGGACAAAGCGCGTGATAGAGAACTTGATCGCCGGATTTACTTTGTCGAAGGCCTTAGTCTCGATTTGCTTTATGGTGCTCATGGCTTCCCCGCGGCCGGCGCGCCGCTCCCCGCTTGACCGCCGGCCTGCTTCGAGCCGGCGCCCTGCCAATTGCCCTGAGCCTGCTTTGAGCCTTTTTGCCCTTGCTGTCCGCTTTGCCCTGGCGCCGCGGCGGCGGCCGGCGGCACGGAACCCGCGGCCGGCTGGATCATCACCGCCTGCACCTGCGAACCCTGTATGAGCCCTGGCGGAGGGTTGACGACGATTACGTCGCCCGCTTGCAGCCCCGCGACCGCCGTGGTGATGCCAGCCTCGCCGAGTATCGTCACATTTTGCGTCGTGACTTTATTGTCCACGATCTTGAAGACGTAATTCTGGTTCTCGAGGGTATCGAGCGCGTTGAGCGGCACGAGGATGCCGGTGGCTATCGGTACTTTATAAGCGACGCTCCCGACGGAGCCGAAAGGCAGCTGAAAGGATCCGGACACGGCCGCGACCATGGGGACGACGCCGTTGATCGGCGCGGAAGGAGCCTGGCTCACTCTGACGGGATAGACCTTGCCGCTGTAGGAGAAGTTGATCATTTGGCCTATGGGCAGGGCCGGCGCGTCGCTCGGGGCTATGCTGAAATTGATCTGGCTGGCCACGGTCACCAGGGTGAATACCGGCGTATTGAGGCCGACGTACATGCCGCTCTGCATGTTCACGGCCGCTATCTGGCCCGAGAAAGGAGCGCGTATGCTCGCGTACTGCAGGTTTAGCTGGGCCTGGACGAGCTGGTTCTGCGACTGGGTGACGCTGAGCTTCAGCTGAGCGATAGTCTGGTCGCCGCTTTTGCCGTTTTGGTCGAGGGCCGTCTTGGCGCCCGCGAGGTTGGCCTGGGCGGCCGAGAGCTGGCTGGCCGCCGTATCCAGGGCGGAAGCCGACAGGCCGCCCAAATCGTAGAGGGCCTTCTGCGAATCGTAGTATTTCTGGGCCGAGTCGAGGGCCGACTGGGCCGATTGGACCTGCAGCGCCAGCTTGGGATTGGCTTGGTCCGAGTTGTCCTGTCCGATGGAGAGGTTGATCTTGGCGTTCTCTAATGCAGCCTGGGCGTTGGCGAGGGAGAGCTTGAGCTGGGCGTCATCGAGCTGGACGACGATATCCCCCGTCTTCACCCAATTGCCGGAGACGCGAGGTACGCTCTTGACCACGCCGGCCACCTGGGCGGCGACCTGACTCTGCGTAACCGCGCTTACCACGCCGGCGGTGCTGCGATCGGCCGTCAAGAGGCCCATCTGCACGGTCGTGGCCTGCACGGGAACGATCTGCTGTCTGCGGCCGGCGTATTGCCCGCCGCCTTGGCCCTGTCCGCCGGCGCTCGCGTTCGGCTTGGAGCATCCCGCGAGCAGGGAAGCAGCGACGACGAATATCCCGATGGCGACTCTATTTCTCATGTTCTTCTCCTACAATCCCATGGCGGTGCTTAGCTGCAATACGGCGCTCAGGTATAGGCTCCGGGCCGTCTGGTAGCTCTCTTCCGCCGTAGCGGCGGTGACCGAGGCCGTGAAGACATCCTGCAGGGTGGCAGTGCCGTATTTATTCTGCGCTTTTACGAGCTCGTACAGGGAGTCGGCCAGGTCCATGCTGTCCTTCGCCAGAGAGACTTTCTCGACCTGGAGCTGGGCGCTCTCGAAGTAGTCGCGGATATCCGATGACAGCGTCTTGCGCAATTGGGCTGCCTGAACGTCATACAGCGAGGCCTGCCCCTCGCTGGTCTTGGCCTGGAGCTCGGCCGCGCCCGAATCGAATACGGGAAGGGCCACCTTGGCGCCGACGCTGAGCGCGCCGGCCATGACCACGGGCGACCATCCTACCGCGAGTCCCGCGCCGCCTGTCAGGCTTATATTCGGCTTCGCCTGCGCGCGCGCGAGCGCGGCATCGATGCGCGAAGACTTGGCGTTGATGGCGAGCTGGGCGACATCGGTCCGCTTTTGCAAGCCTATCGCTATGGCCTCGTCTATAGAGGCGGCGGGCATGGGCGGGTCCTCGAGCTCGGCGACGGAGAAGCGATAGTCTGGGCTCTTGCCCATGATGACGGCCAGGCGCTCGATGGCGAGCCTCAGGGTCTTGTCGGCGGTCGCGACATCGATCTCGGCGCTCCTGGCGTTCACTTGGGCGGTCTTGAGGTCGATCGCGGTCGCCTGCTTTATCGCGAAGGTCGCTTGTATCTGGGCGAGCAGAGTTCGCTGCTTGGAGAGCACCTGCTTTTTGACGTCGAGGTCCCGCTGGGCGGCGAGCGTCGCGATATACGCTTGCTTCGCCTTAGTGCCGGCGGCGGACAAGCCTTGCGTAGTCGATAGCTGTTTCCCCTGGAGGGCGAGGAGGCTCTTCGCGAGGGTCGCGGTATATTGGAATCCGGGATAGCCGTCCCAGACGGTCTGGGTCAGGCTGAGCCCGAGGACGCTGGACTGCGGGACGGAGAAGGGGTTCGTGAAATTGGACGGATCCGACGGGAGCGCCACCGGTATGGTCTCGGTCGCGCTGAGCGTTGCCTTGGTCAATGGCCCGCTCAGGCTGAGGCTTCCCTGCGGTACTTGCGCGAGCCCGTTATAACTCGATGAGACTAAGGCCCCGGAGGATGCGGCGACCGCCTTGCCTATGAGCCCTTGGTAGTAGGACACGAGAGGCGAGCTCGAGCCCCCGTCGTTTCCGAGCCCATCCGCCAAGGTGTAGGCTCCGCCGGCGGCGAGGGAGAGGCCCTGCTTGGCGAGATCCAGCGCGCGTTGCTTCTTGGCGACGTCGAGGCCGCTGGAGGCTATTAAAAAATCGTCGCCGGACGCCGTGGCGGCATCGAGGGCGTTTTGCAGGGTCAACACGGGCGGCGGCGGGCTCGATGGGGCTTGCGGCGTCCCTTGCGCCGCGTCCTGGGCCCCGAGAGCGGCCGCCGCGAGAAATAAAGATTGTGCGAAGGCCATCGCGATCCGGATTCTGTTGCTCATTATGGCAAGTATAACGATGGCAAAAGGGCGCGTCTCTTAAAATTTCCTTTCGCCGGGACAATTCTTACGCGAAATCCAGCTCAAATTGGGAACCGCTCTCGAGCCATTTGCGGGCGTCGAGGCCGATAGCGTCGGCGATGGAGGCGACGATCGGCAGGAGCTGGCGCTCGACATAATGGTTATAATCGAGGCCCGCCCCGCTCGTCGCGCCGACGCCGTCGGGACCGACGGGCTCGGCCCCAGCTCCGGTCATCACATAGGCGATGCGTCCCCTGCGCGAGGTCCAGCCCATGAGCCGCGCGGCCCTGACCTGGGGCGTCTCCGAAGCGTAGTCGTCGGCGAGCCGCCGCAGGGTCTTCCTATATACAAGCTTTTCGTCCCGCTCGCCGCGCCTGAGGGCGGCCTCTTCGGCGCCGCAGAAATCGCGCAACGCGGTCTCGTCCGCCCCCGAGAAGACGAGGCCCAGGAGAGCCATCTGGAAATCGCGCGCTAGAGGCGTAAAATCGCTCCGGACCGCCTCCATGCCCTTTACCTCCACCCCCGAGGAGCCGTCCTGAGCGAGGAGGAGGCCGGCGTAGCCCTTGGACCGCCCTCGGCCCCCTTCTCCTGCCTCGGCCAAATGTCCGAGCTTGTCGGACTTGAGGCGCGGAATGAGGAACTTGGCGTAGGCCTTCTCGCAGCGGATTCGCAGCAGAGACTCGAGGCCGTACTCGGCCTTGACGCGTTCGGCGATCTCGCCATTGAGCTCCTCGGCCGCCGCCCTCCCCATGGCCATGAGCTCATCGTAGCCGGAGGACGCATCCCTGCCCGAGAGGACGAAGACCGAGTCCGTGTCGCCGTAGAGGACGCGCTGCCCGCGCGCCTCGAAGAAGTCCCTCGCCATGACCAGGAACTTCTTCCCGAACGAGGTGATGGCGCCCGCGATCTCGGTGCGCGCGTAGCGGCAGCCCTCGGCTCCCAGCACACCGTAGAAGGAGTTTTGAAGGAAATTGTCATCATTACTCTTCTCCATAATCTCCAACTGATTCACCCTAATGACGTGTTTCACCGTATTCCCAAGTTTGTGCTCTTGCAAAGCAAGGCAACACATTAGAGTTCAAGGTCACACTCGGGACAAAGACCATGAAATGTTGGGGCGACCTCAGTTTTACAATTTGGGCAGTACTTAGTTTCTTTTTCTTCTTCATCGAAATTTGCAGTTTTATTTTTTGCAAGCTGATCATAAATGTACTGAAATGCATTTTTCAGTGGAGGCAACATCGCCGAAGTAACAGAAGCGTGTTGAGTTTCAACCACCCACGTCTTCGAAATGCCAACCAAGTAAACTGGCATTTTGTCGAAATCTATGACTTCAAGTGGCACGCCATCAAGCGCTCTTAGAGCAAGTTGTTCAAAATAAAACCGTTCTCTTCCTATCAAGTACCTCGACTTCGCTTCGGCATCTCCATCTACATTAAATGATTCACGGAGATACTTAAAATACAATCCAATACGGTTGTGGAATACATCTTCAAGGTCAGCGCATCGCATCGAATTACGAAATAACTGCAGAAAACGATTGGCAATGGTACCATAGAGGATACTATTGCGATAGAATTCATATCCATTATCAACATGCCAAACATCGATGAGATAAAAGAAATAGCAACCGAGTTCAAAATAGTATGCATCATTTTTCTCTATATCTTCACCTAATCCTTTTAATGAGTCAGAAGCTGTGCGTGATCCGACAAAACATACAATAAACGTTGAAAAGAGAATATCAATTAGAGAGTTGATATTAGAATTTGTTGGGTCTTTTCGTATTGCACTCTTCACTCGTTTTTTATGACCAAAAGAGTATTCAACAACCTTCGATTTCATTATATCCCTCCATCATAAAAGTCTTGTGTTCGATGATTATCTCCATTCATGCACGATTTTCGCTAACTTGATGTAAACTTCGAATACTCTCTCTGCTATTTTTGATGCGGTTGTATTTCTTGTTCTTGTGAAGGTTACTCGAAGGCTATCAAGACCATTCTCTGCTTGATGTCTCAAGAGCATATGTCGTATCCATTCAATATCTTCATGAACTGAATCAGGGGCTGATTCCGATCGCAGCATTAATAGATATTTTGCTGAACTCCATACCCTATGCCGAGCGTCGTTGGGATCGGTCACGAGAACATCCATTGCTTTGCCTACCTTCTCGAATAGGAAGACGGTCAGTTCTCTGGTTTTCTCTGAACTTTCGCTTGGCATTGTCGCCCTCCGCTATCGTGTTTTCATTGGAAGTCCAATTCGAACTGGGAACCGTCTGCCAGCCATTGGTGAGCATCGTAACCCAATACATCTGCAATCGATGCGGCGATAGGAAGGAGCTGATTGGATATGTAATGGTTGTAGTCAGGTGGCGCTAATCCAGCACCGACGGGTTGTGCCCCTTTATTTGTCATTATGTAAGAAACACGCCCCCTTTTTGTAGTCCAACCCATCATACGAGCTGCTTTGACTTGTGGTGTTTCCGAGGTGTAATCCTCAGCGTTTGCACGCAACATTTTTTTGTAAACCAGCTTGTCATCTCTTTTACCTTGTTTGAGAGCCTCTACCTCGGCAAGGCAGAAGTTCCGTAGCTCTTCCTCGTTTGCTTCGGAAAACACTAGGCGTAGAAGGGCTAGTTGGAAGTCCCGGGCAAGAGGAGTGAAGTCGCTTCGAACCGCTTCCATGCCTTTCACTTCTACTATGGAATCTCTGTCCTGCAAGAGAAGACCTGCATAGCCCTTCGCTCGCCCGCGCCCTTCGCCAGATTGATTCGATTTGAGCCGTGGAATGAGGAAATACTTATAGGCTTTTTCACACCGTATTCGAAGATGTGACTTCAATCTGTATTCTTCCTCAATATTTTTTGTGATCTGGAGGTTCAACGTATCAGCGCTTGCATTTCCCATTGTTATGAGTTCCGTAAACGTTGTTCCTTTTGGCGTTCCTGATAGAACGAAAACTGAATCGGTATCGCCGTAGAGTACTCGTTGTCCTCGTGCTTCGAAGAAGTCTCTCGCCATAGTTAGGAATTTCTTCCCGAAGGAAGTTATTGCTCCTGCCAGTTCAGTGCGAGCGTAGCGACAACCCTCTGCGCCGAGGACTCCATAAAACGAATTTTGTAAAATTTTCAGACAATATGCCGTTATCTCCTGCTGTTCCACATACTGTTGCATTTTTTCAACTTCTTCCCTTTCTGTACTATTAAGGGTTAAAGATTTCTGCAGGATCTTGTAGACGTAGGCCGCCACCTCGTCGCCCTCGGCTATGGCCCTCTCGCGCTCGGCCGAATACTCGGCGATGAGGCCCGGCATAACTCCCGCTCTACGGTCGAATCGCGCGCCATTGGGCGCGGTTATGTCATCGCCTCGCGATGACATGACCGCGCTTTCGGGTCGGGCGGCGGCGCGGGCGTAGGCGAGGGGATCCACATTGAACGTTCTCATAATGGACGGATAGAGGCTGCGGAAGTCGTAAACGAGAACGCGCGGGAAGATGCCCGCGGATGCCTCGAGCACGGTGCCTCCCGCGGCCCCGGATACGCGCCTGTCTGTCTTCGCCGGAATAGCGATGTGCCGCGCGCGCAGCTCGGCCCCGTATACCCGTTCGAAGGCGGGTATGCTCGTCCAGGCGAGGTCGAGCGAGACGCCCGTGAGCGCGGCCCTGCGCGAGGTCAGCTCGTCGAGGCCAGTCTTGGCGAGGATGCGGAGCACGAGCTGCGAGTCGCGCAGGCAGTAGGCGCAAAAGGCGTCGGGGTCGCGGCTGCGAAGAAGCTCGAGCTCTTCGATCTTATCCTCGCCTCGCGACGCGACCGACTTGCCCTCGCCGAGGAGCCCGCGCGCGACGGTCTCCAGCGAGAGGTCCTCGTAGCGGGGACCCGAGGCCCCGCCTCCGGCGCGCACGAGGCGCATCGCGTCGATCACGGCCCTGCCGGGGATGTTCAGCGCGCCTTTCCGTCCGTCGCGAGGATCCGAGCGTTCCGCGAAGCTGGACGGCGTATCGGTGCGCCCCGCGTCGAAGCTTAGGCCCAGGGCCGCGCAGCGCGCGATGATGACTTTGAAATCGAAGTCGATGATGTTCCAGCCCGTAAGCACATCCGGATCGCGGCGCGCGATGCGCGCGGCGAGGGCGCCGAGGAGCGAGGACTCGTCGGGGAAAACCTCGATGCCGGCCGCGGTAGGCGCGCCTCCGCGGCCCTGGACGAAGAGGACCTCGCCGGGCAGGCCATTCTCGGCGAGGGACACGGCGACGACGCCCTCCTCGCGGTCCGTCTCTATGTCGAGGGCCAGCCAGCGCAGCTTCGTTCGAAAGCCGGCGCCGTCCTTGGGCGGACTCTCGAGCCCTGGATCCACGAAGACGGCATCGACGCGCTTGCCCGGCCTCTCCTCGCCGCGGATGAGAACCGGTCCGCGTATGCCGAGGGCCGCGAGCTCCTCGTCGGCCCGCCTTCGGTCTAACCCAGCGACCGCTATGCCCGCGGCGGCGAGGGCGCGCTCGGCCGCGCGCAAAGTCCCGGGCGGCAGGCACAGGCGCGCGAGGGGCAGGTCCTCCATGTCGCGCCAATCCTCGGGAGAGGGAATGGCCGAGCCGCTTATGGCGGAGAGAATCGCGCTCCTGGCCTCGTCGGCGCGATCGCGCGCTACGAATATGGCCGGCCCGGGGCTCGCGCGCAGGGCGGCGAAGCTGCGGCCGTCCTCGAGCCTGCCCGTGATGAGCATGCGGTCGCCGAGGGCGCCGAGGGTTTCTCCCCTCGAGCGGAATTCGTCCCAGGCGGATACTATAAAGCCTCTAGTCTCGGCCATGCCGCCAGTATAGCGTCGCAGAGCGCGGGGGCATATACTTCGCGGCTATGAGCAACCTTGTGCGCGCAGACGTCCTGGCTCAAGTGGTGGAATCGATCGCGGAGGGCGTCTATTTCCTCGACCTCGAGGGACGCATAGCCTTTTGGAGCAAAGGGGCAGAGAGAATAACCGGCTACTCGAAAGAAGAGGCGATAGGCACGCTCTGCTCCGATAGCCTCTTGCGGCATATCGACGATAAAGGCCGAGAGCTCTGCATCGATGGCTGTCCCATGCTGGCCGCCATGGAGGATTGCCAACCCATGGAAGCCGAAGTATTCCTCCATCATAAGGACGGCCATCGCGTTCCCATCATCGTCCATGCCTCGCCTATTCTAGGAAAGGCCGGCAAGGCGATAGGCGCCATAGAGATTTTCTCGGACCGCTCGGAACGATCATCCCTTCTCGCCGCGCTCGAGACTCTCAAGAAGGAAGTGCTCACCGATCCCCTAACCGGGCTTGGCAACAGGCGCTTCGCCGAGATGAGCGCGGAATCGGCCATCAAAGGGCTCGAAACCGAGGGGACAAGCTTCGGCTTTCTCATGCTCGACCTCGACCATTTCAAGAATGTAAACGACGAATACGGCCATACGATAGGCGATCGCGTCCTGCGCATGATCGCCTGGACCCTCGCCAACGCGGTGAGGCGCAACGACGCGGCGGCCCGATGGGGCGGCGAGGAATTCGTCGTCATCTGTCCCCGCGTCGGAGCGACCGTCCTCGAGGAAGTGGCGGAGCGCGCACGCGTCCTGATCGCGCACTCATGGATCGGACTCGACGACGGCCGCAGGGTTTCCCCCACGGTCTCCATCGGCGGCGCATTGGCGCGCCGCGGCGAAAGCTTAGAGGCGCTCGTCGCCCGCGCCGACGAGCGCATGTACTCATGCAAGGACGCCGGCCGCAACTGCGTATCGGTGGGCGACTGATTTGCCATAACTCCATGGACAGAGACCTTCCCCCCGGCGCGGTAATCCTCGCCGACAGCTCGGCCCTGATCTACCTCGTCGAGGGCGAGAGCTCATCGACGAGGCGCTCCGCCGTGGAAAGCTTCTTCAGAGAGGCCGAGTCGAAGCATTGGCGCATCGCGGCCTCGACTATCGCCTGGGCCGAGCTCCTGGAAAAACCTCTCGCCAAAGGCGACCAGGAGCTCGCCGCTCGATACCGCGCTTTCCTCGCCGATTCGAGCCGAATCGTCCTGCGCGAAGTCGATGTCGCCGTCGCCCAGACCGCCGCCGAATTGGCGGCAGCCCTGCCCGCGGCCCGCAAGCGGAGCCTCTCCGGCGGCGACCTCCTCCAGATAGCGACGGCCCTCGCTCTGGGAGCGAAGGCCGTCCTCACGAACGACGAAGCTTGGAGTACGGTTCCCCGCTGCCCGCCGCTTATCCTCGTGGACGAGCTGGCGGCGGATGCGCTAAGCGCTTAGCTTCGTTGAGCGCCGGGCCCAATTCATCTGTAACCAGGGACGTATGGGCTTAGAACGCCTTCGGTCTGGACCCCACTCACTGAAAACACACCGCAAACGGCGTAATAATAGTTGGTCCCCGGAACCGCAGTATAATCGGAATAAGTAATAGCCGTTATCGGCGCGGAATTCAGCGAAGAAGCTACACCTATTCCCGATCTTGATGACACGCGGTATATGTTATATCCGAGCAGAGACCCGCTATACGCTGTCCAGTCGAGCCTCACATAACCTGCGCCTGTTATGCATGATGCGCTGGCGCTCGGCCACCAGGTGCCTGCAGTTGAAGTATCAGGTTTCGTAGTATTGCCAACGGCTCCCGACTTCGCCGAGGAGACGCTACTGCCATCGTATGCAAGCACCTTGTAGTAGTATTTGGTGTTCGGAAGCAACACGGGATCAGTATAACTCGTTTGGGTTGTGGTGCCGATTTGCGTACCGAAGGAACCATTGGCCTGCCAATCGTAGTACAGCTTATAGCTCGATGCTCCCGTTACGGCGTTCCAGTGGATCGTCAAACTGTACGACGTCGAGTTGTCGATGGAGGAAATGACCGGAGCCGCCAGGAAAGGGACAGTTGCCGCAGCCGTCGTGCCGCTAACCGCATCGGATTTCGAGGAGACATTGCTTCCATCAGTGGCTTGAACCTTGTAGTAGTATTTCGTCGAAGGAGACAGCGAAGTATCCGAATAGCTGTTGCCGACGATATCCGTCGCGTTCACTTGCGTAGCGAAGCCCCCCGTGGCGCTCGATTCGCGGAAAAGCTTGTAGCCCGTCGCCCCGGATATCGCGCCCCATTGAATCGTCAGGCTGGAAGCCGTCGGAGAGCCGACCGAGCTAATGACCGGAGTCGCCAAGGCGACGCTGGGACTGCCTCCCGCCGGGCTGGAACAGCCGGTAAAAGCGAGGGCCGAAAAAAACGTCGCCGTCAATGCGAAGCACCGAATCCTTATACTATTCATGCCTTCCTCCTCGCTTATCCGACTAGGTATTTACTGCAAAAAAGGACCCGCGTCGTCTCAACGTGCATTTTGAGACTGGGAAAAAACGAATAATTTCGAAAAATGGTCCTTCTAGTCGTTAAAATGAGGAATTGACAGCAATAGGGGAATAAGTTCTACTGAGTTCGGCCGAACGAGAGCCGAAATGCATTCGAGCCTGTCATCCAACATCGGGAAGTGCGCAGATGGGCCATTTCTTTGTTCTTCAGCTATTCATTTCAGGCGGCGCAGGGCTGATCGTCCTATCCGTTTATTACTTTTATTCCTTCTTTAACCCATCCAAAAGCCTGAGCGCCTTCCTGGGCTTGCAAGTTTTCATAGTACTGCTCGTATTCCTCAACACGTTCCACGCCTATAACCTAACGGCTCTCGGGGCGAGCCTAAGCCTTCAGGTCGCATCGTATTGCATGAGCTTGGTGTGGGTTCCCGGTTTTCTGTACTTTACCGGTTTGTTTTATTTGAATATCTCCAAGCAAGAAGTCACCCGCACTTTTCGGCGGATCCTGCTCTTCCTCGCCATTATCGTGGGCGCCTCGAGCTTTATCCCGTTGGCCCTCTCCCGAGACTTAGGAATCATCCTAGCGAACCAAAAATGGATTCAACGCCATGTAATCACGCCTTGCTGCGGATTGACGCAAGTGGGCTTCTCCGTTTTTTTCTATATCAAGGCCCGGAGCCGGAACTACCGGAACCATAAAATCATGTCCATCAGCGTAATGATCCTGAATGCCGCCATTGCGGTCGGATGCGCCTTGGCCATAGACTTCACGCCCGTTCCGAGCATTACGTCCATGGAACCCTACCTCGTGGTCCTCGATTACTACTACCTGTTCTGGAACCTTCTGGCTCTGGCCGTGTTCTTCGGCCTGTCTCCCCTTATGCGGAAGAAGCGGAAGGAGTTGCTCAAGGCGAGGCTCTCCGCGGGAGAGCCGACGACGGATGCTTCGATGGGAAACGAGTGGCGTCTCGTCGAGGCCGCCTTAGTCGGGAAGGGGCTGTTCAGAGAAACAGGCCTCGATATGTCGATGCTCTCGCGGAAGACGGGGATTTCCAAGAATCGGCTATCCTTGGTCGTAAACTCGGTCACGGGAAAGTCCTTCAACGATTACGTCAATACGATCCGCGTGGCGGAGTTCAAAAAAATAGCCTCATCCCAGGCATTTTCTGGGAACATCCTCGAGGCAGCCTTCGAGGCCGGCTTCAATTCGAAGGCGACGTTCTACAATTGGATCAAGAAGGACTTGAACGAAAGCCCCACCGAATACCTCAAGCGACTGCGCTCCGAGGCGCTTCAGTCTAGTGTCAAAAGCGGGGCCTGAAGGCCTACAGCTTCTCGAGTTGAGATATGGCGGCTTTCATGTCCTTGGGCAGCGGCGCCTCGACCTTAAGCGCGGCGCCCGTCGCCGGATGCGGGAACTCGGCCGAGAGCGCATGGAGGGCAGCGCGCGCGAGCAGCGGCCTCTCGGCGAAGGGATCGCCCTTCCACCGCCTCTTGAGCTTGGAGAGAAGCAGAGGATCGCCATCGCCATACAAGGGATCGCAGAGGCAGGGGTGGCCGACCGAGGCGAGGTGGACACGGACCTGGTGCGTGCGCCCCGTCTCCGGCCTAGCTTCGACCAAAGCGCTGTCCTTATAGCGCGCGATCACGACGAAGGCGGTGAGCGATTTCTTGCCGTGATGCGCGGACACGAGGGTCCTGTGCAGCCTGTCGCCGTCCGGCATGAGGGCCAGGTCGCAGCTGATCTCGTCCCAGGTCGGAACGCCCCGCACGAGGGCGCGGTAGGTCTTCTCCACGGACCGGGATTCAAAGGACTCGCTTAAACTCTTGTGCGCTTCAGGCGACCTCGCGAAGAACAGGACGCCGCTCGTATCCTTATCCAGCCGATGGACGACGAAGAGCTTGCCCCAGGCAGCCTTGAGCTCCGACACCGCGTCCGGAACATCCGGATCCCAGTGGTCGGGAATCGAGAGCAGGCCCGAAGGCTTGTCGATCGCCAGGAGGGCGTCGTCCGAGAAAAGCACGAGGAGAGGACTGGGCATGGGGGATTCTAGGCGCCAGGGACGACCGAGGGCAAGGCCCCGGCGATATCGGACACTTCCGCCTCGATTGACAACTTAAGCGAGCGGCGCATACCCTCGATGAATTATGCCGACTAAAACATCGTCGATCCGGATCGCGATTCTCCTACTGGCATCGCTCCCGATAGCGGCGACCGCGCAGGCGGGGATCGAGGTCCGCGAAGGCGCCGGCGTCGTCGAGCTAGGTCCCCATATGGAGGTCCTCGAGGACGGAACCCGCGGCTTGGGCATATCCGAGATAGCCTCTGCCGCGCGCGCGGCCGCCTTCAAAAGCAACGACGCGACGAACTCGAACTACGGATATTCTCATTCCGTCTTTTGGAGCCGCTTCAGTCTCGAGAACAAATCCAACGCGGCGGCGGCCTTCGTCCTCGAGCTCGAGTATCCCTGGTTCGACGAGGCGACGATCTACAGCCAAGCCGAAGACGGTGCATGGTCGGCAAGAAGCGCTTCCTACGATTCGTCCTGGAAAGGAAGGATAATTAAAACGCCGGGCATGGCATTGCCGCTCGAGCTGGGCGAGAAGAGCTCTCGGGCTTTTTTTGTAAGGTTCGAGGGAGACGATCTGATGAAGCTCGACGCCAAGCTCTACCCCTACACGGACTACATCGCTCACGAATCGTTTGCGATGGTCATATGGGGGCTCTTCTTCGGCGTCCTCGCGATCATGGTGATCTATCATCTATTCTTGGGCACCGTCCTCAGGGATTGGAGCTCGGTTTTCTTCGCGCTCTATCTGGCCTTCATGGCGATACATCGGCTGCAGCATTATGGGCTTTATTATCTCTGGCTCCCCTCCTGGCTCGACGCGCTGCGGCACAACAGCTTCTATTTATGGATCGCCCTGGAAAATGTTTTCGGTATCTTGTTCACCGTCAATTTCCTATCGGTGAAGAAGCACTTCCCGAAGCTCTACCCCTGGAGCTTCGTTCTCCTCGGACTCATGGCCGTACGGGCGTTAGGGAACCAATTCTTTCCGACATCGCTCTCGAACGCATTGAACGACACGCTGAATACCTTAAGCAATTTGTGCGGAGTCGTCATAGTTGCGATGTCCTTGAGGAAGACGAGAGCGGCATACAATTACATGTTCAGCTTCTTTCCTCTGACTCTCGTGTCCTTGCTCAGCTTCATCGTCGCGATTGCGTTCCCGAGAACCGAACGAAGCTTCTTCGAGAACTACAGCTTCGATATCTGCCTCATCCTGACCGTCGTAGCCATGTCCCTTTCGCTCGCCGATCGCTACCGATCGATCCGGCGCGCGAAGGACAGCGCCGAAGCCTACAATCTCGCCCAGACGAATTTCTTCATCAACCTCTCGCATGAGATCAAAACGCCCCTCATGCTGATCTCCTCCTCCTTCGACGACTTCCTGGCCGACCGAGGCGACGCGGAGTCCCTCCGAGTCGCGAAGCGCAACATCGACCGCCTCAGCGACGACATCGTGTCCTTCTTCGACCTGCTCAAACACGAGAAGGGGCTCCCGATCTACGATCACGGCCGAACCGTGGACCTCACGTCGCTGCTCGAGGACAAGGTCGGCCTCTTCCGCGCCTTCGCCGCCAAGCGCGGGCTTACTACAGAAGCGAGCATCGCCCCCGGCCTCGCGCTCCGCGCCGACCCCCTCGCGATCGAGCGCATCGTGAACAACCTCCTGGACAACGCCTCGAAGTATTGCGCGGAAAGCGGCACTGTCCGCGTCTCGGCCACACGAGGGGGAAACGACATCGCCTTTACGATCTCGAACGAGGCCGAGCCTTTGACCCGCGAGGAGCTGTCGCATCTCTTCGATCCCTATTTCCAGGCATCCCGGCATCGTTCGGGCGCGCGCGGCATCGGACTTGGATTATCCCTCGTAAAGGCCGTAGCCGAGTCGATCGGCGGCAAGGCTTCCGCGGCTATTCGCGAAAAAGGCAGGCTCGAAGTAAGGCTCGTTTTGCCCGCCGCCGCTCTCACCGAAGGTCCAGCAAGTCGGCCGTCGATCCTGGAGTCCGTCACTAAAGCGGAGGACAGGGTCCTACCGAATCGCGAAAGTCCGAGCGTCGGCGCTCGAAGCTCGGTAGAGCGCGCGGGGAAGATTCTCCTCGTGGAGGACGACGAGGACCTGCGTCGATTGCTCGCGAAGAAGCTCAAGGCCGACTACGAGGTCGACGCCGTCGCATCGGGGGAGGCGGCGATGGAGGCCCTCGGCGGGCCGAGCCTTCCCGATGTCGTCGTATCCGACATCATGCTGCCGCGGATGGACGGCGTCGAGCTGCTGACGGCTATGGGGGCGGACCTGCGCCTTCGCGACATACCCGTCGTCCTCATGACCGCGAGGACCGGCGTCGAGGAGAAGCTCCGCGCGCTGAACCTGGGAGCCATCGACTGCATCTTCAAGCCCTTCCGCGTCGAAGAGCTCCGGTCGCGCATCGAGGGCCTCATGCGGCTGCGCTTATTGCAGCGCGAGCTGCGCGGCAAGGAAAGGCTCGCATCGCTCGGCCTCTTGGCCGGCGCCGTCTGCCACGAAGTCCTGAACCCGCTATCGATCATCCTCGCCGCGCTCGAAAACGCCTGTGCGATCATCGATAGCGGCGCGCCCGAAAGCTTAGCAAGAGTCCCCGGGTTCCTGAGCTACGCCGAGCAATCGGCGAAGAGGATCGGGCGGACAGTCCGCGCCCTAAGAGGCAGCTTTGCCGAGGGAGAGGGGCCGGATATCGAGGAGCTCTCGCTGCGAGGCCTGCTCGAACCGTTGGCGGGGGAAGCGCGACGATCGCTCCCGGACGCGTCCCGCGTTGAGCTCGATTGTCCCGAATCTCTCCGCATCCGGACGGACGGCGTCGCGTTCTCCGCGGCGATCGCCTGCCTCGTGGACAATGCGGCCAAGTCCCTGCGAGGAGGTGCCGGTATCCTGCGCATCCAAGCGCGCGCAGGCGAGAGGGCTCCTGAGATCCTGATCGAGGACTCGGGCTGTGGAATGCCCCCTGAGCGGCTTCGCGCGATTCGCGAGCGCGTATCGGCCGCCTCGGGCTCGGAAGGCATGGGCTTCGGCATACTCCTGGCCGGCGAGCTCCTCAGCCGCCTCGGCTACGGCCTCGAGTTCGAGTCGGTAGTCGGGCAGGGAACGAGGGTTCGGGCGAGGGCGTAAGTCCGTTGCTCGCAACTCCCGTCCCCGGCACGGAACCCGAGTCGAGGCTTCCATCGGCGTCGAGCCGAGCCGTGCCGGATATTTTTAGTCTGCGCTACCAGAAAAGGAAATCACCGTACAGCAAATTTGGGAAGAAGGTGAAATTGCTGATGGCGAAATTGTCAAAGCCTTTTGATTTAGCGATGCTCTCCGCCTGTTCCTGTATTTTCTGGAATCCTTTCGTCTTGGTTATATCAAGCACTCCCATTTTCCCCGAATAACCGATATCCCCAGGGCTAGTCCAGGATAGGAAAAAAGGCTCGGAATATTGGGCTTTGGTATCGGCATGATAGGCCAGGTAATCGCCGACGCTCATGCCTTTGAAATCGGCAGCGTAGACACATGAAAAGGCCAGCACGAGCGAGAAAGCAACAAGAAACTTTTTCATGAAATGCTCCTCCAAAAGAAAATATTGCTCGACCAAAATCGAGTACCGCTTTATATCCTTGATTCCTGCGTGTCGCAGGAATCAAGGACGTACGATTTCCACTCCGAGCAGCGCTCGCAACGGAAAGACCGCTCCGTTAGTGAAAACCAAGTCCCCCCTGACGAGCCCGAAGGCTTTGACCGTCGGAGAGAGAGGCAGGTCCGCCCCGCCCGCGACCATTAAGCCAAAGGGGAAGCGCACTCCCCAATCGTCGCTCGAATCAGATACGACGTTGTTGTAATAGTCGCGATAGCGATAGGTCCACATATCCAGGTAGAGCCCGGCTCCGCCCTGGACGAAGAAGGGGCCGCCGAGCTTTTTCTCGGCGACCAGATCGATGCTGACCAGGTCGCTCGCATCGTAGAAGTAATCGTAATAATTCGTGGCGAGGTAGGCCTGATTGTCCAGGGCGAGGCTGTAGAGCGTCGTAAACCCGATGTCGACGCCGAGATCGATGCCCTTCATCGGGAACAATACCTGCACCCCTCCCCCGACAGTCGCATCCTGGTAGCTGGTCGACCAACGTATGCTCGTGTCGTAGTCGAGGCTCTTCAGCGAAGGAGGAGCGAGCGTATAGCCCACGGATCCGTAGGCCCTGACTCGAACGCCTTGGCCGAAGAGAGCGAAGGAAGACAAACACAGGACGAATAACCCTACGATGCCTGCTCGTTTCATGCTTTTTCTCCTACGCGCATCTAAATGCTTCTAGCTCGAGAATCGTCCCACGATACTCAACCTTAATACAGCATCCTGATCTGAGGGTTCGAACCGTAAGTGTCGTTGAAGTACAGCTTCCCGCCCGTATAGACCATCCCGCCTTGAGGCACGACTGCCGTCTGTGCGTAATATGGGTTCGGACTACCGTAATATGACGTAATGGATGTAGTAAGCGTTACGACGCTTCCGTCGGCCATAGAGACTCGGCGTAGGCAACCGTTCCCATTGTCAATGACGTAGAGGTAGGTCCCGTCGGTCTGGATGACGTTCGGAGCGTAGAACTCGGCGACGCTGTGGGCGCCGTCCTTCTGGCCGGGCGTACCCGCGATTCCGGATAAGAAGCTCCACGTACCGAAACTCTTGTCGATTTTTTCGATAACGTGCTGCGCGCTGTCCGTGACGTAGAGGTAGCTACCGTAGCACACGAGGCCCGCGGGATTAGCCGCGGACCCGAGAGTCGCGAGGGTCGTGACGACCGAGCCCGCGATGCTGATCTTCCTGATGGAGTGATTTGCCGCGTCGGAGACGTAGAGGTAAGTCCCATCGTTGGCGATCCCGTTCGGGGAGTTGAAGCTCGCGCCGATTCCCGTCCCGTCCTGGTTGCCTATGCGAGTACTAGTTGTGCTTCCAGCCACAAGGGTGAGTCCTCCGCTGAGATTAGCGGCCGTAGTCACGATCCACTGGTTCCAGGGGTCCGACCAAAAAAGGTACGAACCGTAATAGGTAAGGCCCGATGCATAAACCACTCCCGATAAGGTCGAGAGAGTCGCCGGCGAGGCTATCGAGATCTTGTCGATGTTGCCATCGAAACCAGCGTAGTAGATATTGGCTCCATCGGTCGCCCAGGTCTCCGTACTGGTGATCCCTGACGAAGGAAGGAGGGTGTCTATAGTTCCAAGCGTAAGATAAACCGGAATGGTCACGGTAGAGCCGTCGGCCGCTCGGACGTTATAGCCGATGGCCGGGGGAGTATAGCCCCCAGCAGTAAAGTCGTTAGGCGTAGTGCCACTCACTTGGCTCGTCGGGCCGACCGTAACCGATGTGCCCGTGTAGGTGAAGGTGGCGACGAGGTGGCTGATATCCTGGTTGTAGGGGACCTTCACATAGATCCCGCCGCTGCTAAAGGTCGCAGGCTGGCCGAGGATCGAATAGGAGTCGATGCTCTTGGCTGGGTTTAGCGCATTCGCGACAGTGACCGTGTAGTTCTGGGTCGTTCCGTCCGCGGCGACGACGGTGTAGGTCTTGGACCCGCCCGTAAAGTCGACGCCCGTCGTCCCGCTCACCTGCGTGACCGCGCCGATCCTCACCGAGGCGCCCGTCGTCGTAAAGGTCGCGACGAGGCTAGCCCAGGAAGTGTTGTAGGGAAGAGTCACGGCGATAGTATGATTCGCAGCGTTGATCGTGCCGACATTCCCGAGGATCGAGTACGCCGTAATGTCCTTGGCCGGATTGAGGGTGATGGATACGGTCACGAAGTAGTCCTGAGTGCTCCCGTCCGCAGCGTGCACGGTATAGGTCACCTGGTTCGCGAAGTTGTTAACCGTCGAGCCGCTCGTCTGTACCGTGCCGCCTACGGTTACCGAGTTGCCTGTCGTCACAAAAATCGCAGTTAGAGAGTTCAGTGCACTCGCCGAAGTGCCGTAGGGCAGCTTGACGGATACTGTATGGCTCGCTTCTGTTATAGTTCCTGTCGTCGCAGGAGAGGCAATGCTGAAAGCGGTAATAGTTTTGCTCGAAGCCGGAGCGACGGTAACCGTAACGCTATAATCCTGAGTCGAAGCGTCAGCCGCGATCACCGTATAGGTCACCGGGTTGGTGAAATCATTAGGCATGCTTCCGCTCGTTTGGACCGTCGAACCGACCCTCACCGAGGTTCCCGTGGTAGTAAAGTTCGCCACCAAGGCCGTAACGTTCGTATTATATGGAACGGTGACGGCGATCGAATGCGTCGCTTCGGTAATCGTTCCCGTCGCAGGCGGCGAAACGATGCTAAAGGCAGTAATTGCCTTGCTTGAAGCCGGGGCGACGGTAACCGTAACCGTATACGCCTGAGTGGAGCCATCATCCGCGGTTACCGTATAGATGACTGGGCTCGTAAAGTCATTAGCCGTGGCCCCGCTGGTTTGGACCGTCGAACCCACTTTTATAGAGGCTCCCGTCGTCGTAAAGCTCGCCACCAAGGCCGTCACGTTCGTCCCAAACGGAACGGTGACGGCGATGCCGGTTCCTGCGATGGTCCCCGTGGATGCTGGACTCGTGAGCGAAAACGCGGTAATCGCTTTCGCCGAGCTTAAAGGACTCCCGCCGGCCGGATTAGGACACGCCGCAAAAGATAGGATCAGGGCCGCTGCGAGAAAAACAAGGAAAGCTGACTTAGAAATCCGTTTTGCCATGGTAACCCCTCTATTCCTTTGCAGCTTGCATGCCATATCCGACGAAAATACGATTATTATTAATTCTATACTGAATAATACTTTGCGCGCATTTCAGAATTCAGTTATCGAAATTTGCTCTACATGGTGCTGATTAATAGCGAATTGCGCGAAGACTTTCGCTTTTTGCGAATTTTGTGCAGACCGCGGCGAGAAGATGCTACAGTAGAGAACGCATGGCGGAGCCGCAGGTCCTTTTTGTAGACGACGAACCTTTGATCCTCGAATGCATCAAAGAGTATTTCCGAGGATACGAGATCAGGACCGAGTCTTCCGCGATCGCGGCTCTCGAGCTGCTCGAGCGCGAGTCCTTTGAAGTGCTCGTCGTGGACCAGAAGATGCCGGGGCTGTCCGGAAGCGAGCTCCTCGCCGCGGCCCGCAAGCGCGATGCGTACCGTTATGGCATCCTACTCTCCGCCTATATCGACAAGGCCCTTCTCGAAAAGATGGTGAACGACAACCTGGTCAGGCGGGTCCTCGAGAAACCGCTGAAGCTCGACGAGCTCAAGCAGGCTATCGACGAGGCCCTCCACTCCTGCATGGAGGAGCGCGATCGCGAGCGGGAGATCGGCGACATGCGGGCCCTACTTGGCTCGGCTAGCTTCGCGTCGCGCATCATCGGGGCGGAAGGCGGCCTGGCGGAGGCTTACGCTCTCGCGGTCACCTACTCGGCCTCGGAAGAGAACGTGCTGATCACCGGCGAGACGGGCACGGGCAAAGAAGTCATGGCGAGACTCGTCCATTCGCTTTCCCGAAGGAAGGCAGGGGCCTTCGTCAAGGTCAACTGCTCGGCGATCCCGGACGCTCTTATGGAAAGCGAGTTTTTCGGGCACGAGAAGGGCGCTTTCACCGGCGCGATCGCCGAGCGCGTGGGCAGGATCGAGGCCGCGCGGGGCGGTACGCTCTTCCTCGACGAGATAGGCGAGCTCAAAGTGGAATTGCAGCCTAAGCTTCTTCACGTACTTCAGGAGAAACGCTTCGAACGAGTAGGAAGCAACGAGTCCCTCGCAGCCGATTTCCGGCTCATCTGCGCGACCAACAGGCCCATCGAGGAATCGTTGCGCGAGAAAACCATCAGGGAAGACCTGTATTACCGAATCTCGACCCTTCCGCTGGAGCTGCCTCCCCTGCGTTCGCGCAAGGGCGACATCGGGGAATTCTGCCGCGTCTTCCTGTCTCGTCATGCCGCCGAATCCGGGCGCGGGGCCATCGCCATGGCACAGGAGACGCTCGCAGTCCTATCGGAATACCCCTGGCCCGGAAACGTCCGCGAGCTGGAGAACGCCCTCAAGCGCGCGGTCATCCTCCTCGATCCGAGGAAAAACGTCATAACCCCCGACTCCTTCGCCTTCCTAACGGCCGAGTCGAAGTGTCCCCCAGGCGACGAGCCGCTTAAGGCCCTCGCGCTGGACATCCTCGCAGGAAGGATCCGCTTCGACGACATCGAGTCCAATATCGCCGCGGTAGTGCTCGCGGAATGCGGCAGCGTCATGGAGGCGGTCCGCCGTAGCGGCATCCCCAAGGACAGATTTTACCGCATCGCCAAAACCCCGCTACGCCCTCGCAGCCGCTGAGCGAGAATGAACGATACCCAGAGCAAACTCCGGGGTATCGTTCAGATACCGAGGCCGAACAGGACTTTTGCGCGCGACTCCACCTTCTCGAGCGCTGCGTCGAAAGCCGCCCTCTCCTCAGGCAGGAGCGCGTCGAAAGGATCGCCGAGGGTCGCCGAGGAGCTGATCCCCTTTTTCTCGATCCGGTCGAGCAATTCCTCGCCCTGGCCCGATAGCTCGAGTAGGGCAGAGCGGCGATCGCTATCCGAGCGGCGACGGAAGAGCCAGCCATGGGCGACGCACTTTTGAGCGACGAGGGTGGCGGTCGGACGGTCGCAATCGAGCTCTGCCGCCGCCGCCGAGGGACTAATCGGACCTCGTCGCCGCGCGAGCTGTATTAAATGAAGCTGAGGTAAGGTTATCTCGAAGCCGCGGAGCTCCTCGGCCAGAAGCCTTCTCCTACTCAGGAATATCGAGCCCATCAATCCAATCTCATCCATGTAGTTAGTATACTAACTATTGACGAATATTGCTTGCAATGTAGCTCAGGGCCTTGTCGCAAAGTCGATAATTTTGTATCTTTCTACTGATCACTCATGCAATTTTGTTCAGAAAGGGAGAACCACGACATGGCTAAACAGATTCTATTCAGCGAGGACGCGAGGCGAAGGCTGCTCGTCGGCGTCGAGACTATTTCCAAAGCAGTCAAGGTCACGCTCGGCCCCAAGGGTCGCAATGTGCTTCTGGACAAGAAGTTCGGCGCGCCCACAGTAACCAAGGACGGCGTTTCGGTAGCCAAGGAAATCGAGCTCGAGGATCCATTCGAGAATATGGGCGCCCAGCTCCTCAAGGAAGTCGCCACTAAGACCAACGACATAGCCGGCGACGGAACCACCACCGCCACCGTCCTCGCCTACAGCATCGTCAAGGAAGGCCTCAAGTCCGTGGCCGCCGGCCTGGATCCCATGGCCTTAAAGCGCGGCATCGATTCCGCCGTTCTCATCGCCGTCGAGGAGATCAAGAAGGCTTCGAAAGAGATCAAGGAGAAAGAGGAGATCGCCAACGTCGCCTCCGTCTCCGCGAACAACGACACCGAGATCGGCAAGCAGATCGCCGACGCGATGGAGAAGGTCGGCAAGGACGGCGTGATCACGGTCGAGGAATCCAAGACCATGGAGACCACGATCGACTTCGTCGAGGGCATGCAGTTCGACCGCGGCTTCGTATCGGCCTACTTCGCCACCAACCGCGACACCCAGACTGCCGTACTCGAGAATCCGATGATCCTCATCCACGACAAGAAGATCTCCAACATGAAGGATCTCCTTCCCCTCCTCGAGAAGGTCGCCCAGCAGGGCAAGCCCCTCCTTCTCATCGCCGAAGACATCGACGGCGAGGCCATCGCCACGCTCATCGTCAACCACCTGCGCGGAACCTTAACCGTCTGCGCGGTCAAGGCCCCCGGTTTCGGCGACAGGCGCAAGGCCATGCTCGAGGACATCGCCATCCTCACCGGCGGCGAGGTCATCTCCGAGGAGCTCGGCCTCAAGCTCGAGAACACCGCCATCACTCAGCTCGGCACCGCCAAGACCGTCAAGGTGGACAAGGACAACACCACCATCATCAACGGCGCCGGCAAGCCGAAGGACATCCAAGACCGCATCGCCCAGATCAAGAAGCAGGTCGAGGACACCACCTCCGACTACGACAAGGAGAAGCTTCAGGAGCGCCTGGCCAAGCTCGCCGGAGGCGTCGCCGTCATCAACGTCGGCGCGGCCACCGAAGTCGAGATGAAGGAGAAGAAGCACAGAGTCGAGGACGCCCTCAGCGCCACCCGCGCCGCGATCGAGGAAGGCATCGTCCCCGGCGGCGGCATCGCCCTCATCCAGGCCGCCCTCGCCCTCGACAAGGCCGACCAGTCCAAGATGTCCGACGACGAGAAGGTCGGCTTCAAGATCACCAAGCGCGCCCTCGAGGAGCCCATCCGCCAGATCGCCGAGAACGCCGGCGTAGACGGCTCGATCATCGCCGACCGCGCCAAGAACGAGAAGAAGGGCATCGGCTTCGACGCCGCCAAGATGGAGTGGACCGACATGGTCAAGGCCGGCATCATAGACCCGGCCAAGGTCACTCGCTCCGCGCTGCAGAACGCGGCCTCCGTCGCGGCCCTCCTTCTCACCACCGAGTGCGCCATCACCGACCTGCCCGAGCCCAAGTCTCCCCCCATGGGCGGCGGCGGCGGCGGCATGGGCGGCATGGGCGGCATGGACTACTAAGAGTCCTGCCGTATCTCTGATTAACCGCAAGGCGCCCGCGAGGGCGCCTTGCTTGTTTTAAACGAAGGACGGCGGCCCATTCCGCCGCCGTGGAACGATAGCCGCGCAATTAAGTATCGAACGCGGGCCAGCAAAGCTGGCTCAAGGTAGGCGGAACTCCGTCGTGCGCAATCCGAGCGCTGCTCGGTGCGCACAGTACAATCCATTCCTCTCGGTACAGGATGCGAAGGATCCTATGGGTGGCATGGGCGGGATGGACTACTGCTCGCGCTGCCACCGACACTCAAGCCGGCCGGCATTCTTTTCCTCGCCATCGGGCGCGGCCGCTCGCACGGCCTTGATCGCGCACGCCGCCGCCCACAAGGCGAGAAGCTGATGATCCGAATCCAGAAGCGTCCCGCCGCGGCGGACGGTGATGAAGCGAGGATCGCGGGCTTTGGGGAGGATCACGGCTGTCCTTTCCTGTCTTCAAGGATTATCGAGATAATATATACTGAGATGACGGAGCAATTGGAGATGGGTAGGTGACGGCAGACTCGATATCGGACGTTCTTCTTCGCTTCCTGGCCAAGATCCCCGATCTGGACCAAGCGGAAGGCCAGCGGCTCGCGGAAGAGCTGCCGATCCGCGAATTCCGGAAAGGCGCGGTCCTCTTGCGTCAGGGCGATGTACCGGTCAGCTGCTATTTCATCCTGCGAGGCTGCGTTAGGCAATTCTCGCTGACCGAGGATGGCGTCGAGACTTCGATGGAGTTCTTCACGGAGGAGATGGCCGTCCTGATATTCGGGAGCCAGGCCGAAGGAAAGCCCTCCGAATACAGCCTTGCCTGCATCGAGGACTCGGTGATCCTGGTCGGTGTCCTGGACGGCCTGCCAGCGATCTTCGCGAAATTCCCGAAGCTCTTCTCCATCACGCGAACGATGATGGAGCGGGACTTCGCGAAGACGCAAGGAGACTTCGCGGCCTTCAAGGCCTCAAGTCCGGAAGCACGGTACCGAAGCCTCCTCGAACAGCGGCCCGAGCTCCTCGCGCGGGTCCCGCAATACCAGCTCGCGAGCTACCTTGGCGTCACGCCGGAATCCTTGAGCAGGATCAGGAAGCGGATCTCTTGATCTCCTTGGGAACCGCGACGCTCTCCTTCGCGCCGAGGATCAGCATCCAGAGCACGCACGTGATCTCTCCGATGTTTGTTACGACGAGAACCACGGCCGCGATGTTTTGGCGATCGGGCCAGAAGAAGCCGCCGAAGGCTTTGATCAGGTAGCCGAAGCAACCTACCATCAAGGCGAGTCCGATCAGCCTGGGTAGATATCTCGACTTCCAGATCAGGTAGCCCAGCGGGAATAGCCAGAGTCCCCAGAAAATGAAGGACATGAGGTCGCCGTACTCGAAGAGCCTGAGGCATAGCGTTACGACGGCAACCGGCTGTCCCGATTCCGCGAGGAGGAGCGCGCCGACCGTGCCGAGCTGGACCAGCATCGAGACCGGTATGGACGCGAGGATGACCGCGAGCAGCATCCTCGCCCTTTTCCGGTCGATGTCCGCGAAGAGGTCGAAAAGCGCGAGGCCCAGGAACAGGAAGACCGTCTGTCCCGCCAGGTTGGCGGCTACGCTTCCAAGAGCGCCTGCCCTGTCCCCAAGCAGCCGAGCCAGGGTACCTGCGGCGTCCGCGGGATCGACGATCCGGGTTTTCAGGGCGAATCCGCCGCCGGTCAGGATAGCCATGGCGAAGTAGAGCGCGCCGGCGACCCTAGCCTTGTTCTTCAGTGTGTTCATGGGCCGAGTATCGCGCTCCGCGGCGGCGCCCGTCATTGACGATCGTCAAGATGAACGCATGATATAATCGTTTCCTGACCCTCCGCATAGGCCACTGTCGAAACCGACTCGCATCGACCGAGCTTTCCTGCTATAGTCGTTATCCCCAGGGAGAACACATATGAAAGCGCTCAAAATAGACGCGAATGCCAACGAGCTTGAGAAGATGTACGAACAGAGTTTTTCCGGAATGGGATACTACAAACCAGGCCAGGCGGTGAAGACCGAGGTCGTGTCGATCTCCAAGGACTGCGTCTTCCTGCAGCTTAACGGGAAGAGCGAGGGAATCCTTGAGCGTGAGGAGCTGACCGACAAGGAGGGGAATCTCACCGTCAAGGTGGGTGACCAGCTCCGGGTCTTCTTCCTCAATGCCGAAAACGGGGAGATGCGTTTCACCACTAAAATAAACGGGGCCACGGCCGGCGCCGGGATGCTGGAGCAGGCCTATCTTGAGAAGTTTCCGGTGGAAGGCCTGGTCGAGAAGGAAATCAAGGGCGGCTACGAAATCAGGATCGGCGACTTCCGCGCCTTTTGCCCCTATTCCAAGATGGGCGAACGGCGCTCCGACAATCCCGCGGAATATATCGGCAAGCGCCTGTCCTTCAAGATCCAGGAATACAAGGACAATGGCCGGAGCATCCTCGTCTCGAATAGGGTGATCCATGAAGAGGCCCGTCAGGAGAGGCTCGAGGCGCTCAAACAGACCCTCCAGGAGGGCATGGTCATTACGGGTTCCATCACGTCCATCCAGTCATTCGGCGCCTTCGTCGATTTGGGCGGCATCCAGGCCCTGCTGCCCGTCTCCGAAATCAGCAGGTCCCGAGTGGAGGACATCCGCTCTCTCCTGTCAGTCGGCCAGGAAATCCAGGCTTCCATTTTAAAGATCGACTGGCCGAACGAGCGGATCAGCCTCAGCATGAAGAGTCTCCTCGCCGATCCCTGGGAGATGGCGATTGCAAAATATCCGGTGGGTTCGAAGCATACTGGCAAGGTCGTTCGCCTGGCCGATTTCGGCGCCTTCGTATCCCTGGAACCCGGCATCGACGGTCTCGTGCACAGCTCTGAACTTAGCAAGGCCAGCAGCTATGGCACGAGCCGCGAATTAAACGTAAAGCTTGGACAGACCCTGTCGGTAGAAATTCTTGGGCTTGACCAGGTCAACAAGAGGATTTCCCTGAAACCGGCGACGACGCTCGAGGAAGACGAGACTACAGCCAAGTACCTGGACGCTTCGGCCGATTCCACGACCTACAATCCATTCGCCGCGCTGCTCAAGAAGAAATGAGCGGCCGCCAACATGTCCCGAGCCGCGGCTCGCCCTTGTTTTGCCGCCATTCGCGCGGGGTTGCGCCTGTCAGCTTGACGAACGCGGAGTTGAAGGTGGACTTGCCGCTAAAGCCGCACGAGAGAGCGATATCCATGATGCTTTCGCCCGGGTCGGCGGATAGCCTCAGCTTAGCGGCTTCGACCCGAAGCGAATTTATATAGTTGCGGAAGTTCAGCCCGATCCTGCCGTTGATCAGCTCAGACAGTTGGTTGCGCGAGATCCCCAGGCGTCCGCTAAGCTGCGCGATATTCAGGCCTTTGTCTGCGTAAAGACTTTCCTTATCCATGAGGGCAGCGAGCCTGCGAAGCAGGGCATCGACGTCGATGCCGCCTAACGTGGAACGCGATGCGTCCTCGGTAGCCTCCAAATCTATCGCCGGCGCTAGCCTAAAGAATAGAAAGACGAAATTCAAATAGCGGATGCCGCAGGCGAAGAAGACGAGAGCGCCGTAAATTGAGCAGAGATCCGCGAGGAGCATCGGCGCGGGAGCGAGCAGGGAAAAAAAGGACATCACAAACACGGAGAGGTACGAGACGCTGATTTGCCTGACCCAGGCCAAGTAGGCGTCCTTTTGCCCCGCATAGCAATCGTCCATCCGTTCCTGAATGCGTTTCAGAAAGCCGAAAAAGGCGACGCTGCCGTACGCGATTTGGAGCCCGTAATAAACTCGGAAGACCCGAAACAAGCCGTCAACGAGGCCCTCGGGCGATCGCCCGTAAAGGAAGGCGATAGGCGCCGCGGAGGAAACGATCGTCGTCATGCGAAGCTCTATCGCGAAGCTTTTCCATTTCAGGCAATGGGCGTTCACGATACAGATCAAGGCCGGCTTTATGAAAACGAGGAGATAGGAAATCATGATCATCCGAAGGTAGACGTTGAGGATCGACCGGGTCGCCGTGGCGAGATCGCGGAGCAGATATTCGGCGATAGTCCCCGACGCCGTCGCGGCATAGAGGGCTGTCATGAACCTGAGAGATAGACGATAGCTGCGAAGAGCCGGTTTTTTTGGCAAGGCCAGCGTCGCCAATATAAGGGCGATTGTCGCCGCAAAGAAAGCGATGCCCTCGTTGATTATATAATATAATCCATACGAATTTTCCGGCGGGGCAGGTATGTCAATCATCGCGGTTTCCCCGCCGCCATTCGCTGGGATTGGTGCCCGTATGCCTGGAAAAGGCCGCGTTGAATGTGGATTTGCTGTTGAAGCCGCAGGACAGCGCAATATCGAGGATGCTTGCGCCCGGGTCGGCTTCCAGCATCCGCTTGGCGTCCTCGATGCGCAGCGAGTTGATATAGTTGCGGAAGTTCATGCCGATCCTGCCGTTGATCAGCTCGGATAGCTGGTTGCGCGACACCACAAGCCTTTCGCCGAGCTGCGCTATGGTCAGGTCCTCGTCCGTATAGAGGCGGTCCCGCTCCATCAGCGTCGACAGCCTGCGGAGGAGGCCGTCGACATCGATGCCGACTAGAGTGGATGCGGCCTGGGACTCGGCCGGTTCCGAGGCGAAGACAGGCTCCAGCTGATGGAATGCGAACGCGAAGTTCAAGTAGCGGATTCCTGATGCGACAAAGGCCAGGGCCGCGTAGATCGATAGCGCGAACATGAGCTTCGGGGAAGGCAGGAGAAAGCAGCAAAAGGCGAATAGCGCTATTGAAAGCCAAAGGATAGTCGTCGGCACGCATTCGAGGGAGACCTTCCTACCTTTAAGGTATCCCGCGTTGACTATGCAGATCATGGCCGGCTTAAGCAGCACGATCACATAGGAACTGCTTATCATCCGTAGATAAACGTTGAGCATCATGCCGCTCGTCATCGCGGCTTCACGAAACAGTGCCTCGGTTATCGTGCCTAAGGATAGGACCAAATACGAGGCCGCCATAAAATGGAGCGAAAGGCGGTAATTTCGAATCGCTCCGTTTGGAGGGATAGCCAAAGTCGCGAATAATACCGCGAAAGTCGCCGCGAAACCCGCGAAACTATCGTTAATGAGATAGTAGAGATGGAATAAGCCCTGGGTGGCAAACAAGGGATTAGTCGTCATGGCAGCTGCGCATCATGCTCGTCGATCTTTTGCGGGCTCAATTGTAACACGGCTCCCTTGATCGGAGATTAGGCAAAATATTTAAAATAAAAGGTCCGAAAATACATTTCTGGACGACAGCGGATGCTCCGCGCGGCAACAATCCCCGTGAAAAGCTCATCTTCATCGGGAGGATCTTATGAATGTCCGGGGTGGTTCCAGTTATCGAGGGTTACGGCTTCGAATCGCATCGCTATGCGTCATGGCTCTGTGCCTCTTTCCCCTGCTCGGTTGCGGCAATCCGATAAACGGCTCGGGCACTCCCGCCGCTGCAACCACCGAGGCGCCGACCTTTAGCGTCGCTGACGGATGCTATTACCTCGATCAATCGGTAAAGCTGTCCTGTTCGACCTCCGGCGCGAGCATTTATTACACTACCGACGGGATTACCGCCCCCACCGCATCGTCGACGCTCTATAGCGACTCTGCGCCCATTTCGGTCGCCGGCAGCGGTTCGGCCAAGACAATACAAGCTATCGCGGTGAAATCCGGGATGTCGGACTCTGCCGTGGCTTCCGCCGCCATTTCGGTCCGCGACCTCTACATGGCCGGGAGAAACAACAATGGTTGGGGAAAATGGACGCCCTATGTCTGGAAAAACGACACAACCACGAATTTATCCATGGGGTCGGGTGGCGCCAACGCCTATGCGATCGGTTTTTCGGGAAGCGATATATATGCGGTGGGAGATTCATCGGGACCTGGGTATTGGAAAAACGGATCGTACACGTCGCTCTCCCTCGTTGGCAGCGGTGGCACTCGGGGTGGAGCCAAGGCTATAGCCTTCTCCGGCGGCGACGTATATATGGCAGGCTATTCCGAAGTTTACGGAACCTACGTCGATACCGCCTGTTACTGGAAAAATGGCGTCTGCAACCCGCTATCCGGTACAAACAGCTGGTCCAGAGGCATCGCTATCGCGGGAGACGGCAGCGCATACTGTGTCGGCCAGATGCAAGTCAGCGGCGTATGGCAGCCTTACTATTGGAAGGCGACTAGCTCGACGCCGGGCGGCACCGCGACAGCCTTGAGCGCGCTCGGGGGCAGCGCCGACGCCGTCGCTATATCCTCCGGCTCCGTGTATATCGTCGGATCTGTCGTTAACTCGAGCGGCGTCACCGTGCCCTGCTATTGGAAGGATGGAGCGCGCATCGACCTTTCCCCGGAGCGGAGCTTTGGCGGGGAGGCCGCTGCCCTCACCTTCGCGGATGGCCTCTTATACATCGCGGGCTACACGAAGGACACGGCGGTCAATGGGGAAGTGCCATGCTATTGGAAGATGGCCGCGAGCACGACACGAGTCGATCTTCCCGTAGGCCAACCGCGAGGAATGACTTCGGGAATTGCGGTATCCGGCGGAACCGTATATGTCTCGGGCTACTATGGTCCGGATATCGATACGGCACCGGCCTACCCTGTACCTTGTTTCTGGAGAAATGGAGTCCGAACCAATATTCCTTTGGGAACGCAATACGCGGGTATGCCTACGGCCATCGCTTTCGGCAACTAAGCGATAGAAAATATTTTAACCGTCCGCCCGTGCCGCATCCCGATTTGCGGCCGGGCGGATCACCCGCGGAGCCCAAGGCCGGCCAATGTTCGACGTTTATGGATTCTACAAAAAAAAAGAGGACCGATCGGATGGATCAAATAATTGATCTGTCAGAAAGGACAGCGCGAGAGCAGGATGCCTTCCTCGGCATCATCCAATCCTTCCCCACCCTCGAGCGGAACATCGCGCGCGAAGGGAAGGTGCTATATGCGGCTTGAAGATATCGTCAAGGAATGGGCCGAGCTGGGGAAACAGGATCTCGCCAATGCCCAATTCCTTCTGACGATGCGGCCGGTTCCCCTTGAAATCAAGGTCCTTTCAGATAGCTGCAGCCAATTGAACATGTATGCCGTGAGGACTCGCTATCGGATGTCGGGGCGGAGCCTAGCACAGCGTTAGCCCACCGCAGGCGCTCCAGCGCCGAGGACGTCGCCCGCTAGCGCAGGGGCGACATCGTCCCCGAAGGCTTCGGCGCGATCATTTGAACGGAATCCAGCGAAGCGTTTGCGCCGAATGAGCCCTCAGGGTGTTGCCCTCTTCAGTCGGTATCAAGGCTCCGTCAACCATGACTCCGCGACGGTCGCTACCTGGTTGCAAGCCGTCGCGCGATGCGCGAGACTCGATTGATGGAGTCAGCAGCGATGAGACGGCCGGAACGATCATTCAGCATTTTTCGCCTTTACTTTCCCGCCATATTCTTGCTTTTCCTTTCTTCTGGAGTTCTTTTCCTTGCCGCCGGGCTTCATGCGCAAACATACGCGCTTGTATCTCTCGGCCTAGGACTCGTACTACTCGCGGTCGCGTGGGCGAGGCTGGAGCGAGGGATCATCAGGCCCCAAAGCACGCTCTATGCTTCCCAGGAACGCATAAAAGACGGCCTCGACGGCCTGTCCTCCAGCCTCGCCAAGCTTTCCACGGGCAATCTGGCGACGCGGATCGCCGCCGACTCCCTCGCGAGCATCCCAGTCAATGGCGACCCGGGATCGATGGCGAGGCTCGCCTTCTCGATCGCCGAACTCTTGCGCGAAAGCATCGACGCCTTTAACGGCATCACCAACGAGCCTTGCATGCGGCTCTGCTACGTCGGGTCCGACAGTTACGCCGAGGGCCAGGCCGTGGGCGAGGCACTCGGCAGGCTCTTGGGCGGTCGCGGGAGCGTCGCGATATTCGTGGCCGACCTCCATTCCGTGAACCACAGCCTCCGGCGCAAGGGGGCCATGAGCGTCTTGGCCGAGAAGTTCCCCGGCATCGAGGTCGTGGAGACCTTCGAGTCCTTCGAGCTGGGCGACAAGACCTACGCCGCGGCGACGGATATCATGAAGCGGCATAAGGATCTTCGCGCGATCTACGCGACCGAGGGGACGACGGGACAATTCGCCGCGAAGGCAGTGGTGAGCTCGGGCAAGGAAGGCAAAGTTTTCGTCGTCACCCACGATACCGCCGACGCGACCATGGAACTGGTCACCAAAGGCGTCATAGCGATGACGCTTTCGCAAGACCCCTTCGCCCAGGGCCACGATTCTGTCGTGCGTATTTTCAACCACCTCGCGACGGGCTGGAAGCCCGTGGCTCCGCGATTCCTTACGACCCTCCAGGAAATCCGCAAAGACAACTACCAAGCCTACTGGAGCCGCGAGGGGGGCGCCGGCGATCGCGGCCGCCTCGCGGCCATCGCCTCGGTGGACGACGCCAGGAGGGCCTCGCTCGGAGGCCGCAAGATCGCGATCGTCTGCATGAGCGCCGAGGGCTTCTGGAAGCCCGTCTACGAAGGCGCCCTCGAGGCCAAGCGCGAGCTGGAAGCCTACGGCGCCACGGTGGAATGGATAGTGCCTTCTTCGGCGGAGCAGGGCGGCATCACGGCCGCCTCCGCCTACGCCCCCATCATCGAGCGGCTGATCGCGGAGAAATGGGACGGCGTGACGATTCCCGTCTTCGACCGGGACATGATCGGCGTCATCAACAAGGCCGTGCGCGCCGGGCTCGTCGTCGTGACCTACAACTCCGAGCCCCTGAGCCTCCGGGAGATGGTCACGGGGGTCTCGACGCACGCCTCATCCCTGCTGGCGCTGAGCCAGGAGCTCGCGGCCTCGGCCGAGGAGTCGGGGCAGTCCACGGCGAGCATCGCGACGACGATCGACAAGATCGCGTCGAGCCTGCGTTCCCAAGCCTCGGAGACCGCGAGGACGAAGGAAGAGATCCTCGTCCTATCCGGCAACATCAAGCGCGTGAACGAGACGGCCGGCGACAGCTCGAAGACCGCTCGCCTGGTCGCGCAGGCGTCCATGAAGAGCTCGGCGGCGATCGGCGAGATGCAGAAGTCCGTCAAGTCGATGGAGGAGGCCGCCTCCGTCTCGGAGGCGACCATACGCTCGCTCAAGGACGACACCGACAAGATAGGGACCATCGTCGCCTCGATCGAGGACATCGCCAACCAGACGAACGTCCTCGCGATCAACGCCTCGATCCAGGCGGCCCGGGCCGGCGAGAGGGGCAAGGGCTTCGCCGTGATCGCGAGCGAGATCCGCAAACTCGCGGAGCAGTCCAACCAGTCCGCGGGCGAGATCAACAGGGTGATAGCCGAGCTGCGCAAGCGCGTGGGCGCCGCGGAGGCGGCCACGACCCGCGGCCTCGCCGAGGCCAAGGAAAATTCCGAGAACGCGGAGCTCTCGCGCAAGAGCCTGAACGAGATCAGCCTGCTCGCGGGCGAGAACGAGAAGGGCATGGACGTGATCTTCGGCGCGGTGGAGGAGATGCTCAGCTTTTCGCGCAGGATCGAGGAGACCGTCCGCTCCCTCACCGCGATGAACGAGCGCAGCGACGAGGCCGCGGCCGAGATCGGGACCTCGACGAAGGAAGTGTCGGCCCAGGCCTCGGAGGTCGCCAACTCCGCGCGCTCCCTCGCCGAGGTGGCGAAGGCCCAGCAGATACTCCTATCGCAATTCCGCTTCGCCGACGACGAATGATTCGACGCTCCGCCGTCGTTGAAATAGGCCGCGGTAGCATGTATACTCGCCCGCGTACAAACGCGGACATATCATGGACAACATGGAGGGCAGGGTCATGCAGTACACTTCTTTGGGACGCTCCGGGCTTAAGGTCAGCAGGCTCTGCCTGGGAACCATGAATTTCGGGAACTTCAACGATGAAAAAGAGTCGTTTAAAATCATGGATGCGGCCCTCGAGGCCGGCATCAACTTCTTCGACACGGCCGACAACTACGGCTGGGCGACGAAGAACTGGGGCGTGACCGAGACCATCATCGGCAAGTGGTTCGCTCAAGGGGGCAACAGGAGGGAACGCGTGGTCCTGGCCACCAAAGTGCACGAGGACATGTTCGATCCCAACGACGGGCCCAACTCCGCGCCCGGCCTCTCCCTGTACAAGATCAGGCGCCATCTCGAGTCCTCCTTCAAGCGCCTGCAGACGGACCACCTCGAGATATACTACATGCACCACATCGACCGCAAAGTCACCTGGGAGGAGATGTGGGGAGCCTTCGAGGCCCTGGTCGACCAGGGCAAGATCGACTACGTGGCGTCCAGCAACTTCGCCGCATGGAACATCGCCGACGCGCAGGCCGAGGCGAAGGCCCGCCACTTCCTCGGCCTAGTCTGCGAGCAGCACCGCTACAACCTCCTGTGCCGCCTCCCGGAGCTGGAAGTGCTTCCCTGCGCCAAGGCCCACGGCCTCGGCGTGGTGACTTGGGCTCCCCTGCAGCACGGGTTGCTCTCGCGCGGCGCTCTGCGGGTCACCAACGACGTCAGGCTTAACGGCTTCAAGCCCGATATCGAAAAGCGTCGCCCTCAGCTCGAGGCCTTCGGCAAGCTCTGCAAGGAGCTCGGAGAGCCCGAGGACGCCGTGGCCCTCGCCTGGATACTGGCGAACCCCGCGATCACCGCTCCCATCATCGGGCCCGAGACCCTGGAGCACTTCGAAGGCTCGTTGCGGGCCCTAGAGATCACCCTTGCTGAGGACGTCATGAAGAAGCTGGACGAGATCTTCCCCGGTCCCGGCGGATTGGCGCCGGAAGCCTACGCTTGGTAAAGGAGACCCGCGTGGCTAAACTAGAGCTCAGCGGCGCCGACATCGGCGGCCCGAAGTTCAAAGGGCTGCTGGAGAGCACGGCCAAGGGATACTGCATCACCGCCGGCGGCGCTGACATCTGGGACGAGGCCGACCATTGCCATTTCGCGCATCGGCGCCAGAGCGGCGACTTCGATATGATCGTCCGCGTGGAATCCCTCGGCCTGTCCCACCCCTACGCCAAGTCGGGAATCATGGCCCGCGAGTCCCTCGAGGCCGAGAGCGCCATGATCTATTTCTTCGTCTTCCCCGACAACCGGGCCCGCAACAGCAACAACGGCGGCTACGAGTTCCACGTGCGCGAGCGGCGGGCGGCGGCCTGCAAGGCCGGATACCCCAAGGGCGACGACGGCAAGGTCGAGGCTCCCTACCCCGTCCGCTTCCCCGACGCCTGGCTTCGCCTAACGCGGGAAGGCCGAGCCTTCAAGACCTATTCGAGCATGGATGGGAAGATCTGGAATCCCTACAACGAGTTCGCCATCGACTTCCCCGCGACGATGTTGCTCGGTCTGACCGTGACGGCCCACGACGATAGCAGCTCGACGAAATCCTGCTTCAGCGAGCTTTCATTGCGGCATAACAATCTGCATCCGGCCCGGAAAGACGGACATGCGCAAGCAGGTTGATGGACGGGCAAACTCGGTGGATACACTTCCGCGTTTCGGGGCTATATACTGACGGCGAGCAAAAACAAGGAGAGCGATAATGAAATCCACCTCCGGCCTTCGCGCGTTCGCCGTTTCCGTCATGCTGCTCTTGCCGACGGTATTAGCCTTCGGCCAAACGAGCGAGGCGAAAATAGGCGACAGCTACGCGGGCGGCATCGTGTTCTATCTGAACGGCAAGGGCGGCGGTTTAGTAGCGGCTCCCGAGGACCAGGGCAAGGCCGTGCAATGGCATAACGGCAGCTACATTGAGACGGCTGCGACCGCCGCCGGGACCGGCGACGGCAAGGCCAATACCGCGACGATCATTGCCAAGCAAGGCGCGGGGGATTACGCGGCCTCGCTCTGCGCGAAGCTCGCGCTTGGCGGATTTAAGGATTGGTACCTGCCTTCCGAGGATGAGCTCAACCTGATGTACAAAAACCTGAAGAAGCAAAACCTCGGCGGCTTCATGGGCGATTTCTATTGGACTTCCACCGAGAAGGACCTTCATTTCGCATCGGCGCTGGACTTCGACAATGGCGGGACGTTTAGGAAATTCAAGATGCTGAAGCTTTATGTGCGGGCGGTGAGAGCTTTCTAGATCGGCAGCCTTGCCGCATCGCCAGGCCAAAGTAGCTGTGCCAGCATTTTTACAGGCACGAGTGCACCGCGCTTGACAACTCTCTCTCATGGTAATAGTTTCTCAAAATAGCTTAGGATTTGAGAAGGCGTACAAGGATTCTTTTTCGGTTCTTTCCGTCCAATGACCATTGGTAATAGCCCGAATGTATTAGCTATGCCAGCCCCGGCTACAAAGAGGGGTCAAGATGCATCGAAATCGATCACCGGGCGAAAAGGAAGCGGCTATGAGCGACAGGGCACTACAGAACCCTTTTCCAACCCTCGTCTCGCTCTTCACCGGGGCTGGAGGTCTTGACCTGGGTTTGGAGCGAGCTGGATTTCACACCATCGCCGCTACAGATTTCGATTCCCATTGTATCGAGACACTGCGCTAAAACCAGGCGAGGCGCGTTCCGATCGAGGGCTTTCGAACAAGATTCCATCTTGAGGGCACGAAGATTATTTATGCCGATATAGCAAAACTCGATGCTGAGGATTTCGAAATTCCAGAAGGGGAAACGCTCGACCTTTTAGCCGGGGGCCCGCCTTGCCAGCCCTTCTCGTCTGCCGGGAGTCAACTCGGCCTTGAAGACCCCCGAGGCAAGCTTTTTCAGCATTTCGCTCGCCTAGTGGATGAACTCAGGCCAAAATATTTTTTGTTCGAGAATGTCCGAGGCTTGGTTACCGCGCGAGGTCCATCTGGTCGCCCTGGAGAAGCCCTCGAACTCGTCATAAACGCCTTCGAGGAGGCTGGCTACGCTACACGATGCGACCTCCTCAATTCAGCCGACTATGGCGCACCGCAGCGCCGCGTCCGTCTCTTTATACTTGGAAGCCGTTTGGAGACTTTGCCAGAGTTTCCTGAATCGACGCATGCAGAGAAAGGCGAAAATGGCCTATTCGACAAAGTCCTTCCGTGGAAAACGCTTGGTCAATTCTTGGCATCGATTCCGGAACCATATGATTCCGAAATCACGCGCCCTAGCCTAGAACTGGCGCAACAATTGAAGAAAATTCCGACCGGCTCTGGCCTGAAGAGCCCTGGCGTTGTAGAAACCACTCGGCCAGGCGGACATTGGGGATACAAACAAGGAACATTCATTGCCGATCCCGAGAAACCAGCACGCACTGTTACGGCAGCTTCGACGCAGGACTGGATACGTCTCGAAGATGGAACATTGAGACGCTTGACACTCTCGGAATGCGCTGGTCTCCAGGGCTTCCCGCACGACTGGCAATTTATTGGAACGCGGAGTTGGAGATTCAAGCAAGTCGGGAATGCCGTCCCAATAGCATTTGGAGAGGCAATAGGAAAATCCCTTGCCCAATTCGCTCTCGCCGGGCCAAGCATCGACGCATCGGCGAAGCGAGCGGTTTCCGCTGTGCTTCCTCCCGATTTCTTGGAGTATGTTCGATATACAGAACGGGATGAAGCACGAAATGGCCAAGACAGACCTCGAAGCAGCCATCGCCCGCAAGCTTGTGAAAGGTGAGGAATGCCAGCGATGAAATTAGCTTCTCCGATTCCGATCATCGACCAGGCGAGCTGCGACCGAGCCAAGGCGCTGATCGGCGCCGTCGCCAAGATCAGGCGCGAGGACTAGCCATGAAGGACTACCGCTTCTGGCAAATGATCCTCAATCCGCC
>Ga0182027_10000318_pt1 | contig 84098 bp, 68 predicted proteins | sample 712E1DmetaG_FD_121300 | JGI IMG/M metagenome (GOLD analysis project Ga0182027, IMG submission 121300) | Permafrost microbial communities from Stordalen Mire, Sweden - 712E1D metaG (Illumina Assembly) | ecosystem: Environmental > Terrestrial > Soil > Wetlands > Permafrost | place: Sweden... | reverse complement strand
GTGCCTGAATCTGTTACGGCGCGATCAACAGGTCAAACGGGGAATCCGCACCAAGCAAAAAGCAGCCGGTTGGGATCACGATTACCTGCGCAGCCTCTTGGGTTTCTAAATGCAATCGCCCTGACGCGCAGGACTTCCGCCTCAGATCGCACGATATGCGTCGTCCGGAGTTTCACGGACTGCAGCGTGTGCGACCAAGTGGACTGCTGAGAAGCGGCCTTTCGGCAAGCGTAAATCCCCTCTCGGTGAGCCGTGAGCTTGCCGAAATCATCGTGGTGACGGTCGCACTTTGGGGCACCTGCGGACATAGAAAGCGGTTCGATCATCCACTGGCGGCAAGCTTGCGTCACGCTTGAATCCAAAACGGTGCAACCATGCAACGAATCGTTCCCGAAAGGGATCATCGCTGAAACCGACAGGGCCGCCCTTCAACTCGAAGCGATGATCATCAGCCAAGCGACACAGCGCAGCCAGGGCCCTGGTCGCGATTCCCTTTCCCCGTTTGGCTTCCTCAACCTCTATTTCATCGATATGCACCCCGCGGCTGATTTCTTCTTCAGAGTTCGGGTAGAGTCTGAGGATTGCACCCTGTTTCGTCTCTATGTCGAAAGCGCCTGACAATTCGTTCAGTCTGAGCGTCCCGAGTTGGGCCAAGACCAATTCCGGTTTCTGGTATTCCTTTTTCATTTCAACGATCCGATCCATAACCGGACCGAGCTGAGCAAGCACTTTTTTCGGGTGCCGGGGGCGTTGTCACGGAAGACGCAGTTTGGTAGCGACGAATCGGACGCGACGAAGCGCGTCCCTCCGAGGTCTTCGGATTGCGGCTGTCCCAGCCGTCCGTGAGATTGTTCGACATCTCCGCTGGGGACCGCCGCTGAAGCGGGGCAGGCAGCGGACGCTACACCAGGAGGCGGCGCGGTAAATGCAGTTCGGTAGGGACGAGCCGCTGGCTCGTCCGTGTGATTGGTCGAATGTTGGGCGACCCGGCGGGTCGCCCCTACCAACGGCTGCGGACGCAGGCTAAAGCCTGCGGCTACAGTTTTGTTAGCGACTCTTGCGACCCGCGACCCGCGAGATCCATTCAGCTTTCGTGAGCAGCAACGTATCCCTTCTGACGTTGCTATCAAGTCCTTTTGTTGGGGCAAACGACAAGTAATCAGTCATCAGTTTTCAGTCGTCAGTGCTCAGTGGTCAATCGTCAGTAGTTACTGATGACTGAGAACTGATTACCGAACACTTCTATCCGGCCGTGCTCACCTCGTTCTCCAGGGAGGACAAGCTTATCCCTTTCGTTTCGGGGAATACCCAGATCCAGGCTCCTGTCAGCAGGGCAAACAGCGCCGCCAGGGAGATGCCGCCAGCCAGGCCGTATTCCCTGGCGATGACCGCGATGATGACGGGCGTGAAGAACTGCACGCCTCGGGCGAGATTGAACGCCGACCCCATCGCCGTGTTGCGGATGCTCGTCGGAAATAGCTCCGAAAACAACGGACCATAGCCGCCGAACATCCCGGTCCCGAATCCGACGAGGAACATATAGATCAGCAGCAGGGACGGGCGATCCGCAACCGCGGTCCAGAACAGCGTAATCATCACCAGGCCCAGGGCCATCAACACCGAGTAGATGGAGTACGCGGGCCTGCGGCCCAGTCGGTCGGCCACGAAACCGAAAGTGAAATAACCCAGGAACCCGCCCGATTGCGTCACTAGGATCCACAGGGCGGATTTGACCAGCGACATCTGCCGTTCCTGCTGGAGATAGCCGGGCAGCCACGAGTAGGTGAACCAGTAGGCCGACATGTCGAACACCGCCAGCACCAGGCAAGCCGCAAACATCGCCCGGTGTTTCTTCGAGAACAACGTCAGGAAGCCCGGCCGGGCGGCTGGCGACGTTCGCCGTTGCAGCCACAGGTCGGACTCCGGCAACCCCCGGCGGATGACGATGACCAGCAACGCTGGCAGGAGCGACACGAAGAAGCATCCCCGCCAACCGATGACCGGCATCAGGAAACCGCCCACCACCGACGCCAGCGCGATGCCGATGGGCGCGCCGGTTTGCATGAACGCTCCATAGCGGCCGCGCACTTTCGGTGGAAACGTTTCGCATACGTACGTCTGCCCCGTGGCCCATTCCCCGCCCACGCCCAGCCCGGTGATGATTCGGAAGAAAACGAGCAGTTCGAGATTCGTCGCGAACCCGCTCAGAAACGTTCCGGCACTGAAGGTCAGGATCGTCCACTGCAGCACGCTCTTCCGTCCGAACCGGTCGGACAAAAAGCCGAAGATCACGCCGCCAATGGCCGTTGCCGCCAGCGAAGCGCCCAGCACGTAGGACAACGCCACCCGGGAAAGATGCAGCTCCTTGCCGATGGGAATGAGCAGGAAGGTGTAAAGGATCAGGTCATAGAAGTCGAACACCCACCCGGCCCAGCTCAGCAACAGGATTTGGAAATGCTGCTTCGTGGGTTTCTCGGATTCGGACAACAACCCGGACCCTGGAGTCGTACTGGCATCCTCACGCGCGCGTGTCTCCTGCCGGTTTGTGTATTCCATCGATCCCGCCTCTCGGCTCAGGATGGAGCAAGAAGCGTTCTAACCCAAGAAGAAAGCCAACTATTGAGGAGCCCGGATACAAACCTAACGGCGGCGGGCTGGGCCAGCCCGCCCTACCTACGACATTCGTCAGGTAGGGACGAGCCGCTGGCTCGTCCGTGTGGTTCGTCGAGTGTTGGGCGACCCGGCGGGTCGCCCCTACCACGGGCTGTTGGGAACGTTGAACCTCTGAACCGTTTCTCCGTGCCTCTGTGGTTCGCCGTTCTTTGCCGTTCTGCTTTGCGCAACGGGCCGCGAAACGGTAGGCTCGGGCGCGCATGGAGACGACAGGACGGGAATTCACCGATAAGCTGCGGGCAGTCTGGCGCAGGCTCCACGAGTTCTGCGCCGCGCACGAGTGGCGCGGGTACGACCCGTACGACGGATTGAACTCGCCCCTGGCGCGGTTGCTGCCGGGCAAGGCGGCGCGTCAGGCCTGGACCCAGTTTCACCGGCGCAGTCCGGTCAACTTCCGGCCACTCGTCGGCATCCAGCCGACGCTGAACCCGAAGGCGCTGGCTCTGTTCGCCATGGGCAGCGGCGACACAAAATTCCTCGATATGCTGGAGAAACTGCGGACGCCCGAAGGCGGCTGGGGATATCCGTTCGACTGGCAATCGCGGGCGTTCCTGGCGCCGCGGGGGACGCCGAATCTGGTCTGCACCGCGTTTGCAGAGAGGGCTTTTGGGGCGGCTAACAAAACTGTAGCCGCAGGCTTCAGCCTGCGCGGGAGAGACGCACCCGTAAGCCGAGCCCTCGAGACGCGCTCTTCGGACGCACCCGTAAAGGGTGCGGCTACAGAGCGCAACGGTACGGCTACAGTGCCGTCGGCGGCCATGACCTTCATCGAGAAGCACCTGCTGCGGGAGCGGGGCGGGGAACGTTGGATTACGTACATTGGCAACTCGGACACCCAGGTGCACAACGTGAACATGATCGCGGCGGCGTTGCTGGGTCGGCGGGATTGCATGGAGTTCTCCGTCAAACGCCAGCGCGCAGACGGTTCCTGGTGGTATGGCGAGGCGGAGAATCAGCACTGGATTGACAATTTCCATTCGGGTTACAATCTTGTCGCCTTGAAAGAGTACGAAGCAGCGACTGGCGATACCGGATTTGCAGAGGCGGCCCGGCGCGGGTTCCAGTTTTGGGATGAGAAGTTTTGGACAGCGGAGTTCGCGCCGCGATATTATCACGACCACGATCACCCGTTTGATGTACACTGCAGCGCGCAGGGGATCCTGACGTACCTGGCGTTCGGGAATCTGGAAAAGGCCAATTCCGTGGCACGATGGTCGCTACAGCAGATGTGGGATGAAAGGGGATTTTTCTGGTATCAGCGCGGGCGCCGGTCTGTCAATCGCCTCGGTTACATGCGATGGACTCAGGCGTGGATGTATTGCGCGCTGGCCAAACTGATCAAAGCCAATGAAACTGCGAATTGTTAATATCGTCGGCGCCCGGCCGAATTTCATGAAGATCGCGCCGCTGATGGTCGAATATGGCCGGCACCCGGACCTTTTTGCACCGGTGCTGGTGCATACGGGCCAGCATTACGACGACAACATGTCGAAACTGTTCTTCGACCAGCTCCATCTGCCCAAGCCGGATGTGTACCTCGGGGTCGGCTCGGGGTCGCACGCGGAGCAGACGGCAAAAGTCATGGTCGAAATCGAAAAACTGCTGGTCGCGCAGCCCGCCGACCTGGTCGTGGTGGTGGGCGACGTCAACTCCACCATGGCAGCGACGATCGTTGCCGCCAAGTTGTGCATCCCGGTCGCCCACGTGGAAGCCGGGCTGCGGAGTTTCGACCGGGGCATGCCAGAGGAAGTCAACCGCCTGGTGACCGACGCGCTGAGCGATTACTGTTTCATCACCAGCCAGGACGCCGAAGAGAACCTGCGGCATGAGGGCGTGCCGCCCGAGAAGATCTTTTTTGTCGGCAACGTCATGATCGACACGCTGTTGGAGTTGAAGGCGGAGGCGCTGAAGTCGCCCATCCGCGAGAAGCTCGGCGTGGACGGCGCCTACGGGTTCGTCACGCTGCATCGTCCGAGCAACGTGGACGATAAAAAGACGCTGACCGAGATTCTCGGCGCGCTCGACGTGGTGCAGAAGCAGTTGCCGCTGGTGTTTCCGGTTCATCCGCGAACGGTTGCCCGGATGAAGGAGTTCGGCTTTTGGAAGGAGCTATCGGGCTGGGAGAACCTGAGCCTGATCGAGCCGTTGGGTTATCTCGATTCGCTTTGCCTGATGGCGAGCGCGACGCTGGTACTGACCGATTCCGGCGGCGTGCAGGAGGAGACGACGGTCCTCGGCGTCCCGTGTCTGACGATCCGCAACAACACGGAGCGGCCTGTCACGATCACCGAGGGGACGAACGCGCTGGTCGGGACGAGTCACGCGAAGATCGTGGCGGAAACCCGGAAGATCCTCGAAGGCGCCGGCAAACGCGGCCGGGTGCCGAAGTTTTGGGATGGAAGAGCCGCGGAGCGAATCATTCAATGTCTAATCGACCATCCACCAAAGAAGTGAAGACGCCAGCCGAGGACGTCCAAGGCACCGATTGGTCACCTTCGGCGTCGAAGGTGGTGCTGTTCGGCGTCCCGATTGACAATCTCACCCTGGAAGAAACGCTCGACCGCATCGAGGATATGGTCCGCAGCGGGACGACCCACCAGCATGTGGTGGTCAACGTGGATAAGATTGTCAAACTGCAGACCGACCCGGAGTTGCGGAGGGCGATACTGGACTGCGATCTGATCAATGCCGACGGCCAACCCATTGTCTGGGCGTCGCGGATTCTGCAAAGGCCGTTGAAGCAGCGGGTCACCGGGATCGATTTGTTTGAGGCACTGGTGAGTCGATGCGCCGCGCGTGGATTTCATCCCTATTTGCTGGGCGCCAGGCAGGAGGTCGTCGAACGGGTGGCCGGCCTGCTGAAGGCGAAGAATCCTTCGCTGCAATTGGCGGGCTTTCGGAACGGGTACTGGAGCCCGGAGGAAGAGCGGTCGGTGGTCGCCCAGGTCAAGGCGTCGAACCCCGACGTGCTGTTCGTGGCGATGAGTTCGCCGAAGAAGGAACTTTTCCTGCGCAAGTGGAAAAACGAGTTGCGGGTCCCGTTTGTGATGGGGGTGGGAGGGACGTTTGACGTGGTGGCGGGTCTGGTCAAGCGGGCGCCTGTCTGGATGCAACGTTGCGGGTTGGAGTGGTTCTACCGGCTGAGCCAGGAGCCGGGCCGGTTGTGGCGGCGCTATCTGGTGGACGACATGGCGTTTCTCGCCTTGTTGTTCCGCGAATGGCGGGCGCTACGCAGTCGGAAATAGGGGGCGCAACTCGAGATCCGCCCCACTCCGACCCCGCAAAACTCTCGAAGATTAACGTCTCCGTGTTAGAATAATCTCATGAGAATGGGTCGTCTATTCTTCGGGATCGCCCTGCTCGCGGCCGCCTTCGGAGTGGCCGTGTGGCTGGTCGTCCGCAGCAATGAACTATCGCCAACAGCCGGCAAACCTCCCCCGACAACGTTTGCGGCCAACGGCGGGCTGAAGTCGCCTTTGTTGCCCCGGCCGGTCGACAGCGAGGAGACAGTCCCGACTACACCCGAAATTACCTTCCCCAATCTCCTGGCCAGGCGGAAGGGTCAACTTCTGCTGGAGCTACTCGCCGGGAACGTGTCCATCCCCACGCCCTCCGCCGCTACAATCGACCTCTACCTGCGGCAACACAACCGGAATGCCGCCAGCCTCCTGACCGTGTGGCAGGTGACCGGCAACCTCGATTATCTCCGGGAAGCAGCGACACGGTTCCAGGCCGATCCCCAAGTGCAGTTCGTCGTGCTGGCAAGCAACGCGTTTCCTGAAGACCGCGACAAATGGATCAACCTGTTCAAACAATCGGCATCGTTCAACCCGCTGGCGAATTATTTCGCCGCGCACGAGTACTTTCGTCAAAACCAGACCGAACAGGCGGTCGCGGAACTGGCCGCCGCGTCGGGCCAGGGGATTGACGACTACACGGCGGCTTCGTTCCAGGAGCGCCAGGAATTGTTCGTAGCCGCAGGAGCGTCGTCGCCAATCGAATCCAAGGGAAACGTCATCGCGGTGGCATTGCCAATCCTGCAACCGTATCTGGAAACGATGAAAGCGCTCGCACAAGAAATGGCCGGCGCGCAGGCGGCCTACACGGCGGCGGGCGACTCTGCTTCTGCCCAAAGACTTGCCCAGGCGGGAGTCGTTCTTGGACGACAAATGGGCGGCGGGCGACTGTTGATCCATCAGATCGCCGGCATCGAAATCGAGGAATCGATTCTCCGACAATTGCCGCCCGATGATTCTCTGGATTGGCTCGGCCAATCCCCGGCCAACCGCCTCGCCGAACTTCAGCAGCAGCGGGAACAGATCCAAACTCTTTCGGCTTCCGCCTCCGCGGCGCTGCCGCAGATGGACGAAGCTACCGTCGACGCGTACATCGACCAGGTCATCCAATTCGGCGAACTGGAAGCCATGAAATGGCTCACCTCGCGTTCGACGCAGCAGCAGTAGCCAACTCCGCCGAATGGAGGGTAGTGGTCTGGTTTGCGGCGCTCGATGAGCGCCGAATGAGCACCCATTCCGAACCACGGCGGTCACAGACCGCCGCTACAGCGGCGCGGCGAAAGTGTCGTGGTGACAATGCCGAGAGCCGCTCCTCCCGCGCCGTGCGACCGAAAATGGCTTGTTATCAAGGTCAGACCGGGCACAATGGCAACCGTCTGATCTCAAAAAAACTCCCAGACGGCCGCATGGGAGAAAAGTTGGATGGCAACTCTCGGATGAAGACTCTCGGTATTGGGATGGTGGGCGCTCGCTACGGAGCGCGGATGCATCTGGCGAATTACGCCAAGCTGCCCCGGAATCTTGTGGAGATCCGGGGAGTCTGCTCCCGGACCAAAGACACCGGTGGCGCGCTGGCGCGGGAAGCCAGGATTGAGTTCGTCACCGACGACTACGATGCGCTGCTCGCGCGCCAGGACATCGACGTGGTCGATCTCTGCGTGCCGCCGGCGTTGCACCATGAATTTGCGATTCGCGCGGCCGATGCCGGCAAGCACATCATCCTGGAGAAACCGCTGACCGGGTATTTCGGAGTGGCGGGTGACCCCGAGCCCATCGGAACCCGGGTGCCGCGGGCTCGCATGAGGGAAGGCGCGCGCCAGAACGCCGAGGCGGTGCGTGAAGCCGTGCGCCGGAACCGGGTGGGGTTTTGCTACGCGGAAAACTGGGTGTACGCGCCGCCGATCGAAAAAATGCGGCGCCTGATCGCCGCCTCGAAAGGCTCGATCCTCGAGCTTCGCGCCGAAGAAAACCATTCCGGTTCCAATTCGGTGTTCTCCAGGGATTGGAAATCGACCGGCGGGGGCGCGTTGCTGCGCATGGGAGTGCATTCGGTCGGGGCGTGCCTGCACCTGAAACAATGGGAGGGCCAACTGCGGCTGGGCAAAGGCATTCGGCCCGTGTCCGTGCTCGCGGACACCGCCGACCTGATCCACAGTAGTGCTTCCGAGCGCGCCAGAAAGGCGGGGGCGAACCGGTGGATCAGCGCCGATCCGGTCGATGTGGAAAACTGGGCCAACCTGGTGATCGGTTTTGAGGATGGCTCGCGGGGCACCGTGGTCGTGAGCGATGTGGGGCTCGGCGGATTGAACACGCGCGTGACAGCGTTCATGACGGACGGCGTGGTCAAGGCGAACATGACTTCCAACGACGCGATCGAGACCTACGCGCCCGATCCGTCGGTTTTTCACGGCGAGTATTTCTCGGAAAAACTCGAGACCCAGGCGGGGTGGAATCGCCCCAGTTGCGACGAAGACTGGTTTCGAGGCTTTGCCCAGGAGATCGAGGACTTCGTGGGCGCAATCCGCGAGGCCCGCGAACCCCGCTCGGGCATCGACCTCGCTGTAGAATGCGTGAATGTGATTTACGCAGCGTACCTGTCCGCGGAAACGGGGAGTCGGGTGGCGCTGGAATGAGGGGAGCTGACTTGAGTCGTTGTTTCTGTGGCCGTTGTAGGAGCGATTTTCAATCGCGACCGGTCGCGGTTACAAACCGTTCCCACAGGGACAGGTCCGACAACGGAGGATCTTTTGACGCGATCTGAGTGCGGATGGAGAATACCGAGGCGATCTATGATGACACGCGCTTTTAACCTGCTGTTCTTGCCTCTGCTGGGCTGGCTCCTCATTGGCTGTGCGTCCCTTGAGAGTGGCGCGGGCGTCTCGCCTGCGAGTTCTGCGAACGGAAAAAAAGGGCCCGTCTTCGACATCACTGCCTACGGCGCGGTCGATCATCCCACGGTCTCCAGCACCGACGCGTTCCGCCTGGCCATTGCCGATTGCCAAAAAGCCGGCGGCGGCATCGTCCGAGTTCCCGCCGGCCATTTCCTCACCGGACCGATCGACATGGTGGACAACATGACGCTCCAGGTTGACAAAGGCGCGGTGGTGCTGTTCGAGACGGACCGGACTAAATGCCCCGACATCACCTCGCGCTGGGAAGGTCTCACCGAAACGGGTCCGCATCCGCTCCTTTTCGCCAACGGCCTCCACCACATCGCCATCACCGGCCCCGGCACCTTCGACGGACAAGGCGCTGCCTGGTGGGCAACGATGGACATGGCCGAGCACGGCAACGCCCGTCCGAACCGTCCCATCCGCCGCCGCCCGATGATGGTTCAAATCAAAGATTGCAGAGACGTCCGCATCGACGGCCCCAGCTTCCTCAATTCCCCCTTCTGGGCCATCCATCTGCTGTACAGCGAAAACATCGACGTCGGCAACTGCCGGATCATCAACCCGCCCGATTCTCCCAACACCGATGCCTTGAATACCGACTCCTGCCGCCACGTCCTGGTGCATGATTGCTTTGCCGACGTGGGTGACGACGCTTTCGGGATCAAGTCGGGCCGCGATGAAGAAGGCCGGAAGATGAATCGCCCCACCGAGGATGTCACCTACCTCCGCTGCCACGTCGCCCATGGCCACAGCGTGTGCGCCATCGGCAGTGAAGAATCCGGCGGCGTCCGCCACGTCCGCTTCCTCGACTGCGACGGCGACGGCACCGACAACGGCATCCGGATCAAGAGCACCCGCGGTCGCGGCGGCATCGTGGAAGACGTCGTCGCCTCCCATATCCGCCTCCAGAACGTCCGCAACGCCATCATTTTCTCCCTGCGCTACACCCAGACGCCCGTCGAGCCGCTTTCGGAGCGCACGCCCCTGTTCCGCAACATCCACATCGACCACGTCACCGCTGTCAACTCGCGGAACTGCTGCGTCATCGAAGGATTGGAGGAACAACCCATCCAAAACGTCACCCTCACCAATCTCGATCTCGCCGGCACCAACGGCGTCACCTGCTCCTACGCCCGGAATATTACTTTCCAGAACGTCCGCATCGCTGCAGAAAAGAGCCCGTTCGTAGAAGATCATTCGCAAAACATCCAGCGGATCGGCTGGACCGAAACCACCGTCGTTCCCGCCACGCCGTAACCGTGGCAGGGCGCAACGGGGAGATGGAGTATTGGAGTGCTGTATCACCGGCCCCCGGTGGCAGGAGCGTTGGTATTGCGCGGAATGAATCCGCTCTGGTCGTAGATGTCGTCCGCTTCCGGCACGGCCTCGCGGAAGACTCTCACCCAGGAAACGGCGGCGTCCTCATTTGCCGTTCGGAGGGACGCGCTTCGTCGCGTCCATTCGCGAAATCTGGCCATGCAGAAGCATGGCCCTCCAAAATAGGACACTGCGCCCGTTCCGCCGGGATTGACACCTGGCGGTCAAGCTGGTATAAATAGCGTGTCGATGAACAACTACCGTCAACACAACACCGCAGCCGTGGCTTGGTATTACTTTTATTTTAGCCGCAGTCTGCGGGCGCTGGGTTGACGCCAAGGAAACGCACGTCAAACCGTCCCGCGGAAGCGGGGCGGTTTTTTTGTTGCCCATGACCGCCACGCGACGAGGACGAAGGAGCAAACCATGATTATTGTGATGAAGGCAGGAAGATCGGAGCAGGAAATTCAACAGGTGGCGGACGCGGTGAAACAATTCGGGTACGAGCCGAAGCTGATCCGGGGCATCGAGCGCACGATCATTGCCTGTGTCGGCGACGAGCGCAACCATCACACGCTCGAGTCCCTGATCGTGTTGCCGCAGGTGGAGAGCGTCACGCCGGTCCAGAAGAAATACAAACTCGTCAGCCGTGAATACCAGGCGCACGACAGCATCCTCGACGTGTGCGGTCTCAAGATCGGCGGCGGCACGTTTCACGTGGTGGCCGGGCCGTGTTCGGTCGAGACGGCAGACCAAACATTGGAAACTGCGAAAGCGGTGAAATCGCACGGCGCCACCCTGTTTCGCGGTGGCGCATTCAAACCGCGCACCTCACCGTATGACTTTCAGGGTCTGGGCCGCGAAGGGCTGGAACTCCTGAAGCAGGCGCGTGCGGCGACCGGGTTGCCCATCGTCACGGAGGTGATGGCGCCGCAGGACGTGGACATGGTGGCCGAGGTTGCCGACATCCTGCAAATCGGCGCGCGCAACGCGCAGAACATCCCGCTGCTCGCCGCCGCCGCCGCCTCGGGCAAAACGATTCTTCTCAAGCGCGGCATGTCCAGTTTCGTGGACGAATGGCTGCTCGCCGCCGAATACATCTGCGTTCACGGCAACAGCAAGGTCATTCTCTGCGAGCGCGGGATCCGCACGTTCGAGCACGCCTGCCGCAACACGCTCGACATCAGCGCCGTCGCCGTGGCGAAAAAGGAGACGCATCTGCCCGTGTTTGTCGATCCGAGCCACGCGGCGGGCCGGTTCGACATGGTGATTCCGTTGGCGCGTGCCGCCGTGGCCGTGGGCGCGGACGGCTTGCTGATCGAAGTTCATCCGAATCCCGCCACCGCGCTCAGCGACGGCGGCCAACAACTCAAGCCGAAGCAATTCGCTCAATTGATGGCCGAGATTCGTCCGTTGGTGGAAGTCATGGGCAAACAACTCGGCGGAGCGTAGGGGCAACGTGGAGCGGTGAGCGTGGAGCGAGGGGCGAGGTGGGAATCACCTCGACAGAGGTGTGCAGCTTGTTAGACTTCGCCTCACGCGCCGGGCAGGTGACTGCGGAACGCTTTGGTTGTAGGCCGACTCCCTGCCGGCGAGCGTGCACAGTATGGCTGAGAGACGATCCAACAGACTGAGCAGAACGACTGCAGACAAGCCAGAACCCGGTTTGTTGCAGAATCGCTGGCCACCCCGCCAGGAGTTTTTCGGTTACCTCGGCCTCTGGCTTTTTGCCCTTCTGTTGCGGGCGATCTATCTCTGGCAGATCAAAGACGCACCGGTCGTTTCCTTGTTGATGGGGGACGCACGAGGCTACGATTCGTGGGCGCAGGAAATCGCCCGCGGACATTGGATCGGGGACAAGATCTTTTATCAAACGCCCTTGTATCCCTACTTTCTGGGACTGATGTACGCGGTCGTCGGTCACCATCTCTTTCTGGTGCGCGTGCTTCAAATCATCCTCGGGGCCACCTCCTGCCTGTTCATCGCGTTGGCAGGACGTTTTTTCTTTTCCCGGAGTATCGGGATTGTTGCCGGGGTGCTTCTGGCGGTGTACCCGTCCGCCATCTACTTTGACGGGCTGATTCAGAAACCGGTGCTGGATCTGTTTTTCTTGAGCTTTCTCCTGTTCGCCCTGGGGGTTCTCGGTCAGAAACCGCGAGCGGGTTGGTGGATCGCCTGTGGAGCGACCCTGGGGCTCCTGGCCTTGTCGCGCGAGAACGCATTGATCCTCGTGCTGGTCATTGTCCCGTGGCTGTTGATTCACTTCCGACAGGAGCCGGCGGCGGTTCGGAGCAAGTGGGCCGGGCTTCTGCTGACCGGCCTGGCGATCGTTCTGGTTCCGGTGGCGTTGCGCAACAAGGTGGTGGGCGGAGAATTCCACCTCACCACCTCGCAATTCGGTCCGAACCTGTTTATCGGCAATCATGAGGGCGCCAACGGCATGTATGCGGCGATGCGACCTGCTCGGGGCAACTCCGAGTTCGAACAACAGGACGCCACGGAACTGGCCGAAACCGCGTTGGGACGCAAGCTCGGTCCGGCGGAGGTATCGACGTATTGGACGACGCGGGCGCTTGCGTATGTGCGAAGCGATCCTGTGGGTTGGCTTCGGTTGATGGGCCGGAAATGGTTTCTCACCTGGAACGCCCTCGAACTCCCGGATACCGAAGATCAATACACCTATGCCGACTCCTCTCCGTTGCTGCGGGGGTTGACGGGCCTCTTTCATTTTGGAATCCTCTGGCCGCTCGGTCTCTTTGGAATCGTTGTCACCTGGAAAGACCGGGAGCGGCTCGGGGTGTTGTACGTGACGTTGATCGGGTATGCCGCGAGTGTGGCCCTGTTCTTCGTGTTCGCCCGGTATCGATTCCCCCTCGTTGCCTGGCTGGTCCTCTTCGCGGCCGCCGGATTGGTCCGGGGATATGCCCTGTTCCTTGGAAGACAGTGGATCACCATTCTCGCCGCCGCCGTACTTGCCGGAGTGGCCGGCCTTGTGGCCAATCGAAGGCCGCTGACGGAAACCGTTTGCCGCGCCGTGACCCAGGCCAACCTGGCGCTCGACATGGTCAAAGAACCGGGCCGACTCGACGAGGCCATTGCTCACGCTCGCACCGCGTTGCGGCTTCAACCGGACCTCGCCCAGTCGCACGGGAGTCTGGGTCTTGCCTTGACGATGCAGGGGAAGCTTGACGAGGCCATTGCGCATCTTCGGGAAGCGCTGCGGCTGAAGCCGGAGTATGCCGATGCGCATTACTACCTCGCCAACGCGCTGGCCGGCCAGGGCAAATTTGACGAAGCCATCGCCGAATATACGGAGACGTTGCGGCTCCGGCCCGATTTTGCGGATGTTCACTGCAATCTGGGCAACGTGTTCGTCACCCGGGGACAACTCGAGCAGGCCATCGTCCAGTATCGAGAAGCCTTGCGGACCAAACCCGACCTGTTTGAGGCGCAATACAACTGGGCATTTGCCCTGGTCCGTCAGGGACGATCGCAAGAAGCGATCGCGCATTATGCCGAAGCGGTGCGGCTGAATCCGAACCAGGTGGAGGCGCTGGACGGTCTGGCCAGACTGCTGGCGACGGACAAGGATGAGCGGGCGCGAAATCCCGCGAAAGCGGTGGAATTGGCGCGTCGGGCCTGCGAATTGACCGTCTTTCAGGACCCCGTCAAGTTGGACACGCTGGCCATGGCTTATGCGGAAGCGGGGCGATTTCAGGAGGCGATTCAAACCGCATCGAGGGGAATCGATCTGGCAACGACAGCGAGAAACCAGGAACTTGCGGACGCCATCCGCTCCCGACTTCGATTGTACCAACTGGGGAAGCCCTACCACGAGTGAACGATCGAGCGACCGTGGAGCCGGCCCGGCTCCCTCAGACCCGCGATACGCGCCAAAGGAGCCACAATCCGAAGACTTCCAGGATCAGGTTCGGCGCCCAGAGAATCGCTTCGGGGTAGAGATAGGGCCGGTTGCGCAATACATTCGCCAGCACCATCGTAAAATAGAAGGCCAGAGCCAGCCCGAGGCTGATGGCAATGCCGATGGACGTTTCACGTCGGCTCGTCTTCACGCCGAGCGGAATCCCGATCAGTGTAAAGGCTACGCACGACATCGCCATCGCCACGCGTTGGTGGGCTTCCATCAACGCCGCGGCAGGATAGATGCCCTGGTCGCGCAACTGCCGGATTTGATCCAGCAATTCCCAGAACAACAGATCCGACAATCGCCGCGTCATCCGCGCTTGACGGAACGCCTGCCCCAAATCCAGTTCGACCGGATACCGGTCGGCCGTCGTCCCCGGACGAATTTTGCGGATGTTGGTGGGATCGTCGGGATCGCGCAGGTCGCCCCGCACGTTGTACAGGTCCAGCAGCAGCTTGCGGGTCTGGGGGTTGCCGGAGATAAACCCTTTCTGCGCGTAGATTTGCTGGACGACGTTGTCGTTGGTGTCCATCGCAAAGATCCGGATCTCGAAAAGCGCGTCTTTGCTTTTCTGGCCGACAAAAATCTGGTAACCGGGAAAATCCTTGATGAGGGTGCCTTCTTCAATGAGCGCCATCGGATTCTCGGTGCCCATTTTCAGGAACAGCGTGCGAAACTGAAACCGGCACTGCGGCGCGAGCGAGAGGTTCGCGTAAAGGCACACCGCGGCCACGAGAGTGGAAAGTAAAATGACCGGTCCGACGACCCGTCCCAAACCGATCCCGCTGGCGCGCATGGCGGTGACCTCGTTGTCCGCGCTCATCCGGCCGAACACGAGCAACGCAGTCGCCAGCATCGCCATTGGCAAGGTAAAGCTCAGCACGGAGGGTAACAGCAATACCAAAAACAGTCCGACAATCTGCAGCCCGACCTGGCGGTTGATCAGCAGTTCGCTGAGTTCTTTCAACACCTGGGCCAGAAGCAGGACGAACGTGAACGCGCAGACGCTGAAAAACAGGGTGATGACCGCCTGCCGTGTGATATACTTCGCCAGAATCTTCATCAACAGTGCGTACGACTAACAATATTCGGGCCGAAATGCCACGCAAACTTTTCCTCGGCCCGTTCCAACCCGCTCTCGAATTCGCGCTCGCCTCCGAAATCGCCGCCGACAAGAAAGCCCATGGTCCAGTCGCACCGATCCGCGTGGTCGTGCCCACGCGCGTCCTCGGACTGCATCTTCGGCGGACGCTGGCACCCCACGTCAATCTTCATTTCCAGACTTTCTCCGATCTTCTGCCGCCGACCGACAGCGTCGCCCCTCCGCTCGGTCTCGAACTCCTCTGTACCCGAATCGCCCGGGAGATCGTTCCGCGCGAGGGTTACTTTTCTCCGGTGCGCGATACCAAGGGTTTTGCCAACGCTTTGCTGGAGACGTTCACTGATCTCAAAGATGCAACCATCACACCGGACGCCTTCCGCCGGGCCGCCAAAACAAAGAAACTCAAAGAACTCTCGGTCAGCTACGCCGAGTTCTGCCGCTGGCTCGACGAACACAAATTCCAGACCGAAGCCGATCTGCTCCAGCAAGCTCAACCCTCAACTCTCAACGCCCAAACGTTCCTTTACGGGTTCTACGATCTGAACGCCGCGCAGAAGCGATTCGTCCAGGAACTTGGCCCGTCCGCCGTCTTTTTCCCGTGGCCCGACCCGGGCGCCCCCTACGCGCAGCCGCTCCTGGATTGGTTCAAATCAGTCGGATACAAGGCCGTTTCGTCGCCGCTAACCACGCTCCACGCTCCACGATCCACGATCCTTTCCTGCCCCGGCGAAGCCGCCGAAGTTCGGGAAGCGGTCCGGGCCGTGCTTGCGTATCTGCGCGATCATCCCGATAAGACGTTCAACGATGTTGCCATTGTCTGCCGCAGCCGGGAGCAATACGACGCCCTTTTTCGCGATACCTTCCGTCACCTCGGCATCCCGACCTGCTTCCGGGGCGGTCGTCCAATCGGGGAACATATCGACGCCAAACTGTTCCGCCTTCTCCTCGAAGCCATCCGCGGCGACTACAGCCGCTCCGCCGTCCTGGAACTGGCGGGTCACCTGGGGCATCCCCCCGACTGGGACGCGCTTTCCGTTGCACTCGGCATCATCGGCGGCAAACAACAATGGCTGAAGCGACTCGCCGCTCCCCGCGAATCCCGCTCTTTTTCCAAACGATCGTTTGCCGCAAAAGTAGAATTGGAGCGCTTCGTTCACAATTTGTTCGACACGTGTGACCGTGTTCGGACACGGTCCAGTTGGCAGCAATTCGCCGAAGCGGTCCTCGCCGCCTGGCAAAAGCTCGGGGGCCGGCACGAACCGGTTCGCAAAACAATCCAGGCGCTCCGCCAACTCGACGAGTTCGAGTCGCCGGTCGAATTCGACACGTTTGCCGACGGCTGCGTGCGCGCGCTCGACAGCGGACGCGAACCGAGCGGCCGTTTCCAGGGCGGCGGCGTATTCCTCAGCGATGTGATGGGCGCGCGCGGGCTGAGTTTTTCATGGGTCGTCGTGCTCGGCCTGGTTGAGAAGAGTTTTCCCCGCCTGGTCCGTGAAGACCCGCTGCTGCTCGACAACGAGCGCACGACCGTCAGCCCCGATCTTCCTCTCAAAGGCCGCGGCCACGACGAAGAACGCCTGTTGTTCGCGCTCGCCACGGCCTGCGCCCGCGACCAACTGGTCCTGAGTTATCCGCGCCTTGAACCCAGCACCTCTCGTTCGCGCATGCCATCGTATTTGTTGCTGGAGCACGCCGGGGTAAAGACCTTCCAGGCGCTGGAAGAAGTGGCGCGACGCATTCCGCTTTCCCCGGTCCGCACGGAATCGCTTCCGCTCGAAACGCGCGAATTCGATCTGCCGGCCCTGGGCAAGACAGCCGTCGAACCGTATCTGGCCCGGATCTCCCGGCTGTTGCCGGCGGGTTGGTCGGGCTCCAGGGCGCGGTGGCACAACCGTGAGCTGACGGTCCACGACGGCGTGATCGCGGGCCGGGAAGCGCTGCAGCTTCTCAGAGAGCGGTTCGTGCTGGAAAAACTCGTCATCAGCGCCACGTCGTTGGAAGATTTGTTCCATTGTCCGTTCTATTATTTCCAGAAACATGTCCTTGGCCTCGAACCGTGGGAGGAACCGGAAGCAGCGCTGACCATCGACGCCGCCGACCTCGGCTCGCTCTACCACGCCATTCTGGAGGATTACTATCGTCAACAGCCCGGTGCCGATCTCGCCGCCGTCGTCGGGAAGCATCTTACCGAGTTCGAGCAAAACGGCGTCACGGGCTACGCGGCCATCTGGGAACTGCGGAAACAGATCGTTCGCGAGGAGATTTCCTCCTTCGTGAGCCGCGAACGGGCGGATACCGGGGGGTGGACCCCGGTGGAATTCGAACGCGAGTTCCGTGAGATTGCCGTCGCCCCGCCGGTACGATTGCGCGGGAAAATCGATCGCATCGATCGAGACGCAGGTGGCACCCGCCTTCGGGTGCTCGATTACAAGACGGGCAGGTTCAAGAAGGGATTGAAAGACGACGATTTCGCGCGGGGCGAAGCCCTGCAACTGGCCTTGTATCTCCTGGCTGCCGAGAAGTTATTCCCCGACAAGAGTGTCGAGTCGGCCCGTTATCTGTATTTCACCTTGCGTGGCGGTTATCGCGTGGTGAGTTTCTCCCGCGCCGCCCTGGCCGAACGCAAGGGGGAATTGAATCAGATGCTCCAGACGGCAGCCGATCTGGTGCGCGACGGCGTATTCGCACAATACGCGCCGACGAAGACCGATCCCTGCCGCGCCTGCGAGTTCCGTCCGATCTGCGGCAACGGCATCCACAAGCTCTACCGACTCAAGAACGAAGACGCGCGCCTCGCGGCGTTCCGCGCCCTCAAGAAGGAGGAATCGTGAGCGCGAACCAAACCGGATCTGGAGGGCGAGCCTCCCGCCTGCGCGGACGAAGCCGCTTCGGCGCGGCGAAGGCCCGGCGAGCCGCGTCCCCCGAGACCAACACAGAGCTTGTCGATCAGGACGCGCGCGACGCCGCGGCCAAAGAACTCGATACCACCTTCTTCGTCGAAGCCGCTGCCGGCACGGGCAAAACGACAGCGCTGGTCGCGCGCATCGTGTCGGCCGTCACGTCGAAACGGGCGCGTCTGCACGAGGTGGTGGCCATCACTTTTACCGAAAAAGCCGCTGGCGAATTGAAAATGCGGTTGCGCGAGGAACTGGAGAAGAAGACGACCGATGCGCTCCGCGCGGAAGTGCTGGCCGATCTCGAACGGGCGCACATCACCACGATTCATTCGTTCTGTGCCTGGATTCTGCGCGAACGGCCCGTGGAAGCGGCCGTCGACCCGCAGTTTGCCGTCGCCGACGAAGTGCAGGCGCAGTTGTTGTTCGAGGAGGCGTGGGAGGAATGGTTCGAGGGGCAACTGGCCGAAAACCCGCCGGCCCTGCGGCGTGCGATCCTGCGGGAGTTCAGCCTCGATTCCTTGCGCAAACTCGCCGAGCTGCTGCACCAGCATCGTGAACCGCTCGGTCGCACCCGTTGGCCGGAGCCGAGACCCTGCGATCTCAAACGCTGGCTGGCAGCGCTCCACGCCGCCGCACCTGTCCTCGCGGATTGTCTGAAACATTGCACCGGGAAAACCGAGAACTATTACCGCCAGGCAACGGCGTTGTTGGACCTGCTCGAACAAACCGGCCACCTGTCGGAAGACCGTTTCATCGCGGCGCTGTGCGAACTGGAGTTGACAGAGCCGAAACGGGCGTCGGACTTCGACACCCCCGAAGATTTCCGTCGGTTCAAGGCGGCGGTAAAACCCTTGAAGCCGTTGATGGAAGAGTTCGCCGGGGCCGCCGGACACAACCTGTTGTTGGAATTGGCTGCGTGGCTGCGCGGGTTCGTGGCGCACGTGGAACGGCGAAAACACAAAGCCGCTCTCCTCGACTTCGACGATCTGCTGCTCAAGACGCGCGATCTGTTGCGCGACAATGCCGAGGTGCGACGGGAACTCCAGGGCCGGTTTCGGTTCGTCCTGGTCGACGAATTCCAGGACACCGACCCGCTGCAGGCGGAAATCGTCCTGCTCCTCGACGAGGGGCGTCCCGGCAAATTGTTTCTTGTCGGCGATCCGAAGCAGAGCATCTACCGTTTTCGCGGCGCGGACATCGAACTGTACACGGCGACACGGCGCGCCGTCGAAAAGCGCGGGCAGGTGCTGCAATTCAGGCAAAACTTCCGCAGCGCGTCGACCATTCTGGATTGGGTCAACGAGGTGTTTGGGAAGCTGATTGTGAGGCCGGAGGATGGGGACTGGCAACCGGACTACATCCCGTTGGCCGCCGCACTGCATTTGAGAACCACCGAACCGCGGGTGACGTTGCTGCGACCGGACCGGATGGAAAAGAAATCCGCTGACCAGACCCGGCGCGACGAGGCGGCAGCCATTGCGCGGTATCTGGGAACGGAACAGACGGCGGGGCGGTTGCGTTGGGCCGATGTGGTGATGTTGTTCCGCAGTTTTACCGGGCTTCCCTGGTATACCGATGCGCTGGTGGCGCAGGGAATTCCGTTCCGGGTCGTCGGTGGCAGGGGCTATTACCAGCGACAGGAGATCGAGACGTTGATCGCGTTGTTGTATTGCCTCGATAATCCCGCCGATCACCTTCATCTCGTTGCTGCTCTGCGCTCGCCGCTGTTCGGATGGACGGATGAACAGGTATTGGTCGCGTCCGAGACCACCGGGTTGGATTATACGGTCGCGCCGAAGGATGGGACGGCGTTTGCCCTGTTGCATGAACTTCACCGGGCGCAACGCGATTTGTCCGTGGCCGGCTATGTCGAGCACGTGCTGGCCCGCGCCCAGGTGTGTGAAGCGTTTCTGGCGAGCCAGCCCGACGGCGCGCAGTGCGTCGCCAATCTGCTGAAGGCGCTGGACCTGGCGCGGCAGATGGAAGAGGCCGGTCTGCGGTCGCTACGCGCCTTTGTCCGGCATTTGCGCGAGACGGTCGTCGGGACGGTCGAGGAAGAACCCTCGCCGGCCAACGAGGAGACCGATGACGTCGTGCGCATCCTCACGATGCACAAGTCGAAGGGGCTGCAATTCCCCGTCGTGGTGCTCCCCGACCTGGGAGGAGGCTCGTCGGATTCGGACGACAAATTGTTGTTCCACGGCGGCGGCGACGGCGTCGAACTTCGATTCCAGGGGTGGCGGACAAGCGGATTCAAGGAATTGAATGAACACCAGAAGGCGCGAGAAATGGCCGAAGAGATCCGCTTGCTTTACGTGGCCTCGACGCGCGCCCAAAAACACCTGATCCTTCCTTGGTTCGCCGAGAAAGGCGCGCGGATCGATTTGTTGCTTCGGGGGTTTGAACCGAAGAAAAGCGAACTCGTGGAGGTCGTGGAAGCCCGTTCGGTCGTCGGCGATGTGAAGGAATCCCCGAAAGAAGCCCCGGTCCAGCGTGCTCCAGAAGAGCTGATGGCTGAGCGGCGGGCGTGGTTGGCCGAGCGGGAAGCGCTTCTGGCGCGAGCATCAAAACCCCTGGTCCGGCTCAGTCCCTCAAAGCTGGCTGGCGAAGCTGAACGCGATGAGGAGCCGGTGGTCGAAGTCGTGCGTGAACAGGCGATGGAATTTGGTGCCGTTGTTCATGAGGCGCTGGAGCAGATGACCACCGATGGGATCGGCCGTTCGGCTTTGGGCGATGCGGAGAAAAGGCGCGCCACCCAGATGGTGGAACACGCTCTACGCTCGGATTTGCTGAGGCGCGCGCAGCAGGCCGAGCAAGTATATCGCGAACTTCCGTTCACGCTCGTGATGGACGGCGGTTTGATGGAGGGAAAAATTGATCTGTTGTTCTGCGAGAAGGGAAAATGGGTGCTGGTGGATTACAAGACCGACGCACGGGTCGAAGTGGAACGGTACCGCCTGCAGATTCGCGCCTATGAATCAGCGCTGAAGCAGGTGGCGGGGATCGCATTGGCGGAGAAACTGCTGTTTTTCCTGGCAACGGAGAAGATCGAACGGGTGGATGAATGATCAAAGTCGATTTGCACATGCACTCCGGAGAAGATCCGGAAGACGGGTTGCCCTATCCGGCGACGGCGATGATCGACAGAGCCGTCGAACTGGATTATGCGGCAATCGCCATCACGCTCCACTGCAAAGTGCTGGAGGACGAGCGGGTGTTCGATTATGCCCGGCGGAAGGGATTGCTTCTCATTCGGGCGGTCGAATGGAACATTCTCGGACGCGACGTGCTGCTGTACAACCTCACGCAGCGCGAGGCGGAGCAACTGGGCACGTTCGAGGACCTGCGCGCGTTCAAGCGCGAACGGGGCGAAAGCCTGCTCGTCGTCGCGCCGCACCCGTTCTATCCCGTGAGTCACAGCCTGAGAGGCGATCTCGAGCCCAACATCGACCTGTTCGATGCGGTCGAGTATGCGCAAATGCATTTCTCCTGGTGTAATGTGTTCAATCGGCGCGCGGTGCGCATGGCGCGAAAACACCACAAGCCGATCGTTGCGAATTCCGACTCGCACAATCTCTGGATGCTCGGTCGCCACTACACGCTCGTGGACGCCGAGCCGACGATGCCGTCGATCTTCCGCGCGATTCGCGAGGGACGCGTGGAATGGCTGAGTCCGCCCGTTTCGATCTGGGCCTGCCTGCGGATGTTCGTGTTCGATGCGCTCGAACGTCGCGCCGGTCGGGTGATCGAGAGTTTCCCCGGGGATCAACCCGCCCAATAGACTGCCAACCGCTTCGGACCGTGCGCACCCATGACGAGGATTTTTTCAATGTCGGCGGTGCGGCTGGGACCGCTGATGAGGCAAAGCAAACTGGGCCAGTGGCGGTCGTAGCGTTTCCGCATCAACGCAAATGCCGCTTCGAGGTCGGGTACCAGTTGGTCGCGGCGGGCGACGACCAGATGCGCCGCTGGCAACACCGACAACGCCCGCCCGCCGGCCGAGCGCGTGGTGACAAAGATCGAACCGGTCTGAGCCACCAAACAATCGCAACCTGTCACCCCGAGATCGGCAGATCGCACGATTGAGTTGCCATCCCCCACGACTGACCGCGCCAGTTCATTGCCGTCGGTGGCGATGGCGGGGAAGCCAGTGAGGAAGTGCCTGAGTGCCTGAGTGTCTGAGAGGAGTTCCCCGCGGAGCGCGGCGAATTCTTCCCGGAACCGCGTCTCCAGATCGCCGATGGGCGGCCAGAGGGGCGACGCAGACGGCACTGGCGGCCGGTGCGCTTCGGTGCGCAACGCAGCGCGGACCCGGCCAAGGATATTGGAGCGGGCGGGATTCATTTGTGATGTTGGTAGGGCGCGACCGCCGGGCGCGCCGAGTGGTCGGGTTGCGGACGGCCCGGCGGTCCGTCCCTACCTTTGTTTTTCCACCATTCCCTAAAGCTCTCGCGTGGCGTCACGGGCAGTTCGCGGCCCTGGGTCCACGCTCGGGCAAACGGGTCGGCCCAGCCGAGGCGCATGGCCAGACGCGCCAGCCAGCCAGCCAGCGCGTACCGCTTCTCCGATTGCATGGCCCAGAGCCACGCGCTGAACGCCCAGCGTTGAGCCGGCTGATCGAATCGTTGTTGCACGGCGTTGCGGCGGTTGTGCAGCAGGTGATGGTGCAGGTCAACCCGCACGGGGCATACGTCGGTGCAGGCGCCGCAAAGCGAACTGGCGTACGGCAGATGCGACCATTGCTCCGCATCGCGCAGATGAGGCGTGATCACCGAGCCGATGGGTCCCTGATACGTCGTGCCGTAGGCGTGTCCGCCGACGTTCTTGTAAACGGGACAGATATTGAGGCACGCGCCGCAACGGATGCAATGGAGAGCGTCGCGCTGTTCGGCATCGGCCAGCAACCGTGTCCGGCCATTGTCGAGCAGTACCACGTGGAATTCTCCGGGCCCGTCCGGTTCGCCATCGCGGCGCGGCCCGCCGAGAAGCGTGTTGTAAACCGTGACGCCCTGTCCGGTGCCGCTGATTGCCAGCAACGGCCACAGCAACGCGAGGTCCTCGAATCGCGGGAGGAGTTTTTCGATCCCGGCTACCGCGACGTGAATGCGCGGCAACGACACGCTGAGGCGGCCGTTGCCTTCATTGGTGCTCAGGGCAACCATGCCCGTGTCCGCGATGAGGAAATTGGCGCCGGTCACGCCCATGTCGGCTGTGAGAAACTCCTGGCGCAACCGCGCCCGGGCGATCATCGTGAGCTCCTCGGCGCTGTCCGTGAGGGGCGCCCCGAGTTTTTCATGGAAATCGCGCGCGATGTCCGCTTTCGTCAGGTGCATGACCGGGGTGACAATGTGGTAGGGCGTTTCCCCGCGAATCTGGCAGATGAACTCCCCGAGATCGGTTTCGACGACGCGGACACCGGCTTCTTCGAGTGCCGCGTTGAGGTAGATCTCCTCGGTCACCATGGATTTGGATTTCACGACTTTCTGCACGCCCCGGTGCCGGGCCAGGTCGGCGATGTAACGGCACGCGTCCTCGGCTGTCTCGGCCCAGAACACGTGTCCGCCATTGTTCAGCACGGTGTGCTCGAACTGTTCGAGGTACTGATCGAGGTGATTGACCGTCTCCCACTTGAGCTGCGCCGCTTGCGAACGCGCGTTCTGCCAGTCCGCGAAGCGTGACTTGCCGCGGGCCACGGCATCGTCATAGGCGCCGATGGCCTTTTGAAGGACAGCGCGGTGGTGGGGATCGGATGCCTTGACTGCAGCCGCGCGTTTGAATTGATCGGCAGTCGCGGTCATGGAGGTGCCGCAGAGCAAGGTAGGGACGGACCGCCGGGCCGTCCGAACAGGGACACCGAGCGGCGCGCCCGGCGGTCGCGCCCTACCAACGGATTCTGGAAGAACGGAGGAGTTGTCATCTTGCCGCCAGTACCTCGGCCAGATGAATGGTCTGGATGGGCAGTTTGTCACGGCGCAGGCGGCCGCCGATTTGCATCAGGCAACTGGAATCGGCACTGACGACATACTGCGCGCCGGTTTTCTGGATCGACGCGCATTTCACTTCGTCCATGGCCTGGGAAATCATCGGGAATTTGACGGAGAACGTGCCGCCAAATCCGCAGCAGGTTTCCGCTTCGCCCATTTCCACCAGCTCAAGTCCTTTGACGTTTCGGAGCAACTGACGCGGCGCGTCTTTGAGGCGGAGCTCGCGCAGCGCGTGGCAACCGTCGTGGTAGGTCACCCGGGACGGGAAGCTGGCGCCGACATCCGACACGCCCAGCTTCTTGACCAGAAACTCCGAAAACTCGAAGGTATTGGCGCAGACCCGTTGCCACCCGGGTGTAGTGGCCGCCGTCCCGGCGGCTTGATGGGAAGCGCCCGGGACGGGCGCCGCTACACCGGCATTCAGCAGTTCGGGATAAAAGTTCCGAACCATCGCCACGCAGGAACCCGATGGACTAACGATGGCTTCCGCGTCGGCAAACACCTCACAGTAACGTTTCGCCAGTTGCCGCGCTTCGTCCCAGTAACCGGTATTGAAGGCCGGCTGGCCGCAACAGGTTTGTTTTTCGGGGAAATCCACGTCGACGTTCAGCCGGCGCAGCACCTTGACCATCGCGATCCCGACGTTCGGGAAGAACTGATCGACGAAACAAGGGATGAACAGGGCCACGCGCATCGCTGTTGAAACTAGGGATGCACCGCTGGCAAATCAAGCGGGAACTTTCTTGTACCGGCGGTGTCCAAAGCCGTAAACTCCAACCCATCAGGAGGCTTCCATGAAATCGTTCTCCGTTCTTGCCGTCTTCGCCGTCGCAGTCACCGCCGCCCATGCCCAGACCCAGCTCACCATCTACAACCAGAACTTCGCCACGGTGAAGGAACAACGGACACTCGACCTGAAACGGGGCGAGAACGAGGTGCGCGTCACCGACATTACGGCGCATTTGGAGCCGGATTCGGTCGTGTTGCGGGACGTGAAGAACCCCGACGCGCTCCAGATCCTGGAACAGAATTACGAGAGCGATCCCCTCAGCGAAGGATTGTTGCTGCGGAAATCGGAAGGCAAGACGCTGGACTTCGAGATCACCCTGCCGCAGACGGGCGAGAAGAAGATCGTCAAAGGCAAAATCCTGCGTAGCGGCTACGTGCCGCACACGTCCGCATTCCAGCAGTATGGCCAACAGTACGCCTACGCGCAGATGGCCTACGCCAACCCGCAAACGGGCGGCGGCCAGCCGATTGTGGAGGTGGACGGCAAGATCCGGTTCGGGCTGCCCGGGCAACCAATCTTCGATGCGCTCGATCCGCAGGCGTTTCTGAAACCGACGTTGTTGTGGCGGCTGACTGCCAATCAGGCGGGCAAACACGATGTCGAGTTTTCCTATCTCACCGGCGGGATGCGATGGGAAGCGAATTACAACGCCGTTGCGCCCGAGAAAGGCGATACGTTCGACATCATTGGCTGGGTCACGCTGGAGAACATGAGCGGCATGGATTTCGAGAACGCGAACGTCAAGCTGATGGCCGGCGATGTGGCACGGGTGCAACCAGAACAGGCGCGGATCTATACCGACAGTGGTTTCTCAGGTGCCGGCCGGGAACAACCAGCGGTCACCGAGCGCGCGTTTGAGGAGTACCACCTCTATACCTTGGCGCGGCCGACGACGGTGCTCGATCGTGAGGTCAAGCAGGTGGAGTTTATCCGGGCGGCCAATGTGCCGGCGAAACGCATCTACGTGTACGACGGATTCAAGGTGGACCCACAATATCGCGGATGGAATTACGACAGCATTCGACGAGAGGCCAGCTACGGCACGCAATCCAATCCGAAAATCTGGGTCATGCTGGAATTCAAGAACTCCGAGAGTTCCCATTTGGGCATGCCGTTGCCGAAAGGCAAAGTGAAGGTGTATCGCCGCGATGTGGACGGACGTAACGAATTCATCGGCGAAGACCAGATCGACCACACGCCCAGGGATGAGACGGTGCGGCTGTACACGGGCAACGCTTTCGATGTTGTCGGCGAACGCCGCCAAACCAGCTTCAAGCTGGACACGAACAACCACTGGGCCGACGAATCGTTCGAGGTCAAGCTGCGCAGCCACAAGAAGGAAGAAGTCGAGGTCCGGGTCGTCGAACACCTGTACCGGTGGTTCCAGTGGGAAATCCCCAACAGCACGATGGAGTACACAAAGGCCGATGCCCGCACGATCGAGTTTCGACCCAAGGTTCCGGCCGATGGTCAGGCCATCATCAACTACACGGTTCACTACACATGGTAAGAACGCCGGTTCTGATCGCGTTCGCTGTCGTCGTCCTAGGCGCCGCGACGTGTCGCGGCGCACCGGTTTCAAGGCCCGACGCGAAATCACAGCCCTAGTTTATCCTCGCGGGTGAAGAAACCGGCGACGAAGTGGAACAGGACGAAGTATTCGAGGGCGAAGGGGAGGAACCCCAGGAACCCGACCAGCGGCATCTCGAAGAATTTCCAGTTCTGACCAACGGGAAAGATGTACACCCACTTGGTGTAAGCCCACATGTTCCAGAATTCCCAGAGCGCGCCGCAGATCGCGCCGGTGGCGAACAATCGCAGCGTGCGCGACAGGTCGCCGCGTTCCCAGTCGCGGTAAATGCTCGGCAGTCCACGGCGATAGTTGACCGGTTCCAGCAGAAAAAACCAGCCCATCCACACGAACGCCCAGAGATACCCGCGCGCCTGTTCCGGGGCAAACGGCGGCAAGATACAGAACAGCCCGCCGATCCCCATCGAGAAATTCAACGAGGCTGAGCCCCAACCGATGCGGGGCCCGCGGACCTTGGAAAACGCCCGGTAGCTTTGCAAACAATGGCACGTCAGGAACATCCCCGGCATGATGGTCGCGAACGAAACCGCGTAGCCAAGGAAACGCACGCTCAAATCGTACGGCAGACGATCGTAGCGCCACCCGGGCATCAGGCGGTTGTACGCTTCGAACAGGCACCAGAACCCGACCGACAGGATGCATTCCAGCACGAACAGTTCGGGGTTGCCGGTCAGCAGGGAGGTCCCCTCACGCCGGAACAGCCACGCATCGACGACGAGGATATACCCCCACCAGCAAAGTGGCGTGGTCAGGGCCGTAATCTGCCACCAGGGAAATCCCCCAAGCCCGGGGGACCGGCCGCAGAACACCGCCGTCTCCGTCAGCAGCAAAATGACCAGTCCCAGGCTGCCATATCGCGGGAAACGGTGCGCGGGAGGGTTCATGCCGGTGTGGCGCCGAAGACCGATTCAGCTTTCGCCCGCGATCAACTGCCGCAAGGCAATATCTTTTGCCGTCCAGGCGAGCGACAGCGTCAGGGCCAACGGAAGCAGCACCACGAACACGTAAACTGGCGGGATGGTGGTCAGCAAGAATTGCAGGGCCACCAGCGGATTACCTCCGCCCCAAGTGATCCGCATCAGTTGGATCGCAAGCGGTGCAAACGGAGTGAACAACACGATGAACGTGACGGCGCCGTACAGCGCTGCCTGCACCGCCAGCGAGGAGCGTCCCGTCCGTTTGGCCAGCACCCCGACCGCCACGCTCAACAGGCTCATCTCACCAATCAACGCGATCGCCCATGCCACCACGTGAGCAAACAGGTAGGGATTGGCCGGCACCCGCCGCCACATGCAAAAGAACGGGAAGAGATAGGCGATCGCGATGGATAAAAGCAACAATCCGAGCGAGCAAGATTTCCAGGATCGTCCCAGACCCTTTGTCTGATAGAGCCGCCAGCATCCCATCACCAACCCGAGCACCCCGGCGCTGCCGATCGTCATGGAATAGACGTCCAACATCAGCCGGTGGACCGGTTCGAAACCCCCGATAGACGGGGAATACGCCGCAAAAGTGGGAAGCCCGAGCGTTTCAGCAATGGTAAACAAAACGGCCAGTAATCCCCAGAAAATGAAGGAAAAACCCTGCGCCCACCGGGTCAGGTCCCGACGGCAAGGCGAAATTTCCGTCTCCGCCGCCACGTTTGACCGGGGAGGCTGACGCGCCAGTTCCGCCGACGTGGGCGCGGCCGCATCAATTATGTCCGACATGATCGTTGGACAACTTACCTTGCAGGATTTTCCAGAGTTCGAACTGCTGGATCTGCTTGCGCAACAGTCCGACCAATTTTTCCATTCGCTGGTTGACGTTGAGCGTTTCCAGCATGAGTTGTTTCTGATGGAAACTCTCGAGCAACGTGTAGCTTACCAGATCCGACAGGTGATCGGGATTGTCGACGGCCAGGAGCGAGTTCAACACCGACTTCGGCAGTTCCGCGCCGAAACGCGCCCGCGCCTTCGCAAGCTTGGAGACGGCAGCCACCAGGGGCTCGCGCGCGGGCACTGCTGACGGCTCAATGCTGGCAAGCGCCTCCACACGGGCGACCCGATAGGGATGCAACCTGACATATTCGCGGATATCCACGCGGGCGACCCCCTCCAAAATCAGGTTCGCCGAGCCATCGGGCCGGGCCACACAGGTCCGAATGAGGCCGACCGTGGCCACCGGATACGCCCGGGGACCGCGCCCCTTCTTTTCCCATCCTTCCCGCAACAGCGCGATCGCAAACATCCGATCACCACTGAGACAGTCCGCCAGCATTTTCTTGTATTGCGATTCGAAGATGTACAACGGCAACAACACGCGCGGGAACAGGACCGCATTCGGCAACTGCATCACCGGAACGTGTTCAGGAAGCTTCATCCTCGCGACTATAACGGAGCCGCGGCCGGAAGGCAACGACACGCTTGCGACCCGTTCTACACTCCACCCTCCACGTGTTTCCGCAGCACCTGGTACAACTCGTCCAACGCCTGGGGAAGCACGTGGGTGTCGGCCAGCACGGGCATGAAATTCGTGTCGCCTTCCCAGCGCGGCACGATGTGAATGTGCAGGTGATCGAGCACCCCGGCGCCGGCGGGGCGTCCGAGGTTGAGGCCGATATTGAATCCGTGCGGTTTGATGGCGCGGGCCAGCACCTGTTTGCACCGGCGCGTCAGCACCATCAACTCCGCCAGTTCCTGGTTCGACAAATCGTCGAGTTCGCCGGTATGTTTGTAGGGCGCCACCATCAAATGCCCGGCGTTGTACGGATAGACATTCAACAGCGCAAAACAGGTGCGGTCACGGATCAGAATGTGGTTCTTCGCGTCGTCGGCCTCCTGGGATTTGCGGCAAAAGAAACAGCCTTCCTCTTTTTCTCCCAGAATGTATCGGATCCGCCACGGTGCCCAGAGATGTTCCATAAGCCGACCTTATAAGACCGGCCACCCCTCCAAGTCAACGCGGGTTCTGGAATGCTTCGTCTTCTTGTAGCCGCACCCTTCAGGGTGCGTGAGGCGCGTGGCCAACGCAGGCTAAAGCCTGCGACTACAGGTCTTGCGGGGAAGTCGTTAGCAGGCCTTCGTCTTTCCCGCGCATTGCCCGCAGTTGCAGAGCTTGCGCAAATACTCAAACGAATAGATCCCCGAGCCGTGCCCGTCGGCCCAGTGCGGCTGGAGGGCGTAACCGCCCACGAAGTTCAGGCCGCGAATCTTGAAACTGTCGGGACCGTACTTCTGCGGAGCCGGTTTGGACTCGACCATCACGTTGGCTTCGCCCTTGCACATCGCGCACGGACAGGCCCGACGCAACATCTCGAAATCGAAATAGCTCTCGTGTCCATCGTCCCAGACGATGGCGAGGATCTCGTTTACGACCTGAATGGTTTTCGCTTTCATCTTAGTGGAACAGGCGTCTCGCCTGTTCGTGGTTCGTCAAATGGACAGGCGAGACGCCTATCCCACTCATTTCGTCTTCTCCAGCCACGTTTCTGAATTCGGGATTCTCTCGCCATCGGCGTCGCATGCTAGGCGACCCGTCGGAGCCTGTCAAACGGCAGCCGATGCTTCGCCGATGTTCCTCACACTCGGAGCGTGAAGGGTCCCAGTCGTTCGGCAAACCCGGGAAACACCTGAGATTCTTCGCTCTGCTCAGAATGACACCGTTTTGCAGTTGGATTTCCGGATGAGTTTCAAGCAGCGCAAAACGCCCAAAGTCATTGACTGCGCGATGGGGTTCCACTACCATCCTCGGCGTTTGCAGCGGTTGCCACCCCGTCCGCTGGATATGGATGGTCAAGGGTCATTCCTTGACCCGGATGGAAAGGAGTCCCCTCGTGAAAACCGTGGCCTTGGAGAAACCTTTGCCGACTCTCGGCACCCTCCCCGGCGATGATGTCCGCCAGATCATGTGGCGGTTCTCCGATCGCTTTGATTTGCAGATGCTTGTACAGGCGGCACGCCGCGTCGCGCGCGGTCCGGTGGCCCGGATGGTTGCCGAGGGTGAACGCAATTCCCACGACTGGACCCCGCGCAAAGCCGAATTGCTGAAGTCGTACGACGAGGCCGGTCTCACAAGCGCATTCATGGATCCTTCGCAGGGTGGTTATCTGGAAGGGCCGAAAAACGTCGTTCATGCGCTGATTGTTTTCGAGCTGGCGTGGGTGGACGCGGGCGCGGCCACGGGTTGCATGGCGGGTGATCTCGCGCTGGCGCCGATTCACGAGCGCGGCACACCCGAACAACGCGATTTCTACATGCGCAACGCTTGTCCGCCACAACCGGGCGAGGACCGCAAAATGTGGCGGGGCGCATTCGCGCTTACCGAGCCATTGCCGTACGTCGGCGTCGAGACCGGCCTGCTCAGCGGCAAGGTCCGCGTGGCCGAATGGCCGCAAGGCAAGGAACCGGTTTTGCAGGTGGAAAAACGGGGCCGATTCATCACCAACATGGGGTTCGCGAATTTCGTCACGGCGGCCGTGGACTCCGACGATCCGAAGATCAAGTCCAGTTGCATGGTCATTCTCCACGAGGACGACCCCGGGTTGTGGGACCGGGGCACGCCGACCAAGAAATTGGTGCACCAACTTTCCTCCACGTGCGATCCCGTGCTTAGTCTGAAGGTGCCCGCCAGCCGGATCATCGGCGGGTACACCGTCAAGGACGGGGTGATTGTTCCCAATTATACGCACAGCGAAGTGATTGAGGCGGTGTTCCGCCGGACCCGGGTGACGGTCGGCCTGATGACCGCGGCGAAACTGCTTTCTGCCGTTGAGCCGGTGATTCGGTATCAACGGGGCCGGTTCCGCGGCGGCACCAGCGCGCAACCCGGCACCCCGCGCTACGATCTCGGGTTGCAGACCAAGCAAGACGTGCTGCATCGGCTGGTGGACGTTTGGGCCACGGGTGAGGCGGCCGCCTCGCTCGGGTTCGCCACGGCGCGGTTGTTCGACGAACTCGATCCACTCGAACGCCGCAAGGACGCGCTGTTCAAGGAGCGCAAGATTGGCGGCGGTCGCGCGCAACTCAAGGCGATGCAGGCCATCGAGAAAGACGGGCTGGAATACCTCCGTCTCGCTGCCAAACCGCAAGGCGATCGGAACCAGGAACGGTTCGAGCAGTTGGAAGCGGACGGGTTGGTGCAGTTCGCCCTGCGCGATTCAGTCGCCAACGTGATGTGTCCCGCCACGAAACTCTGGAACACGGGCCACGGCGCGACGGTGATGCGCGAAGCGGTCAGCCTCATGGGCGGTTATGGCATCACCGAGGATTGTCCCGGATTCCTCGGTCACAAATGGATGGACTCGCAATTGGAAGCGACCTACGAAGGTCCGGAAGCCGTCCAGCGCCGGCAACTGTCTGTCACGATGACCAACGAGTTGTTCCTCGCGCAATTCAAAGAATGGATCGGCCAGATGCGCTTCATCGCTTCGACGCATCCCGGCACCGGCGCGTGCACGCTCGCCACCGCGATGCAAATGTGGCTGTGGACGTTGCGCCATCTGCAGCAGGCGACCGATGCCGACGGCACGAAACTGTACTCGAGCAATCGTCAGGGCGTGACGTTCGCCCTGGCCGACGCGCTCTGTTGGCTGGTGTCGGCCCGACAATTCATCCTCGATGTGCTCGAACTCGAGCGCAAAGGGCCTGAGAATCCGACGGTGGCCGAAGGCCTGCCCGGTGTGCTGCAATTCATGAGCGATCTGTGTCACGTCCAGAGCGCTCGTTCGGCCGGTGAAGTGGGACGGATCTGCGCCGAGTTGGTGTTTGGGTACAACCGTCATCCCGCCTGGACACAGGAAAGCTGCAATGCCTGTTACCTTTCCGATGACCTCGACGCGCTGGAAGGGTTGATTCCTGGCATTGCCAGCAGCGCCCGGGCGTACACCGATGTGACCGAGCCCGGGCAGGAACACTCCGCCAAGGCCGGCCCATGTGTTTGTTTCGAAGGGTTGGAGGCATTTACCCGGATGCGCATGAGGCTGGATGGCTGTCTCACCGGCGCATGCCTTGCGAAGGATCGCGCCGCCGAAGCGTTAACCAAGGTGATGATCCCCGAGGCGCTGGATTATCCAATGTAAGGGGGGAGAAATCCGAAATCCGAACCTCGAAGCTCGAAACAAGTACGAATGATCAGGAACGGCAAACAACGGCAGAGGCAACCGCGAATGCGCGCCAATCTGCTTGTGGTTGTCATTCTGAGCGAAGCGAAGAATCTCAGTCGTCCTAGCGCGACGACATTGAGGAAGAATCTGATGGATTTGAAAGGGTAAACACGTGAGCACGAAGACAAGTTTTGCATTGACGCAGGCAGACATACCGACCCACTGGTACAACGTATTGGCCGATGTTCCCAAACCGTTGCCGCCGCCGTTGCATCCGGGCACGAAACAGCCCGTCACGCCGGACATGATGATGGCCATTTTCCCGGAGAACCTGGTCATGCAGGAAATGTCGACGGAGCGGTGGATCGAAATCCCGGAACCGGTGCGGGACATCTACGCCTTGTGGCGGCCAACGCCGCTGCTGCGGGCGGTGCGGTTGGAAAAGGCGCTGCAGACGCCGGCGCACATCTACTACAAATACGAAGGAGTCAGCCCCGCCGGCAGTCACAAACCCAACACAGCGGTTGCTCAAGCCTACTATAACAAGCAGGCCGGCACGAAACGGATCGCCACCGAGACCGGCGCGGGGCAGTGGGGTTCGTCGATGGCGCTGGCGTGCCAGTTCTTCGGCTTGGAGTGCCGGGTGTACATGGTCAGGGTCAGCTACGACCAGAAACCGTATCGGAAGATGATGATGCAGACCTGGGGCGCTACCGTGTATCCCAGTCCGAGCGACCAGACCGAGTTCGGCCGCAAACTGCTGAAGGAACAGCCCGAATGCCCGGGCAGCCTCGGAATCGCCATCAGCGAAGCCGTCGAGGACACGGTCAAGAACCCGGGGACGAAATACGCCCTCGGCAGCGTCCTCAACCACGTGTGCCTGCACCAAACGGTCATCGGACAGGAAACGATCAAACAAATGGAATTGGCCGGCGAGGAACCGGATGTCGTGATCGGTTGCATTGGCGGCGGCAGCAATTTTGCCGGGATCGCCTTCCCGTTCGTGCGCAAAAAAATCGTCGAGAAGAAACCGTACCGGATTGTCGCGGTGGAACCTTCCGTGTGCGCCTCGCTCACCAAGGGCGAATTGCGGTACGATTTCGGCGACACCGCGCAGACCACGCCGTTGCTGTGGATGTACACGCTGGGTCATGACTTCATTCCGCCGAAGATTCACGCCGGCGGATTGCGCTACCACGGCATGGCACCCACGGTCAGCCATTTGTACGACCTCGACCTGATCGAGGCGGTGTCGTGTCCGCAAACCAAGATATTTGAGGCGGCAGTGCTGTTCGCCCGCACGGAAGGCATCGTGCCCGCTCCCGAGCCGGCGCACGCGATCAGCGCAGTGATCGACGAAGCCATCCGGGCGCGCAAGGAAAACCGAAAGAAGGTCATTGTGTTCAACCTCTCCGGACACGGGATGCTCGATCTGGCGTCGTACGACGCCTATTTGTCCGGCAACCTGAAGAACGAATAGACGGTCCGGCGCGCTGTCCCCAGTCCGCTGTCACCGATGAAATCCGCGAACAATCCGGCGCGCCGGGGTCAGCGCGTCCTGGAAACCAAGGCCGTGAGAAAGAGGAGATAAAATGAAACGTGCATGTGGGATCGTTGCGTTGTGTGGTTTGTTGGCCGTGCTGGCTGTGCCGTCAGGGGCGTACGACCTGCCGTCGGTAAACCTCGGGTTCACCAGCTTTCTCGATGGCGGCCCACCGGCCGGCCCCGGATTCTATTTCACCGAGTACGGTCAGTGGTACACGGCGAATCGATTTACCGACCAGAATGGCGACAAGATCACTGCCCCGATCGATAGGCTCAACGTGTGGATCAGCCTGTCGCAGGTGCTCTACCAATCCAATCAGAAAGTTCTGCTTGGCGGCAAGTGGGGGCTGGATGTGATCCAGCCGCTTGTGGCATTCGATGCCAATCCGTCGGTGCCCGTGAAGAATGGACCCGGCGACCTGTTGGTCGGGCCGTACATCCAGTGGGACCCGATCATGGGCAAGAACGGCCCCGTGTTCATGCACCGAATCGAATTTCAGACGATGTTTCCTACCGGCCGCTATGACAGTAAGTCCGCCCTCAACGCCGGCAGCAACATTTTCTCGATCGACCCTTATTGGGCGGCGACCTGGTTCATTTTGCCGCACTGGACCGCTTCATGGCGGATTCACTATTTGTGGAACAGTGAAAACGACAACCCGGCTCCGCCGTTCGACACCATGCAGGCCGGTCAGGCCGTTCACTTGAATTTCGCCACCGAATACGAAGTGCTCCCGAAACGGCTCCGGCTCGGCCTGAACGGGTATTACCTCAAACAATTCACCGACACGAAACAGGATGGCGTGAATGTGCCCGACTCGCGCGAACAGGTGCTGGGCCTCGGTCCCGGTTTGCTCTGGCACATTTCGCAGAACGATCACCTCTTCTTCAATGCCTACTACGAAATGGCCGCCGAGAACCGCACCGAAGGCCAACGCTACAACCTGCGCTGGGTCCATCATTTCTAGAGGCCCCATGGTCCCATTTGGAGGGCGAGCCTCCCGGCGAGCCGTAGTGGAGAGCATAACGACGCGGCTCGGCAGGAGCCTCGCCCTCCAAGGCCACGTCGAATTCAGGAGGCAATCACACTAGCGATCCGGTCCTGCACGGGCGATGCCTGAACGAATCATGACAACAGCCACACCAGCCGTTCCACGCCAAAGAATGGACGTGGACATTGTCTGCGTCGGGTTCGGTCCGGCGACGGGCGGCTTTCTCACGACCCTGTCACGCGGGCTGACGAATGAGGACGGCACGCCCCGCAGTGGCGGGGTGGAAAGCGCTGTCTTGCCGGGCGCGCCGCCGCAGGTCATCTGTTACGAGCGCGCGGACAACATCGGGTTTGGCGTGTCCGGCGTGGTCACGCGGGCCCGGGGGATTCGCGCGTCGTTCCCCGACCTTGATCCAAAGCAGATCCCGATGTGCTCCCCGGTCGAACACGAGAAGGTGTTGTACCTGCTGGATCCGGTGGGTGCCAGCCGACGATCGGCGACGTTGCGGACCGGGGACAAATTGATCCGCACCTTTAAGGGCTTGCTCCCGTTTGAGTGTGAGGCGCTCGAGTTGCCCTATATCCCGCCGTATTTACGCAAGCACGACGGGCTGCTTCTTTCGATCGGGCAGTTCAACCAGTGGGTCGGCGCGCAATTGATGAGCACGGGCACGGTCCAAATCTGGCCGGGTACGCCGGTTGCCAGACCGCTCATTGAAGACAATCGCGTCGTCGGCGTGCAATTGGTCGATCAAGGAACCGACAAACAGGGCAACGCCGAAGCCGGTTTCACACCGGGCATGGAAATCCGGGCTGCGCTGACCGTGGTCGCCGACGGCCCGGTCGGGCCGGTGGGCCGGCAACTCGACGAACATTTCGGCATGCCCGAACGCCATCACAAACGCGACTGGGCGGTCGGGATGAAATTCGTCGTGGACCTGCCGGAGAATTGTCCGCTGAAACCGGGCACGGTCTTGCACACGCTCGGTTATCCGGAGCCGGAGATTTTCGGCTTTTTGTATGTTTATCCCGGCAACGTCGCTTCCCTCGGCGTTTTCGTTCCTTCGTGGTTCGACACGCCGGTCCGCACGGCGTACCGCTACCTGCAACATTGGATGCTGCATCCGTACCTGTGGCGTTATCTCAATGGCGGCACGCTCCGCTCGTGGGGTGCCAAGACGCTGGGCGAATCCGGCCGCCGCGGCGAGCCCCACCTGGCGGGAAACGGTTATGCGCGCATCGGCGAAGGTTCCGGCAGCACCAACGTCCTCACCGGCAGCGGCGTGGACGAGGCGTGGACCACCGGGACGCAGCTTGCCGAGGCCGTTCTCGAATTGCTCCAGCAGAAAAAACCGTTCACGAAAGAAAACCTCGAAGCGACTTATGTGAAGCGCCGGCGCAAGAGTTGGGTCGAGGTCGAAGGCCGCATCGCCGAGCGTTCGCGAGACGGATTTCACCACGGCGTTGTGACCGGTCTCATCGGCATGGCGTTGGCCGGCGCGACCAGGGGCCATCTGGCGACTCCCGTCAGGCCACGGCGTCCGGCCGATCACACGCCGAGTCTGGCGGCTTATTACCAGGACCGAATCCCGTTTGCCGAGATTCGGAAGCTTCGGCAGGAATGCGCCGCCAAGGGCGTCTCGGCGCACAACGCGCTCATGGACCGGGTCGGCTGGCCGGCCATTGCGTACGACGGGAAACTGCTCGTGTCTCATCAGGACGCGCTCTTGATGGGGGGCAAGGTGCAGGCGCCCGCCGGTTACGCCGATCACGTCGTGTTCCTGTACCCCGAGTTGTGCGAGCGTTGCGGCACGAAGATCTGCATCGAGGTCTGCAGCGGCCAGGCCATCACGCCCGGCCCGAACGGCGTCCCGAGTTTCGACCGCGAGAAATGCATCCATTGCGGCGCGTGCTTCTGGAACTGCGCCACGCCGCACCCCAATGATCCCGAGCGTTCTGTGCTGGAATTCCGCGCCGCCCCCGGCGGCCTGCACTCGGCGGAAAACTGATGCCAACTCATGCTCCTGCTCTTACTCGCTACTTCGACTTCGCGAGTTTTCTTGCGCGGGCTCACGAATCGTCCACCGTCAGCACGCAATCAAGCAGAAGCCGACGATGATTGTCGGCAGGCACAGGCTGGACAGTTCCCGGCAACCAGGACAAAATGAACCTCGCCTTCCCGCGTCGGCATCGGTTGATTTCCATAATCCCTGTCGGGTGGCAGGCCGCCGCCCATCACGTCAGGAGTGACGCGTCCATACTAGTTACTGCTACCGTACTTTACATTTGGTAGCTCTAGGTGTATCCTAAGCTTGCATGATTCTAAGACCGTTCTGGCTCGAAAGAATTGAGGAAGCCTGGCGCAAAACCCCCATCGCCTGGTTGTGCGGCGTCCGTCGCTGCGGCAAGACGACGCTGGCGGAGAGCCTCGGTCCGGGCCGCGCGCTTTACGTCAACTGCGACCTGCCGACCGTCGAGGACTTGGTGCGCGATCCGCAGATGTTTTTTCGCGGCTGTTCCAAGCCGGTGGTGATCTTTGACGAGATTCATCAGCTCCGCGATCCCGCCCGTCTGCTGAAGATCGGCGCGGATGGTTTTCCGAAGTTGAAGATACTCGCCACGGGTTCTTCCACGCTGGCGGCGAGCAAGAAGTTCCGCGACACGTTGACGGGACGGAAGCGCGTGGTGCATCTGACGCCGGTAACCTGGGATGAACTGCCCGCGTTCGGCGTGGCGCTGCCGCAGCGTTTGTTTCAGGGCGGTCTGCCGCCGGCGTTGCTGGCGGAGGCCAAGAAGCCCGCGCTTTATCGAGAGTGGATGGATTTGTTTTTCGCCCGCGACATCCAACGGCTCTTCGGCTTCCGCGACATGAACCGGTTCAACGCGTTGTTCGAATACGTCTTGCGCCAGAGCGGCGGGCAGTTTGAAGTGACCAAGACCGCCTCGGCGCTCGGCATCACGCGGCCCACGGTGGAAAGCCATTTGCGCGCCCTGGAAATCACGCACGCGGTCACGTTGGTGCGGCCGTTCCACGGCGGCGGCCAGCATGAACTGGTGAAGCAGCCCAAGGTGTATGGCTTTGACACGGGTTTCGTGAGTTTCGCGCGCGGCTGGGATCCGCTGCGGTCGGAGGATTTTGGCATCCTTTGGGAACATCTTGTCCTGGAGTATTTACAGGCCCAATTCCCGGATACGCCGGTGCGTTACTGGCGTGACAAGACAGGCCATGAAGTGGATTTCGTCCTCGCGCATCGCCGCGAGGAAGTGGATGTGGTCGAATGCAAGTGGGATCCTGCCGCCTTCGACAGTTCGGCGCTGAAGGTCTTCCGCAGTTACTATCCAAGAGGGCGGAATTATCTTGTGACTCCTTCCGGTGAATCGGCCTATGCGAAGCGGTTTGGATCGTTGGAAGTGCGCGTCTGCGCGCCATCGGAACTGCGCGCAACCGATTCCCGATAATCTGGACAAGCTGAACAGGGCCTTCCGCGCCGCCACCGGCGGCCTGCACTCGGCGGAGGACTGACAGTTCGCGGGCTGAATTTCAGTTGAGTTCAAGATGCGCTTGGCGCAGGATTCTCAATTGTAGCGAACAGTTGCAAGATCAGCGCTCAATTGTAGGAAGATGAAACCGGGCCCATTTTTATCTGAGACAATCCCAAGGTCAGTTCCGTCTGTCCACTCGCTGCTGCGCCGTCGGGGAATTCGGTTCGCGTTGATCGGATTGCTCCTGGCCAGCATGTTTTCGCTGGCGGTTGACAGTATGCGACGGGAATCGCTTACCATCGACGAACCGGGGTATCTTACGGCAGGCTATACGTTTTGGGCCTTCGGCGATTACCGGCTGCTGGATTGCCTCGGCGTGCTTCCCCAACGCTGGTTTGCGCTTCCGTTGCTCGGTGCCAATGTCAAATTCCCGTCCCGTGACGACGATTCCTGGCGTCACCCCGGCTACCTGGGGTTACAGGTATGCCACAACTTCTTCTTCAATTCCGGCAACAACCCGGATGCGATGGTGTTCCGTGGCCGGCTGATGGCGGTTGTCATCGCCCTGCTGACGGTGTTGGCCGTCTATGGATGGACTGCCCGAGTGTTCGGACCCGCGGCCGGACTGCTCGCGTGCTTTCTCTGCGCGTTGGACCCGACGATGCTGGCCCATGGCCGGCTGATGACTTCGGATGTTACAGCCGCGCTCTTTCTTCTCATGAGCGTTGGCTGTTTCTGGAGCTTGCTCCGCCGTTTCACGTATTTCCGCCTTGCGTCGAGCACGGTTTGCTTCGGCCTGCTGATGGTGTCGAAGATGTCCGGCGTCCTTGCAGTGCCAATGGCTCTGTTGATTTTTCTGTCGAGAGTTGCCCTTGGACGGCCCTGGCCAGTCAGGTTGAGCGGGTTTAGGCCGCGCTGGGTGCGTACTTTGCCGGGCAAGGCCTGCCTCGGCGGCTGCGCTGCGCTGGTGCACCTCTTCGGTGCGCTGGCGATCATCTGGTGTTTCTGCGGTTGGCAGTACAAGCCCAGCTCCGACTGGAAGGAGCATCGGGACTCGTACACCGAGCCCCGAGCGTCTGTTTTCGAATCTCTTGGCTCATCGCGAGCGATGTTCACTGCCATGGAGCGGTGGAAAATCCTGCCGGATGCATACCTCTACGGCTTGGCGCACACCCTAAAATACTCGGCGCAACGCCCCGCATTCCTCAACGGCCAGTACAGCATGACGGGCTGGTGGTACTACTTCCCCTACTGTTTCCTCGTCAAGACGCCTTTGACATTGCTGGCCTTGATCGGGCTCGGTGCGGGGAGCCTCGTGTGTCTTGTCGCCCGCCGGGGAAGCAAGCGGCGGGTCGCCCTTTGGGCTTTGCTCGACAAGACCTCGCTGATCTGGAGTCTTCTGCTCGTTTACGGCATGGCTGCAGTTTTTACGAATTTGAACATTGGCCACCGCCACCTGTTGCCGATCTATCCTCCGCTGTTCATGCTTGCCGGGGCGGCCGGGGGATGGTTCATGCGAGGCAGACGATGGTCCCGTGCGACGATCGTTGTGCTTTTGATGTTGCAGATTGTGGTAATCGCCCGCATCCACCCACATTACCTCGCGTATTTCAATGAATTGGTTGGAGGACCTAGCAGAGGTTACCTCCATCTCACCGACAGCAACGTCGATTGGGGCCAAGACTTGCCGTCGTTTTCCCGGTGGCTCCGTGAGCACCGGGATCTCGCAAACGAGGGGGAGCTGTATTTTGATTATTTCGGCTTTGACCCGCCGCAACGATGGGGTATCCGAGCCCGTGCCCTGCCCAGCATAAGCAATCCGCGACTTTCCAGCGCCAATCCCGTAACGTGCCAGGCAGGGAACTACTGCTTCAGCGCCACTATGCTGATCAAGCCCGGGCAGGGCAGGCCGCCTTGGGACGAGGGCTGCGAGCGTGAGTACAGGGAGTTGCTATCGAAGTTTCGGGAGATGGAGCAGACAAACCGGCTCCGCAGGGACGATCCGGAGAGCGTGAGGATGTGGAGAACGTTTCTCATGATCCTTGCCGACCGTCAGGTTCACCGGTTGAAGAGTTATCTGATTGGCCGCAAGCCCGACGCCATGATCGGCTATTCAATCTTGATATTTCGCCTCTCCGACACGGAGCTCCGCGCGGCGCTTTTGCCGTAGCTTGGGCCGTGTTCACCGAAGAGATCGGTTTGACCCGCACTTTCCACGTCGGTCGCCGGGGGCAGAGCTGCAAAACCACACGAAACCGCACAAATACGCTTTCGCATCCGTGGTCGTTTGTGGTAATTCGTGGCTGACGTTCGAGAAAGGCCAACTATGAGCATAGCGTATCAGATTGTTGTTTGCGGAAGCATTGTGCCGGATCCATTGCAGACATTGGAGCCGGTGGCCGGGCCGACGGGGCCGACCTTGAAGAACGAGATGATGTTGCCGGCGGTGCTGGACCCGTGGGCGGGACACGCGCTGTTCGAGGCGGCCAACCTGGCGAAGAATATGCCGGGGAGCAAGGTCTGGCTCGCCAGCGTCGCGCCCAAAGCCAAGCTGCAACAGGTGATGATGACCGTCGCCCAGAAGGTGCCATTCGAATTGATCGCGGTGGACGGTCCGTCCAGCGGATTCACCGAGGCAGCCGAGGTCGCGCCGCTGCTGGCCGACGCGATCAAGGCCATCCCCGGCATCGATTTGTCGAAGTTGCTCGTGTTCGGCGGCTGGGAATCGGCTTCACGCGGTGCGGGAGCGACGATGCAGATCGTTGGGGAACAGCTCGGCATCGTGAATCAATTTCAGGGCGTGGACAAACTCACTGTCGGTATGGACGGTTCGCTGGAAATTCTGGAGCGGATCGAAGGCGGGAAACATCAGGTGTCGAAGTGCGCCGGGCCACCCGCGGTGTTGGGTTGGGCCACCGGCAACCTGCCAGAGCCGCCGAACAATCCACAGATCGGCATGATGAACATGCGCGCGATCATGCCTGCGCTTCAGAAGGCGAAGCCGGCGAAGGTGGGCGCCGAAGGCGTGAAATTCGCCAGCGTGACTCTGCCCAAGCAACAGCGTCAGACGAAGATCGTGAAGGATGTTCCGTCTGACGAGATCGCCAAAGAAATCGTGGCGTGGATTTCGAACGGCTGATTGAACCACAGAGACACAGAGAATTCAGAGGAGCAGACATGGAAATGATTTTGGTGCTCGCACACACGGAAGCTGACGGATCGCTGGGCAAACCGGCGCTCGAAGCGTTGGCGGCGGCAAAGGAACTTGGCGGGACATTCGTCGTCGGCTTGATCGGCGAAAACGTGCCGGCGGCAGCCAATCAGATCGGCAGTTGCGGCGCGGCGAAGTTTCTCGGCGTGTCGGGCCCGGATTTTGCGCAAACCCGGTACGGCACGGATGCAGCAGCTGCCGAAGCTCTCTGCAAGGCTGCTGGAGCGGGCATTGTGATTGCACCGGCAACCTCGCGATGGAATCGGGTGCTGGCCGGCGTGGCACATCGGCTCGGCGGACGCGTCGATACTCATGTTACCAGCATCTCGGTGTCGGATGGCACGTTGTCGGTCACCCGCTGGTATTACCGCCAACGGATGGAGGCGGTGCTGCAGCGGACCCAACGTCCGTGGTTCATCGCGCTCGATCCCGGTTGTCGCGCGCCCTGGGAAGGAGCCGCCGGGACGGCGGCCGCTACACCGGTTCCGGTAACCGTCGCGGAGGCGGCCAGGCGGACAACGGTAACCGGCGTGAAGGCGCCGGAATCGAGCCAGCAGACGATTCGGCCCGATGCGAAACTGCTGTTTGTTGCCGGTGCCGGTTGGACGAAGAAACAGGCCAACGGCCAGGCTCACGTGAAAGAGGCCGAGAAACTCATCCTCGACTTTCTTGGATTGACCAAGTCATCGCTGGGCAGCAGCAAGTCATTGGTAGACCTGAGCGGCGAAGGACAAAGCGTACTGCCGTTCATGTCGCATCTGAATCAGGTAGGTCAGACTGGATCGACTCCGCGTCATCCGAAAGGACTATCCGCCTGTTGTCATGGCGAAGAACCGCATGTGGTCGGCTGGCGATTTATCAACGAGCGCCGCGCGATCAATCTCGACCCGAATTGCGGCTGGGCCCGCGGCAAAGCCGACGTGCTCTACGTGGCCGACGCGTTCGCGGTCATGCGCAAGGTGAACGAGATGCTGGCGGCGAAGTAAGGCTGCGCTATGCGCACCGTAAGGCAGACAGGGGGCAGGCTATTGCTTACCCTGCTCCTGCCCGACCGGGCGGGCCGTCTGCTGTGCCGTCAGATGCTGCGCCACCCGTTGCGCCTGTTCGAGCCACGCGATCTTTTCCCGGAGCGGCAACCGGGCAAGTCGACGCAATTGCTCCAGTGCGTGACCGTCCCAGCCACGTTCCCACTTCTGTTCTGTGATGTTGGCGCGCGTGCTCATGGCGGTGGCGGTTGGCGGACGGCTTGAAGTTTGGCAATGTCGTCCAAGTCTTGCGGTCTGCCGGTCTTGCGGATCGACTGCAGGTTTTTGACGTAGGCTTCCAGGCGCTGATCGGGATCGTCGATGTTGCGCACGCGGAGGATGGAACGGACCCGGACCATCAGCTCCAGAGGGTCGAGTGGTTTGGCCAGGAAATCGTCGGCGCCGGCCAGGATGCTTTCTTCGAGCGCCTTCTTGGCGTCGAGGCCGGACACGACGATGATGCGGATATTGGCCGTCTCTTTGGCGGCGCGCAATTGTTTGCAGACATCGAGCCCGGACAGGCCCGGCATCATCAGATCGAGCAGGACCAGATCGGGCTGCTGCTCGCGCGCCAGGCGGATGGCTTCGAATCCGTCGCCGGCCTCGATCACGTGGTGACCGAGTTCCTCCAGCACCTTCGCTTCCAGGGCGCGGATCGCCGGTTCGTCGTCCACGGCGAGGATCCTGGCCCTGCAGGGCGGGCCGGCGACGGGAGGAGTCATGAGCGCAGACGCAGCTCCGGGTTACGGGTTGAGCAGTTTCTGGAAGCGCGGGTCGTTGCGGATGCTCCCGAACTGCGGATCGTTTCGGGCCTTGTCGCGGAACGCCGGGTTGAGTTGAATCGCTTTCCCGAGCGCATCGAATGCTTCATTGGTTCTGCCTCCGACCCCAAGAATCAACGAAACGGCGTAATACGCCTGGGCCTCCTGCGGATACTGGCTGATGATCTTCTGCAGCGCAACCATGGCATGGTCGGCCTGGTTCAGCGACACATACATTTGTGCGATCTGCATCATGTCATTGGCGCTGAGATTGGGTTGTTTCAGATAATTCTCGCACAACGGAATGATCTTGTCGCGCTGTCCGATCTTGAAATAGGCACTGGCGAGTTGCCCGATCAGATTGATATCGCGCGGCGAGTTGGCAACCGACTGTTCGAGTTGTTGCAAGCCGCTGCGCGCCTGCTTGGATCCCTGCAACTGATTGATGGCGTCCCCGATCTTCTGGTTCAGCGGGTCGAGCTTCTGCAGGTCCTGCAATACTCTGATGGCGTCGTCGAGCTGGTTCAGTTCCATGTACAACTGCGCCAGACGGAAATTGGCTTCGGGACTCTCCGGGCAAAGGTCCCGGGCCTGCCGGAATGCGTGCTCGGCCTGCGCGACCATGCGACGGTTGGCGTACAAACCGCCAATGGCGGAGCGCAGTTTGGAAAAGGTTTTCTGCGCGTCGCTGTCGCGATGGAACTCGGGCCTGGCCTTGAATTCCGCGCACAGTTTGTCCCAGTAAGCGGTGTCGCGGGCCACGATTTGCGCCCAGACTTCCGGACCTTGTTGAGCGGTCGGCATCGGATCGCGGTTGATTTTCATGATGGCGCCGGCTGGCGTCAGGTAATCATACATCCAGGGGATGACGTAACTTTCCTCGACGTAGAACGCGTGCTTGGCTTTGTTGCGCTCAAAGATCCACTTCGTGAGAATTCCGTTGATATTCATCACGCCCTCCACGCCGCGGACGCTCACGCGGCCGGCATCGTCGACCATCACCTGCTCGCCCGTTCCGATCTGCTCTCCCCGTTTTTGGCGTTCTTTGACATTCTCCACATACTCTTGAAACGCCTTTTGCAGGTCCATTTCAGTCGGGATGTAGATCGGGTCGCGCGGATACATCGTGTCACGATGGAGATGCGTCCAACCCCAGCGGAACATCGCCCGCTGCCACGGCACAAATTTCGTCAGCGTCGCCTCGTTGGTGATGCAGGGACGGGAATAATCATAGTGGTCGCGGATGTAATTCATGTAGGTATTGTCCGCCAAAGCATTCTGCGTAATGATGTAGACGTCGCGCCGGTCGAAATTCTCGCCGCCTGGCAGGTGCGGATCATGGTAGCGATCCTTGGGATCGACCCGGCTCTCGCAGAAGATCATGTAGGTGGGGACGAACCGGCCGGGATCGGTGCCGCCGAACAGGACTGCGTCCTGTTCCATCGGAGGATAATCGCCGCCGGGATAGAACATGCGGTAGCCGAATTGGTACCCGAAATCATGGCCGCGCTGCTCGCAGGTCGCCCAGTTGCGGGTCAAGGGAATGATCGGCAGCACAAACAAGAGTACGCTGCCGGCGCGCACCGCCAGCGGCGGCAACGGTTTCCACGCAGGCAGGGTTTTCCAGCGCACCAGGGCTGCCGCAATGAGCAACGCGATCCCGTAGCCGATCAGCATGGCGAAGAATCCGTGGGCGGGAGCGAAAAACTTGAGATTGATCTCCTGGTTTTGCTTGTCCAGCCCGGGATTGATGATGGTCAGCAGGCCAAAGCTCGTGGTAAAAAAGGCCGCCCAAACGAAGATCAACCACGACCGGCCGCGCGATCCGATGTTTCTCCATTGCCACACCAGCAACACCAGCGTGACGATTCCCAACAAGCACAATGGCGCGCTGTATTGATGCTTCAGCGCCCGCGTGAACAGCATAATCTGCAGGTAAAAGTTACGGCTGAGCGGGCTGGCGATGTTCAACTTCTCGTACTGTCCCCGCGTAATCTCGTGGAGAAATCCCTGTTTGGTGGCCGCGAAGCCCCAGTTCATCGGTGGGTTCGTCGATGCCGAGATCGGCATGTACAGGTAAAAACTGCAGCCGATCAAGAAGGCCGCCGTGCAAATCAAGGCGCGGCGCGGGCTCAGCCAGCGTTCCGCGCCGAACCAGATCAGCAACAACACCGCCGCGCCCGCCGGCCCGAAAACCAGCAGCGTCGCGTCCTTGGGAGACCCGAACAGGAGGAACATCGGCACCTTGATGTTCTGACCGAGCGTATGGCTGACATCGGGAGCCTGGAGCCAGGCGTACACGAACGATCCGATGCTCCAACTGAAGAGCGCGGCCACGATGAGTTCCCAGAATGCGCGGACGGCCGAAATCAACTGCTGGAGCCTCGGCAGCGGTTCGCCGAGGTTCCACACCGACAGAAGCCCCACAGCAAGCGCGCCGACCATGAACGGCACCACCATCACCACGATGGTCTGGTGGTTGGTAATCCCCAGCGCGTACAAGAGGATCGTGGCGTACAGAAACGCGTAGCGATCGGGCCGCATCATCCATGCGAAGAACACACAGGAGGTCAGGATAAACATGAACACGTTGAGCACACGCATCTCGGGCACGCACGCCCACAGCCATACCCCGCGATTGAATCCGAACAACAGGGCCATGGATGCGCCCACCGTCAGCGCGATCCAATGCTTCATCCGCTCCTCGATCTCATTGGCCCAAGACACCGACCGCAGCAACATCAGCACGCTGCGCGTCATCAGCAGCGTCAGCACGCCCACCACCATCGCGCCTGTCAACACCGATAGCAGACCGATCCGCCAGGCCGGATTGCCGAACGGCACCAGGTGTCGCCACATCCAGCCCAGAAACGCCCACAAGGGATACCCCGGCGGATGCGGCACGCCGAAGTTAAACGCACCGGTAACCAGTTCACCGGAGTCTTCCATGGTCACCTCGGGCGACATGGTGTAGAAGAAGGCCGCGCCCGAGATGAGAAAGGTCGTGATGGCCGCAATCCAATCTTCCGGGGTGAAAAAATGCCGCAGCGTAGCGGGAGGCTCTTCAGGCGGCCGTGCGGAGCCGTTCTTTAAGACCGGTCCCGCCGGGCCGGAGAGAGGCGTGGCGGATGTCGGTTTACCCGTAGGCACAATCGGTTTCTTGGGTTTTTTCGCCATAATCAATAGTGTGGTTCAACGACGGAAATGACGAAGGCCTGCAAGCGTCATCGCCGAATTCAATTTGTTCTTGCCCATCATGGTTGCTCGGAAGTGTCGGAGGCCAGGCCTCAGCGTTGGATTTGGGTATTCGTCAGCATGGAGAAGGAATGGAGTTCATCGACGCTGTTGATGTGGATCAGCGATCCCGCAGCGAGTCTGGCCTCCAGGAAAGCCAGCGCATTGCTGGTGGCGAACGCGGGCTGATCGGCGTACGATTCGGGACGAGGAGACCGGGGCAACCAGTGCGAGCCCACAAGCACCACGACCGATAATGCGCCCGCCAGGGCCACCTGAAAACCCGCGCGATGGGACGACAGCCAGAACGCCGCCCCCCGACGGGTGACCGGGCGTTGCATCTCGTGCAGAATGCCCTGCCGGGCGGAGGATGGCAACCGCATGGGACGCAGATGACTGAGTTGTTGTTCCAACGGATCCAGTTCGCTATTCATGATGCCCTTTCCCGAGTCGTTGCCGCAAGGTGGCGAGCGCCAACCGGTAGCGGGACGCGACCGTGTTGGGCGACTCGTCCGTCACGGTGGCGATCTGCTGAAAAGTCAGTTCGCCCCACGTTTTCAGCGAAACGACTTCGCGTTGTTCGACCGGCAACGTTCGGATGGCCGTCTCCAGCGCCGCGCGCTCCTCGGCCTGCTCCAGGCCGGGCTCAAACAACGGCTGCTGGTCGCACCAGGTTTCCCCGGCGGCAGCTTCGCGACGGAAACGCCGGGCCGCTTGCCGCTGGTGGTCGAGCACGACATAACGCACTGCCGAGTAACACAGCGCCGGCAGGTCCGGTTCGGTGACTCCGTTGCTGGCGTGTTTGCGCCAGGCCCGGAGGAACGCCTCCTGGACCACGTCGGCCGCATCGGCATCGTTGCGGCACAGTTGCCGCGCATACAGGAACAACCCGTCCCCGCACCGGTGGAGCACCCGATGCCACATCGTTTCCTCTGTTGCGTCGTCGGTCACGCTACTGACGTTTTGCCACAGGTTAATCGCCGCTGAAGGGGTCATTTGTCACCAAAATCATAATTCATGGGCCAGCCGCTCAATGGCGGAAATGCCGAATACCGGTAAATACCATCGCGAGGTTTCGATCATCGGCGGCGGCAATCACCTCGGAATCGCGGACGCTGCCGCCGGGCTGGATCACCGAGATCGCGCCCGGGTCGGCGGCGGCAATCAAGCCGTCGGGAAACGGAAAAAAGGCATCGCTGGCGACGACGCTGTTCTGGAGGTCGAGCCCGGCTTCCCGGGCCTTCCAAACCGCGATTTTTACGGAATCCACGCGACTCATTTGACCCGCGCCGATTCCGAGCGTTCGACTTCCCGCAGCGTCCATGCGGGCAAACACAATGGCATTTGACTTCACGTGTTTGACCACCCGCCACGCGAACAGAAGTGCGTGACGCTCCTCTTTGGTCGGCGCCCGTTTCGTGACGACGTGCAAATCATCCGCCGAGACCAGCCGCGTGTCCCGTTCCTGGACAAGCACGCCACCGGTGACGGTGCGCATTTCCAGTTCGCCGTGGGAGGGTTTTCCCTGGCCCGATCCGGTCGCGCCCGGAAGGGCGCTCCTACAAATCAGCCGCAGGTTCTTCTTCTTTTGGAGGATCGCCAGGGCTCCGGGCTCAAATTCCGGGGCCACGATCACCTCGCTAAAAATCTCGGAGATAGCTTCCGCGATGGCGGCATCGAGCGGGCGGTTCACGGCAATGATGCCGCCAAACGGCGCCTGTTTGTCCGTCTCGTAAGCCAGCCGCCACGCCTCGACCAGCGTCGTCGCGCTCCCGACACCGCACGGATTGGTGTGCTTGATGATGGCGACCGTCGGCTCTTCAAACTCCGCGACCAGGGCCGAAGCCGCAGTCAGATCGAGAATGTTGTTGTAGGAAAGTTCCTTGCCGTGCAGTTGCTGGAACCGCGACGCGAAGTCGCCGTAGAGCGCCGCCTTCTGATGCGGGTTTTCGCCGTAGCGCAGGTCCTGCGCTTTCTTCAGGGAAACAGTCAGCATCTCCGGCAATTGTAGGGCAGGCGCTCCGCCTGCCGCCGTATCGTCCTTCGCCTTCCGTCGTTCCTCGCCGAGATACCGGGCAATCGCGCCATCGTAGCGGGCAGTCGTCTCAAATACCTTGATCGCGAGTTTGGACCGAAACATCGCGCAGGTGTCGCCCCCGTGTTCCTGGATATCGCGCAGCACGTGCGGGTAATCGGCCGGATCGACGACCACCGTGACGCTCGCGTGATTCTTCGCGGCGCTGCGCAACATGCTGGGCCCGCCGATGTCGATGTTCTCGATGGCTTCCGCCAGGGTCACACCGGCTTTGGCGACGGTCTTCTCGAACGGATACAGGTTCACCACGACGAGATCGATCGGTTTGATTCCGTGCTTGGCCGCCGCCGCCTCGTGCTCGGCGTTGCCGCGAATGTACAAGAGCCCGCCGTGCACCTTGGGATGCAGCGTCTTTACGCGTCCATCCATCATCTCGGGAAACCCGGTGAACTCGCTGATTTCCTGGACCGGAATGCCCGCGTCCTTCAACGCGCGCGCTGTCCCGCCGGTCGAAACGATCTCCACGCCCATGCCCTTTAGGGCGCGGGCAAATTCTACAAGTCCCGTCTTGTCGGAAACGCTGATGAGTGCCCGTTGGATCTTGGCCATGAGGCGAGCAGACTAACGGAGGAACGCCGTCTGTTCAATCGAATTTCAACTGGGGGGATTGTGTCCGGTACAGCTTCCAGCCCTGGTCGGTCTTGCGGAAAAAAAGGCGGAATCGGTCGGAAAACAACTGGGTCTCGCCTCCGCCGCCCTTCGGTTTCGCCATCACCTTGGCCACGAACGCCGCCTGGGCCTTTTGATGATCGGGCTCGACCGTGACGGTCACGTCGGAGAGATGGATAAACAGGCCATCGTATTGTTGGCGATAGGCGCGCACGCCACCCAGCAAGGTGGATTTGTCCGCACCCATATCGTCTTGATAATCATTCGCGATTGCGTCCTCCAACCGCAACAGGCTCCCCTGTTCGACGGACCGGGTCATGGAGAGTAATTGCACACGGATCCGGGCTTCGTCGGAGACAAACACACGGCTCCAAATCCACCACGCTCCGAGCAGCAGGGCGATCAATACCAGAATGCGTGTCCATTTCATTTCTTCCACCTCCAGTGCCACAACATCCGCGCCTGCACCAGGCGCGTTGCGACCAGGCCGTGCAGCGTTTCGTCCAATTCCACCGTCCGATTGTCACCCAGCACGAATACCTTGTCCGCCGGGACCGTGACCGTCTCCATTTCCCAGGCCGGATTGATATTCGTATAAGGTTCGTCCAGCGGCTTGCCATTGATCTCCAGCGCACCGTGGCGAATCGCCACCGTCTCACCCGGCAGCCCAATCACACGCTTGATGAACCAAAGCGGAGGATCGTCGGACGTGCGAAATACAATGATCTCACCTCGCTTGGGCTGATAGGCGTACGTGTGCGCCATCAGACAGAAATCCCACGACCGCAGCGTCGGAACCATGCTGTCGCCCCAGACGACGTACGGCGCCGCTCCGAACCGCACAAACAAGAACAAGACGGCGGCCACCGCCGCCAGCACCAGCCCTATTCTTGTTTTTCGTTTCATCGCGAGTGGTCAACTGTTTCGCTGGGAATCGGCGCGGTGGGCCACCGCGCCCGACCAGAGGCCCGGTAGGGCGGGCTGGCCCAGCCCGCCGTAAACCTGTTGGTTACGAATCCCCCTACTCCATTCGCACTTCGCGCGGGCCGCGGCGGATTTCACCGATCACGTACGATTTGATTTTGCATTGCCCGGCGATTTTCTGCACCGCTCTCGCGGACTTCGGCTTGACGATCAGCACCATCCCGATTCCCATATTGAACACGCGATAGGCTTCCTCGTCGGCCAAGGCTCCATCCTTCTGGAGCATCCGGAAAATCGGCAATACGTCCCACGATCCACGGCGAATGACTGCCGTGCAGTTCTTCGGGAGCACGCGCGGGATGTTGTCATAAAACCCGCCGCCCGTGATGTGGGCCAGGCCGTGGAGTATAGAGCGTAGAGCGTTGGAGCGCTGGAGCGCGCGAATCACCGGCCAATAATTCCGGTGCACCTTGAGCAGTTCCTCGCCGAAGGTGCAGCCGAGCTGGCTGGTGTAATCCTCCAGCCGCGCCCGCATCTGGGTGAACAGGATCCGGCGCGCCAGCGAATAACCGTTTGTGTGCAGGCCTGACGAAGCCAGGCCAACGATCGCGTCGCCGGGCCGGATCTTCGAGCCGTCGATGATCCTGTCCTTTTCCACGACGCCGACAATCGTGCCCACGAGATCGTATTCTCCCTCCGCGTACATGCCCGGCATCTGGGCCGTCTCGCCGCCGATGAGCGCGCAGCCGGCTTCGGCGCACGCCCTGGCTAGGCCGTCGATGATCTGGTGGAACACCTGTGGCGCAAGTTTGCCCATGCCGATGTAATCGAGAAGGTACAGCGGTTCGGCTCCGAGCACGGCGATGTCGTTGACGCAATGGTTGACGAGGTCCTGGCCGACGGTGTCGTGCCGGTTCATCGCGACAGCGATTTTCAGCTTCGTGCCAACGCCGTCCATGCTCGACACCAGCACGGGCCGCCTGTGTTTCTTCAGGTCGAGCGCAAACAATCCGCCGAACCCGCCAATCGATCCGAGCACTTCGCGTCTCAATGTCTTGCGAACTTTTTCTTTCAGCCCGCTCTTGAGCTTGTCGCCAAGGTCAATGTTGACGCCTGCAGCAGCGTAAGCGCTCTGGACCGCGGGCTGTGGGCTGTGGGCGCTATGTTTGGAATTCACGCACCGCAGTTTGCGGGAACGGCGAGAAAATTGCAAGGCGTGGAAGCCCGCCCTGACGGGAGGCTGGAAGGAGACCTTTTTACAGCAGCCGTCGCTGCGTGTCGTCGTGAACGAGATCGGCAACGGTGGTCCGGGAGCGGGCGCGATGCTGTTCCATGACAAACTTGTCCATCTCGGATTCAACGGGCGACGGATACTTGCCGGTGTAACAGGCGGTGCAGAATTCGCTGGTGGGCAGGCCCGTCGCGCGAATCATGCCATCGAGCGACAGATACCCGAGAGAGTCGGCGCCGAGAAAATCGCGGATCTGGTCCAGCGTATTGTTGGCGGCCATCAGCTCTTTGCGGGTCGGGAAATCGATTCCGTAAGCACACGGCCATTTGTGCGGCGGGCAACTGACCCGCATGTGCACCTCTTTCGCTCCCGCTTCGCGCAAGGTGGAGACACGCGCCCGGGCGGTCGTGCCGCGAACGATCGAGTCGTCCACCACGACGACGCGTTTGCCCCGCACCATTTTCTCGATGAGATTGAGTTTCACCCGCACACCGAAATCACGGATGAGCTGGCTCGGCTGCAGGAACGTGCGTCCGACGTAGTGATTGCGGACAAAGGCGTTCCCGAACGGGATCTTGCTTTCCTCGGCAAATCCCATCGCCGCCCAGTTGCCGCTGTCGGGCACGGGAATGACAAGGTCGGCTTCCACGGGAAACTCGCGGGCGAGCCCGCGGCCGAGATCGACGCGGACCTGGGCCACGCTCTGGCCGTGGATTTCGCTGTCGGGCCGGGCGAAATAGACAAACTCAAAAATGCACAGGGCATGCGGTTGCTGGCTGCCTTCATAGGGATTCACCGAGCGAACGCCCTGACGGTCGATGACCACAATTTCGCCGGGGGCGATGTCGCGCACAAACTCGGCATGAATCAGGTCGAGAGCGCAGGTCTCGCTGGCCAACACGTACGCCGTACCGTCTACGCCGTCCTCCTTGACGTTGGTGCGCATCTTTCCAAGGCAGAGGGGGCGGAATCCGAAGGGATCGCGCACGCCGATGAGTTCGTCCTCACCCATGATGACGAGCGAGTAGGCGCCTTGGATTCTCTTCATCACCGCTTCGAGGGAATGGGCGCGGTCGCCGTTGAATGGACGGGCCAACAGATGCAGAATGATTTCGCTGTCGCAGCTCGTCTGAAAAATCGATCCCGCTTCCTCCAGTTCGGCGCGCAACCGGGCGGCGTTGGTGAGATTGCCATTGTGGCCGATGGCGATCTGGCCGCGAGCGCAATCGACGACCAACGGCTGGGCGTTCTTGATATTGGAACTGCCCGTGGTCGAGTAGCGAACGTGGCCGATGGCCAGGTGACCGGCCAGCGAACGGAGAATGTTCTTTTCGAAGACCTGCCCGACGAGTCCCATGCCCTTGTAGGTGCGGAGGTCGATGCCGTCCGAGGCTGTGATCCCCGCGCTCTCCTGGCCGCGATGCTGGAGGGCGTACAATCCGTAGTACGTCAACTCCGCGGCATTCGGATGGCCGTAAATGCCGAACAGACCACAATAATGCCGTGGCCGAGCGCTTGGTTCTGGATCCATCAAGGTTATCCCCCCCTGGCTATCGCCGCCCAAATTCTTTAGTCCAACCCCGGGGAAATAGCAAGGAACAACCCGGAATCCGGGCATTGACGCGAAGGGGAAAGTTACTGACCGGACCGGGAAGAATGATGGGCTAGGACAAACCGGGCGCCGCCGCTGCTACGCCCAATAGCGAATTGATGGAAGCCACGAGCTCTGTACTGCGACACGGTTTCATGATGAGATTGTCAACACCCTTGTGAAACCCCTCCGGCAGGAGATGAATGTCCACACCGGTCAAAGCGACGACTTTGACCTGGGGGTTCAACTGCCGCATGTACTGCAGTGTCTCGGCTCCATCGAGCTGCGGCATGTTGTAGTCCAATAGAACCACGCGGATGTCGCTCCCGCCATACCGCAACATGTTGAGGGCTTTGGCTCCCGAGGTGCAGGTCAATACGTCAAAACCCTGTTCCTGCAGCAAGGGCCGCAGAGTGTCCAGCCAGGTGGAGTCATCGTCGATGACAAGGACCGTACATTTCGGCCGTTCCGACAACGCTTCGTGGTTGTTACCGTTTCTGGACGGTGCCAATACCGAAGTGCTGTTGAACAGGAGTGCCCCGAACGCTCTCAGCATGCCAAACATGGGAAGTTCTTGCCGCAAAGAGCGTGCCAGACCCGGAAGGGCGAATTCGGCTCCGTGCTCAGCGGCATATGCCCCAAATGGAGTGGTCGTATCTAAGAAGTGAAATCAGAGCAACTTACTGCCCTGCTTCGACCCATGAAGAAACGTACCGGCAGCCAGCGCGTTCACACCATCCATGCGAGGATCCACCCAGATTGGCCGTTCCATCCCGAATTTGATTGTTCCCGGATATGACGCCTCCACCAAACACGAGCGAACGAAAGAGGTTCACCCGCAGCCGTCACCCTTTAGGCGTTCATCAGCCGCCCGATGGCATTCCACCAAATCTCCCGCAACGGCACAAGCTTCCAAGATAACTGATCCCGACGGGTTTTGATGTTCAGCGTAGGACCGCCGGTATGACCGAGTGTGGTGACGGAAACACCGGATCGATTTGCCTCTGACAGAATCCGTGCGGCGCTTTCAGACGACGCGCTGAGCACAAATCGCGACTGGGTCTCGCCGAAAAGAAGCGCGTCGAGCCGTTCGCCAAATCCCGTCAGGTCGACGATCGCCCCGATCATCGCATCGCCGTTACTGATGCAACATTCCGCCAGCGCCACAGCCAATCCGCCTTCGCTGCAATCATGCGCGCTGTGCACCCAGCCTCGTTTGATGATTTCCAGCGTGAAATCTGAATTCCGTTTGGCGGACGCGAGCTCCATCAGGGGCGGCCTGCCGGTCTTCAACCCGTGAATCCGTTTCAGGTATTCGCTGCCGCCGAGGCCCATCGTCGGCGACTTCTCGCAAATCTCACCCAGCAGTAAAATGGCATCCCCGCCGTTTCCGTTTTCCGTCTTCCGTTTTCCGTCTTCGTTCCCCTTGAACCATTGCGTCGTGATGCGTTTCGGATCGTCAATCAATCCCAGCATTCCGATCACCGGCGTCGGATCAATCGCGCTGACAGGAGATTCGTTGTAGAAGCTGACGTTGCCACCCGTGACCGGTGTGCCGAACACCTGGCACGCTTCGCTCAGGCCTTCCACGCAGCGACGGAACTGCCAGAAAATCTCCGGCTTCATCGGGTTGCCGAAGTTCAGACAGTCGGTTACCGCCAGCGGCCGCGCGCCGCTGCAGACCAGATTGCGCACCGCCTCGGCCACCGCGGTTTTCCCGCCCTCATACGGATCCAGATAACAATACGTGCCGTTGCAGTCCGTCGTGAACGCGATGTATTTCTCGGCCGGTGTAGAGTCCGCTGCCTGCCCCGCCACTGCGGTGGTCCCCAGCGGAACTCGCCCTCTTGCGGCTGAGACAGCCGCCGCTACACCCAAATCCGGCCGCCGCAGGTTGATCCGGATCACCGCCGCATCGCTGCCCGGGGCGACCACGGTGCCGTCCTGGACCATGTGGTCGTACTGGCGATATACCCAGTTCTTGGAGGCAATCGTCGGCGACCCCAGCAATTCGACCAGCATCTTCTCGTAATCCCTGGGTTCCGCGACGTTGCCAATTTCGAATTTCGAATTCTGAATTTCCCAACTCGGTTGGGCGGCTTTGCGATGGTAGATCGGCGCGTCCTCGGCCAGTTGTTTCGCCGGAATTTCGGCGGCGATCTGTCGGCCGACTTTTACCCGCATCATCCCGTCGTCCGTCACGCGTCCAATCGTGACGCCGTGCAGGTCCCACTTGTTGAAAATCTCCTCGACCTCGCGTTCGCGCCCTTTCTGGGCGATGAGCAGCATTCGCTCCTGCGATTCGCTGAGCATGATCTCGTACGGCGTCATGCCCGTCTCGCGCTTCGGCACGAGGTTCAGATCGATCTCGTTGCCCGTCCCGCCCCGGCTGGCTGTCTCGCACGTCGAACAGGTCAACCCCGCCGCCCCCATGTCCTGGATGCCGACCACCAGCCCGTCCTTGCGCATCACTTCCAGACACGCTTCGAGCAGCAGTTTCTCCATGAACGGATCGCCGACCTGCACCGCCGGCCGGTCCTCCTGCGATTCCTTCGTCAGCTCCCGCGAGGCGAACGCCGCGCCCGCCAGCCCGTCCCGTCCTGTCGCGCTGCCGACGTAGATGACCGGGTTGCCGGTGCCCCTGGCGCAGCCGCGTTTGATCTGGTCGTGGCGGAGGATGCCGAGGCACAGCGCGTTGACCAGCGGGTTGCCGTTGTAGGATTCGTCAAAATAGACCTCGCCACCCACGGTCGGAATCCCGATGCAGTTGCCGTAATGCGCGATCCCCTCCACCACGCCGGCGAACAATCTTCGATTCTGTTCTACCTGGCTTGTGGGAGGGGTTTTTAACCCCGACCGGTCGCGGTTGGAAACCGCTCCCACAGACGACTCCTCAATCGGCCCAAACCGGAGCGAATTGAAGCCGAGGATCGGCCGCGCGCCCATGGTGAAAATGTCGCGGATGATGCCACCCATTCCCGTGGCCGCGCCCTGGAACGGCTCGACCGCGCTCGGGTGATTGTGCGATTCGATCTTGAACGCGATCGCCCAACCGTCGCCAATGTCCACAATACCGGCGTTTTCCTCGCCCGCCTTCACCAGGATGAACGGCGCTTCGCGCGGGAACTTCTTCAGCTCGGGCCGGGAATTCTTGTAGCTGCAATGCTCCGACCACATCACCGAGAAAATCCCCAGTTCGGTGATATTCGGATCGCGGCCGAGGATCCCCTTGATCCGCGCGTATTCCTCCGGCGTGACCCCGTGTTTGGCAATGATTTCAGGCGTAATGGCAATATCAGTTTTCATACTCGCGGGGCGCACATTATCACAACTGCTCAGCGCACTTCCAGACTTGTCATAAGGCGACACAAGGCCGCAACCGAATTGTAGGGTGCGAATGCCCGCATGTTGTTTCGCGGGTTTCGCGCCGCTGCCAGCCACACACCGACGGCGCGAAACGCCTGCCCAAAACGACATGGGCAGTGGCATTCGCGCCCCACAAGATTTCCCCGCAAACCTGTCGCATCCCTTGCCCGAACAATTCAACTCAGGCCCGAACTCCCGCCAGATTCAATCGGTCACGGCGGGCCAGCCAGTCAGGCATGCACCTCGACAGAAGCTGGTAGAATGCGATGCTGGCAGCTTGTTGCTCATGGAATTCCGTTCTTTTATTCGTGTAGATTCGTAGCCAGCGGGACCTGAATGCAGGCGTTCATGGCAGGAACGACTTCCGCGAACACGCCGCAGATGGCTTTGATTAGTTCGTAGCCCGAACAGGCACGCACTTCTTTCTCCGGCATCGGATAGTAAAGCTGGAAGCCGGCCCACTCGCGCTTCGAATACTCTTTCACCGCGTCGCGAATCTGGCGGGCCGACTTGAAGCTCTTTGCGGTAAAGACTTTGTTGGCCTCGAAATCGCCGATTTCGACGGTAAACCCTTCGCGCCCCAGCAGACGGTGCAATTCCTTGTCCAACACGCTGCCCGCCTTGCATTGCTTGATCAACCGATGCCAGTCCCAATCGTCTTTCAGCAGACAACCCGGGTACGGCTCGGGTCCCACCTCGTAACCGCGCTCGATCTGGAGGCCGCTCTTGAAAACCTTACTCTCTTGTTCCACCGAGATGAACAGCTTGGCACAACCAAAGTTGACCTTGTTTGAGATCGGTTTGGCCTCGCGGTTGGCGCGCGGCAGCCAACAAATCCATTGCCAGTATACGCCGCGTCCCCAGCGATCGGTCACGAACGACGTCTGATAACGCTGTTCGAGGTGGAACTTCAGGATTTGCGTGATCCGTTCGTGAGGTTCCAGGTTGCCAACGCGGAGGCCGTGTTCGAAATCAATCCACTCGGCGCGGAACGCTTCGCCGGTGGGCAGATCACCAGCGTGCGCTTCGGCTTGTGCAAGCGGTAGCCAGTCTTTGTTGGATGTTCGGCGTTTCATTCCTGTGGGAGCGGATTCTATCCGCGACCGGTCGCGATTACAAATCGCTCCCACAAAAAATCAGGAGACAGCGACTGCAGATCTCAGAATGCTCTCAAAAATCCACCGCCCGTCGGCGCTGCCCAGCAATTCCTCGCTGGCGCGTTCGGGATGGGGCATCAGGCCAAAGATGTTGCGTGTCTCGTTGCAGATGCCGGCGATGTTGTCGACCGAGCCGTTGACGTTGGCCGTATCCCCCAGTTTTCCATCCCTCGTGCAATACCGAAGCAAAATGCGGTCGTCGCGCTTGAGTTGTTCGATCACCTTCGGCTCCGCGAAGTAGCTGCCTTCGCCGTGGGCGATCGGGATCCGCAGCACCTGGCCCTTTTTGCAGGCGTTCGTGAACGGCGAGTCGGTGGTCTCGACGCGGACGTGGATATGTTCGCAGATGAATCGGAGCCCGCGGTTGCGGATCAGCGCGCCGGGCAGCAGATGCGCCTCGCAGAGAACCTGGAAACCGTTGCAGATGCCGATGACCAAACCGCCGGCCCGCGCGTGCGCCGCGACGGCCTTCATGGCGGGCGAGAACCGGGCGATCGCTCCCGTGCGCAGGTAGTCGCCATAACTAAACCCGCCGGGGACCACGACGCAATCCACGTCGCCCAGTTTGCTGTCCTTGTGCCAGATGTACCGCGTCGGTTGACCGAGCACGTCGGCCAGCGCGTGGTACGCGTCCTGGTCGCAGTTGCTGCCGGGAAACCGGAGGATGCCAAATTTCATAGGTATTGGCCGCAAAGATGCGCAAAAGTCACAAAGTTCTCCTGCGCTTTTTGCGCCTCTTTGCGGCTAAGAGCGCCTAAGAAAACCGACTCCCCTGTAGCCGCACCCGTTACGGGTGCGTTTTTCCCGCGCAGGCTGAAGCCTGCGGCTACAGTTTTGTTGGCGGCTCTAAGTGATTTCAAAAGAATACTCCTCGATCACCGGGTTGCTCAGCAGCTCGTGGCAGGCCTTGTCCACTTTCTTCTTCAGCGCCGCCTTGTCGGTTCCGGCGAGTTCGACCTCGATGAACTTGCCGACGCGCACGTCTTTGATCCCCTTGAAACTCATCGATTCCAAGGCGCTCTTGACCGTTTTCCCCTGCGGATCGAGCACCGTTTTTTTCGGCATGACGATAATTTTCGCTTTCATAAGGCGCAAAGTATTTACCACGGAGGGCCCGCCGCGACACGAAGAATCTGACGACCTATGGTTCGGTCCGCTTTTCTTCCTTGGCGAAACTTTCCGGATGACGGGCGCGACTCAAGGCGGTGTCGTACGTGATCAGGCAACGGTTGTAGAGGTCCATCAGACAATTGTCCATCGATACCATTCCATCCTTGGCCGATATCTGGATGATCGTCTCCACCTGGGAGATCTTGCTTTCGCGGATCAGGTTGCGAGCGCCCATGTTGGCCAGCAGAAGCTCATACGCCAGCACCCGGCGGGTGCGATCGGCGGACGGCAACAGGTCCTGGGCGATGATTCCCTGGACGACGTTGGCCAATTGGATGATCACCTGGCGTTGCATGCTGCCTTCATAGACGCCGGTGATGCGTTCCAGCGCATGCCCGGTGGAGGGCGAATGCAGCGTCGCCAGCACCAGGTGCCCCGTCTCTGCCGCCGTCAGAGCGGTGGCGATGGATTCGGGATCGCGCAGTTCTCCGACAACGATGACGTCCGGATCCTGTCGCAGGACATGCATCAGGGCGCGGTGGAAGGACTGGGTGTCGGTCAGCACTTCCTGTTGGATAATGATCGCCTGGCGGTTCTGATGAACAAACTCGATGGGATCCTCGATGGTGACGATCTTGCAACGGCGCTCGCTGTTGATCAGGTCGATCATGTAGTTCAGCGTCGTCGTTTTCCCGGAACCCGTTGGTCCGGTGATCAGGACGAGGCCGTTGGTTTTCCGGGCCAGTTCGTCAACCTTGGCGGGCAGGCCCAACTCTTCGCGAGTGGGAATGGTTTCGCCACAGAGGCGGAAACACAATTCCGGATGGCCATTGCGCCGATAGAAGGTCACCCGTACACGGCCCGCCGCATTGTGGTACAATGAGATGCACAATTCCCATTCCCGCTCGAACTTCTGCCGCTGCAAATCGTTCAACAGTCCCGCAGCGATGTCGGTGAGTTGGGCCTCGGTAAGCGCGTCCTCCTCGGCGATGATGATCTCCCCGTTGATCCGGAAGGCGGGCGGCACGCCAACGACCAGGTGCAGGTCGGACGCGTTGTGCTCCTTGGCCGCCCCGAGCAGGGAATCGAGGTCGAGCCGTCTCATCGCCACCCTCCACGGCACCATCGCAAGAAGCGCCGCACGGGTCCGGCGTTCGCCAGCTTCGCCGATGCCGCAGCCGCGGCATGACACTGCGGATTGAGTTGGAGCGCCTGTTCGAAGGAATTCGCCGCGACACTGGAAAGCCCGAGCGCCACCTGACAGTATCCGAGTTGGAGCCAGAGAACGCTGCGGCTGGCATCCAGCGCCACGCCTTGTTGGGCCATCTTCAGCGCCAGCGAGAATTTTCCATAATAGTAGTAAATCCGCGATGCCAGCCAGTGGACAAACGAGTTGCATGAGCGAACCAGCGCCTGCTCGATGCACGACACAGCTTGTTTTTGTTTCGCGGCAAGCAGCACGTCGCCGCGCGCCAGCCAGACATACGGAGTGTCGCCGCGCTCCTCGATCGCCGCGTCGGAGAACGCCATCGCGTTGTCGAGGTCGCCGAGCCGCGCCAGCGCGACCCCCTTGGCGGCGAGCAACTCGGGGTCGTGCGGAAATCGCTCCAGCGCCTTGTCGGCCCACAACCTGGCCTCGCGGAATTCACCGAGTTCGATCAGCATCTTCACTTGGCCCGCCCAGGCGGCGGTGTTCTGGGGATTGTATTCCAACACCTTCGCGTACGACCGGAGCGCCTGCTCGAAGTCGCCCGACTCGAACGTCGCCTGCGCCTCCTGCTGATAATACGCCTCGTCTTTGACGAGTGGCGTGGAGGCCGATTCTTCCTCGGCATCTCCACGAAACTCCAGATTGCTGAATCGACTCATGGCAGTACTTGTTTGCGCCAAAACCAGCGTTGATAGGCCATCCCTACATAATTCGTTTCCGCCACTTTTGCCAGTCGCATCATGGTTTGCGCAATGATTTCCGAATCGACATTTCCCTCGTTGTTTATAGTCATTTCAGGCCAGACAAACCAGCATCCTTGCTCCACCTGGACCGTCCCGTTGGTGGGCATCGAGGCAGAGCGCGGGAGTGAGTCACCATTGACCCATACACGATCGGGACGGAAGGCAACCTCGTCGCCCGCCACGGCCATCACGCGTCCCAACGTGCATCCACCGATGACCCAAAGCGGTACTTCGTGCCCGTGCCCGGACCCCAGCCCGAAGATCCGGTACGCGATCCAGTCACCACGTCGAATCTCGCCGGGCTTCAATCCAGTCCGAATCTTCACCACGTGATTGCCCACGCGTAGTGCCACGAACCAGCGAAGCTCCATCTGATTGACGAGCGGCTGATAGATCAACCCCCCGAGGACAAGAAACACCATGAGGGAGGAGAGGCAGCGCTTCCAAAGCGCGGAGGAACGCTCGATGCGCAAGACACTGCCGGCGTGGATGGTGATCATCAGCATCAACGCGATATTGGAAACCGGGTAGCCGCGCCAGATCACGAACACGGGAACCGCAACATAGTACGCCAGTCCCAGAATCACACCTAGCCTCGGCTTTGGGCTCCAGAGCAACGCCCAGCCGGGCAGCACCAGTCCCAACAGCGATCGGCCAACCTCGTGTCGCCCGATCGTCGGGAGCCGGTCCAGATACAGCCGGCGCTTGACCGGGTACCACAAGCGCCAGAGCGAACTGTACCAGCGGGCCCGCGGCGGATAATAGGGTGAAGCTTGCGAATCCATTCCCTACAGGTTGCGCCTCCAAAACCTACTGCGTGCGATTCATTGCCGTTGGTCGATGCGGAAGCGAACCTCTTCCTCCGGTTCGTAGAACTCGCTGGTCTGCTGCTGTGACTTGACCTGCCCCACCACCTTTTCAAAGAGTTTCACGACCTCCAGACAACTCTTGCCCTTGATGCCATGGATGTGCAGCTTGACCTCGCCCCCCGGTCCAATCGTGATGTCAAATTCTCGTTGTGCCATGGTCAATTCTCCCAGCGACGAACTTTCAGCCGGATGGACTGGTCGCCTTCCACTTCCTCCTCGACAACCGTGAACTGGTGCGCTCGCAGTTCGTCCATCACGCGCTGATAAACGTATTGCTGCACCACCCGCTGGCTCAATTCCTCTCCGAACGCGCGCAACGCCTCGTCCGTCTGTCGCGATCCCGTGACACAGATCTTGGCGCGTCCCCGAGCATCCCGCGAGAAGGTCACGGTGACGCCGCCGCGAGTGACACAGATTCGCTGGTCGCGCCCGAGTTGGCCGGTCACCAACTCGCTGTTGGCGATTTCCAGTTGGATCTGGCGGTGTTTCGATACCTCCTTCTCCTGCAGGTTCTGGTTGATTCTGTCCACCCCTTCCGCCACGACGCTGTACCCCAGCGACGTCGCAGCAGCGGCCACCATCGCGCTAAAGGCCGGCCAGGCTGCCACTACCACCGGCGTCAAAATGCATACGGCACTCATCGTTCGTTCCTCCCATTCGCGGACTACCGTCTTGCGACCGCCCGCATTTGTTTTGACCGCGCATGTGTGAAAAGCTCACGCAGAGACCCGGATCGGCATGACGCTGATGGCTCGGTCGCTAGGATTCGGTTTGTCCGTGATCCGGCGCCGGGGTGGCGCTGCGCTGGGAACTGGCGTGGCGCGCCCGGCCTTCGGCCCAATTCCGCAGGCGGTTGAGGGGTTCGTCCATGGTTTTGGACAGGGGAACCGTCTGATGCAGGTTCTCCAAAATGTCCCCGGTTGTCAGATCATGCTGCGCGTAGAACGCATCGTACAACGCGCTGATAATCGCCTCTTCAATCTCCGCGCCGCTGAAGTTTCCGCTGGCGCCCACCAGGGCCTGGATGTCGAAATTCTCCGGTGGCCGGCCACGCCGGGCCAGATGGATGCGGAAAATCTGCTCGCGTTCGGCCTCAGCAGGCAGATCCACAAAGAAGATTTCGTCGAACCGCCCTTTGCGCATCAGTTCGGGCGGGAGCAGCGAGACGTTGTTGGCGGTGGCGACGACGAAGACGGGCGTGCGCTTTTCCGACAGCCACGTGAGAAACGTGCCGAAGACGCGTGCGGTGGTGCCGCCATCGGTCAGCGCGGAGCTTTGTGAGCCCGCGACGGCTTTGTCAATCTCGTCCACCCACAACACCGCCGGCGCGACGGATTCGGCCACGGTGATGGCGCGGCGCACGTTTTCCTCGGACGAACCCACGAAACTGTTGAACATGCGGCCCATATCGAACCGCAGCAGCGGCAGTTGCCAGACGTTGCTGACCGCCTTGGCGCACAGACTTTTACCGCATCCTTGCACGCCCAGCAGGAGAACGCCCTTGGGCGGAGGCAGGCCGAAGGCGCGGGCCTCGTCGCTGAACGCCAGCGCGCGCTTCCGCAGCCAGTCCTTCAGTACGTCCAGCCCGCCGATATGATCAAAGGTCTCGTCGGTGGCATAATATTCGAGCAGCCCGTTCTTGCGGATGATCTGCTGCTTCTCGCTGAATACCTCCTTCACATCCTCGCCGCTGAGCCGCTCCTGCTTGACGATGATGCGCGCAAAAACATTCTCCGCCTCCGTCAGCGTCAACCCCAGAGCCGCCTGGAGCAGGCGCTCGCGCCCTGCTTCGTCCAAATCGACGCGCACCTGCTTCAGGTCGCGCACGTCTTCGACGATGTGGTCGAGCAAGGCCGCCAAATCCTCGCGGGAGGGCAGCGGGAAATTCAGGACCGTAATTTCCTTCTCCAACTCGGCCGGGATCTCCAGCGTGGGCGAGATGAGGATGATGGTCTTGTAGCTGTTCTTGAGATGCAGCGCGATTTCCTTGAGCTTCCGAACCACCGCGAAGTTGTTCTTGGTCAGGAACGGATGGAAATCCTTGAAGATGAAAATGGCCGGCTCGACCTGGTCGATCACCTGATCCAAGGCGACCAATGGGTCTTTCGTGGCGGCGTTGCGGCCTTTTTGGGATTGGATCGAGGCGCCCGCCGGCACGAGGCCAATGGTGTAGCTCCATTCGTAGGCCCTTTTCTGCCGCCGTTGCGCGATCGCGACCACCGTGTTCTGCACGCGCATCTCCTCACAACTGACGATATAGAGGATCGGATACCGGGCTCGAATCAGCGTCTCAAGTTCTTGCGCGAAGTTCATGGGATGATCTGTGTTTTACCTCTCCGGCGCGCCGTCGCATGGGTTCGTCATCCGGATTGAGTTCCCGCAATACCGCCGCCATGGCCGGCGTCAGGTTGTGTGCCAGGACCCGGCCGTCGGTCAGGATCAAGATCTCTTGCGACGACGCTTTCCGCGTCCTTTCGCCCTTCCTGGGATTGATTTTGGATTTCATTCGACCAGATGCAAGCCATAACTACGGGCAATCTCGGCTCCCCGCCGTTCTTCCGCCGTTCTCAAGGTCCGCCGCAGTTCCGGATGTTGCCAGCCCTTCCAAGCCGGCCAGAAGCCGGAACGCAAGCTCACCTTGGTCGTGCGCAACTCGGTGGCGATCCACTGGGCGATGGGTTCCCAGCAACAATCCAGATGCCCCGGCATGAGCAAGTGACGCACAATCAATTCGTTGTGCCCATCCGCCCACAGCAGATTCTCTTGCGTCACCGCGCTGTAATTCTCGATCCGCGCCAGCCGCGACGCGCAGACGTCGTTGCCGAATTTGTAGTCGGCCAGCCACACGTCGAAGACGCCCTCCAGCAACGAGCGCGCCTGTGCGCTGCCATGTGCGTTTGTCTTCCAAACCAGCCGAGCCTCTTCGGGCAACGCTGCGGCGATTTCCAACGCTGCCGGCAAATGAATCGTCGGCTCGCCACCCAGGATCATCACCGTCCGCGTCCCGCGGTCCAGCGCCGCCGCCGCGCGCGCGGCCAGTCCGGGCACATTCAGCGGCTCACCCGCGCGGGGGTTCCAGCTCTGCAGACCCGTGATACAAAACGCGCAGCGCAAATCGCAGCCGCTCAGCGCAATCGCAAAGGTCGGAATCAACTCCAATTCGTCCGCAACCTCGACCTGCGCCGAAAACACGCGTGTCTCCTCCGTCGCACGGCACAGCCCACGCTGACCCGCCAGCCGATTCACGCCGCAATCGTGCGCACAAAGCCGACACTCCGCCAGCGCCGCGCGCGCCAACCGCGCCTGCTCCGCCGCGCGCATCGCGCGTGCGCGGGTCGCCACCCTCGGCTCCTCGACGCCCGTCATAGCTCCAATCGGCTGATTCGTTGCGACGGCAACGGCTGCGCGCCCCGCCGCATCCGCCAGCGCTCCTGCGCCGCCAGATACAGCCAGCCCGTCGCACCGCCGCCGAGAACCGCCACGGCATTCCAAAACCCGCACGAACTCAGCAGGCCGAACATGATGATCAGCCCGGCAATGATCAGGATCGCGGTGCGCATCCGCATCCGCCATACGGCCATCAACATGACCTCCTCGTTGGCGAACAGCCGACACCAGGCTGCGAACATCGCGAAGACGACACCGCCGAAACTGATCAGCGGGTTGTGATCGAGCGGAGTGAGCGCCAGTTTCACAACCGCGGTGCCGACCACCGCCACGAGGCAAAACAACCAGAACTGCCGCCGCCCCCACCCTTGCACCAGCCGCGTGCCGAGCACGGCAAAGAAAAACCCGTTGAAAATCAAATCCGCCGGTCCTGCAGGCAGGAACAGGTACGTCACCGCCTGCCAAACGCGCCCGCTCCAAAATTCGGTCGGCCAGAGCGCGAGCGGGGCGTACAGATCAAAGGCGCGGGAATAGCTCCCCACCAGCGCGACGATTCCGGCGATCAACAACAACGCCAGCGGCTCGCGAAGTCCGCGAGGCAGGAATGACCAAACGCGCTGGGGTGCATTCATAGTGCTCCTATCTTCCAAAGAGCCGCCGCCACCACGAACGTTTCGATGGCGGCTCCGCCTCCAGGGACGCCTGCAATCGATCGGCGATTGCCGGCGGTGGTGTTGTCTGGCTGGCGTCGTGGCGCAGGAGATCCTCGACCGAGGCGAACTCCCGATGAGTCTGCGCCTGGCTGGTCGTCTGTTGCTCGGAAGTCTGCTCCTGTTGTTGTTGATGTTGGAGACGTGACTTGAACGGCTTGGGATCCATAAAATCTCTTACTCCGTTTTCTGAAATTCCGCAAGGAACGCCCGGCGCGCGCGGTACAATTTTCCGCGCACGGCGTCGGCTGTTTGATCCGTCAACGACGCGACCTCTTCATAGCTCAATTGTTCGTCGGCCACCAACAGAAGCAACGTGCTGTAGGCGGACGGCAGCGCGTCCAGCGTCTTCTGGATGCGCTGGCCGAGTTCCTTGACCTCCAGCACGCACAACGGGTTTTCCGTGTTCGGCGATGGGCCGTCCAACACCTGCGCGTCGTCGGTGCTCAGAACGTTGCGCTGCTGCCAGGTGCCCTGCACGTTCCGGCAATGATTGATCGTGATCCGGTACAGCCAGGTCCGCAGGCTGGATTGGCCGCGAAAATGATCGAGGTGGCGGAACGCCTTCAGGAAGACATCGTGGGTGATGTCCTCCGCCAGCGTCGGATCGCCCGTCATGCGCAACGCGAGATAATAAACAGGCCGCGCGTGCTGCTCGTAAAGGTCGGACCAGGTCCCACCTTTGAGCCCCGCAGGAGTCGAGCTTTCAGTTTGGGTCGCTGACACGGAATTGATGCTGACGACGAACGATTCCATCGCCGATTAGACCGCATCCGAAGCGAAATGTCACGCCGGGAAACTCGCCGGACCCTGGCGCGCCAGGAATCGGTAGCCAAGCCTGCCTGTCGCCGGGCCGGGACGCCCCGCTACGGAGCGAAGCAGCCACAGCCCGCTGCCCCCTTGCGGTGACTGTATCCGGATACTTCTCCGGCCGTCGGCCCCAACAACTTTTACAACTTTCTTGTTACAATTGTAACAGCGAAAAGGGGGATTCACTAGGGGATGGCTCACGCCTGATTTGTTGCGACGCCGACGGTTCCTACTCAAGCCTGGCCGTGCAGTCGGGGCCGTGATCCCCTTGTTCGGAGCGCCTCACTTCTGCGTGGCCATGGGCGACATTCTCCGGGGCGGTCGCGCGGAAGCACGACCCTCCGAAGGTAGGCAGTCGCCGCCCTACCGGATCCCGACCCTCTTGAAAATATTGTCCACCTCGCGCAGGTGGACGGCAAGGTCAAAAAGGCCCGAGACTTCGCGGCGCGTGAGTGTTTTCATCACCTCGGCGTCTTCCAGGAGATGTTCCTGGAACGTCCTGGCATCGGCCCAGGTCTTCATCGCGTTGCGTTGCACAACCTCGTAAGCCTTCTCGCGCGTCAGCCCTTTGCGGGTGAGCGCGAGCAGCACGGCTTGCGAATAGATCAAACCCTTGCTCGATTCCAGGTTCGTCTTCATCCGCTCGGGATACACCAGCAACTGGTCCGCGATCTTCGTCAGCGTGACCAGCATGTAATCGAGCAGCGTGGTCGAATCCGGCAGGATGACCCGCTCGACGCTGCTGTGCGAGATGTCGCGTTCGTGCCAGAGTGCCACATTCTCCATCGCCGCCAACGCGTTGCCGCGCAACACACGCGCCAGTCCGCAAAGGCGTTCGCAGGTGATCGGGTTCCGCTTGTGCGGCATCGCGCTGCTCCCCTTCTGGCCCGCGGCAAAAAATTCCTCGGCCTCCAACACCTCGGTGCGCTGGAGATGACGGAACTCGAGCGCCCAGCGGTCGATCGAGCACCCGACCAGCGCCAGCGTCGCGTGAAATTCGGCGTGCCGGTCGCGTTGGACGATCTGTGTGGAAATCTTGTCGGCCTGCAGCCCCAGCTTCTTGCAGACGTAAGTCTCGACGCGCGGATTCATGTGCGCGTAGGTGCCGACCGCCCCGGAAATCTTGCCGACGGCAATGGTGGTCCGGGCGCGTTCGAGTCGTTCCAGCGCACGGCCAAATTCATCGTACATGAGCGCGAGTTTCAGGCCGAACGTAATCGGTTCGGCGTGGACGCCGTGGGTCCGGCCGATCATCGGGACCCGTTTGTACTTTTTTGCTTTCGCCGCGATGACCTTGCGCAGGTTTTTCACGTCGTCGATTAGGATGTCGGCGGATTGCACCATCTGGACGGCGAGCGCGGTATCGCCCACGTCGGAAGAGGTCAATCCCTCGTGGATATGGCGCGAGGCGGGGCCGACGTGTTCGGCGATATTGGTGAGGAACGCGATGACGTCGTGGTTGGTGGTCTTCTCGATTTCGAGGATGCGGGGCACCTCGAATTTTGCCCGGCGTTTGATGGTGGCGAGGTCTTTGCGCGGGATCCGGCGTGCTTCGCACGCCAGAATCTCGATCTGGAGCCAGATACGGAACTTGTTGTCGTCGGTCCAAATCTGGCGCATGGCCTCCCGGCTGTATCGTCGAATCATGGATGATTTTTTAACCGCAAATGGACGCAGATGCACGCGGATAATTTCGCCATGGAGTTCGGCCGCATCCCTTCGCGCCCAAACCACGGCTCGCCCTCCAGGAATACTGATACCCACAGGCAGGGACGCCTGTGCCACCAGGAAGTTATCAGACAACGCCGCCAACAACGTTGTTGCCAGAGCGCGCGGCGAGTCGATAGGATACGCGCTCAGTCATGACTCAGCCGACGGCAACCGAAACTAGCCCGAGTGCCTCCATCGTCCCCGCCAAATCGGGCCGCAAGTGGCGTCTGCCGCGAATGCAGGAGGCGGGATTGCTGGTGGTGATCCTGTTGCTCGGGTTGCTGCTGACGTTTGCGGCGGAGCCGATCACCGTGCACGGTCAGACGATCAACAATTTCTTCCGGCTCGATAATCTCATTCCCAACGTCGCCACGCCGATGTCTTGGATGGCGATCATGGCCATCGGCGGCACCATCGTGATCGTGGCCGGCGGGATCGACATCTCGGTCGGCTCGATCTTCGGGCTGGCGGCGCTGAGCACGGCTGCGGTGTTGCAGAATTTTCCGGCCAATGCCAGTCCGTGGGTGGTCCTGCCGGTGGCGATCGTCGTCCCGCTCGCGATCGGCGTGCTCTGCGGGCTGATCAACGGGGCGTTGGTAGTGAACCTGCGGATGCATCCGTTCATCGTCACCCTGGGCACGCTGAGTATTTTCCGCGGGATCGCGCTGATCTCGGTCCCTTCCAAATCGCTGCCGTACGGCGATAAATCATTGCCCGACGCGTTCATCTCGCAGTTCCTGTCGTGGCAGATCAACATCCCGCGCGGGAACGCGCCGCCGTTGTTGCTGCAGCCGGTGCCGATGGTGGTGATGGTGTTATGCGTGATCGTCGGCTGGATTTTTCTCAGTCATACCGTTTGGGGCCGCGAGACCTACGCGCTCGGCGGGAACGAAGAAGCGGCCCGGTTCAGCGGGTTGCCGGTCAACCTGATCAAGCTGCGCGTGTATGCGTTGGGCGGGTTGGCGGCAGGAATCGCGGGCATGGTTTCGACGGGCTATTTCGGTTCGGCCAACACTGCCACGGGCGAGGGCTACGAATTGACGGTGATCGCGGCGGCGGTCGTGGGCGGGGCGAGCCTGACGGGCGGACGCGGCTCGGCGCTGGGCGCATTGCTGGGAGCATTGATCATCAAGATGATCGAGAACGGCATCTACATTTTGCGGCAGATCAATCTCGGTTTTTTCATCCTGCCGCTGTCGAAGGAATACAGCAAGATCATCATCGGCATCGCCATCATCGTGGCTGTGGCGGTGGACCGGTTCAGCGAGTTCCTGCGAACGAAACGAATGACAAGAGCCAAATAACATTGTAGGGCTCCGAACGCTTTCGGAGCCGTCGTGGGAGCGACATTCCTGTCGCGACCGGTTGGCAACCGGAGCGGTTGCCCTACAAGACGGAGACGACAACCAAATGGAGGAACGAGAGATGCGAAAGTTCACAATCCTGTTGAGTGCGTTGTTAATGCTGGCGGTCATCGCCCACGGCGCGGAGAAGAAAAAGGTCACTATCGGACTGGTGGCCAAAAGCCAGTCCAACCCGGTCTTTCAAGCTTGTTACGTCGGCGCGAAGGATGCCGCCAGGGAGCTTGGCCCGAAATACGGCGTCGAGGTGTTCATCGACTGGCAAACGCCGCCGGAGGAAGACGCCCAGAAACAGGTCGAAGCCATCGAGCAACTGGCGCGCGGCGGGGCGCAAGCCATCGCCGTGTCCTGCTCCGACGCCAACACCTGCACGCCGGCGATCAACCGGGCGATCGAACTGGGTTCCGTGGTCATGTGTTTCGACTCCGATGCGCCGAAGAGCAAGCGGATGTGCTATTACGGCACCGACGATTACAGTTGCGGCCAACGCGTGATGGCGGAACTCGCCAAGGTCATGAATGACAAGGGCACGATTGCGATTCTGGCCGGCAACCAGACCGCGCCCAACCTCCAGAGGCGCGTTCAGGGTGCGAAAGATGAGTTGGCGAAGCATCCCGGCATGAAACTCCTGGCCGACGGCGTGTTCCATCACGCCGAGACACCTGAGCAGGCGGCCGAGGCCATCAACACCGCGCAGAGCACTCATCCCGAGATCGAAGGCTGGGCGATCATCGGCGGCTGGCCGTTGTTCACCAGGAACGCGTTGAAGTGGGCGCCCGGCACGGTCAAAGCCGTTTCCGTGGACGCGTTGCCGGCGCAACTCGGCTACCTCCGGGACGGTCATGTGGCCACGTTGTACGGCCAGGATTGTTACGGCTGGGGCTACAAGTCCGTCGAGATTCTGCTGAACAAACTCGTCAAAGGCGAGAACCCGCCCAGCAACCGCGTCATCGACCCGCTGACGAGGGTTACCAAAGAGAATGTCGACGAGTTCGCCAAGAACTGGGACAAATGGCTCAAGAAATAGACGACGTCAACGTTCAACGTTCAACGTCCAACGTTCAACGTCCAACGCTCAACGCCCAACGCAGGTCGTTCGTTGAATGTTGAAAGTTCAAAGTTGAAAGTTGAACGTTAAGGCGTTTTGGAATGGTTTCCTTCTCCTCCCTCTCCAAGTCGTTCGGGGGCGTGACGGCGCTGGACGGCGTCACGTTCTCCGTCGCGGAAGGTGAATGTCACGGGTTGATGGGGGAGAACGGCGCGGGCAAATCCACGCTGGGCAAGATTCTGGCGGGGATTCATCGTCCCGACTCGGGCGAGATTCGGATTTGCGACAAGGCGCACCATTTCTCGTCGCCGCGCGATGCCGTGCGGGCCGGTGTCGGCATGGTGCATCAGGAACTGGCGTTCTGCCCCGACCTGACCGTCGCCGAGAACCTGAACCTCGGCCGGTATCCGCGGCGATACGGCTTCTTTACCAACCGCCCGGCGATGGAAGAGCGCGCGAAGAGGTTGCTCGGCGAAATCGGGGTAACACTCGATGTCCGCCAGCCGATGAAACAACTGACGACCGGCCAGGAACAACTCGTGCAGATTGCCACCGCCGTCGGCACCGGCGCCCGGATCCTGGTGTTCGACGAGCCGACCAGTTCCTTGTCGGAGACCGAATCGCAGCACTTGTTCGGATTGATCGAACAACTCCGCCGTCGCGGTGTCACGATGATTTACGTTTCGCACCGTCTGCCCGAAGTGTTGCAGTTGTGCGACCGGATCAGCGTGTTGCGCGACGGTCGTCACGTCGGGACGCTCGCCCGGGCCGAAGCCACACAGGACAAAGTGGTGCAAATGATGATTGGCCGGCCGCTTGCCGAATATTTCCCGCATCATCTCGACGCCAAACCCGGCGACGTAAAGCTGCGCGTCCAGAACCTGTCGTCGCGGGGAAAGTTCGAGAACGTTTCCTTTACGGTTCGCGCCGGCGAGATCGTCGGGTTCGCCGGGTTGGTCGGTTCGGGCCGCAGCGAAGTGGCGCAGGCGATCTTCGGACTCGATCCCGGCGCGCGCGGCACCGTTGAGGTGGATGGCAAACCGTTGCGGCTCGGTTCGGCGCGCGAGGCGATGCGGCGCGGCATCGGTTTGATCCCCGAAGACCGGAAATGTCAGGGCCTGGTACTGCTGATGAGCGGCCGCGGAAATTTTTCGCTGGTGATTTTGGACCGGCTCCGCCGGTTCGGCCTGTTGAAGCACGGAACGGAAGCCCGAGAGGCGGCGGAACTGTTTGCGCGGCTGCGCGTGAAAACGCCGTCGATCGAAACTCCCGTGTCGGCGTTGAGCGGCGGCAACCAGCAAAAGGTGGTCATCGCCAAATGGCTGGCACGGAAACTCAAAGTGCTGTTGGTGGACGAGCCGACGCGCGGCGTGGACGTGGGCGCGAAGGCGGAGATCCACGGATTGATCGACCAACTAGCCCGGGAAGGCAGCGCGGTATTGTTGATCTCCAGCGAACTGCCCGAAGTGCTCAATCTGTCGACGCGGATCCTCGTCATGCGCGAAGGCCGGCTCGTCGGCGAAGTCCCGCGCGAGCAGGCGACTCAGGAGACGCTGATGCGGATGATGGCGGGGATTGGGGTCGTGGAGCGTGGAGCGCAGGAGCGTGAGGGCGGAGGGCGGAAGGCGGAGGACGGAAGACAGTAACCAGAAGCGGCCTTGCTTCTTTGTTGTGGGAGCGATCACTTGAAACGTGGTAAACATTCTAGCCGCGACAAATCTTGCTTCTTCCTCGTGGGAGCGGCATTCTTGCCGCGACCGGAGCACCGCGACGATGAGTGAGCAACCACAGCAAATTCCTGCCAAACGCCGTTGCTGGCCGCGCCGTGTCCTTGTTGTCGTACTCCTCTTCGCCGCTCTTTACTCCGGCTACCGTTACACGCTGCATCGGATGATCGAAGCCAAGCTCGACGGAATCCGCCAGCAAGGTTACCCCGTCACGCTCGCCGAACTGGACAAGTGGTATCCGCAGGTGCCCGCTGGCGAGAATGCGGCGGACATTTACTTACAAGCATTTGCCAAGTTTAACAAATGGAACACGAATTCACTGGTCCTCAAACGGGATTCGTTGCCCATTATAGGTAACGCAAAACTGCCACCACGCACTCAAGCGTTGTCCAACGAAGTACGAAGTCTTATCGCCGAATACCTCGCTGCCAACACCGAATCGCTGCGACTATTGCACCAGGGCGCTTCAATGAGGCGATGCCGATATCCAGTAGACCTAACCAGCGGATTTGAAGCACCGCTCCTGCATCTCAACGATGTGCGGCAAGGGGCGCGGCTCTTAGCACTCAAGGGTATTCTGCGGAGCGAAGAAGGCACTGGCGAGGCTGCGAGCGAGGCGATCATAGACGGGCTCTGTTTGGCCCGATCTCTCGAGCAGGAGCCGACTCTGATTTCGCAACTTGTACGCGTCGCATGTCAGGGTATCGCCCTCACGGATTTGGAACGAATGCTGAATCGAACTGCTGCATCGGATTCTGAGCTTTCACAGCTTGCGACCTCGGTGTCTGACGCCGAGGATTCGCAAACGATGATTCGAGGAGTTGTCGGGGAAGGACTGAACGGCGATTCTGTTTTCAGAATGTCCGTTCGTGAGTTGACGAAGTGGGGTTGTCAGGGGTGGCTCCCGGTGGCTCTCGGCACAACCAATAGATACGTGGTTGCACCAGCAATCGGGCTCTACCGGGCAACCGGGTTTATAGAGCTTGATCATCTTAACTTTTTGTCTAGCACGGAATATTATATCGGCGTATGCCAAAAGCCATCGCCGGCACTTTTGGCCTTTAGCAAGTCTTTCGACAACCGCAGACGGAATCACTCTCGGTGGCGTCTGTTTTCCGGAATGTTCTTGCCAACGTACGGCGTTTTTCGAAATTCAGCTGAGGGTTCCGCGCGTCTCGGCACAGCGAGGATCGCATTGGCAATCGAGAGGTATCGACTCGCCCAGGGTGGGCTACCCGATTCGCTCGGTGATCTCATTCCCACATCGCTTGACGCTGTTCCAACTGACCCATTCGACGGACAACCCTTGCGTTACAAGAAACTGGCGAACGGGTACGTCGTGTACAGCGTCGGCGAGAACGGCAAGGACGACGGCGGCGACGAAACGATATCGGAACGAACGAACTGGAAGCCTAAGGACATCACGTTTACGGTCGAGCGGTAGGAGGCCGTGAGGCGTGGGAGCGCGCGACCGGTCGCGGTTACGACACCTGAGTCTTCCCCAGGCCGGATTTTTTCAGGGATTCAAAACACTCCGGCGCTGGTTCTGGGTTGCGCATCCCTCAAAAAGGCGATAGGTAAAAGGACGCGCATGAGTGGAGCATTAGCCAAAGTTTTTTCCCCTCGCCGACGCCGCTGGGCGAAGCGATTCCTGATTTTCCTGATGACGGTGATCGGGGTTTTCGCCGCGTACCGGTACGCCCTGGGCCGGATCGTTGCGGCGAGGTTGGAGGCGATCCGCGCCGCAGGGTATCCCGTCTCGCTCGATGAGTTGGATCAATGGTATCCGCAGGCTCCGGTCAGCGGGAACAGCGCGAAAGTGTTTGGCACTGCGTTTGCCAAGTTGACACGCGAACGGAGCCCGGCGCCATTGCCTCGCTCCGATCTGGCTGAACTGTCGCTGCAAGTCGAGCGGCTGTCGGGAGACATGAAACAGGCCATTTCGACCCTGCTGGCAAGCAACTCGGAGGCAATGACGCTCATGCACGACGGGGCTTCCATCAAGAGGAGCCGTTATCCGTTGGACCTGTCTCGTCTGTCGCTGCTTCCCTACCCGCATCTGATCCAGATGCAGCGCGCTGCTTACCTGCTGGAATTGGAGGCGATCCAGTACGGCGACGAACAAAACCCCGATCTGGCGGTTCGTTCGATTCGTTCGTTGCTGGGCCTGGCCGATTCGCTGGCTGGAGAACCGCTCGTCCGGTCCCATGTCGTACGCCTGGAATGTCAGAAGATCGTCGTGCAGAGTCTGAGGAGCGTTCTCAGCAAAACCGCCCTGAACGATTCCGATCTGAGCGGTTTGTCGGCGGCCCTGAGTCGGGCTGACAATCCCCAGTCTCTCGTCCGAGCGTTTGCCGGCCAGCGCTGCATCGGGATTTACGCGTTTGACATGATGGCGGGGTCGATGGACATGTCGACGTTGCCGTCGGGTGGTCACCGCCCATGGTCACAACAACTGCCGATCCAACTCAATCTGTTGCTCATGTCTCCGGAGTACCTGTATTATCCGTCGGGCCTGGTCCTGTGGGATGAACTGCGCTACTTGTGGTTCATGGACCGGTATGTAGCTGCCGCGCAAGAGGATTTCCCCGAACGTCTTGCAACGGCGCGGGCACTGGAGATATCGCTCCAGCAATTGCCAAAAACCTTTGTCCTTAGCGGGCAGTGGCTGCGCGGCATCAACTGCACGAGACTGATCCGCCGAGATGCCGAAATGGTGGCCTGGTTGCGCGCCGCACGGCTCGCCACGATCGTGGAACGTTATCGTCTCACGCATGGGGAGCCGCCCGAAACGCTGGCAGCATTGACGTCAGATTACCTGAAGGCGGCGCCCGCCGATCCTTTCGATTCCGCCTCGGCGGGACTCCGGTACAAGAAACTGGCCAAGGGGTACGTCGTGTACAGCGTGGGCCAGGATGGAAACGACGCCGGTAGCGATGGGAAGACCGGCATCACATTCCTGGTCGAACGGTGAGGCCGGTGGGCCGGAGAATTCGATTGAAAGTCGGGTAACAAACTGGAATAGTCGGCAACTCTTTCTACAGGAACCTTATGAAAAGTTACAACATCGCAGTCATCGGCGGCGACGGTACCGGTCCGGAAGTGACACGGGAAGCCGTCAAAGTGCTCGATGCCGCCTCCAAAAAATTCGGCATCAAACTCCATTACACCCCTTATGATTTTGGCGGGGATCGTTACCTGCGCACGAAGGAAGTGTTGCCCGACAGCGCGGCCGAGGAGTTGAGAAAGTTTCCGGCGATCCTGCTGGGCGCCATCGGACATCCCAAGGTCAAGCCGGGCATTCTGGAAAAGGGCATTCTGCTCCGGCTGCGGTTCGAGATGGAGCAATATATCAACCTCCGTCCCGTGAAGCTGTACGACGAACGGTTCTGCCCGCTCAAGGACAAGAAACCCGAGGACATCGATTTCGTCGTGGTCCGGGAAAACAACGAAGGCCTGTACACTGGCAGTGGCGGGTTCGTCTTCAAAGGCACACCCCACGAGATTGCCGTGCAGGAAAGCATCAACACCCGCCGCGGCGTCGAACGCTGCCTGCGGTTCGCGTTCGACCTCGCCCGCAAACGGCGCGGCGGCAAGCCGTGGAAGGGACTTAAACCCGACGACGTGAAAGCGGGCAAGAAAGCCCAGCTCACCCTCAGCGGCAAGACCAACGTGTTGACCTATGCCTTTGATCTCTGGGACCGCGCGTTCCACGAGGTCGGCCAGAAGGATTATCCCGACATCAAACGCGATTACGCCCACGTGGACGCCACGACGATGTGGTTCGTGAAGAATCCCGAGTGGTTCGACGTGATCGTCACCGACAACATGTTTGGCGACATCATTACCGATCTGGGCGCGATGATCCAGGGCGGCATGGGCATCGCCGCCGGCGGCAATATCAATCCCGAAGGCACCAGCATGTTCGAGCCGATCGGCGGCAGCGCGCCGAAGTACACCGGCCTGAACGTCATCAACCCGCTGGCCGCGATCTGCGCCGGGGGATTGATGCTCGATTTCCTCGGCGAGTGCGAGGCCGCACAGGCAATTGAGACCGCGGTCATCAATACCGTCCGCGAGAAACTGAAAAGCCTCGCCGCCGGCAAGATGGGTTACGGCACGAAGGAAGTCGGCGACCTGGTCGCAACGGCGGTGTCCTAAGAACGCATTTCAGAACATACGTCTTTGTAGCCGCACCGTTGCCGCGGACGACTGCGGCGTCTCGTCCGACTCGGCTTATGGGTGCGCGGAAGACGCAGGCTAAAGCCTGCGGCTACACGGTTTGATCGAGGTTCCGTTCAACAAATCATCGGCATGAATGGGCTAACTCTTTTCCTGGCGCTTCGCGCGCTGCTGGCGAACGAGGTGATGTGACGCCGGGACACCAAAGGCCCAGGACCGCTGGGACGCCAGACCCTGACCCCATCCGCAACACGCCGGGTGTTTCCGTTCGCGTCCAGTTCGTCGGCGTCGTCCTGCTGCTTCTCTTTTTCGCCGTCAACGCCCTGATTGCGGCGCGCACTCACACGCCGACGGTGGACGAGTTCATGCATCTTCCGTCCGGCCTGTATTACCTGAGAACCGGTGATTTTGCGGTCAACCCGCAAAACCCACCCCTCGTGCGGATGCTCGCAGCCCTTCCGCTCGTGTTCATGGATGCGAAACTCGAAACGGGACCGCAATGGCATACCGACCCGATGAGCTGGGGACCCTGGGTGCTCGGCACGCGGTTCATGCGATTGAATGCCGACCGGTATTTCGATCTCTTCTTCGCCGGACGAGTCATGATCGTGCTGCTGGGGGTTGCCGGCGGACTCCTTGTTTTTCTCTGGGCGCGCCAGTTGTACGGCGCCACGGTGGGTTTGGGTTCGCTGTTGTTGTACTGCACCATGCCGGTGATTCTGGGACACGCTTCAGTGGTGACGCCGGACGTCGGCGTGTCGAGTTTTTTGATCGGCGGGTTCTACGCATTGTTCCGTCTGGCCGAACGAAAAACGTGGTGGCGAGCTGCCGTCGCGGGGTCTTTGTTTGGGTTGGCGTTTTGCGCGAAAAGCGTGACGCTGCTCTTTCTGCCGCTGGTTCCGCTGCTTCTGGCATTGGGATGGGGATGGTGGGACAAGAAGGGCGCCGTGCGGTTTGCCCTGGCGGCCGGTGTGTTCACACTGTTCGCGTGGATTGCGGTGAACGGCGTGTATTTCTTCTCGCATTTTCCTTTCCCGCAGGCTGCCATCGATGGCATCCGGTACCAAGCGGCAGTGGGTGTGAAGGGTGAATACCCATCCTTCCTGTTCGGTGCCTGGTCATTGAAAGGTTGGTGGTATTACTATTTGGTGGCGCTGCTCTACAAGGTTCCACTGCCTTTCCTGCTCTTGCTGGTGTTGGGAATTCTCGGCATTTCACGCTCGCGATTGCCGTGGCGAAACGCCGCTTGGATTGTCCTGCCGCCGCTGCTCCTGTTGTACATCCTCTCCTTCCACTACCACATTAATTACGGCATCCGCTATTTGTTGCCCGCTTTTCCGTTCCTGATCCTGATAGCCGGCTGCGGAATTGAAACCTTGCTTCAAGGCAACCGGTCTGCCCGGGTCTGCCTTGGCGCCCTGTTGCTGTGGCAAACGATTTCCTGTGTGGCCGTTTCTCCGCATCACCTTGCATACTTCAACGAACTCGCCGGGGGCACGGACCACGCCCGACGGATCCTGCTCGACTCGAATGTCGATTGGGGACAGGACCTGGGCCGGCTCAAACAGTACATGGATCGGCAGGGCCTCCCGGAGATCCGATTAGCGTACTTCGGCCACGTCGATCCGAATCTGTACGGCATTCGGTATTCGTTTCCGCCGGCAAAACCCGAGCCGGGTCTTTATGCCATCAGCGCGAATTATCTCGGCGGGTATCCCTATGCGATCACCTATTGGGACTCACAGATTCTTCCCGTGCCTCCGCGGCTCTGGTCCTGGTTGGATGATTATAAACCGGTGGCGAGGGTCGGGCACTCGATTTACATCTTCGACATCACCAGGATCAAGTGACGGCCCCCCCCCGCAACCCGAATCTTGACGAAGATGTTCGTTACCATGCCTGTCCTGGTGAAATTTGTAGGGCAAGCGCCCCGCTTGCCGCCGTTACGGGATCGGCAACCGGAGCGGTTGACCTACAATCAATCCTAATGATTCGGGCCGCAAGCCGACTTTGGTTTTTGGCTCGACATCGGCCAGAATCTGCATAAAAAATGCCCGGTATGAAGACGTTTATCATTCTGTTGGCGTTGTGCGTGGTGGTGACGACCCACGCCGTGCAGGCCCAAAAACCCACGATCTTCGTTGCACCCCTCGACGGAGATATGGCCCAGATTCAGGGCTGGCAACCGGCATTGGGCGAGGGGCTGGCGGAGATGTTGATCACGGAACTGGGCAAGATCGGCAAGTTCGACGTGCTGGAATCCACGGCGTTGCCCGAGTTGATGAGCGAGATCAAGCTCGGCGAAGCCGGATACGTCGGCGAAGGCGAGAAAGTGGAGAAAGGCGGGTATGCGGGCGCCGACTTCATGTTCCGGGGAAAGGTGACCCGGTTTGGCGGCCAGAAGAAGGGGCTTGATCTGGGCGGGTTTGCGCCGCGCGGGATCGGGGCGCTCGGTGTCCAACAATCGACCGCGGATGTGCGGATCGACTGGCGCATCGTAGACGCTTACAATCGCAAGGTGGTCAAGACCGGCCAGTCGGTCGGAACCCAGACCGGTACGAGTTTCAATATCGGCGTGGGGGTGAATGGCAGCGGCGGGAACATTGGCTTCCAGAACCAGGAATTCATGAACAGCGCCCTGGGCCGTGCCACGGTGAAAGCCCTCAGCAACATCATTACCGAGGTGACGATGTTCGATCTGCCGGAATCGGGACGTCACAAATCTCAGGCTGGCAAGCTGGCGACGGAAAACGCCAAGGTCCAGGCGGCCGAACAGGCGGCGCGCAGTACTCCCGGCAAAGTGCTGGCGGTGCCGGCGAAGGGCGTGGTCATCGTTTCGCTCGGCAGTAAATTGGGCTTCAAACAGGGCGACAAACTTGCGCTGTACCAGACGATCGACACGAAAGATGACAAGGGCGAGATCGTGTTCAGCGAGGAGAAACTCGTGGGCGAAGTCACGCTCGATTCCGTGCAGGAAGACCGCAGCAAGGCCAATTACACCGTCGATCTCGACGTGAAAGCCGGTTGGGTCGTGAAAGCAAGGTAGCCGTCGGAGTAAGCGGACGCTATTGATCGGAAGGATGGTTGGAGGGCGAGCCTCCCGGCGAGCCGTGGCTTGTGCGCGAACGAAACGGCTCGGCAGGAGCCTCGCCCTCCAGGCAAACCGAATCGCAGTTTACCCCGCCGCAACCACGGCCGCATCCGCATCCACGCGGTGACCGGACTCGTTGAGAATTTTCCCGAGGGCTTTGAGAAACGCGCGGACGTTTTCGCGGCGGCTGGTCTCTCCCATCAGCCCGACCCGCCAGATTTTTCCTTTCAGCGGACCGAGTCCGGCGCCGACCTCGATGCTGAAATCATCGAGCAAACGACGACGCACGGCCGCCTCCTCCACGCCGTCGGGAACGCGCACGGCGTTCAGTTGCCAGAGTTGATGGCCGGGCTGTGAGGCCAACTCCAAACCCATTGCCTTCAGGCCCGCCTTGAGGGCTTCATGGTTCTGCTGGTGCCGACGCCAGCGCGCTTCCAATCCTTCTTCCAGCACGAGCCGCAACGCCTCATGCAGCGCATAGTTCATCGAGATGGGCGCGGTATGATGATAGACCCGGTCCTGGCCCCAATAAGACGCGAGGAGATTCACGTCGAGGTACCAGCTCTGGACCTTGGTCTTGCGTTTGGCGGCGGTTTCCAACGCGCGCGGGCTGAGCGACACGGGTGACAGTCCGGGCGGACAACTGAGACATTTCTGCGTGCCGCTGTAGACGGCGTCCACCTGCCAGCGGTCCAGATCCACGGGACAGCCGCCCAGGGAGGTGACGGTATCCAGCAGGAACAGCGCGCCGGCCCCGTGCGCGAGTCGGGAAATCTCTTCGACCGGTGTCAACGCTCCGGTCGAGGTCTCGGCGTGGACGATGGCGACAAGTTTCGGACGACGATTCTTCAGGGCGTCGGCAATCTGCTGCGGTTCGATGATCGTGCCCCAGGCGGATTCCACCTTGACAACGTTCGCGCCGCAACGCGAGGCCACGTCACACATCCGGGTGCTGAACACGCCGTTGACGCCGATCAGCACTTCGTCGCCGGGCTCGATGAGGTTGACGAAACAGAATTCCATTCCGGCGCTGCCGGTGCCGCTGACGGGAAAGGTCATCTCGTTGCGGGTTTGGAACACCGCGCGGAGCATGGTTTTGATTTCCTCCATCAGTTTGACGAACACGGGATCGAGATGGCCGATGACCGGCTTGGCCATGGCTGCCAGAACCGAAGGCGGGACGTTGCTCGGGCCTGGCCCCATCAGTAAACGCTGCGGCGGCTGAACGGGATTGGGAATCTGCATGGGTGGCACGATAGCGGGGGATCGCCGATGTGACAACCACTTCCTTATCTGTCATGCTGATCCCGCCGTGGCGGGAGAAGGACCTCTGCAACGAACTGAGCGTGGAGGTGGATTGGCTCGCTGGTTTGGCGATTACAACACGGCGCGTCCACACCAAGCGCTGGGATACGCCACGCCCGGAGAGGTGTACCGTTCACCCGAATCGTATGGGGCCAAGCCGGCCGCATGGCGATGGAAATAGAGACCGAGGCGCCTGTGCGGCGTCCAGCCCTCCGTTCGCCCTTCGGAGGGGCTTACTTCGGACTGGACGCCGCAGCCTCGGAGCAGTGTAATGGTGGAAACACAGAGCCATGACAGCAACCACATCTAACCAAGCAGAGCCTGAGAACCTGACTTAATTTCCGCGTTTCGTGGTCCAAAGAATGGGGTCCACCTCTAATGATCAAAATCCAAACGACAACGATCCGACAACATTTGGGTTAAACAGAATGAAAGAATTGAGCGGATTTTTTTTGAGCCTTGTCGCCGGACTGATGCTGGCGACCGTGCCGCTCGCCCGCAGCGCGCCGGTGCATCTCGTGGAGGAACCGCCCGTGCAAATCACCGCCGTCGCATGCAACGTGATTCTCGTGGATTTTGGACGCGTCGCTTTTGGCAATCTGCAAGTTACTCCGCCGGTGAATGCCGCCGGAAAATCAATCACGGTTAACTTCGGCGAAGCTTTTGCGGACGGGCGCATCGATCGCAAGCCGCCCGGCAGTGTTCGCTACGCGCAGGCCGAGGCATTGCTCGACGGCATCCAGCCTCTCGTCGTCGCACCAGCGGCGGATGCGCGCAATACGAAACAGCCCAAGGCCGTGCTCACTCCGCCGGAGTTTGGCGTTTTGCTGCCGTTCCGCTGGGTGGAAATTGAGGGCTGGCCAGGTGAGTTGCGACCGGAAAACATCAAGCGCCGTGCGTCCTTCGCCAGCACCTGGAATGATGATGCATCGGCATTTCACTCCTCCGATGAAATGCTCAATCGCATCTGGGAACTTTGCCGCTATTCGATCAAGGCCACGACCTTCGCCGGCATTTATGTGGATGGCGACCGCGAGCGGACGGCCTACGAAGGCGATGCCTATTTCGCGCAGATCAGCCAATACTACACCGACGGCGACGTGCAGATCGGGCGCGACACGTTTGACCGGTTGCTGACGCATCCCACCTGGCCGACTGAATGGGCGGCGCACATGATCTTCATCGCCCACTCCGACTGGATGCAGACCGGCGACACCAACTGGCTCGCCCCGCGCTATGCCGCATTGAAAACAAAACTTCATCTGGAAGCCGCGCGTCCCGATGGGCTCATTGTCAGCACGGACAAACAGGTAAAACACGACGACCTCGTTGACTGGCCCACCGGCGAGCGGGATCATTTTGTTTTTGAACCCGTCAACACCGTGGAAAATGCCTTTCATCTGCGCGCGCTCGCATACATGGCCGACCTCGCCCGCGCATTGCATCAAGACGCCGACGCCGAAGATTATACCGCACGCGAAATCGCCGGACGCGCCGCGTTTCAAAAAAATCTTTTCGATCCCGCACTTGGCCTGTATCGCGACGGCGAAGGCACCGACCACGCCTCGCTGCACGCCAATCTTTTCCCGCTCGCCTTTGGCCTCGTGCCGGCGGCAGACCGCGCGCACGTCGCGCAATGGCTTGGCGAACGCGGCATGGCTTGTTCCGTCTATGCCGCGCAGTATTTGCTCGAAGGTCTTTTTGAAAATGAGGAGGCGACCAAAGCTCTCGACTTAATTACCGCGCCCAACGACCGGAGTTGGAAACACATGGTCGAGAGCGGCACGACGATCACTTGGGAAGCGTGGGATCAGCATTACAAATCGAATCAGGACTGGAACCACGCCTGGGGAGCCGCGCCCGCCAATCTGCTTCCGCGTTTCGTCCTCGGTGTCCAACCGCTCACGCCCGGCTGGACGCGCGCAATCATCCGCCCGAATCCTGGCACGTTGAAAAGCGCTGATGGAAAAGTTCCCACGCCGCGCGGTTCCGTTCTCGTCCGCTGGGAAAACGGCGACGCATTCAAACTTTCGCTCACCGTGCCGCCGGGCATGAGCGCGCAGGTTCAAATTCCGGCGGACAAAAATTCAAAGGGCGTATTCCTCGGCGGCAAGCCCGTCGCCGCGCATCGCAAGGGCGCGTGGTGGGTTCTCGACAAGGATGTCACCGGCGAAGTTTCGATTGAGGCAAAGAAATTACGAGAAACCGACTTTCCCGCCACCGCCAGTTCGACACGGAGACACATGGTGGTCTTACGAACAGTCCGTGTATTACAGGAGAGGAAGATATAATCCTGCGAATTGAGGTGTTACCTTAACCCCTATGTCCAAAACGTCGCGACGCGAATTTCTCGCCGGAATGGCTTTGCTTGGTGCTTCATCACTCGTTCGTGGAAGCACTGACTTGGTTCCGGCGCCAGCCAGTGAGCCGAGCTCAGGTTCCTCGTGGTCTTCGGACGACCGCAAAAAGGCAAGCGCCCAACTTCTTGCTTACTTTGGCAAGACTGCGCCGCAGCTCTTGCGGCCCGCCGAAGGCATCCTCGCGCATCCGAGCATTGCCTGCAGCCTTCCGGGCAAGCGATATTCCACCAACCTTTGGGACTGGGACACCTATTGGACCACGCGCGGCCTCTTTCGCTTCGCTACCATTTCAAATGATCCCGCTCTTCGGAGCAACGTGGGCGAGCATGGCATCGGCAGCTTCACGAATTTCTTCGATCACCAGTCGGACGAAGGTCGCATCCCCATGCTGATTGATGTGCATAGTGCCGATCCCCTCGGATGCCTGAAGCCGGACCGGCCCAAATCGCAAAATCAAGCCAAGCCCATTTTCGGGCAACTGGCGCTCCTGATTGCCGATGAACTCGGCTCCGTGGACTGGCTGGCTCCGCAGTTCGACAAGCTCCTGCATTTTTATGCGTCGTGGGTTTCCGGCAACCAAAGTTCGATTGGCCTGCTGGTGTGGGGAAACGATGTCGCCATCGGAAACGACAATGATCCGACCACATTCGGGCGGCCCTTCTTTTCTTCCGCGAATCTGCTGCTGAACTGCCTCTTCTATG
>Ga0182027_10000317_pt1 | contig 84105 bp, 70 predicted proteins | sample 712E1DmetaG_FD_121300 | JGI IMG/M metagenome (GOLD analysis project Ga0182027, IMG submission 121300) | Permafrost microbial communities from Stordalen Mire, Sweden - 712E1D metaG (Illumina Assembly) | ecosystem: Environmental > Terrestrial > Soil > Wetlands > Permafrost | place: Sweden... | reverse complement strand
TTGTTGGCTTGAGAGAATTGTCTGGCAGGATTAATAGCGATAAGAGTGATTGCAAGTAAGACTGCGAGGATACCAATAACTACGAGTAATTCGATTAATGTGAAACCTTTTTGATTCTTAAATTTCATAGGGCAGCTTTTAGTACATATTCAGTATAATCATACGGAAAAAACCTTGTCAAGGACTATTTTACTCTAGGATTTTCCTATCGATATATTGACCATGGAATTTGAGTCTTGGTTCTCCAAAATAGAAAAAGACGGTAGTAATTTTTTTATTTCTGCGACGATACTGCTGCGTAAATCTGCTGAAATATTTTGAGAAAATACAACGGATGATTTTTCCGGAATCGAGACCTCTGAAACCTCATCGGTTATATTTTGGATTCCCATGCCCGAAAAATCTGTTTTTAGGCTGGCTGCAATTGTTGAAGACTGAGCGTCGTGAGAGATTATTATATTCACCGTTTTTGAATTTATAGGAACGACTGTTGCTGACGAAGTAGTTGTCATCACGGGAATTATGGTCGGAACAACGGTGGGCACAATATTCTCGACACTGGATGCTGCGCTGGCTTTTACCTGAGAATTTTCATCCGACCTTTGAGAAATAAAATAAACAACTCCCAAAATAACCAACAGAATTATAAATATTCCAGCCAATACATACTGTCTGCGATTCTGTGGTTTCTTCCCTACCGCATCAACCGGAGAACTATCGGCTTCAACACCCTTCAAGTCCTGGCATAGAATCATCTTTTCTTGATCTGTCAGTAAATTCCCCAATCTTAAAATTTCCGCATTTCCCAAAATCACTTGAACACCATTTGCGGTCAACCCCGTTGCAAAATTTACATTTTGTCCGTACATAAAGCCCGGAGTTATCGCATCTATCGAAGATCCTTTTTCAATAAACGCATTTATTATCGTCATAATGAGATCCTTATTAACAGCAACTACCCTATTCAAATTTTCTGTTTTAATTACTCTTGCAAGAACTTCTTCAAAAGGAATATTTTCCAAGAAACTTTCTACTTCATCTTTGTGCTCACCGTCATTATTTGAAGTTGTTTTTAAGTCTTGGACCGGAATAGGTTTTGGCGCAGAAACCGCTAAATCTTTTATATAAATTACATCGTCTGACAAAATCACTGCAATACCACTGGGAACAATTTTATTTATCTGAATGAAGGTGGAGACAAGAGTTGTAAACTGCTCTGCGTTAACCACGTCCAAATTTGCAACTAAATCCGGCGTAAAATTAAATTTCGGAATATTGGTTAAAGTGTCCTGATAAACACTAAAGCCAAACCTGTCTATAAATAAAATGATCGGATGACTTTTAGAAAGCATATTTTATAACTCCTTCCAATTAGAAAAAGTGTAATAACCGTTGCTGTACGTCGATTGGACTTGAACTGTTCTTTTAAAATTTCCGTTTTGCCCAACCGATACGATTGTTTTCGGATTACTTCCGGAAACAGTTACCACGACTGTTGTTGTCCCAACAGTTAAGGTTTCTCCTGCATAATTTGGATCACGCAACAATCGTAATAGTGCATTTTCTATCCCGCTTTCTGCTGCGTAATATGACAACGTTCCTTCTTGAAACTTACTTGCGGAAATAGAATTGGCAATTATAATTATTATTGCTGCAGAAGTAATTGTCAATGAAATAAGTACAAAGAATAATAACGTCACTAAAGCTTGGCCTCTTTGGAAAGATAAAATTGGAAATTTAAAATTCTTCATCTTATTGTCTCCTAAGAGAAAGGTTGGTTTCGAAATTTTTTGTTTCAAATCCTGAAATTCTTTTGGTTCTGGATGTGATTGTAAAATTAATTTTTAAAGTATTTTCTACTCCTCCTACATTTCCAAAACGCTGAACAAGAAAAGCAGAAACTGAAGAGCCATAATTATTTAGATTATTTGACCCTAAATTATTTGTAAGAACTAGATTATTGTTGCCATCCACACTATATGTATTATTAGCACCGTTAATAACTATTTGAAAATTATTGGCAGATCCTCCATTAGTGGCTGGAATATTTATGCTTTGAGCCCTATGGATATCATATCCTAACCTGGCAAGAATATAATTACCGTCCTGTTCAACGCTTGATGTTGCGCTTGATTCTGACTGGGAATCTAATGCGGAAGTAAAAATAGATGTTAACGCTATGAGTAAAATTGTCAAAATAGCCATATACAAAAGTAGTTCGACCATCGTTGTTCCCTTTTGAGAAAAAATAATTATCTTTTTAATAAGTTTTTTCATGGAGAATAATTAACATTAATATCATATAAAGTTGGCGTCTGACTATAGTCTGTTGTATCAAGAAAAAATTTATATTGAAAACAACGGTTAGGATTTTGATAACCGCCGTAGGTCCCAAACGGTATTACTCCCGAGATAGTGCCGGCATTGGCTGTAAAGTAAGTTCCCGGATCCCCGTTTGGCCCTACATAAGTAAATACTGCAGAAGCACAGCTTCCGCCGACAGGAGCACCAACGCCGACTTGGGCTTTTATTGTCGTATTGGTCGGCTGATTTACGGTTGCGCTGAAACGGTAAAATGAACTGGAAAGATTGGCATCAAAAATTGAAGATACAAAGGTTCCAGAAGCGACATATGTTCCCGTATCCGGCCCTCCCTGAATAATCCTTAATTGTCTTTCATTAGTATTGGCAACCATATAAACAAAATTGTCCCCGTCTGCTTCCGATACGGACGTAAGATCATTAAATCCAGCAAGGAAATTTACGCCACCGCAATAAACCGGAGTCGCTTCGGTTTCCAAATTTAATACTTGATATTCCTTTGGTTCTATTCCATCATTGCGAATACCATCTTGACCGACAAGGACTGCGCGCGCCCCATTCAATACTGTTAAAGCTTGTCTGGGATAAAGTTCAATATTCGTAGAATCGCCATTATAATAGCCAGTCTGCGCCGTATTTACATAATGTTGTCCGTTGACCGTTGAAGACCAAGTAGATAAAAATTTAGGATTGCTTTTATTGCTAGTATCAATAATGTAGAATTGATCACTATCGGGAATTCCATTATGAATAATTCCGCCGTTTGAAGACATATATGCCCGCGTTCCGTCTAATTTGGCATAAACTGAATTAGCAGCCTCTTCGGTACCGGAAGCAGGATTAAGATCCAAAGTACCCGTAACTTTCCAACCTGTATCGCTACCTCTTCCACAGCTACTATTGGCAATGTTGCTGGTCGGAGGAGTAGAAACGTCCGCAATATCCAGCTCCGGATTCGTACCTGCTCCAACCGAAACATAGACATACTTATTGCTCCCGACCTGAACGGCAGAAAGCTCGTGATCGGCATTAAGTTCAATATTTCCTCCATCAGAACATGTATTGTGTACCGGCGAACCAACATCCCCCCAACTTGTCCCTGTTTCTCCGGAATCATACTTTAAATCCGAAGCAGTAGTGCCGGGCTTACAATCATATCCATCGAGAAGCAACCTACATCCTATCTGATCAAGACCATTGGTTGGTGATTTACTGTCAATATTGCTCAAATCAAAGGCATATAAATATCCCCCAGAATCAACATATCCGGTTCCGTTAAGAATAACTAACGATGATGCCCCATAATTAAACGGAGCTTGATCATTAAATGTGGTAGAAGTTGCACTAAGCGTAATATCGTCAAAGTACACGGTAGATGTCTTTCCGCTGCTGGAAGATTCTGTTAATAACTGTACTTCCGCATAAGAAGAAGTCGAACCGGCGGTAGCCGAACCGGTTAGTTGCACCCAACCTTGGTTGGTTTTAGTTGTTAGAGTACTATCATAAGTATTCAGCACGGACCCACCGGAACAAGCAGAATAAAAGACAACTCTAACGCGGGCATCTTTAAACTTGGTGTTAGATGAAGGCACATTTACCCAACCTGACCAAGAATATGTCGTATTGGGATTAACGGCAATTCGATTGCCTCCGGAGCAACTCCCTCCTCCGGACACTCCACTCACGCTATTCTTGCTAGTTGAAACTAGAGCAGAATAACCTCCCCCATGTACCGTAGTACTACTTATAACGCCCGTACCGCTATTGATAACCGTTGAATACGGAGAAATATTTCCTGTTTCAAAATTGCCGTTAGTAACTACCAATGGAGCAACTGGATACATTGTTGTATTAAAAAATGTCCAATATTTATATATTTTATTTACCGGATCTTGAAACGTATCCGATGTTCCGTCATTTATTTTTATTGCTATAACCTCATGATCGGGAAGATCTGTTCCCAAAAGACCATAAAGCCTTCCCGATGAAGATCTGTAATATTTAACATCGTTTGTCTTAAAACTATTGGTCAAATTTATTCCCGACGGTACATATGAAGAGTTACTATATTTTGCCGGATCAAGGGTAAATACACCGCGAAGCGAAGCAACCGGAGTATCCGTATTGGCAGTAACATTAACATAGGCAAGCTTTACGGAACTTGTTGCATACGGTGCGGTTGCAACAAAAACATCGTTAGGAATAGTAGTAGTCACAGCGCTGGCAGTTGCCGCAACGGCAACCGGTGGACCATCAGGCAACGTTATCACTCCATCGGAAAGACTAGGAGCACACCACTTCGCTCTGTTATTATTAGCCAGCGTCACTTCTCCTCCGGCAGTATTTGCTACCTGCGTGTTGCCACCCAAAATACCTGCGGTAAAATCAGCAACCGTTGTTTGACCATAAGCATTATTGCTCAAATATCTTGTCAGATATAAATTGGCACTGACTGTTGATATGTATGGTTGACTCCAAGTGATTGAAACATTTACTTGCTTGCTTGACGGATCAAGTGTTCCACTTGATGAAACTATTGTTCCGCTTAAATCTCTATTTACGTCGCCAATGGTAATTTGCTGAATGAAACCATTAAGAGTTGATGATCCGGCAACCAAAGTCCAGGAACCGGAAGCGGTAGCGGTATGATACGTGCCATCTACCGCAAACGGCGTCCATCCGTTTTCCCTAACGCTCCTAACGGCGTCTATTGTTTCGTTCAATAAATAAACTGCTTGTGTTCTTTGGGCCTGTTGAGCTTTTCCCTGACGAGAATTAACCAAGCCAGTTAACAATGCCGGAAATATAACAATGCTTATTGCCATTGCGATAATTAACTCTATTAATGATTGTCCCGCCTGCAATTTTAATTTCATAATGATTCAACCTGATTAACTACCCCAAAAATATTTAAATGAATTCTTTTTAATTTAGAGCTTGTATTGTCATTTAATTCCACAATCGTTGCTGAAGTCGTTCCGCTCAATTTTGAAAAAATAACATCATAATTAGAATTATTGAATTGCATATTGTTCTGTAAATTAATTATTGAATTAGAAGCATCTAAGGAAGAGTAAGTTGTCCCATGGAAAAGAACATAGCGATTGGAATCAAAATGAATTCCGTAAAAATCGGAAGATGCTCTTCCCTCTGTATCTCCGATCATTGCTTTCAGCTGTTGTTGTCGCAAGTCTGCTACCAATATTTCTTCAACAGAAGTCAGGGATATTCCTTGTTGCGAGCGAACCAAACTAATTGTTGCAAATCCTAACAGGGTTGTTGTCAACAGCACAACAACCATTAATTCAACCAATGTAAAACCGCGCTGTGTCCTCATTATTTAACACCCACTTGCCCAATCATGCTGTAGATAGGACCGATAATAGCTAACATCATTCCGCCGACTCCCCCTCCAATTGCCACTAACATAATTGGCTCAAGAAGTGCGGTTGCTGTTTTCAACTTATTGGAAACTTGATAATCCAAGAAATCAGAAATTTCCGACATAGATTTATCTAATGATCCGCTACGTTCTCCCGCCTCCGTAATTCTTATCATTATGCTTGGAAAAATCTTTCTGTTATTTTTGAAACCTTCCGAAAGTTTTTTTCCGCTTGCCACTTCTTCTTTCGCACGCCTTATTCCTGCCCTAACTTCAGGATTTACAACAACATTTTCCGTTAACTCCAAAGCATTCGTTATGGGAATTCCCGCATTTAAAAGTAAATAGAAGTTTCTGGAAAATTTTGTCAAGTCTATATCTTTTGTCAGGCTTGACAAGACCGGAAGTTTAACAAGTAAGCCAAGTAGAAATTTTTTTTGTTTTTTATAAAGTAAAAGCGCAAGAAAAATAAACACTGCAATACCAACAACAACAAAACCGGTTTGATTCATAATTGCGTTTGACATAGAGATCATTATTTTCGTAGGAAGAGGCAAAACAACATTCATTCTCGAAAAAACGGTGGCAATTTTAGGAATAACTACAATGAGCATCATGAGTAATACCGCGAAAAATAAGCCGACTATGAACAAGGGGTATATCATGGCGGATCTTATTTTATCGGAAAACTCCATGTCCTTCTTTAAGTTTTCTTTAAGATCTCTTAACGTGACATCAAGCGTCCCTGCCTCTTCGGAAGCTTTGACAATGCTTGCGATAACTTTTGAAAAAACATTTGGAAATTTAGAAAAAGTAAAATAAACATGCTTGCCTTGATTAAGATCGTCCCTTAATGCTCCCAAAAATTTCTTCTGATTTCCTTTGGCATCTTCCAACAATGCTTCTACCGATTCCAGAAGAGGAATACCTGCCGAAAGCATAGTGCTTAAATCGCTAAGCGTGCTGAGCTTATCGTTATTTGATACTGTGATATTTTCCGCTTTAAACATACTTATTTATTTTGAATTTTCGTAACCCTTAATACTTCTTCAATTGTTGTTAATCCCTTAAAAATTTTCCCCAGTCCATCATCCAGCATTGTTGTCATCCCCTCTTCAATTGCTTTTTGCGAAATAACATCAGCATCATTTCTTTTGGTAATTAAGTCACGTATACTTTTTGTAACTTCCAAAACTTCAAAAACTCCGATTCTTCCGGAATACCCCGTCGCGTGACAAATCTTACAGCCGGCGCCTTGATAAATGGTAACTACATCCTTATCTCCGATATAATTATTTATAGCTTCGGGTGGCAAATTTTTTAGAAGCTCTTCTTTTGCAATAGTCCTTGTAGCTTTACATATTTCACATATTTTCCTGACCAGTCTTTGAGCAATTATTACATTTATTGTCGAAGCAACCAGAAATGGCTCAACGTTCATATCGATAAGTCTGGGCAAGGCGGTGGCGGCATCATTCGTGTGAAGGGTAGACAGAACTAGATGCCCTGTTAAAGATGCATTAACCGCAATTCCGGCAGTTTCACTATCACGAATTTCTCCGACAAAAATAATATTGGGATCTTGCCTTAAAATAGATCTTAGTCCGTTAGCAAAAGTAAGATTTGTTTTTACGTTAACACTTATCTGATTCACTCCTTTAATTCTGTATTCTGCCGGATCTTCGATGGTCGTAATATTTTTCTCACGGGTATTTAATAATTTTACAATTGCATAAATACTGGTGGTTTTCCCGGAACCTGTCGGACCGGTTGACAAAATCATACCGTAAGATTTGCTATAAGCATCCTTAACTTTCTTCAAATCTTTTTCATTCATTCCCAGATCTACCAAAGAAAATTTTCTGAACTTTGAAGACAGCAACCTTAATACTACTTTTTCCCCTTCCGTTACTGGCAATATCGAAACACGGATATCAATCTCTTCTTCCTCCAAAGCAATTCTCATTTTTCCGTCCTGCGGACTTAAATGCTCATCGGTTCTAAGACGGGACAAAATTTTGATTCTTGTAATTATCTGATCATGCAAACTTTTCGGCAATAAAAGAACGTCGTGTAAGATTCCGTCAATTCTAAAGCGGACCAAAGAATTTTTTTCCTGCGGTTCAATATGAATATCCGAAGCTTTATCTTCAGCCGCATAGTTAACCAAAAGATCAACTATTTTGGACATCGGTATTTCGCTGGATTTTATGAGCTGGTCAAAAGTGTTCTGTAAATCTTTTCTGTAAACTTTAAAAGCGTTTGAAATATCTCGTTCTGTTGCTAGATAAGTGAAGATAGGTAAGCCAATTTTTTTTGATATCATCTGTATGAGTTCTTTATTTGAGGGATCTGTCATCGCTAACTTAACTCCCGTTGCATCTTTTGCAAAAGGAATTACTTTCTTGCGTCTGGCTATTTTTTCAGGAATTATATTAAAAACATCAGGGGAAATTGCGATTTTTGCCAAAACTATAAATGGATATTTTAAAAAATCAGAGATTAATATTCCCAGATTTTCATCCGAGATAATATCTTTTTCGACTAATGCTTCTGAAACGCTAAAATCTGAGTTTTTTGCTTCTTCTTCAATTTCAGAAAATTCCTTTTCAGTTATAAGACCGTTTTTAAGAACTAAAGCTTTTAAATCCTCGTTCGCGATAAGCATAGGGCAGTATATATATTTAGCCTGACTTCATAACCTGATTAATCGTAGCAACCATACTATTGAAATCAAAAGAACCTTTGTTTATGTAACCGTTTGCCCCAAGTTCTTGAGCTTTTTGTATGTCCTTCTCCTGACCAAGCGTTGAAAAAATAATCACCGGGATTTTTTTCAAATTCTCGTCCTGGGAACGAGTAGTCAACACCGCAAATCCATCAACTTTGGGCATAATTAAATCAAGTAAAACCAGATTTGGACAAAAACTTCTCATTTTCGCAAGACCTTCTTCTCCGTCCCCCGCAACCTCAACTTCTACATTGCTTTCCTGTAATTTTGTAGAATAAAATTTCTGAAAAAATTTATCGTCCTCAATTAATAATATTTTCATTTTTATTTCCCGGTGTCATCCTGAACTTGTTTCAGGATCTTATTCAATTCTTCAGCAGACTTCTTAGCATTAGCAACAACATCACCGGTCAACGGGATGTCTGTCAGTAAGGCGTTGTTTGAAATTTCTTCCAAAGATTTCGATATCTCGGCAACGTCATTGTAATTCATTACCTGACTCTGGCTTTTTAAGGAATGCGAGGCAATATGCAAATTATTTAAAGCTTCTTTGTCTGCAGAATTACCGGACAACTGATTCAAGCTTGAAGAAATTTTTTCAAGATATTCTTTCGCAGTCTGTAAGTATAATTTTTTATAATCTAATAAATCTGTTGGCATACAAAAATCATACTATAGTTTCCTTCCCCATTCAATACATCATTTGACTTTCATGGATGCTGCTGATACCATCGATTTATGGACAATATCAGAATTTTGGTTGTTGAAGATGATTTATTTTTAAGAGAACTCTATACTGATGTTTTGAGCGCTGAAGGTTATAAGGTTGAAGGCGCAGCGGACGGAGAAGAAGCATTACAAAAAATGAAAATTGGAGGCTATGATCTTATTCTTCTTGACATAATAATGCCAAAAATGGATGGTCTTAGCGTGATGAGACAAATCCAAAACAATCCACCCCAAGTTCCCAACAAGTGTGTTGTTTTTCTGACAAATCTCGACAAGGATGAAGAAATAAGGACAGCTTTGCAGTTGGGAAATGGTTATTTAATTAAAAGTCAAATCACGCCGGGAGGTTTGGTTGAAGAAGTAAAAACCTATCTTGACAAATATAAGTAGCCTAGACCGTTCCCAGAGCGAAACTAAACTTTGATCCTTTTCCTAGTCCTCCTGATTCTACCCAAATCCTTCCACCCATCAACTCAATTATCGATTTTGATAAGTATAATCCTAACCCTGTTCCTTGAGTGTTTTGTTTTGTTAAATAATTTGCTCCAACCATGGAAAACTTTTGAAAAAGTTTTGGTATATCTTCCGCGCTTATTCCTTTTCCATTATCTGCCACAGAGACAATTTCCTGCTGCGTCTTTTGATCGTATTCTATTGAAATTCTTATTGATCCATTCTCTTGAGTAAACTTTAAAGAATTACCAATTAAATTTATTAAAACCTGCTCAATTCTTTCTGAATCAACTTTAACTTTTGGTAAAGGCTGTAAAGGCCTTGCAAACTCCAAATTTATTTTTTGCTCTTGAGCTTTAGGCAACATTTCCATATGCACGGTGTTTATCAATTCTCCGAGATCCATTGGCTTCATATCTAGAGTAAATCTTCCTGACTCTATTCTTGAAACATTCAGCATGTCATTTACCAAATTTATAAGCCTTTGAGTTGAAGTGTATGCCCTGTCAATATACATTTTCTGCTTTTCAGACAATACAGATGCATTGTTTTTATCCAACATTAACCAAAGGTAAGATTTAATAATAGTCATTGGCGTCCTCAATTCATGGGACGCTAATGATACAAATTCATCTTTCAATTTATCCAATTGCGTAAGCTTTACGTTTGCTAGTCTTAATTGTTCAGAAATTTTGATAAGATTCGAGTACAGCATTGCGTGTTCCATAGCAATGCCGGCCCCGTCCACAAAATTTTGAATTATCGCGAGTTCATATTCAGAAAGTTGATTTTTTTTCTTTTTTGTACCAGCCACAAATACTCCAATTGCCATTTTATTGCTTCCATAAATTGGATATACTTCTGCCGTTTGCGTGCCTATAAGGTTTTGAATGTTCCCCGCCTCTTCCCTGGATACCAAAGGACCTAAAATATCATAAAGATTGTTGGTAGTAAGATGCTTGTTCTCCCTAACAACTCTCGCTATATAATTATTTTGGTCGTCCAAAGAAATTCCTGTTTTACTAAATTCGTCCGTTAATACTTTTACTAAGGTTTGCGCTTCCTTGGTTGAGGATATTCCCACTTTTTTAATTGTATTCGTGACCTTTTCAATAACCGCAACAATTCCTGTATCAAAGTACAACTCATTGGGAATTGCCTCGGCAATTTTCTGAATGACATCGCCAAAATTTAGACTTTGTAAGATAACTTTATTTAATCTTTGACTTGCAATAAGCGCTCTATTTTGCTCTCCCAGATTAATCTCCGATTTTTTCTTCAAATCTCCAACTAGAAAACTAATGGACAATAAAAGAATGAAGACCATGAAGAGGACTAATAGTAGTACTATTTGTTCAAAAGTTAATACAGGCAGCATTGTTAAATTATAATACAAATATTCTGCAGATGTAAAACGAAATATTTAATTTGCTTTTTACTGGGCGTTGACGCGACCTGTGAAGGTGGATTTCTCCAACATTTCCCGTTGGATATTTTGCGGTACTTCTTCGTAATGTGAAGGTTCCATATAGTAAGAAGCTCTTCCTTTAGTCATCGAACGAAGCGTAGTGGCATATCCGGACAACTCGGACAAAGGCACCATGGCCAAAATAATTGTTGCTCTGCTTCTCTCTTCTGTTCCGGAAATCTGCGACCTTTTGGAAGACAAATCTCCGATGACATCTCCCATAAATTCACTCGGAGTCGTGACTTCAACTTTCATAATGGGCTCCAGCAGTGTCAAACCGGCTTTTTTGGTGGCCGCCTGCAAAGCCTGTGATGCGGCGATTTTGAAGGCAATGTCGGATGAATCAACCTCATGGAATGATCCGTCATAAACCGCCACGTTCATATCCACCATCGGATAGCCCAATAGAATTCCGTTTTCCATTGTTTCCTTAACTCCCTTTTCAATTGAAGAGATGAAGACAGCCGGAATTGTTCCTCCCTTAATTTCATTTAAGAATTCAAAGCCTTCTCCTCTTGGCTTTGGTTCAACCCGCAGAAGACAGTGTCCGTATTGTCCTTTTCCTCCGGACTGTTTGATGTATTTTCCTTCACCCTCCGCAACCCTTGAAATCGTCTCTTTATAAGCCACCTGCGGAGCTCCGACATTTGCCTCTACTCCGAAATCAGCCTTCATAGTGTTGACCTTAACTTCCAATTGTAATTCTCCTACTCCGGAAATAATCGTTTGTCCTGTTTCATGATTTGTTTTAACTTGGAAAGTTGGATCTTCATCCATCAAACGTTTCAGGGCATAACCTAATTTCTCCTGATCTGATTTGGTCTTGGGTTCAATTGCCAAAGAGATAACCGGCTCGGGGAAAATAATTTTTTCCAAAATAATCGGTTTTTCAGGATTGCATAGAGTATCTCCGGTGGTGGTATCCTTCAGTCCGACAATGGCTACAATTTCTCCGGCAAACGCTTCCTTGATTTCGGTTCTCTCGTTAGAGTGCATTAACAACAAACGCCCGACTCTTTCCTGGGCATTTTTAGTACTATTATAAATATAAGTTCCGGCGGCAACTTTACCCGAATAAATTCTAAAGTAAGTCAGTTTTCCGACGTGAGGATCATTTTGAATTTTGAAAGCCAGACCTGCCATTGCTTCATCTGGAACTAATTTTCTTACTTCTTCAGCTCCCGTTTTTGGATTTAATCCTTTGACTTGTCCCAAATCAACCGGAGACGGAAGATAATCAACCACTCCGTCCAACAAAAGCTGCACACCTTTGTTTCTCAAAGATGAACCTGCAAAAATCGGGACTAATTTATAAGCGATGACCGCGCGTCGAAGAGCAGCTTTTAATTCTTCAACCCCGATTTCCTGATTTCCCAGATATTTTTCCATGAGCACATCATCGGTTTCGGAAATTTTCTCCACCAACTTGGCCCTGTATTTTTCAATTTCATCTTTCATCCCCTCCGGCATATCATCGGTAATATTAAACTTTGCTCCCAACTCTTCTCCTGTCCAGATAACCGATTTCCTGTGCAGCAAATCATAAACTCCTTTGAAGGTTGCTTCCGCTCCGATTGGCAAAACCATAATTGCGGGATTGGCTCCCAGCCTGTCTTCAATGCTTTTGACGGTCGCCAGAAAATCCGCTCCAAGTTTATCCATTTTGTTGATAAAACAAAGTCGCGGAACTTTGTATTTATCGGCCTGTCTCCAAACTGTTTCGGATTGCGATTGAACTCCCTCTTCCGCATCCAAAACCGTAATTCCCCCGTCCAAAACCCTCAAAGATCTTTCCACTTCGGCGGTAAAATCAACGTGTCCGGGGGTGTCAATAATATTAAATCTGTATGGATCTTCTTTGCCTTCGATGTTTACCGGAGAGCGGGACCAATAAGCGGTGGTGGCAGCAGAAACAATTGTAATTCCGCGGGCTCTTTCTTCTGCCATCCAATCCATGACGGTCGTGCCCTCGTCAATATCTCCGATTTTGTAAGTTTTTCCGGTGTAATACAAAATGCGTTCCGTGGTCGTGGTTTTACCTGCATCAATATGCGCGATAATACCAATATTTCTGATGTGATCGAGCTCTACGTAACGTTTATCTTCTGTTGTCGCTGCCATATTGTTTTTTGAATAAAAACTTCCCACTTAAGGGAAGCTATTTGAACCCCCTGATGATGTTTTTTAGTATAACATATTTTCTAAATATATTCTATACAAATTATGCTATAATTTCCTTTGTGGGAAAATTTATTATGATCGCCGTTTTAATTATTATCGGACTTTTTGGGGTTTACGTACTTAACGAAAATGTTTCCAAACCTGCCGAAGAAACTGCAACAAATTCCTTAAATCCATCACCAATTCAAACCCAAACCCTGAATATTAAATCGCCAAAAACATCTTCTCCGTCATCGCAAACTGAAACTATTACGCCTGAAAAAGAAATTACAACCGCAATTATAAAAACCAGCAAAGGGGACATTGAATTAACTTTATATCCGAAAGATGCACCCAATACTGTGGCTAATTATATTAAATTGGCAAAACAAGGATTTTATAATAACGTAATCTTCCACCGCGTCATCAAGGGTTTTATGATTCAAGGAGGAGATCCCACCGGTACAGGCACAGGCGGACCAGGTTACAAATTTGCTGACGAATTGAATCCATCGACTCCTTCTTACAAGGCCGGATACAAAAAGGGCGTTGTGGCAATGGCCAATTCAGGACCAGACACCAACGGCAGTCAATTCTTCATTATGCTCGCAGACTACCCTTTGCCCAATAACTATACAATTTTCGGTAAAGTCATTCAGGGCCAAGATGTCGTAGATGCGATCGGCAATGAACCAACAGGCGCAAATGACCGCCCAATCAATCCAATAAAAATCCTCGGGATAACCCTACAATAATTTTTATTCTGCTACTTTAAAATCCTACCCCGCCAATGCTTTGGGAGATGTTCTATTTTCGTTTCAATTATTACCATCGGCATCTCTCCTTCTCTTTTTTTTACTTTTCTTGGAGAAAAACGTCTTTCTTCCCACAACGATTTCTCGTCAGATTTATGAGTTCTTTTTTCTTTCATGCTGTAGCTTTAACATTAAAACTTTTACTTGTCAAGAAAATAAAAACGAAGATATCACCGAGGATCAATTTACCATTTGAAATGACCGAAGGCGCGGTTTGCGACCGCCATGCGGAGGATTGAATCACGCTTTTTGATTGCTTCTCCCTGCTCGTTGGAAGCATCCATTAATTCTGCTGCCAACTTTTCCTCAAAAACTTTATAATCTTTGTTTGATCTTTTTCTGGCCGCATCCACAATCCAGCGCATTGCCAAAGCCGCTTTTCTTTCGGGTCTGACATCCATAGGAATTTGGTAGTTGGCTCCTCCGACTCTTTTGGCTTTGACTTCCTGTTTGGGACCGACATTATTCAGGGCTTTTTCAAAAACAGCAATCGGTTCCATTTTATTTTTGGTAATCAAATCAAAAGCAGCGTAGACCACATTTTGGGCAACAGATTTTTTGCCGTCCTTCATCAAATAGTTGATGAACTTAGCAATTTGCTTGTTGTTGTAAACCGAATCCCCGTTAATTTCTCTTCTTGGCGCTGCTTTATGTCTCATATTTTATTTTTCCTTCGCCAGCTCAGGATTTCTAAGCCGCTTTTGCCGCTGCAGGCGCTGCGCTTGCCGAGCCCGCAACTACCTTGGGTGCCGCTACTCCTCCCATGACATTTCTCTTAGCTCCATAGCTTGACCTTGATCTTTTTCTGCCTTCAACTCCCAATAAATCGAACTTTCCTCTGACAATATGATATTTTACACCCGGCAAATCCTTGACCCTGCCACCTCTGACCAGCACAATTCCGTGCTCTGAAAGTGAATGACCAATTCCCATAATGTAAGCGGTCACTTCCATTTTGTTGGACAACTTAACTCTGGCGACTTTTCGCAAAGCGGAGTTAGGTTTCTTGGGCGTCATTGTTTTGACCAAGGTAACCACTCCTCTTTTTTGAGGTGAAATTGTCGAAGTGTAAATCCTGTCTTTGGCATTGAAAGTTCTCCTTAAGGCACCGGACCTACTCTTCTTGGTTTTTCTTGTTCGTCCTTTTTTACTTAATTGTGATAAAGTTGGCATAGGTTAATATTATACCTCCTCCTGTGTTTTTCCTTCAACCGGAATGAGACGTCCGATAATGACATTTTCCTTCAGACCGATCAAGTTATCGACTCTTCCCTCCAGCGCTGCTTCGGTCAGAACTTTAGTTGTTTCCTGGAAAGAAGATGCGGATAACCATGAATCAGAATACAGGGCTGACTTGGTGATTCCGAGTATAGTTTGTCTTCCGGTCGCCGGCTCTCCGCCTTGAGATAAAACTTCGGAATTAATGTCCTGAAACTTGGTTTTGGTAATAAATGCTCCCGGAATTAAGGACGTGTCTCCGACTGTTTCAACGATAACTTTGTCCGACATCTTTCTTAAAACTACCTCAAAATGTTTATCGTTGATGGCAATACCTTGAGATTCGTAAACTTTCTGGGCTTCCAAGATAACATATCTTTGCGCATCGATGAGACCCCTAATCTTCAAGACTTCTTTTGGATCAACATATCCTTGAGCCAATTGAGTTCCCGGCAAAACTTCGTCTCCGTCGGCAACATTCAAAGTCGCAGTCAAAGGAATAAAATATTCCTGTTCTATGGCCGGCTTAACCTTAACGCTTTTGATGTTCAAAAGATATCCTTCGTCTGTTTTTTCAACTTTTATTTTGCCCAAGAATTCGGCGATTGGAGACAGGGCTTTGGGAGTTCTCATTTCAAACAATTCTTCAACTCTCGGCAGACCTTGGGTTACGTCAGACATAACTACTCCTCCAAAATGTCTGACCCTCATTGTCAGTTGAGTACCCGGTTCTCCGATGGATTGAGCGGCAATGACTCCAACCGGCACTCCCATTTCAACCCCTCTTCGGGTAGAGAAATCCCAACCGTAACATTTAGCGCAAAGTCCGTATTCCAATTCACAGGTGATGGCGGATCTGACTACCACTTCTGCCACTTCCTCATCAATGATTTTCTTGGCAATAGCCACAGTTATTTCTTCCTGATCTTTGGCAATTACTTTCTTGGTTTTTGCAGAATGAACATTTGCCGCCAAAATCCTACCCAAAATCCTTTGCGTAAAGGTGGCTACTCTTTCTTTTTCTTCTCTGATTAAAGTTATTCCTGCTTTGGTTCCGCAGTCCTCGGATTTGATAATCGCATCATGAGAAGCATCGACCAAACGTCGGGTTAGATAACCTGCATTGGCGGTCTTCAAAGCCGAATCGGTCAAACCTTTTCTGGATCCTCTGGCGGAGGCAACGTACTCAAAAATGGACAATCCTTCTCTGAAGTTGGACTTAATTGGCAACTCGACAATCTTTCCCAAAGGATCCAAGATAAGACCCTTCATCGCGGAGAGCTGTTTTAATTGTTCCTTACCGGCTCTGGCTCCTTCGGAATCAATAATCAGTTTAATAACGTTGGTGGGCTTTAAATTATTCCAAGTCAGGTCTGCAATTGTATCCGTTGCCTTCAGCCAAATGTCATTTGCCAATCTCTTTCTCTCTTCATCGGTAATCAAACCTTTTTGATAATCATCTTCTATTTGCGCTACTTTTTTGTCTGCTTCCTTGATATATTCCTTTCTGTCTTTAATCATTTCGTTATCAAAAACGGAAACCGAAATACCGGAAATGGTGGCCCCGTAAAATCCGAGCTTTTTAATAGCGTCTATTAATTTTTCTACTTCATCTGGAGTCCTGCTGCTGATTGCTTCCGTAATAATTGTTTTTATTCCGGAGGCGCTGATAAATTTATTTACAAAGCCAAAAGATTCAGGTAGCGCTTCGTTGAACAGAATTCTTCCGACGGTTGTTTCCTCATTTTTGTTTTCAATTCTAACCATAATCGGCTCTCTAAGTTGAATTGCTTTAATGCTGTGGGCCAAAAGCGCATCTTGCGTGTCTTTAAACATCGGGAGTCCTGCATCGCCGTTAGGCGAGTCTGCTTTTCTTGAAGATTCATCAATTGAAGTTAAGTAATATACTCCCACAGCCATTTCCTTGTTCGGAAGAGTAATTGCTCCTCCGTCTGCGGGCTTGAGCAAATTATGTTTTGGCATCATCAAATTGATGGCTTCTTCCTGGGCTTTTTGGGACAAAGGAATATGCACGGCCATTTGATCTCCGTCAAAGTCGGCATTATAACCTGCGCAGACACAGGGATGAAGCGCGATAGCCGATCCTTCAATTAAGATCGGATAGAAAGCCTGAATGCCCAATTTGTGCAAAGTCGGAGCGCGGTTTAAAAGCACCGGATGATTCTTAGTAATTTCTTCCAAAATATCAAAGACTTCCGGAGGTCTTTTTTCAATAAATCTCTTAGCAGACTTTATGTTGGGAGCAAATCCTCTGATAATAACTTCTCTTAAAACGAAGGGCTTGAACATTTCCAAAGCCATTTCTTTGGGAAGACCACATTGGGACAAAGTCAATTGCGGTCCGACAACGATAACTGAACGCCCGGAATAATCAACTCTTTTACCTAAAAGATTTTGTCTAAATCTTCCCTGTTTTCCTCTCAACATATCCGACAGGGATCTCAAAGGAGAATTGGTAACCTGACTGCTTCTTTGGGCGATATCAATCAGGGAATCAACTGCTTCCTGCAACATTCTTCTTTCATTCTTCAGAATTATTTGAGGAGCGCCCAGGCTGATCAAGTGCTTTAACCTGTTATTCCTGTTAATCACTCTTCTGTATAAATCGTTCAAGTCTGAAGTCGCAAAACGGCCTCCGGAAAGTTGAACCATCGGGCGCAAATCAGGCGGAATAACCGGAAGAACGGAAAGCAACATAAAAGTCGGCAAGATTTCCGCTTTGCGGATTGATTCAATTAATCTTAATCTCTTGATTAATTTCAGATATCTTTGTCCTTTGGCTTTTTCTGTTTCTTTTCTTAAGGCGGCTATTAAACCTTCAATGTCAATTTTTTCCAATAATTCCAATAGTCCTTCTGCGCCGGTTCTGATGGTGAAGAAGACAGGAATATCATATTCCAAAATCTTGAAGTATTCATCTTCGGAAAGTACTGCTCCGACTCTAAGTCCCTTTAAAAGCTTTAAGAGAGCATCGGAAATTTCATCCAATTTTTTGCTTTCCTGATCCAATCTTTCAGCCAAAGCGGTAACTTTCTGTCTTTTTGTGAGTTCAATTTCCTGCTCGATCAGTTCTCTTCGTTCATCTTTGGCCTTGGAAAGCGACTCTTTTTTCTTTTGCTCCATCTCTTCTTCGGCTTGTTTTTCTTCAAGACTTAAATCCTGTTTTAATTGCTGCTTTTTCTTTTCAATATAATCCGAGAAAGAGTCTAAAGCTTCTTTTTTCTTGTTTTCGTCAATACTGATAACCAAATAAGAAGCGTAATAAATGACTGATTCAAGGCTTTTCTGCGACATATCCAGCAGTAAAGAAAGCGGTGAAGACGAACCCTTAAAGAACCAGACGTGCGCAACCGGTGTCGCCAGAGTAATATGTCCCATTCTTTCTCTCCTTACTCTGGATAAAGTGACTTCGACTCCACACTTGTCACAAACAATTCCGCGATATCTGATTCTCTTGTATTTTCCGCAATAACATTCCCAATCCTTGGTCGGTCCGAAAATTCTCTCATCAAAAAGACCGTCCTTTTCAGGCTTTAAGGTTCTGTAGTTAATGGTTTCCGGTTTGGTAACTTCCCCGTATGACCAGGCCAAAATATCCTTTGGTGAAGCTAAGGAAATCTTCAGGGCTTTAAAGTCCAAAATTGTGATGTCTTTCATTTTTTTATCGATATTGTTATTCATAATTAAGCTGCCTTCACTTTCGTTTCAATATCCGGTGTTTCAACCGCTGATACTGCTTGTAATTCTGCTGCATCTTTTTCAATTTTTTCTTCTCCGGCAACCGGCTCGCCTCGCGGCGAAGCGGGCGGATTTTTTTCGATAATGCTCCCCTCAATTGTCAAAGGCGCTAATGTCTCCGGAACAATTGTTGCGCCGATCGGAGTAATATTTAATCCCAAAGATGCCAATTCTTTAATCAAAACTTTGAATGATTCGGGAACTCTCGGAGTCGGAATATCCACTCCCTTAACTATAGCTTCGAATGCCTTGGCGCGTCCGACGACATCATCCGATTTGATAGTCAACATTTCCTGCAATGTATAGCGGGCTCTATGCGCATCCAAGGCCCAAACTTCCATTTCCCCAAGCCTCTGTCCTCCCATTTGCGCTTTTCCACCCAAAGGCTGTTGTGTAACCAAGGAATATGGACCGGTTGAACGGGCATGAGTCTTGTCCTCAACCATATGGATAAGTTTCATCATATATTCCACTCCGACAACCACTGAATTTTCATATGCTTCTCCCGTCCGGCCGTCATACAGCGTCGCTTTGCCGTCTTCAGGCAAATTGGCTTTCTTCAGGGAGGCTGTAATTCTATCTTCTCCAACTTCTTCAAAAGCAGGAATTCCGACTTTAATTCCCAACTTTGAACAAGCCAGTCCCAGATGCGCTTCCAAAAGCTGTCCCAAATTCATACGGGCCAGAACTGAAATTGGAGAAATAACAATGTCAATTGGCGTACCGTCAGCTAAATATGGCATATCTGCCAGAGGCAAGATTTTGGAAATAACTCCTTTATTTCCGTGTCTTCCCGCAAGCTTATCTCCAACTACTACGTGTCTGAACTGGGCAACTTCAATAATAATTTTCCTCAAAGTGCCAGGCTCCAATTCGTCTCCCTTTTTTCTGTCCAAGACCTGAACGCTGATAACTGTTCCTCTTTCTCCGTGAGGCATTCGCAAGGAAGTGTCTCTGACTTCTCTGGCTTGCTCTCCGAAGATAGCCCTCAAGAGTCTTTCCTCGGCCGTCAATTCCGTTTCGCCCTTGGGAGCAATTTTTCCAACCAAAATATCTCCCGGAATAACGTCTGATCCAATCACAATTATTCCGTCCTCATCAAGATTAGCCAAATCTTCTTCGGAAACATTGGGAATATCTCTGGTGGTTTCTTCCGGTCCCAGTTTGGTTTCAACTACCGCTGCTTCATGTTTTTCAATATGAATTGACGATAAAACATCTTCTTTGACCAATCTGTCGGAAATAACGATAGCGTCTTCGTATCCTAATCCGTCCAAAGACGTATAGGCAATCAAAAGATTTTGCCCCAAAGCCAATTCTCCATTGTCGGAAGCCGGTCCGTCAATCAACAGATCGCCTTTTTTAACTTTATCTCCGTCCTTAACCACCGTTCTTTGGGTGTAAGCAGTTGCCTGGGAAGTCCGCTTGAAAGAATCTACCTGAAAAGTTTTTTCCTCACTTCTGGTTTTTCCTTTAATGGTTATTTTGTTGGCATCCGCATAGATAATCGTTCCGTCAAACGGAGCTCTGACCACTCTGCCCATAACTTTGGCTACGGTTCTTTCCATATCCGTACCGACCATCGGACTTTCCGGCGCAACCAAAGGAACGGCCTGACACTGCATGTGCGTACCCATCAGTGCTCTGTTGGTTTCATCATGAGAAACAAAAGGAATAAGGGAAGCAGCTGTTCCGACAACCTGTCTGGGCACAACGTCAACAAAATCTACCTTTTCCTTTTCAACTTCCATAAATCCGCCTTGATATCTAACCGGAACACGGTCCGCATCGATAACATTGTTGTTCAAGCTGCCTGCATGGGTAATGTAATATTTCCTTTCATCATCCGCGACCAAGTAAACAATTTCTTCCGTTGCGGTAACCACAGTGTCTTTGCCTCTTTTAATTTTCTGCACTTTTCTGTAGGGAGTTTCCAAAAATCCATAATCATTAACTTTTGAATACAAAGCCAAATAGGTAACCAAACCGATATTCGGTCCTTCAGGACTTCTGATCGGGCAAATTCTGCCGTACTGTGAGCTGTTGATGTCTCTGATCGAAAAGGCCGCTCTTTCTCTGGAAATTCCGCCGGTTCCCATGACGGTCAAACGATTCAGGTTGTCAATTTCCGACAACGGATTCGTCTGATCAAGAATAGTTGAAAGTTGGGAGGTTCTAAAGAATTCATTGATGGAGGCCATAATCGGTCTAGCATTAATTAAGGCCCCGATAGACGGCGGAACATCCGGCTGAATTAGACTCATTCTTTCCTTGATGCTTCTTTCCAGTCTTAAAACTCCGACCCTGAAGGCTGTAGTGGCCACCAATTCTCCGACGCGCCTGACTCTTCGATTGGCCAAGCTGTCAATGTCATCAACGCCTTCTGCTCCCTGAACTAATTTAATTAAGAAACTGATTGATCCCAAAATATCTTCTCTGGTCAAGATTGTGACGTCGGATGGCGCAAAACCCAACATTCCGTCAAGTTTTTTATTGACCTTATATCTTCCGACTTTGCCCAAATCATAGCGACGAGAATTGAAGAATAATCCGTCAAAATTTTCTTTAACTTTTTCAAAAACAACCGGCTCTCCGGGATGCATTTTCTTGAAGATTTCAATAATTGCATCTTTGGAACTGCCTGTTTCGTCTTTTTGCAAAGTATTTTCGATAAAAGACGTTTTCCCATCTGCTTCCATTCCCTTAAAAGCTTCTTTGATATCTTCATTTGAGGAAAAACCGATGGCTCTTAAAAAAGTAGAGGCCAGGAATTTTCTGCGTCTGTCAATTTTGACCGTAATTGTTTCGTGTCTGGTGGTTGAGAATTCAAGCCATGATCCGTGGATTGGCCTGATTTCAGCGGTATATAACTTTTTACCGGTCACATTGTCGTGAACTGCGGTGAAGAAAACTCCGGGAGAACGGACCAACTGATTAACCACCGTTCTTTCTACACCATTAATAATAAAGGTTCCCCTGTCTGTCATCTGGGGAATATCTCCCAAAAAGACTTCCTGTTCGATGGTTGAATTTGTTTTTTTGTTAGTCAGGGTTGTTTCTACATAGAGTGGCGCGTCGTACATGAGGCCTTTGGAGAGTGCTATCTCGGGGGTATTGGTGGGCTTACCAATTCTATATTTTTTAAATTCAAGCCTCCAGTTTTTTTCCGTGAAATCATCAATCGGGGTAATTTCTTTAATTATTTGGCCGATTCCAACTTCTAAAAACCATTTGTAGGAACTTTTTTGTACGTCAAGGAGGTCTAGTTGTGGCAAGAGAGGGTATTCTTTTCCCCAATTTTCTCTAATAATATTTTTTTTATCAGTTTTCGGCATTTATAATAAATTCAGCTTGAAGTTCATCTCTACCAACAAAAAAAACGCACAAGGCGTACTACCTTTATCTTCTTTGTATATAGAGTGGTAACTTTATACCACACAGTCTACTCTCTTGTCAAGCGCCAAAACAATTAATATCAATCCTTGGACACAAGGATACCTAGGAGTTATTGTAAAATTCATTACGATAAACCAGGAAGAATTATTTCCCTTTTACAGGGGTTACTCCGTAGCGTTTATTAAGCCCATCAATTGCCCTTTGCGCCTTTGGCTGAAATATTCTCAAGGGCTCAATTGCCGTCAGTGCGCTTGCAGCATCAAGAGCGTCCATAACATTTGTTAAATGATATTTACTCACCTCAGACCCCTGTCTAACTCCCCATAGGCCGTTACCAATCTCACGAAGATTATTAAATATTCTGGTTTTTTGCTCCACTGATAAATTAGCTTCTAAAACTCGCTCAAGACCTGCTTGGATATTTTCCATTTCGCGCGGTAGATTTTGTTCGGTTACATCTTGCTCTGGAGAATGTTCGCTTTCCTGCCGTTTTGATTCTGACATAAGCTTATTATGATCTTTTTTTTCTGGGTGTCAAGGCTTAATTTGATCACCGCTCTCTAATTTGAGCATGCTATAATAAATGAGTTATGACGGCTTCGGAGATTATTGATAAATATATTGCCTTTTTTGAAAAACGCGGACACAAAAGAATTCCCAATGCCCCCTTGGTCCCCGAAAATGATCCAAGCACTCTTTTCACCTCTTCGGGCATGCAACCCCTAATCCCCTACCTTTTGGGCGAACCTCACCCGATGGGCAAAAAATTGGTCAACGTCCAAAATTCTTTCCGGGCGCAGGATATTGATGAAGTCGGAGACAATCGGCATGATACTTTTTTCAGGATGTTGGGAAATTGGTCTTTAGGTGACTACTTCAAAAGAGAACAGCTTCCTTGGATTTGGGAATTCGCCACCAAAAAATTAAAAATTCCTGCCAGTAAACTTTATGTCTCGGTTTTTAAGGGGTATAAGAGTATTCCCAAAGACGAAGAGTCGGAAAAAACTTGGACAGAGATTTTTACCAAAGAAGGACTTAATCCAAAAGAACGAATATTTTTCTATGACACGAAAAACTGGTGGTCGCGTGCCGGAGAGCCGAACAAAATGCCTGTCGGCGAACCGGGCGGACCGGACAGCGAAATTTTCTTCCAGTTTAATGTTCCCCATGATGAAAAATTTGGAAAAGAATGTCATCCCAATTGTGATTGCGGAAAATTCATGGAAATTATCAACAGCGTTTTCATGGAATATCAAAAACAAAAAGACGGAAGCTTCGCCAAACTTCCTCAAAGAAACGTTGATCACGGTGCAGGAGTTGAAAGATTATTGGCAGCAGTTGAAAACAAACAGGATCTGTTCTCTACTTCTCTTTATGAAAAGATTATTAAGTCAATCGAAAAAGATACTACTATTAAATATGCTGACAATAAATTCGCAATGCAAGTTGTTGCCGATCATCTCGCAGCTTCAGTTTTTATAGTCGCTAATGGAATTATTCCAACCAATAAAGAACAAGGTTATGTTTTACGAAGATTATTAAGAAGAGCTTTTGATAATTTTTATAAATTAAAGGGTAAAGACATACCACCTATTCTTGAGGAAATTGTTAGCCAATATGGAAAAACCGACAGCTATCTGATAGAAAAATTTGAAGAAATAAAAAATATAATTCTTCAGGAAGAACAAAAATACCAACAAACTTTGCAAAATGCCAAACAATTTATTTCCAAAAAATACCCTTCGACAAGCTCAGGGCAAGTCGGAGATGAATTGATGGGAGTAACGGAAATCTCTGCCGATAATGCTTTCGTTCTTTACACCACTCATGGACTTTCACCAACGCAAATAAAAAGTTTAGGATATACCTTTAATGATCAACAGTTTGCCGAGAAAATGAAGGAGCACCAAGCTCTTTCAAAAAAGGGAGCAGAACAGAAATTCAAGGGCGGACTGGCGGATCACAGCGAACAAACAGTCAGGGGGCACACCGCGACTCATTTACTGCATCAGGCTTTAAGAGAGATGTTCGGAACCGCTCTTCACCAGACAGGATCAAATATCACCTCCGAAAGAGTGAGGTTTGATTTTAATTTTGATAGAAATTTAACTCCCGAAGAATTAAAAAAAATTGAAGAAGTTGTGAATGAAAAAATAAAAGAAAATTTGCCGGTACATTTCGAGATGCTACCTTTAAAAAAGGCTAAGGAAGCGGGAGCAATCGGACTATTCGATAATAAGTACTCCGAGAATGTAAAAGTTTATTTCATAGCTGATTATTCCAAAGAACTCTGTGGCGGTCCGCACGTTGCGTTTACATCCGAGATCAAAAGTTTTAGAATAATGAAGCAGGAGAATATCGGAAAAGGAAACCGAAGATTATACGCGAAAGTCGGATGATTAAACTATCGAAGATATTGAGCTTGCCGAAATATGAATCTGCCATTCTTGAAGAGATTTAATAAAAAAATCTTGCCCTTGTATTATCTGGTTTTGGTCTTGAGGGATGAGAAAGTTCAGGCCGTAATTTTTGAAGAACTTGAAGGCAAAATAAAAATCATCGGACAAAAAGAAGAACATTTTCCCACCACAATTGATGAGGTTTCCCCTGAAGAACTTTTGGAGGTTTTGGACAAGGCAATTTCCAAAGCCGAATCATCACTGCCTGAAAATATTCAGACAGAAAAAACAATTTTTGGAGTCAAAGATTCATGGACTGATCACGACCAGATCAAGAAAGAATATCTGGCTAAACTTAAAAAGGCCAGCGACGAATTGGGATTAATTCCGATTGGATTTTTAGTTATCTCGCAGGCAATTGCGCATTTATTGCAGAAAGAAGAGGGCGCGCCGATCTCCGCAATTTTGGCAGAAATTAATAAAAAAAGCGTTACCGTCACACTTTTGCGAGCCGGAAAAAACATCGAAACAAAAAGTTCTGAAATTCATGAGTCAATCCCCTTCACCGTTGACACCTTACTGAAACACTTTGATGTTCCGGAAATTTTACCATCAAGAATTATAATTTTTAATGGCCAAGAAGATTTAAGTCAGGAATTTATTTCCCACACTTGGAGCAAAAGTTTGCCCTTCTTGCATCTCCCTCAAATAACCAGCCTTCCCCACGGCTTTGACGCCAAGTCCGTTCTGTTCGGAGCAGCGGTGCAAATGGGTTTTGAAGTTTTGGAAAAAGATATCCCCCAAGAACCGGGTCTTGAACCTGAACCACTGGAAGAAGAAATTCCGACAATTAACGATGAGGCAAATCCGATTAAAGAACCTGAAGTTTATAAAAATTTAGGTGCGGAAGATTTTGGCTTTGCCAAAGACATTGATGTGGCCAAAATGCCTTCTCAAGATATACTTCAAGAGCCGGTCGAGGAAGTTGAAGAGAAAAATGAAGAGCAAGCAATTCCTCAATTTAATACCGAAGAAGTTCAGACAACGGATAATTCCCCCCAGGGATTTAAGGGAATTTTAATCTTAATCAAGAAATTTTTATTGGTTATTTTGGGCCTATTCTTTACACTGCTTGGGAAAATAAATCTTAAAAAAATTTCTTCATTTACGTCCAAAGGGAGATTGATAATTTTTGCTCCCGTAATTTTAATCATCGCTGTTGTTGCCTGTTATTTCTTATTTCTAAAAGCAGAAATTACTTTGACTGTAGATCCAAAAATTACGGAACAGAATAAAAGTGTTTTGTTTTCTACCACTCAAGAAACCGATCCAAGCAAAAATATTATCAAGAGTGAATTTTTATCCGTGTCCGAAGACGGATCCGTGTCAACGCCGGCAACCGGGAAAAAAGATGTCGGAACTTCTGCCAAAGGCACCGTCACTATATTTAACGCTTCTTCACAAAGTGAAACTTTACGTCAGGGAATATTAATAACCTCAACAAATGGACTTGATTTTACGCTAGACCAGTCTGTCACAATTGATGGAGTCGCTTCCCATTCTGCTTTTGATACGCCTACCCCTAAATCGATAAATGCCAATGTAACTGCTGATCAGTTGGGAAAAGAATCTAACCTTCCTTCCGGTACGAAATTTACAGTCAGTTCCTTTGACATAAGCGATATTGCAGCCAAAAATGATAATCCTTTCTCCGGAGGAACGAAAACTCAAGTTACAGTTGCCTCAAAAACCGATCAAAGCAAATTGGAAAATGATCTGATTAAGCAATTGGAAAATAATGCAACTGCAGATCTGCAGAAGCAACTTGATCAAAGTAAAATTTTACTGTCTGCTTTTGTTTCAGAAGCTATTAGTAAGGAAACTCTAACTCCAAAAGTTGGAGATCAAACCAGTCAACTAACACTATCCGGAACAGTTGATTATCAGGGACTTTCTTACCAAAAAGCCGACATTATCGCTTTTAGTAAATCTCTTCTTTCCCAAGACGTTCCGTCCAATCAAATTATTGATTACAACAATATGAAAACGTCTGTCCTGAATATAAAAAATAAAAATGATGAGGAGATAAATGCAAGTTTAGATATTAAAACCTTGTTGCTACCAAAAATTTCAGACAGCGAAATAACCAAAAATCTAAAGGGGAAATCTTTCAAAACTGCGCAAGATCTACTTTATAAACTTCCTCAAGTTGCCAATGTAAACATTAAGCTTTCCCCCAATATTCCCTTCTTACCGAAAAACTTGCCGGCAAGAGAGGGCAACATAAAGATATTAATCAGAATAAATGGCTAACATCTACTATAAAAAAGAGTCGCAAAAAAATTTAAAAAGATATCTTCGCTTTGTAAGCGTTCTTTTTCTGGCTATTGGCGCATCTCTTCTTTTGTACGTTTTTTTACCGATAATTTCCTGGCAGATATATTTTCAGCCGATTTTCGCTTCTCAAGACGTGACGCTGTCTATTCCCCGCGCAAGCATCGTAGATTTAGCAAAAAATTCAATTGACACAACCGACTATACCAAAGCGGAAAATTGGTTTAAGGATTTTAAGCCCAACGCCAATCAGGAAAATCAGGTCGATGTCCCCTCTTATGTTATATCTATACCAGAAATAAATATAGAAAAAGCTATAGTTTCTACGACCGATACGGATCTAGGGAAACATTTGGTTAATTATCAGGGAACCGGCATCCCCGGCAAAAACGGAAATGCCGTAATTTTCGGACACTCAACTTTACCTCAATTATTTAATCCTAAAGATTATAAAACAATTTTTGCCAATGCCTACAAACTTAAAAACGGAGATTTAATTTATGCCATAATTAATAACGCAACTTATACTTATAAAATATTTAAAACAACCGTCGTTGACCCCGAAGATAGCTCCGCGCTTATTCAGGATTATGATAACTCCTACATCACTCTGGTGACCTGCACTCCTCCCGGAACAGTTTGGAAAAGATTAGTTATTAAATCAGTCCTTCAAAAATTATGAATTTAAAAAAATATTGGCCACCTATTTATCGTACAATTAATGGATCTTTGTATTTTATTTTTTCAACGCTTAAAAGTTTAATCTCGAATATAGTTAAAGAAATAACAGGTTAATATGGATAACAAAAAAATGTTTCAGGACACAGTCCAACATCAAGATGCAATAGAAGCTATCAGGAAAAAACTTATCGGCAAGGATTTAAGTTACAAAGAAATTTATTGCATTATGGACGAGATTTCCAGACAACAACTGGATCCGATTTTAACTACCTATTTTGCCGCATCAGGTTACTCCAAAGGCTTCTCCAATCAAGAACTTTATTACCTAACCAAAGCAATGGTGGAAACAGGAGAAAAGTTGCATTTCAAGGGAATTGTTGCCGATAAGCATTCCATCGGAGGAGTTCCCGGAACCCGTACTACTCTTATTGTTGTTCCGATTATTGCCGCTGCCGGATTTCAAATTCCCAAAAGCTCCAGCCGGGTGATAACAACCAGCGGAACCGCTGACGATATGGAAGTTTTGGCTCCGGTTGTTTTATCAAAAGAAAGAATACTGCAAATAGTTAAAAAAATAAAAGCCTGTATTGTCTGGGGAGGTAATTTCGATATCGCTCCCGCCGATGACGTAATTATCAAAGTAGAGAAACCGTTAATGTTTGAAAGTTTTGATAAAATCATTATCTCTATTATGTCCAAAAAAATTGCCTTCGGATCAACACATGTCGTCATCGATGTTCCTTACGGGCATTCACTTAAAGTCACTCATTTAAAAGACGCTGAAATTCTTAAGAAAAAATTTGAATACATTGCCGGAAAATTTAATATAAAAATCAGGGTTCTTATTCATAGAACCGACCAGCCAATCGGAAGAGGTATCGGACCGGTGCTGGAGACCAAAGACGCTTTGAAAGTTTTGGAACAAACACCCGACAGACCGTATGATTTGGAAGTCAGAAGTATAACGCTGGCGGGAAATCTCTTGGAACTTTGCCTGAAAGATTCTCCAAAAGAATTACAAAAACATATCAAAGATACTTACGGAAATTGTATGGGCTGGGCAACAAGAATTTTACAAGAAGGTCTGGCTTTGGCAAAAATGAAAGAAATTATTTTTGAACAGGGAGGAAATCAAAGTATCAAAAGTTCCGAGTTGGTTCCGGGTAAATTTATTTATGAAATGAAAGCAGAAAAAGATTGCCTAATTAGAAATATTGACAGTAAAAATTTGACTCTGTTAATCAAAGCTTTGGGCGCTCCTCTACAGAAAAAGTCCGGCGTTTATCTGGACAAAAAAGAAGGAGAAAAAATAATGAAAAATGAGATAATTTGCACACTTTACAGCGAAAACGTGTATAATCTTAACCAAGGAAAAAAGACCTTAGTAGAATTTCCGATATTTACTTTTTAATTTAATGAGAAAAATAATTACTGTCATTTTAATTTTAGTCATTGCTGTTTTTGCTGGTCTGTTGTGGTGGAATTACGGAATTTCTCCGGCAAATATTAACAATAAAAACTCTACTATTTTCGTTGTCAAAAAGGGATCAGGTCTTAAAGAAATAACGAGCGAACTTAAAACAGCCGGACTGATTAAAAACCGCATCGTCTTTTTTCTTTATGCCAGGTTAGGAAAATTTGAAGGAAAAATTCAGGCGGGAGATTTCCGTCTTTCCCCGTCAATGAGCACGCCAGAAATTGCACAAAACTTAACCCACGGAACCCTTGATGTTTGGATAACTATTCCTGAAGGCAAACGGGCCACGGAAATTGCCCAAACTTTGAAAGAGAAAATCTCCACCTATGATTTTACCTGGCCCAATACCTTAGTCGCAAACGAAGGATATCTTTTCCCCGACACTTATCTTATCCCCAAAGATTCGGACATCAAGATGATTGTTTCCCAAATGAGAGGAAATTTTGACCAAAAATATTCTGGCATTAAAGTTAATAATTCCAAATTGACCAAAGCGCAAATCGTTATACTCGCCTCTTTGATTGAAAGAGAAGCAATTACCAACGCTGAAAAACCAGTCATCGCAGGAATTCTGATGAACAGATTAAATTTGGGAATGGCATTGCAAGTTGACGCAACGATTCAATATGCAAAAGGACAAAATCCTGTAAATAAAAAATGGTGGGAACCGGTAACTCTTGAAGAATATAAAAGCGTTGTTTCCAATTACAATACTTATTTATTCACCGGCTTGCCTCCGAGCCCCATCTCAAATCCCGGACTTGAAGCCCTAAGTGCCGCAGCCAATCCTGCCGATACTGATTATTTATATTACTTGCATGACAAGAACGGACAAATCAGGTATGCCAAAACTCTGGCGGAACATGAAGTAAACATTCAGAAATACGGAGTTAATTAAGGTGTCTTGAAACCCCTCTAAAAAATCTTCTGGTCTTAGGCTTATCTTCAGCAACTTCCCTTGCAATTACTTTTGCCTTTGAAGGAATTTCATCGTCGCCCTCCTCTTCAAACGCTTCATCCAAATTTATTGCCTTGTCTGCTTTTTCAATAACCTTATTCAGGTTATCCATTCCTTCTTCTGAAATTGTTTTCAAAATCTTCTTGCCTTTTTCTGTTCCCAACAAAAACACAATTATTCCCCCAACCAAAGCGCCCAACAGAAAACCGCTGAAAAAATTATTACCGTGTCCCGAGCTTGTCGAGGGATTGTTATCCATTATCATCCTTTCGATTTTTTTTTCCCGAATCGTCTTTGGAAATAAATTTTTTAAAAATATTTATCACCGATGCTCCTGTTTTGATACCTGAAACCAGAGACGATAAAGAAGAGATTGGGGAAGAAACACTCTCGGTTATAACATTTGTATTGTCCAAAACCTTATTGGCTTTTGAAACTGTTTTGCGGAATTCCCGGAGAATGAAAAAGACCTGAATTCCCAAGGTTAGAAATAAAACAGCCAAAACAATGATCACTATAAACAAGGCAATTTGAGCAGCATCCATATTAACTTAAGATATCACTTATCTCTTTATCCTGTCAATCGAGTAAAGTGGTATTCTCTATATCTTAACCTCCATTATTCTCTCTAAAGTGGTAGTGCGGTTGAAACTGTTGACTGATTTTACGGTGATTTTTGCGCGTCCGGGGAAGACAACGATGGTTTTCTTGAAACTACCGTCTTTGTCCAGAGCTGCCGGTTCGGAATTCACAAAAACAGTTGTGTTCGGGTCCGTCTTACCAATTACGGTAATTGTCTGGGATGAAATTGTAGAATTTTCTTTTGGTGAAAAAACACTTAATGAAGGGTCAAAGATAGCAGCTCTGTATTGGAAAATTATGTAGATCAAAAGCAAAACAAAAATAAGAGAAATAATTTTCAGAGTTTGTGTGATTTTGAATTTGGAAAAAGAAAAATCATCATCTCTGGCTAATCCTTCGGGCAAAACTTTTATTAATTTTTCCTCGCTATATTCTCTTTTGAAAAGTGCCAAGGTTTCATATTCCGGCAATCCTAAAAATCTGGCATAGTTGCGGACAAAACCATGAGCATAAGTACCGGAAGGAATTTTTTTATATTCTCCTTTTTCGATTGCCTGAAGAAATGAGGATTTGATTTTGGTTGCTTTTGAAACTTCTTCCAACGAGTAACCTTTTCTTACTCTCTCCTCGTAGAGTTTTTCTCCAACATGTACCATATTGAGTTATTGTTGATGCAGCGCGTTAATGATTTCATCAGCGTTCTTTGCCAATACATCTCTGGGTTTTGATCCTTCCGCCGGTCCCACCACTCCTGCCTCTTCCAGCTGATCCAAGATTCTGGCTGCTCTGGAATAGCCGATTGAAAGCCTTCTTTGCAAAAGCGACGCCGAAGCCCGGTCATATTGACAGACACTTCTGATTGCTTCCTCAAAAAGTTGGTCTTTGCCGTCTCCGCCCATCGATGCTCCTCCTTTTTTAAGGACAAGCGGGCTCGCAATAACTTCTTCAGTATATTCAACCGGAGGGTTTTTGGCTTTCAGAAAATCAACCAGTTTTCTGACTTCTTTGTCCGAAACAAATGCTCCCTGAATACGGGTTGGTTTTGCCTGATCCGGAGGGATGTACAGCATATCTCCGCGGCCCAACAATTTTTCCGCACCCGGTGTATCCAAAATAACTCTGGAGTCAATCATGGAAGAGACATTGAAAGCAATACGGCAGGGAATATTGGCCTTAATTAAACCGGTGATAACATCAACCGACGGTCTTTGTGTGGATACCACCAAATGAATTCCTGTTGCTCTGGCCATCTGCGCCAAACGGGCAATCGCGTCTTCAACATCAACCGGCGCAAACGCCATCAAGTCCGCTAACTCATCTATTAAAATTATAATGTAGGGTAGCGATTGAAAGCCGGCCAGTTCGTTAAATGAATCGATATTCCTGACTCCTCTTTCCGCAAACGTTTTGTATCTTCTATCCATTTCATCCATCGCCCATTTCAAAGACGCCAGAATTTTCTCAACCTCCACAATAACCGGAGTCATCAAGTGCGGTATGCCGTTGTAGCCCGTCAATTCAACTCTTTTGGGATCGATCAAAATAAGTTTTACTTCTGCCGGAGAAGCTCTGAAAAGAAGAGATGAAATAAAGGAATTGATCAGAACGGATTTACCCGAGCCCGTTGTTCCGGCAATCAAAACATGCGGCATTTTGGCGATATTAGCAACTACCGCATTTCCCGAAACATCCAAACCAAGGGAAACCGTCAGTTTGGATTTGCTTTTACTCATCACGGTTGACTCCAGCATTTCTTTCAAGGTTACTACTTGCAAACTCTTATTCGGAATTTCTATTCCGACCAAATTTCTGCCCGGAATTGGCGCTTCAATCCTGATCTGACCGGTCGGCGCTTCCGTTCTCAAAGCCAAATCGTTTGCCAAAGCCGTAATCTTGGATAATTTTGTTCCCAAGCCTACCTCCAAGGCATATTGCGTGACTGCTGGACCCAAATTTACTTCTACCACCCTGGCTTTAATTGAAAAACTAGCCAAGGTGTCTTCTATTGTTTTGGCAATTTCTTTGATATCTCCCCTGTCGGCTTTTTCAGAGGTTGTTTCGGACAAAAGTGAAAGAGGAGGATATTCCCACATACCGGCCTTAGACAAAGGATTACTGACTAATTGATCGGAAAGTAAAGGAGGCTCTTTTTTAATTACCGAAGAATTAATAATCGGGTCGCCGGTAGATAAATTGGGAATAACTTTGGATCCGCCTTTTATTTTCATCGGCGTATTTTTAAATTCGGACGAACTTTTGTTTTTAAAAAAACCCAAAAATGAACTTGGGAAGAGTCTGTGCATATTTCGGGATACCCGTCCAATAAGTTCCAGGATCTGGTCAACTGAAGTATTGAAAAAGACGATTAAACCGACCAAAACTCCAACGAAATAAACTAACTTTGCGCCGATATCGCTTAAGATATCCGAAAGGACTGAAAAAAGTTCTTTTCCGATTGCGCCTCCCCGCGTTAAGGCATTTAGGGATAGAAAGAAGAGTAAAAATCCCAGCGAAACATTGACTCCGGACAAAAACATTTTTAATCTAAAAAACAAAAACCCGAAGAAAATTAGGATAAAAGGAAAAAGGACTGCTACGCTGCCGAAATATTTATCGAGCAAATCATTGATAAAAATAAAAGAAGCTCCATTTCTGGAAAAAGACAACAGCAGAATTAAACCTACAACAATAAATCCAAATGCAAAGATAGAATAAACAGTACCTTTCTTGAGCTTAAATTTAATCTTGCTTTTCCGATAATGCTTTCTTCTAGGCATATCAACTATTATATACGGGTAAACAAAAGACTACAAGTTGAAAACAAGCAAATATGCTGCTATACTCCGCTTGTGGAAGTTGAGAAAAGAAAAAAAGAAATTGTCGTAAACCTATCTAGAGAAGATGTATTTGATTTGCAGGCCGGAAATACAATTTATGGCCAAAACAAAACTCATGGAGACAGACCCGCAGTTACAATGCCTGATGCCACGGTTGATGTTTTCCCGCTAAGCACCATTGAGGAAGACAATTCATTGAAAGAAAGATATTCTGATGACAGATTGGAAATAGCCGAAAAAACTCCGTTAAAAGGTTCTCTTTGGCCCAATGGGGACTTGCAGATTTTTGTTCCCGCAATTAAACTAACCGACGTTCGTCTTGTTGGCGCAATACTTCCCAGAGAAGCCATAGAAACTCCCAACACAGAAAATAGAAAAGGTCTCGTAGAACATGTCATTCCTCAAGGCGGAGTCAGACTTAATTTCGGCGGCTCACTCAAAACGGTCCACATCCCTGACTACTTCGAACACTAATCACCTCAAGAGAATAACTTAATTTTAAACCTCAATCACAACCGGAAGAACCAGCGGGCGGCGGCGGAGATCCTTGTAAATTCTTTTTTCTGCCACTTCTCCAATTAACTTTCTGACATAAATCCAATTCGTCACTCTGGCTTTGCGCGGATTCAAAACTTTCTGGAAATCCTGCATCAGTCTTGAATTCAAACGCTTGATGTCATAGGCAGTCGTCAGTCCCCTGACAATCACATCCGGACTGCCGACCAGCTGTCCGTTACTGCTATCAACTTCTGCCAAAATTATAATTATTCCCGCTTCCGAAAGTTTTTGCCTGTCGCGCAAAACAAAACTCTCCAAGGCCTCACCGGACAACTCATCAACATAAACATTTTTAACAGGAATTATTCTCCCCAATCTGACATCATTATTGCCAAATAAAAGTTCCTGTCCGTCTTCAACCAACAGGATATCGTTCTTTTTATATCCTAATTTTTCCGCTAATTTTTTGTAGGCAAACATATGCCTGAATTGTCCACCGATCGGGATAATTTTCTTGGGTTTCACCAGCCTAATTAACTGCTCAAGCTCGTCTTGAGAGGCGTGTCCGGAAACATGGAAATCTTTGACAATCGGAGAATAAACAACTTTTACTCCCCTGTGAGCCAAGGTATCGACTAATTCATAAACCGAAGTTTCATTGCCCGGAATCGGATCCGAAGAAAAAACAATCACATCATTTTCTTTTAATTTAACGTCGCGGTGCTCTCCGTTGGCAATTCTGGTTAAGGCGGAATTCTCCTGCCCCTGACTGCCCGCCACAATCAAAGTTAATTTGTTGTCCTGAAAATTTCCTAACGCATCCATCTCCACTTCGATATCTTTCTTCAAATGTAAATACCCCAAATCTCTGGCCACTTCCCTATTCCGAATTAAAGACCGCCCGACAAAACAAATTCTTCTGCCGTTTTTGATAGAGGCATCAATGATTTGATTTAATCTGGCAATGTTGGAAGAATAAGTGGTGACAATAAATTTGCCCTGACAATTTTTCATTTCATTGTCAAAATTTACAGCAATACCCAGCTCGGTTGGAGTTCTGCCTTTTCTTTCTGCGCCCAAACAGTCGGACAATAAACATAAAACTCCTTGTGAGCTTAGCTGCGCAATCTTGGCGTAATTGCTGACTTTTCCGTCATACGGAGTGTCATCAAATTTGAAATCCGATCCGTGATAAAAATTTCCCACCGGTGTCTTGATGAAGATATGTGAAGTATCGGAAACCGAATGAGTCACGGGAATAAAGGAAAATCTGAAATTACCGATCATTCTTTCCGGATCGTTAAAATTAATGGTCTGAACTTTTCTCTTGGCATTGAAATCCTTCAATTTGGCATTGGCAAAAGCCGCTGTTAAAGGAGTTCCGAAAATTGGGAAATCCGGAAGTTGAGGCAACAAAAAAGGCAAAGCTCCGATATGGTCTTCGTGTCCATGCGTCAAAAGCATTCCGACAATTCTTTTTTTATTCTGCTTAATAGCGTTTAATAAATAAGAGATGTCCGGCAAAAGTAGATCGACTCCCAACATTGTTTCATCGGCAAAACCAAGTCCGCAATCAACAATCAAAATTTGATCATTATATTCATACAGATACATGTTGCGGGTGACATCGCCGATTCCGCCAAGAGGGATAAGAGATAATTGATTATTCATAATTAAACTGCGGGCAAGAACTCCTTGATATTTTCACTGTTAACGTTGACTGTTTGATTTTTTCCCTCAACAATGAGCATTGCCGCTTTCCGGCAAACGCCTTCAATAATCCGCTCCAGACTTCTGATTCCGGAATCAAACCCCAGGGGTCTAATAATTGTCGGCCAGACATTTTCATCAATGTTTAGTTGCTCCGGCTGCAGACCTGTTTGTTGCAAGATTTTGGGAAACAAATATTTTTGGGCGATCACTGTTTTTTCTTCATCGGTGTAGGACGGCATTTGAATAATTTGCAACCTGTCCAAAACTGCGGTCGCCACATTGGTCGTATTGTTGGCCGTTGCGACAAACAAGACTTTGGACATATCAACAGGATAATCGACATAATGGTCGGTAAAAGCTTTGTTCTGTTCCGGATCCAAAAGCTCAACCAAAACTCCCATAATGTCTTTTTTTCCTGCCTCGGTAATTCTGTCCAATTCATCCAACAAAATAACCGGATTGCTGCTCTGGGCATGAATTAAAGCTTTAATTACCAGCCCCGGTTCTGCATCAATGCTGACACGTGATTTTCCGCGCAAATCCGACGCGTCTCCCATCCCGCCGAAAGGAATTCTTTCAAATTTGCGTCCCAAACTTTCAGCGATTGAATAAGCCAAAGTTGTCTTTCCTGTTCCAACCAGTCCTGTCAGACAAATTATCGGCGAACGCGCGACATTATTTTGATTGCTGTTTAGAATCAAACTGGAAAGATATTCCAAAATTACATTTTTAACATTGGGTAATCCATGGTGATTTTTATCCAAAATTTCTTTGGCTTTGGCGATATCCAAAATGTCTTTGGTTTCTTTATCGAAAGGCAAAGCAAGAATACAGTTTACATAATTGGAGAAATTTTCAAAATTCATGAAGGAGTTGTCTCCCTGAAGACTTAATCTTAAAACACTGATTTCTTCCTGCAATTTCTCAGAAAGATCCGAAGGCAAGTGGGCAACCTTTATTCTTTCTTCCAGTTCTACTATTTTACTTTCCAAAGGAGTATTCGAATCCATACTTAAATAAATTGTACAATTAAAAGCTGCAAATTAATAGTGGGGTTTGCGGAAACGTGTATCTCCCGACTTTGATCCTAAAGTTTGTCCGCCCGGAGTTCTTCTGTCTCTCCAATTACCTGAAGTGTTTGCTCCTTGAGAAAACCTTTCTCTTCTAAATTGCCTGGCCAAAGGATGTTCCGAAGGAGCAACCGGCGCCATGGGCGCAACATTAACATTTACATTGGCGTTAATCGGCGCCGTGTTTACCGGTGTTGGCGGTACAAAGGCCGGAGGGACTTGTGGCTCTTCTCTTTTGGGCGGAATATTTCCGCCGGTTTTTTCTCCAAACAACATTGTCAGATTCGTTCTGCCCTGATCGTCAATTTCATATACTTTTACTTTAACTTTTTGTCCGATTGTAACTACGTCCAAAGGATTGCGGACAAAACCTTCTGCCATTTTGGAAACGTGCACCATTCCTTCTTTGCCGGGCAAGTATTCAACAAAAGCTCCGAAAGGAAGCACTCTTTTTACTTCGGCCTCTTCAAAAACTTCTCCAACCTTGACTTCCCTGACAATGCCCTTGACCCACTCAACTGCTTTGGCGACCGCTTCTTTGTCGGTTCCGGAAATTGTGACAACCCCGCTATCCTCAACATCAACGGTCGCGCCGGTCGTAGCAATAATACTTTTGATTACTCTTCCGCCGGGGCCAATAACTTCGCCAATTTTATCAACCGGAATTTGGACCTGTTCAATTTTTGGAGCATATTCGGAAACATCTTTCTTGCCTTCGCCAATAACTGCAATCATTTTGCTTAAGATAAACATGCGAGCCACTTTGGCTTTGGCAAAAACTTCTTTAACCTGATCAATCGTTACTCCCAGAACTTTGACATCCATTTGGATTGCGGTGACGCCCGAATCTGTTCCGGCAACTTTAAAGTCCATATCGCCTGAAAAATCTTCCAGTCCCAAAATATCGGTCAAAATGACATACTTATCGGCATCAGAAACCATTCCCATCGCAATTCCGGCAACCGGTTTTTTGATCGGGACTCCCGCGTCCATCAGGGCCAAAGTTGATCCGCAGGTCGCTGCCATAGAAGTAGAACCGTTGGAAGATAAAATTTCCGAAACAACTCTGATTGTATAAGGGAATTCTTCCTGACTGGGAATAACTGCCATAATAGCTCTTTCTCCCAAAGCGCCGTGTCCGATTTCTCTTCGGGACGTAAAACCGAATCTACCTGCTTCTCCGACGGAATATGGCGGCATATTGTAATGATGAATGTATCTTTTTGATTCTTCTCCTTCGGCTGATTCTATGAGTTGCTCCATGCGGGGAGAACCCAAAGTGGCGATGCTCAAAGCTTGCGTGTCCCCTCTGTTGAAAATTGCCGATCCATGAGTTCTTGGCAAAACTGAAACTTCACAAGAAATTGGTCTGATTTCATCGGCTTTTCTGCCGTCAGGTCTGACACCTTTCAGGGTATGCTCTCTTAAATTTTTGAACATGATTTTCTCAATGGCGATAGCAATTAATTTCTTATCGTCATTAAAATCTTCATCCTTGGCTTTTTGTTCCTCAATAATCTTGTCTATAAATTCTCCCGGATCTCCTCGCAATTCCTTTGAAATTCTTTCCTTGATCATGGCGACAATTTCGGTTTTGTAGAATTTTTCCAAAATCGCGACCATTTCCAAAAGTTTGGCATTCGTTTTTACCTCTTCTTTTTTCGCTCCGACTTTTTTGACAAATTCATCAATAAAATCAATAATTTTATCGTTTTCAATTTGGGCTTTTTTGATGGCCTCAACCATCAGGTCTTCAGAAATCTGCTGCGCTCCGGCTTCCAGCATCAAAGTCTTTCCCTTAAGAGAAGTGACAATTAAATCTAATTCCGAAAGTTCGGATTCGGCCATTCCAGGATTAACAATGAAATTGGCCTTACCGGTTTCCTTGTCATTCACATACCCCATGCGGACTGCTCCGACCGGACCTTTCCAGGGAATTGGAGAAATAGCAATAGCAGCAGAGGCGGCCACAACCGACATAATGTCCGGAGAATTTTCTCCGTCAACGGACAAAACTGTGGCGATTATCTGCACTTCTTTTTTGAATTCTTTGGGAAATAGAGGTCTGACCGAACGATCAATCAGTCTGGCTGTCAAAACAGCGTCATCGGTTGGTCTGCCTTCTCTTTTGACCCATCTTGAACCCTTGATTCTTCCTCCGGCATACAATCTTTCGACGTATTCAACGGATAACGGAAAATAATCAATATCTGTTCTTTCTTTGCCCATGACTACGGTTACCAAAACCATAGTGTCCCCAAGTCTGGCTAAGACCGCAGATGTTGCCTGTCTGGCTAATGCTCCTGTTTCTAAAGTTAGGGTCTTTCCGCCTATCTCCAAAGAGGTCGTTATTTTTTGAGTATTCATTATTTAACTTTTGCAGCTTTCGTTACTTTCTTTACCTTTACTACTTTCTCCACTTTTTCAACTTTTTCCTTTTTTTCGATTTTTTCAACTTTTGCTTGAGGTTTATTTTCAAAACCAATCTTTTTTTCTATTTCAGACGATCTTTTCTTATCAACTTTAGTTAAAAAGTTAATCAGTCTTCTTCTCTTTGCAATCATTGATAAAAGTCCGCGTCTGGAATGAGCGTCATGAATATGCAATTTCAAATGTTCTGTCAGACGGTCAATTCTGGTTGTTAAAAGCGCAATCTGAACTTCAGGACTTCCGGTATCTCCCTGCACTGTCTGAAATTCTTTGATTACTTTTTTCTTTAATGTTGTACTAAGCGGCATATTTTCTTATTCTTCTCTCAATTTAGCAGTAAAGCATATTATAGCAGTTTTCTTAACTATTCTCAAGCGGTGTTTAAACAGAGGTTGAGCCTTTGTAGATTTTTGGTGCCAACCAATCGTCCGGAGGATTATTTTCATCTACTTTTGCTTCTTCCTTTTTTTCCTGCGTTCCGTCTAAATCGACAGTAAAAGGAGGTTTTGCTTTTGGCTTTGCGTCAACTAGGTCCGACTTGGCGTCAGCCAAGTTTGACTTGGGAGAGAAAAAGGCATCAGCCTTAATTTCAGACTTTACTGCACTCGCAACTTTCCTGACTGCACCTTGCTTCAAAAGAACTCCGGCTGTTTCAAAAGCCAAAGGACTGGTTGTAGAACTTTGAAAATTTTCTGTAGCAGCAATGATTCCTGTCAACAAATTTGAAGCAATATCAACATCCATTTTAAGACCAAGTGTTGAAATAAAGTTGGCCATTAATTCACAAACAGACGAAGCGTTTTTACCAAGAAGGGGTATGTCTCCAAATCCCTGATTTTCCGGCTTATAATCGATATTAATTATCTTTGAATCCTTAAGTGTTTCCATGTCAAAAGCTGTTCCCAAATCCGATATTCGGGGCGTACCGACAACAAAAACCAGACCGGGAGCCGATCCCCCTCTTTTGAATTCGACATCTTTTTCAGTGAAAGACAAACCGCTTTCGCCTGCTTTGACCAAAATATTTAATTTTCCCTCTTCCAAAGTATAGGAAATTTTCTCAATTTCTCCTTCTCTGTATGGAAAAGTCACTGTCAGATCTTCGGTTGACCCTCCCTCAAATGACTTTTTTACCTTATCTATACCTACCAAAGAGGACACTTCTACAATTGGGTCTGTGGGACTGACAATGGCAATATTTTTACCGGTTGAAGAAAGCGCAAGGTACAAAGCCAAACCCGCAGCCATTTCATCAACGCCCGGGTTTTTACCAACGGCAATGCCAATGCTTTCATTTTTGGCTAAAAAATCTTTGATTTTCTCAAGCATTACGTTATCCATAAATCTTCAAATCCCGAGGCTTCGGGATTAGCCATGGCATATTAACATATCTCCTATAGTAAAGTCAAGGAAGGGGGAAAGGATGACGCCACCCTCTTGATTTTCGCCAATTTTTGAAACCACGTTTTTACCGGCCCTAACCGAATTAATCGTGCTTTCTCCAATAGTTTCTTCTTTTCTGATTAATCTGACCTTGTCCCCACGCGCTACTCTGCCTTCCAAAACCTTAATTCCCAAAACTTTTGTTTTTTCAAAAGGGAAAGAGGCAAGTATTTTTGCGCGTCCATAGATTTCTTCAATTAACGCCAGTTGCTTTCCCTCCAAGACGTCTTTTATTTCTGCAATCAACTCGTAAATAATCTTATAGTTTTTGGTTAAAACCTTTTCTTGAGCGGCAAACTTAACAATTTCCGGTCTCAATTTGGTGTTAAAACCCAAAACTATGGCGTTGATTGACTTGGCCAACAAAATATCGGTAGTGGTGATGTCGCCGGTTTTTTGCAGGGCAATATTTATCTCTTTTGGTAGGGACCTGATGATTGCCTCCAGCGAGCCTTGATTATCGGCGCACAAAACTAGTGAAAGCGTCGGCACTTCTTTTTCCAGCAAGAAATCTTCAGGCATCGGCATAGCCTCCTGTCCGGAACGGAAAGCCGGCGCAGCGGGCACAGCCGTAGTCGATTTTTCCTCAATGATTTCAGCAATTGAACCTGCCGGCACAACTATTCCTCCTACCGGAGGCACTTTTTCAAATCCCAAAACCTCAACCGCTTCTCCGACAATTGCCTGGTCCAAATGAACCCCTTTATCGCTGATGATTGTCCTGACTCTGGCTTTAATTCCGTCACATTCTATTTCTTCTCTGACTTTAAGTACTCCGCTTTTAATGACTACGGTTGCTCTTGGTCCGGATTTTTCATCCAAACGGGATTCAATGACAATCCCCCTCAATTTATCGTTTAAGACCGGCTTTTGCTTCATGTCAAAAACCAGACTGATTAATTCCAACAACTCCTTGATGTTCGTATTTGTTTTTGCAGAAACAGAAATATAAGGCACATCTCCTCCGTATCCTTCCAACATTACTTCTTCTTTCACCAATTGACCTTTAACTTTTTCTTCATTTTTGTCCGGAACATCCGCTTTGGTTAAGACCACAATGAAGGGAATTTGCGCTTTTTTCAGAATCTCAATACTTTCTTTTGTTTGAGGCATTACTCCGTCAACCGAAGATACAACTAATAATCCTATATCTGCGGCTTGAGTTCCGCGTCCTCTCATATGGGTAAAAGCTTCGTGACCGGGGGTATCAATAAAAGTGATACGTTTCTTAGCTCCTTCGACTGTAATTTCGATACTGGATGCTCCAATTCCTTGAGTTATTCCGCCGTGTTCACGCGCGGCAACATTGGTTTTTCGGATGGCATCCAACAGAGATGTTTTTCCGTGATCAACGTGACCCAAGACTGCAACCACGGGGATAGCTGTAGAGATTACTCGAGGCGCTGAATCCTGTAATTTTTTGTTTGCCATACATTGTTAAAAAAAGAAGTTCTCATAAGATTAAACTTTTTTTGTCTCTGGAACTTCTACTTTTTCTTTCTTTTTCTTTTCTGTTTTCTTTTTTTCTTTTGGCTCGCTCGCCTCGCTGCGAAGCGGGCCGGAGCTCTTTGCGGAGGCGGTTTCTTTCTTATCAGTCTTCTTTTCTTCGGCTTTAATTTCCTCTTTCTTTTCTTCCGACTTAACTTCGGGTTCTTTTTTGGCAATAGTCGGGTCTTCCTCTATTTCAATTCTATAATCGGTCAATTTTGAGGCTAATCTGACATTTTGTCCGTCACGACCAATGGCTAAGGAAAGTTCTTCAACCGGAACAAAAACATGAGCCGATTTTTCTTCACCCTTGTCTAACTCCACTCTGACATTTTTTGCCGGAGATAAGGCTTGAGCAATATAGTCTTTAGGATTTTCATGCCATTGAATGATGTCGATTCTTTCCGCTCCGCCAAATTCCTGAATGATGGCTTGAACCCTGACTCCTCTTTGCCCGACACAGCTTCCGACCGGATCAATTCCCTGTTGATTTGAGAAAACAGCCACTTTACTCCTGATTCCCGCTTCTCTGGCAATATTTTTTATGACCACTGACCCCTTGGCAACTTCCGGAACTTCTCTTTTGAAAAGTCCTTCCAATAAGCCATTGTTGGACCTTGAAACAATAATCTCATCACCTTTTAATCCTTCTCTAATTTCGGAAATAAAAACAGTAACTCTTTGATTCAAGTGATATTTTTCGTTCAAAATTTGCTCGGGAATAGGCATCAAAGCCTCTGTTTTTCCCACATCGACAATAATATTTGGTCCTGCGAAGCGCAAAATCATTCCGTTGACAATCGTCCCGACCCTTAACTTATAATCCGCGATGATCGCTTCTTTTTCTTTTTCTCTGATTTTCTGCAAAATTACTTGTCTGGCGGTTTGAGCCGCAATTCTTCCAAAACCAGGAGGAGTGACGTCCTTTTTCTTGTGTAAAATTGTGGCTTCTCCGGTATTTTTGTCCAAAGTTGTCGAATATTCCTCAAGCTCGACGTCAGGATGATCTTTCTTGTAAGCTGCCAAAATAGCGTTTTTGACTGTGTCTAAAACAACCTCGACGTCAACGCCTCTTTCATTGGCGACCTGATTTAACGCTAATAAGAATTCCGATCTTTGAATCGCTCCCATAATAGTGGTAAGTATACCAAATTCGAGGTTAACCTTCAACCGCCTAATTATTAACTGTTAATTGAAAATTGCAAATTGTTGGAGGGATCTGTGGAAACAGAAACTTTATCGCCTCTTTTTATTTCGGCTTTGAGCATTTTTTGAGCAATTAGGTCTTCTATGTTGTCCTGGATAAACCGATTTAAAGGTCTTGCTCCAAATTCCGGATCAAACCCCTGGCTCGCGATTACTTCAATCACTTTTTCATCAAAACTTATGGTAATATCTTTTTCCGACATTTTTTTGGTAAGTTCTGTTAGCATTATTTTGATAATTTGTCTTATCTCATCTCCACCTAGAGGCTTAAAAACAACAATTCCGTCAAATCTATTTAAAAATTCGGGCCTAAATACACCCTTTTCCTGCAACAATTCAATTAATTTTTTCTGAAAGTCTTTATCAACTACTATCCCCTTGGATACTTCTTCTCTGATGTATTCCGAGCCGGCATTAGAGGTGGCAATAATAATTGTATCGGCAAAAGAAACAGTTTTCCCCGCATTGTCGGTCAATCTCCCGTCGTCCAAAACCTGCAAAAAAAGATCAAGAATTTTTGGGTTTGATTTTTCAAATTCATCCAGCAAAACCAAAGAAAACGGATGTTCAAAAACAGCATCGGTTAGCCCATGAGCACCTTCAGTTCCACCTAGTAAGCGTTGGACCGATTCATCTGTCGAGTATTCGCTCATATCAAAACGGATCATATTATCCTCGCCTTTATAGTAAATTTCAGCCAGTGCTTTGGCAGTGGCTGTTTTTCCAACACCGGTGGGACCTAAGAACAAAAATGAAATCGGTTTCTTGCTGTCATTTAATCCCATCCGCAACCTTCTCAAAGATTCTGCAACCTCAAAAACAGCCTCGTTTTGACCGATAATTCGCTTATGCAGTTCTTCTTCCAAATTAAGCAGCAATTTTTTTTCTTCTTCTTTGGGAAGGCCGACTGAAATTTTAGTCTTTGCTTCAACTTTATCAACCACATCCTGTTCTTCAACGATTTTTCTGTTCTGCATAAAGACAGCGCTAGCGGCATCATTAAGCAATACCACTCCCGCTCCCGGTATTACCCGATCCTGCAAATATTTACCGGCAAAATTCCACGCCGCCAGAACAGCCTTGTATGAAATCTCAACTTTATTTACTTTTTCAATCTCCGAACTTTTTTTCAAAAGCATTTGCAGAAAAATTTCCCGACTTGGCTCATCAAATCTTATAGATTCAAAAACACTGGACAAGGTGTGTCTTGGTTCGATAAATCTTTTATATGATGTTGGGGTAATGTTGGCAATTATCCTAATTGTTCCTCTTTCCAAATATGGAATTAGCGCTCCTGAAAGATCCGTATTAAAAGTAGACGAACCGACTATGTTCTCAAAGCTGGGAATATAGACAATAACGTTTCCTGAATGTGAAATTTCTGTAATTACATTTTGCAGACGTTCTTCCAATTGACCTTGGTTTTGCGCGCCCGCTACCAAAGCATCTACCAGTAGCTCATAAAGTCTTTGATGACGTAAATTTCCTTTTAAGTTTCCCGCAAAGCTATCATAAGCCAAGGCTTTAACCAGAGATCCTCTGCCGCTACCCGGTTCCCCGATTAAAAGACAGCTTTTATTTTTACTCAAGGCTTCTACGACCTCTTTATATTCTTCGCCTCTTCCCAAAGCCATCGGTTTCTCATTAACTGCATCGGAGGCAATATCCACCATATATTTACTCGTTTCCAGAGTCCATCCGCTGACCCAACTTTCCCCGATTCCCTCACCCCAAAAATTAATTCTGAAAGGCTTATCCGTATTTTCTGGAAAAGTAGATTTTGTCCAATACAAAATATTTTTTATTTCTTCCGTTTTCAGTTGCTTTTGAAATAATAATTTTGTTTTCTCTTCAGACAATAACAGATAATTAACGAAAAAATCTAAAGGGGTAACTGTTCCCGTTATGTTTTTAAAAATATTTTCTTTGGAAATTTCAATCAAATTTATTTCTTTTTTTTCTATTTCCGCTTTTTGCAGAAAAAACTGCACGTCTTTTCTTTCCAGGAAATTTTCAATCAATTCCAAGGTTGGTTCGCTGGATTTCCTAAGATCAACAGCAGGGCGTTTTCTGAAAATAAAGAAAACAGCCAGAATACCTAAAATTAAAAGATAAAAAATAGAAGTTTTATCCAAAAATAAGAAACTCCAAAACGGCCAGAAAATAAATGCGGCAGTAAAACATATTTCCAATGAAATTAGCGCTAATAAAATAATGAGGTCGGCGGCAATCACGAAAGTTTTGATAAATATTCCCATGCCGATAGAGAAACCGACCAGCCCCTCGCGATATTCGTTTTTCCAGGGTTTAAAATAAGTTTTAACCAAAAGAGGTAGAGAAAAAAGCTGGAGAAAAGCACTATTTAGAGAAGCAAAAATTGCGACCAGCTCAAGAGGCGCGCTCCAAAACCAAAACTTTAAAAATTCCACAGGCAGCAGCATTAATTTAGTATAGAAAGTTTAAAGACAAATTACAAATGAAAAATGAGGGATTAGACTTGAACTCCGCTTTTTCTTAATTTGTTTGTTTTTAATTTGGAACATTTTTCGCATCTGAATTCCGGATGTTCATCGTTTAATCTGTCGTAATTTTTTGTCTTGACTAACCTGTATCCTCTTTTAATATTCTTGCAATCAACGCAAATAATATTTTCTTTTACTTCCCACTGGCTTTCCAATTTTGAAGAGGTGAAAATAAATCTATCAACCCAAAAGAAAATTAGTCCGCCGATGAGATTTGCGATAGCAGTCGCTACCCACTGGTTTAATGTTGCCAGCCAAATCAAAACAACCGCCAAAATCGGAGTGCTCAATTGCCATCTGATTAGATAGAGAAAATATCTCCTGAAACTAACCTTCATAATTTATTGGTGAAGCTAGAACCAGCTGGATTTCTTGCTGGAATCTTCCATAAATTCTTTCAGCAGTTCCTTTTGTTTTCCGGTTAGATGTTTGGGAACCGTCACTTTTATTCTGACATAATGATCTCCGCGACCCGAACCATGCAGATGAGGCACCCCTTTTTCCCGTAATCTAATTGCAGTGCCGGGTTGTGTTCCCCCGGAAATTCGAAGCTTTAAGTTTCCGTCGATTGTTTCAATATTTACCTCTCCGCCCAAAGCCGCCAGAGCAAAAGGAATTTCTTTGACCCCGATAATGTCAAAGCCTTCTCTTTGAAATCTTTTATCTGGAGACACCGACACAACAATATCATAATCTCCAAAACGGATCCTCGATCCTTCATCCACACCGGCCGGAATTTTTATGGTCTGCGATTTATTTCCAATCTCTATTTTTTTGGTAGTTCCATGAACCGCTTCCAGAAAATCCAAAGTTAATGAATAAGATTGTCTGCGCCGGGAACGGGAGCCGAAAGGTGAAGCGCCGCCAAAGAATTGTTCAAAAATTTCAAAAGGGTCATTAAATCCGCCAAAATCAAAACCTGCTCCTCCGTCTCCGCCGGTTGAATAAGTATATGAGAAAGGTCCACCCTGCTGCCCGAAGCCTCCGAATGGCCCACCTGCACCCCCGAAAGGCCCCTGACCTGCTCCCTGCTCGAAAGCCGCGTGCCCAAACTGATCATAGGTTTGCTTTTTCTGCGGATCGGACAAAACTTCGTAGGCTTTGGTTACTTCTTTAAATTTCGCTTCCGCATCTTTTCCCTTATTCCGGTCGGGATGATACTGCAAAGCCAGCTTTCGGTAAGCCTTTTTTATTTCATCCGGATTTGCCGATTTGGTTAAACCAAGTATTTGATAATAATCTTTTTCGTCTGCCATACGCGCTCCTTATTATACTAAATAAGCGCTCCTCGCGCTCATACTTAATACTAAATACTTAATACTAAATACTAGTTAACAACCTCACCCTCAACCGGTTTATCCTCCGAAGCTTTAGCGGAGGAGGACTCTTCCTTTTTTTGCTCACCATTCCCTGTCTGCTGACCCGGTTGCTGTTGACCTTGTGCTGAGCCTGTCGAAGCATACATTGCCTGACCTACTTTTTGCAAACTGTCTGACAGCTCTTTGGTTTTGCCTTCAATGTCTTCTTTACTTCCCGTGTCCAAGATTGCTTTGAGGGCGGAAATTTTTTCCTCAACTTCTTTCTTAATATCGACATTTACTTTATCTCCGGCATCTTTGAGACTTTTCTCCGACGTAAAAATCAAAGAGTCCGCCTGATTCTTGACTTCGATTTTTTCCTTCTTCTCGATATCTTCCTTAGCATGCATTTCTGCCTCTTTGGTCATCTTCTCAACTTCGTCCTTGGAAAGACCGGTTGAACCGGTAATTTTGATGCTTTGTTCTTTGCCTGTGGCCTTATCTTTAGCTTTGACAGCCAAAATTCCATTTGCGTCAATATCAAATGCGACTTCAACTTGCGGTACTCCTCGGGGAGCCGGAGGAATTCCGTCCAGAATAAATCTTCCCAAGCTCTTGTTGTCTGAAGCCATCGGACGCTCTCCCTGCAAAACATTGATCTCAACCTGGGTCTGATTGTCTGCAGCAGTTGAAAAAACTTGAGATTTAGAGGTTGGAATAGTGGTGTTTTTGGAAATAAGAGGAGTCGAAACTCCACCCAATGTTTCAATACCCAAAGTCAAGGGCGTAACATCCAAAAGCAGAACATCTTTGACTTCTCCACCCAAAACCCCTCCCTGAATGGCGGCTCCAACCGCAACTACCTCGTCCGGATTAACTGATTTGTTTGGTTCTTTACCAAAAAACTTTCTGACCGTTTCAACAATCTTGGGCATTCTGCTCATTCCGCCGACCATGACGATCTCATCAACATCGGAGGCTTTGATGCCTGCATCTTTTAAGGCTAATTCTGTCGGTTTAAGAGTTTTCTGAACAAGTTCATCTACCAACTGTTCCAGTTTAGCCCGAGTCAACGTCATGGTTAAGTGTAAGGGACCTTCTTTGCCTTGTGTGATGAACGGCTGATTGATTTGAGCTTCTTGCGCGCTGGTTAACTCAATTTTGGCTTTTTCCGCTGCTTCCCTTAACCTTTGCAGCGCTTGAGGGTCTTTGCGCAAATCAACATTATGTTCTTTTTTGAATTCATCGGCAATATAGCTAATAATTACCTGATCAAAATCGTCTCCTCCAAGATGAGTGTCGCCGTTTGTAGATAAAACTTTGAAATTACCAACACCTGACTCTTCATAAATTTCTAGGATGGAAATGTCAAAGGTTCCTCCACCGAGATCGAAAACTGCAATCTTTTCATCCTTTTTCTTATCAAGCCCATAAGCCAAAGCTGCAGCCGTAGGTTCATTGATGATTCTCAAAACGTCCAGTCCGGCAATTTCTCCGGCTTGTTTGGTGGCCTGGCGCTGTGAATCATCAAAATATGCAGGAACCGTAATGACTGCTTGGGTGACAGTGGAGCCAAGATAGCTTTCCGCATCCGCTTTGACTTTTTGTAAAACCATTGCAGATATTTCAGGAGGAGTAAAAGTTCTGCCTCCAACCTCAACAACCGCCATTCCGTCACGGCCTGATTTAATTGTATACGGCAACCATTTCATGTCAAATTGCACGGATGGATCAGAGAATTTTCTTCCCATTAATCTTTTGACCGAATAAATTGTTTCCTTAGGCTTGAGGACTAATTGGCGTTTCGCTACGTCTCCGACAACATGAGTAATCGGATCAACTACCGATGGAATTACATTCCGCCCTTCGGCAGAATAAATTACCTTCGGGCTTCCGCCCTCCATGACCGCTATTTTTGAATTTGTTGTACCTAAATCAATTCCAATTATTTTTCCCATATTAATTTACTTCTTTCTTTCCGACCGTCACTTCTGCCGGTCGTAAAACTTCATCTCCCATTTTATATCCGATTCTTAATTCTTCAATCACTTTGTTCTCGTCTCCGGCTACTGTCTGAATTCCTTCCATTAAATTCGGATCAAACTCTTTCCCTACCGCCTCGATTTTTTCTACACCCTCTTCTTTTAATATATCAAAGAATTTTTGAATACTCAATTTCAATCCCTCATCTTTGATATGCTTGCTTGAAAGTAAGAGAAAATCTATAGCTGGTAAAAACCTCAAAATTAAATCTTTGTTCGCTTTTATCAGCCATTCTCCCTTTTCCTGCGCAACCCGCTTTTCCAGATTTTGGTAATCTGCGAAAATACGCTTCACCTGATTTTCAAGTTCCTCGATTTTCTGTTTTAAAAGTGCAACTTCGTCTTTACTTTTATCTTTTTTATCCTTAACGTCGTTCTTGTCCATCAAAATATACTACCATCCTTTGGCGATTTCTTCAATCAGATCTCCAAAATATCTGACGGTTGGAACAATTTGAGTGTAATTAAGTCTGGAAGGACCCAAAACTCCGACTTCACCCATACTTTGCATTGGAGTTTTGAAATGAGTAAAGACAAATCCGTAAGGTCCTTGCATGTCCGGACCCAACTCATCACCTAAAAGAACTTGCACGTCTTCGGAAACTATATCGGCAAAAAATTTCCTGCAGACCTCAAACTCATCCATGGTCGAAAGCAAACTTTTCATCACATCGATGTCAAAAAATTCCGGCATATCCAAAATGTTGGCATATCCCGAGCAATAAACATTTCCATCCGCGGTAGTGGCAATAGCCAAAGCTTTGGTTTTGTTGGCCAACGATTTGGTCATTTCTCTTAAAAAGAGATCTTCTTTTTCGCGGAAATCCCAAAGACTCTCCTTAACCGCAGTTTCTTCTGTCACGGACAAATCTTTTTCTTTCATCAGCTGCTTAACGTAAAATTTCATTCCGCTGGGGGTCGGCATACGGCCGGCAGAAGTGTGGTTTTTTTTCAGGTAGCCTAATTTTGTGAGATTAACCATTTCATTTCGAATAGTTGCAGGACTGGCGCTAAGGCTGTATCTTTTTTCCAAAGTTTCCGAACCGACAGGTTCCGCTGTCTTAATGTATTCCTCAATGAGGCTTTTTAAAATTTCAACCTGACGCTGTGTTAAATCATTCATAAGTTTTGAATTAGCACTAATATATCACGACTGCTAAATCTTGTCAAGACCTAAAATACTATATTTTAAGACGTAGCGGAATCAAGGGGTACATTAAGAATTAGTTACAGATTTACTGTTGATACGTAAAACTTAATAAAATTAATTTTGCTTGCTGAACTTCTGGATCATTAAACCAGACTGTTGCTTCCGCCTGCGTTAAGCTTGGTCCATCTCCATATGGTCCTGATGTTGAAAAAAGAGCAGTAGTATTATTTGTAATTTCAGGCAAGCTGCTGTTGTTTTTACCCGTAAACATGTCGTAACCCATTGTCCTTCTTGTGCTAAGAAGCCCTCCGACTTCATTGCCTTGCACGGCTAAAAATGGCTTATAGGTAGAGCCATCTGTTGTAATGGTGCCAGAGATGACATACAGACCCTGCGCCCCGTTGATGGGAGTTTTATCAATTAGGGTGAAAAGCGGACATGCCCCCTCCTGACCCAACGCTACTTTATCATCACACATTCCACCAAAACCATCGAGTGCTGATACCCAGCTAACTTTTATCTTTCCACTTGGACTCTGTAAGGCTGTCTGATCTGCTTCCGGAAAATTTGATTCAATTGCAGGTTTTACCACAATCCATCCTTGAGGATATTTAAAACTCGCTTTTTCTGTCGTTGAGATATATGTTTTCCAGTTTGCGGTTGGATCATCCACCTTCGCTGAAGCTTCGGCGGACAAAGGAGTTGGAGATATTTGCTTCTGTTTGTTTTGAAAAACATTTTGTTTTGTTCCAATGAAAAATCCCCCCACAGTAAAAGCAACTAGAAAAAATAATATTGCGAAGATCCAAAATATTTTCTTTGAATTATTTTTCTTAGGAGGCAACGGTTGTTGTGCTGGCATTTCTGCCTGAACAGGTTGAGTTGGTTGAGTTGAAATATTCGGATCCATATTCTGAATTATTCCAGAAGCGGAAGAACATGTCAAACTTGTGCTAAACTTAAGGCATGAATCGAAAGAAACGTCTCGGGTGGCTTTTAATTCCATTATTTTTATCCCTAGCTGGTCTTATCTATTTAATTATTTCTTTTTCCCCAAACGCTCAACTTCCAATTTTGAATTATAAAATTCCCGTTTTGCCAATTTTCTTTTTACTATTTTTCTCTTTTCTCTTATTTCTTATTACTTATCTCCTGCGCAGTCCCCGCAGAGCAATTTTGATTGGATTATTAACCTTAGTCTATTTAGTTTTACAAATGCTACGCTTAAGTAGTCCTTATTTTCTGTTGCTTCTCCTTGCTCTCTACATCAGTCTGGAACTTTTCTTTAAAAAAGGTTTTTAAAATCTGCTAGAATTATTCTGTGAACAAGTTTTATATTACGACCGCCATTGATTACGTCAACAATACCATTCATCTGGGCCACGCTTTTCAGAAAATTGCGGCTGATGTTTTGGCGCGTTATTATAGAATTACGCTTGACAAAGAGAATGTTTTTTTCCTGACCGGAACCGATGAATACGGCCAGAAAGCGGAAAAAGCCGCCTCCCTGCAAAACATTTCCCCTGCGGAATACGTTAAAAAAATTTCAGATTCCAATCAAAAAGAACAGGAAGCTTTAAATATTTCTTATGATAGATTTATCCGAACTACGGATCCCGATCATGCGGAAGTCGTCAAGGAAATTTGGAGTAGAATTTTGAAAAATGGAGATATTTACTCCGGAGAGTATCAGGGATCTTATTGCGAGGGTTGTGAAGCTTATTATACAAAAGAAGATTTAGTCAAAGGAAAATGCTCTATCCACCCAACCTTGGAAATAAAAATTATTAAGGAAGAAAATTATTTTTTCAAATGGTCCAAATACAAAGATTTTCTGATTGATCACATCACGAAAAATCCTGATTTTATTTATCCTCCCCACCGAGCCAATGAGATGCTGGAGTTCGCCAAAAATATCAAAGATATTCCTATTTCCAGAAGTAATTTTACTTGGGGAATTCCGGTTCCCAATGATTCAAAACAAGTAATTTATGTTTGGTTTGATGCTTTGATAAATTATCTGACTGGAGTCGGATTCCTGAAAGACAAAAAATTATTTGAAAAATTCTGGCCGGCGGACCTCCACATTCTTGGCAAAGATAATTTAAGATGGCATGCGCTCCTCTGGCCGGCCATTCTTAAATCCGCCGGAATAGAATTGCCAAAAAAAATTCTGGTTAATGGATTTTTAAATATTAACGGACAAAAAATAAGTAAGTCGATCGGCAACGTCATCCACCCCAGCGAATGGGTTACAAAATATGGCGCCGATGCCGTCAGATATTACCTCTTAAGGTATACCAGCATTACCGAAGACAGCGATATCTCTGAAGAAAAATTATTGCAGGCCTACAATTCCGATCTAGCAAACGGCTTGGGAAACTTAGTTGCAAGAGTTGCTAAGTTGTGTGAGAAAAATAAAATAGTATCAAGTATTAAGTATCAAGTATTAAGTATTGATGACGTCATTAAAAAAACATTGGAGGAATTTAAATTTAATGAAGCCTTAACATATATTTGGACGCAAATTACCGATGAAAATAAAAAGATTAACGAAACTAAACCTTGGGAGCTATCTGAAGATAAGGCAAAACCGATCTTAGAAGATTTAATAAAAAAGATTTTAATTATTTCCCAGAATTTGAGACCCTTCCTTCCTGAAACTGCCGAAAAAATTAAGGAGCAATTTAAGGGACCGCGAATTATTTCCGGAAAACCTCTTTTCCCCAGAATCTAGATAAGGTATATAATAAATCCATGCTCCCTACTCAATCTATTGGTAAATTTAAAAAGCACGAGTTAGGAATCTTCATTGTCTTATCAATTCTCCTACTGTTTGTTTCCTCTTTTTATTTTCTGCAGTCTTCAAAATTCAAAACTCAAATTTTAGGCTTGAATAGAACATTGGACAAAACCAATAAAGATTTCTATGATTTGAAAAATCAAGATCAACTTAAAATCAACGAGCAATTAAAAATTAATATTAAAGCAACCAACGACACTTTTGGAAAAACTGCAAAAACGTATGAAAAAATAACTGATTTAAAAGCGCAAAAACAGGATACCAAAGATTTGGACGCGACTTATGCGGAAATTATCAATGACTTGGCAGACTTAAATTATTCATCCGGATCCGCTCTTTTAACGCAATTAAATAGCGCTATCGACAAAAAATACAGTGCAATTGCAACAACGCAAACAGCCATAACCCAAACGGCAAGCGTCAGCAATACTCCTCCGGGAAACGGGTACAGCCTTCAGGCGGTCCAAACCGACAACGGAACTTTCAATGTTTCCATCATTGCCGCAGATCTCAATACAACCAGAGTAATTATGGATACCGCCTCCGAATCCGATTGCGCCAATAATTGTCCAGTTATGGCTTTGGGCGATTATGCCGGAAGGTCTGGAGCGTATGCCGGAATTAACGGTCCATTTTTTTGTCCCGCAGACTATCCCAGTTGTGCGGGGAAAACTAATTCGTTCGACACACTTTTGATGAATAAAAATAAATATTATTTTAATTCCGATAATAATAAATACAGCACCGTGCCGCTGGTAGTTTTCACCGGAAATACTATGGAAATACGTTCTCAATCGCTGAATTGGGGACGGAACACTGGCGTGGATGCAGTAGTGGCCAATTTTCCTCTTTATATTTCTGGCGGTAACAATGTTTTCGGTGGCAGCAGCGATCCGAAAATTAATAATAAGGGAACAAGAACTTTTGTCGCTAATAAAGGAAATTTTGCCTACATCGGAGTTATCTATAATGCCAGCTCTGATGATGCGGCAAAAGTCCTGAAGGTTTTGGGTATGGAGAATGCCTTGGGACTTGATCAGGGAGGGTCAACCGCGCTTTGGTTTAACGGTTACAAAGCCGGTCCCGGCAGAGGTCTTCCCAGCGCGCTTCTTTTTATCAGAAAATAGTTTGATTACTGTTATAATAAATTCATGATTGATGCGCATTGCCACCTGAACTTCTACTCCTTTGAAAAAGATTATGACGCGGTGATCAAAGGCGCTTTCAAAGCCGGCGTAACTAAAATTATCAACGTGGGAACTAAGATTGATTCAAGTCAATTAGCGGTCGAGTTAGCGCAAAAATACAAAAATTTATACGCAATTATCGGCGTTCATCCCCACCATGCAGACAAACCTGAAAAAGGATGGCTGGAAGAACTGGAAAGGCTCGCCAAAAACCCAAAAGTAGTCGGAATCGGCGAAGTTGGTATGGATTATTTTAGCTACAAATCAAATGACGTTGTGGACCCAAAACTGCAAAGAGAAGTATTTACTAAGCAAATCGAGTTGGCGCACAAGCTTAAATTGCCTTTGCAAATCCATAACCGTCAGGCGGGTAAGAACATTCTGGACATACTCATAAATCATAAATCATATCTCTTAAATCCTCCGGGTATGTTTCATTGTTTTGCGGGAAATTTGGATTTATTAAAAAAAGTTTTGGATTTGGGTTTTTATGTCGGGTTTGACGGAAACATAACCTATAATGGTTTAGCTCCGGGAGAAGATACGGACCTAAAAGACTTGGCAAAATACACTCCGGTTGACAGAATTATTGTTGAAACAGACAGTCCATTCTTGACGCCTGAACCTAAGAGGGGTGGCAGAAACATGCCTGAATATGTTATAATTACAGCCGAATTTATAGCAAAATTAAAAGGTCTAACTTTTGCAGATTTTGAGGCTAAAACAACCGAAAATACGCAAAAAATCTTTTCTTTATGACAGCTTTCTTTCAAAAAATATTTACGCGTTATCCGATAAAGACCAGACGCGGACTGGAATTTCTTCCCGGGCTGGTTTCCTGGACTTTAATTCTTTTCCCTATTTGGGGCTCAATTTTGATACCCTATATTGTTGCATATTTTATCCTATTTTTTGATGTTTATTGGTTTTATAAATCATTTTCTCTGGCAATAAATGCCTACCGGGCGTCCAAAAAAATAAAAATTGCCGAGCAAACAGACTGGCTCAAAAAACTTCGAAAATTACTGAATTTTAAAAAAGTAAAGCACGTGGTCATAATTCCCAACTATAAGGAAAACGTAAACAAATTAAAACTGACGGTCCAATCTATTGCTGATCAAACATTATCCGCGAAACAGATCTTTGTTGTTTTGGCAATGGAAAAAAGAGAAAAAGATGGAACCAAAAGAGCCAATGCAATTATCAAAGAATTTAAAAATACCTTTGGCGGTATTTTCGCCACCTATCATCCGGACATAGAAGCGGAGGTTAAAGGAAAATCATCCAATGAATCTTATGCCTCCAAAAAAGCATATCAATTACTTATAAAAGCAGGCATTATCGATATAAATTTCGCAACAGTTTCCTCCGTTGACGCTGACTCCATTTTTGACAAACAATACTTTGCCTACCTTTCCTATAAATTTCTAATTGACGACAATAGATATCATAAATTCTGGCAATCAGCCAATGTCAATCATAATAATTTCTGGACTGTACCTGCTCCGATCAGAATTATCGCTTTTTTTGGCAGTCTTTGGAGAACAGCCCTTCTGGTTCAGAAAGACCGTTTAATCTCAAACTCTACGTATTCTCTCTCTTTTTTACTCCTCAAAAGAATCGGCTTTTGGGATACCGATGTTATTCCTGAAGATTACAGAATATTCTTTAAGGCTTTCTATAAATCACAAGGAAAAATTTGGATGGAGCCGATATTCTTGAAGACTTCTATGGATGCTCCGCTGTCTTCCGGCTACATAAACAGTCTTAAGAATAAATATGAGCAGGAAAGACGCTGGTCTTGGGGAGCATCTGACGATCAATTGTATATCAAGTGGTGGCTGACGGTTCCCAACGTTCCTTTTATGCGAAAAACAATTATGCTATTCAATGTTCTTCTGGATCATTTCTTGTGGCCGGTAAACTGGTTCATTGTTACTATTGCCGCCAACATTATCCCTTTAATAAACCCTGCTTTCCAAAGAACTACTCTCGGCTATAGTCTTCCAAGTCTGGCAGGAATAATCTTGACATCCTGCCTTGTGGCTTTATTTGCGATGTTCATCATTGATTTCAGAAACAGACCAAAAAATCCCTCTGTTTCTAAACTTAAAGAAATTCTATTCCCCCTTCAGTTTATTTTAATTCCGGTTGTCGGATTTTTTCTCTCCACTCTTCCTGCCTTAATTTCTCATACTCAACTTATAATCGGAAAAAGGTTAGAATATAAAGTAACGGAGAAACTATAATCTCTTTTCAAGCATGAAGATTTTAAAAAGACTTGAGGACAGCAAGCAGTTTTGGTTTGTAATATTTACTACGTTTTTATTTTTTATCCTAAGACTCCCTTCTCTTTTTGAACCATTATGGTACGGCGACGAGGGAATATATCAGGTAATCGGAACTTCTTTAAATCATGGAAAATTATTATACAAAGAGATCTTTGATAATAAACCACCCCTACTTTACTGGCTTTATTCTTTTTTTCACTCCGATCAATTTTTCATCAGACTTGCATCTTTAATCTTTGGCGCATTCTCTGTCATATTATTTTATTTCTTGTCAAAAAAACTTTTCAAAAGCAACAAAATTTCTTACCTAACAACTTTTCTTTTTGCTCTTTTATTTGGACTACCGATACTGGAGGGAAATATTGCAAATGCGGAAAACTTTATGCTTTTACCGATCATTGTTGCTGCACTTTTTATACTTAATCAAAAAAAGTTTTTTATTACCGGTCTGCTTTTGGGAATAGCTTTTCTTTTTAAAATCGTTGCCGTATTTGATCTATCCGCTTTCACAGTTTTTTATTTTATTTTAAATTTTAATTCTCTAAAAAAAGAAATTAAATCGCTACTGCCTATTCTTGCCGGATTTTTTCTGCCTCTTTGTTTAGTAAGCTTATTTTTTCTTCATAACGGTACGTTTATGGATTTCATAAGGGCAGTATTTATTTCCAATGTTTCGTATGTCAGTTATGGCAATAAAGTCGGAAGTCTTCCCCTCCTTCTTTTCCTAAAATTAATTCTTTTAGGGGGATTTCTTCTCTTTGCTTTAATAAAAAGAAAAAAGTTTAATCGTTCAACTCTTTTTGTCTTAATTTGGTTTGCATTTTCATTATTTAATGCCTTCTTTTCCCAACGCCCCTATACTCATTATTTATTAATTTTGCTCCCCAGCTTATGTCTGACGGCGGGACTTATTTTGTTTGAAAAAAAATACCGGGAAGCTATAGTTATTGTATTTTTAATATCTCTATTAATTGTTACAAAAGAATTCGGAATTTTAAGATTTAAGCAAAGCATAAGTTATTATCAAAATTTTATTTCCTATTTGGCGGGCAAAGAAACAACGACCTCATATCAGAATTTTTTTGATCGAAATACCTCTTACGATTATGAAATTGCGCGTTTTATTAAACCAAAGCTCGGTAAAAATGATACCGTTTTTGTTTGGGGAAATAATGCCCAATTATATCAACTTGTTGGCGTAGTTGCCCCGACAAAATACGTCGCTGCTTATCACATAACAAATTACGCAGATGGAGCAATAACTACGCAAACTGCTCTTGAGAAAAACAAACCAAAGTTTATTGTCATAATGCCAAGCAATGACCTTATTCCTTTTGATTTAATAAATTATTCTCTAAAAATAGAGATTAATAACGCAACAATTTATGAAAGAATTTTTTAAAGATATCATTCCGGATAGAATTATAATTTCAGCATTTTTTATAAATATTTTTCTTATAATTACGACTGTTATTTACATTTTAATTTCTTACGGAAAACTTCCTCCATTTGTTCCGGTTTTTAATCAGTTGCCTTGGGGTGAACAAAGACTCGGGCCAACGTTTACGATTTTTATTCCGGTTTTAATTGCTTTATTACTGCTTGTAATAAATATATTTATAAGTAATGCCGTATATAAAAAAATCCCTCTTATCTCCCGGATGTTTGCGACCATCAGTCTTCTCGCGGGAGTATTAACTTTTCTTTTTATAGTAAAAATTTTAATTTCAATAATTTAAAAATGACAATTTTTCTTCCTTTAATAATCGCTTTTTTCATAACAACTATCGCAACTCCGTTGTCTTTAATTCTAATAAAAAAAATGGGTCTTCTTGATAATCCCAAAACGCGCAGACATCCGGGAATAATTCACAAGAAGACAACTCCCCGCGGAGGAGGAATTCCTTTTTTTATCGGTATCATCCTAACTGGAATATTTTTCTTTCCTCTTAGCAAAACCGTAATCGCTCTTTTTGCGGCAGGTTTTCTTGCGCTTTTAATCGGAACTCTTGACGACAAATATGACATTTCTCCTTACCTGCGTTTTATCGGAAATATCGTTGCGGCATTGATTGTCGTTCTGATAGGCGGCATTACTATCCCTTTCATAACCAACCCTTTCGGAGGGATACTTTATTTAAATTCAATCGCTCTATCTTTTGGCTTTTTAGGAATTCCTATTTCAATTGCTCTTTCCGATATTATTGCCATGCTTTGGATCATCTGGGTCATGAATATGTTAAATTGGAGCAAGGGAGTTGACGGTCAAATGCCCGGAATTGTAGCGATATCAGCAGTAACAATCGGACTTTTAAGCCTTCGTTTTGTCGGATCGGATTCATTCAGCAAAATAAGCTTGGATTTATCATTTATGATCGCAGGGGCATCTATAGGATTTTTAATCTTCAATTTTCATCCCGCAAAAATATTTCCAGGATACGGAGCAACGGCAATTTATCTTTTACTGGCCGCTGCGTCTATGCTTTCCGGAGCAAAATTGGCAACGGCAATTCTGGTCATGGGAGTTCCAATGATAGACGGATTATTTACCATATTACGCAGACTTTTGTCAGGACGATCTCCTTTCTGGCATGACAAAAAACATCTTCATCATTTACTTTTAGGCTTTGGATTTAGTCAGAGATACATCGCGTTGTTTTATTGGATAATCTCTGCTATATTAGGATCAATTGCTCTGGTTTTGTCAAGCAAAGAAAAACTATTTGCAATCATAATGCTTTTAATTGTCGTCGGCGGAACACTGCTTTTCCTGCATCACATATTAAACAAAAATTATGATAAAGACCGTCTATAATACATTGCGCTTATTACGACCAAGACAGTGGATAAAAAATGCTGCTATCTTTGCTGCCATTACATTTTCAGGAAGTCTTTTTGACTGGCCAACTTTATATAAAGTGCTACTTGGATTTGTTGCTTTCTGCAGCTTATCCTCCGCAAGCTATATTATCAATGATATTTTCGATGTAAAAAAAGACAGACTTCATCCGTTCAAGAGATTCCGACCTTTGGCCAATAAAGATTTAACGATAACTTATGTCTTAACTATTGCCATTATTCTGATCGCTGCTGCTTTTATCTTAGGCTCCATGGTTACTCCTGCATTCCTCATCTTGCTAATTATTTATTTATTGATCCAATTTTTTTATTCTACGATTCTAAAACCAATTGCCATTGTCGACATTTTAGCTATAGCTTTAGGCTACATCTTGAGAGTTTATGCAGGAGAATTGGCCGGCGGCTCTCATATCTCCGTTTGGCTTTTACTAACGACAATTTCTTTATCTTTATTTTTGGCAATTGGAAAAAGAAGGTCAGAACTTACCTTAGTTTCTCAAAATAAAGCTGTCAACATTTCCGATGTCAGAAAAACTTTATCTCATTATTCAGAAGGTCTTTTAAATATTTATGCTTCAATTTTCGCAACATCTACTTTCGTTTCCTATACTCTTTTTACTTTTTTGGAAAATCCGCGCGGATTTAATATTGGATTAAGCATTTTTATGCCGGATTTTTTGCCTGCGTTTTTCCAAAGAAAATGGTTGATGATAACGATAGCCCCCGTAGTCTACGGCTTGATGCGTTACCTGCAGGATATTTACGAAAAACACGAAGGAGAAAGTCCTGAAAGAGTGCTTATGTCCGATAAGCCTTTACTTACAGACGTAATCATTTGGATCTCCTTGGTAATTCTTATCATCTACGTCGTAGGCCCTTAAAGCTTATTTTTTAATTGCATATTGAGAGCTAATCCAACCGCTGGTGCTGGCAATTTTTATTTCAAACCAATTATCTTTTTCCCCAATTAGTTCATAAGACTCTCCGGGCTTTACCTCCCCGATTTCCGCTGATGAGATAGAACTGTTGCCCCTGACTCTCAAGAAACCTGTCGGCGTATTCAGGATTAAAACATTAGTAATTAATGCCGGGGAGGGTGTCGCCGAAACAGATGCAACAGAAGAATTAGATAAATCTGCATTTATTCCCAAAAAAACCAAGGAGCTAAGACGAAACCCTAAAGCAGTTTTTATTTTCAGCGATTTATCTTTATATCCATCCAGAGTAAGTCTTAAGTTATGGTCGGATTCGCTGACTTGCTTCAAAAGTAAAGGCGTAGTTCCGACCGGATTACTGTCTAAAAAAACATTTGCTTTTTCGGGCAAAGAAACCACCAAAATCTGAACATCCTTTTTATCATCCAAAGGAATTAAACTGATAACGCTCCCTTCGCTGCTGCCGTTATCTTCAAACGTTCTGTCAACTGCCGTAAGAGTTGACTTATTGATGGTAATTTTTGCCTCATATGAATTGATGTTCCCGACAATCGGAACCAATTTAATATCGTAGTCTCCAACCGGCAACATTTGTTTGACATCAACAGTATAAAGAGGAGTCATTCCAATTAATTTATTGTCCAAATAAACTTTGCTTTTGGGAATAGAGGTTACCTGAAGCGCTCCCTTCCCCGTTTCTCTATTTAGGAAAAATAAAATACCAAAGAAAATTAAAACTGCAATCAAAAACGGCGCAATAAACAGAAAAAACTTTTTCATCGAACGTAAAACTATTATAACATGGAGATTAGTAGTCCATTCCGCCCATGCCGCCCGGAGGCATTCCCGGCATCGCTTCTTTTTTCTCGGGGATATCTGTAACCAAAGCTTCTGTGGTCAGAATCATAATCGCGACCGAAATTGCGTTTTGCACCGCTGTTCTCACAACCTTCAGAGGATCAATTATTCCTTCTTTCAGCATATCCACCGGCTTGGCAGTCTCCACAGAGTCTAGATTCATGATGTTAAATCCCTGACCTACAGAACTTACTTGGCGGGCCTTGGCAATTAGTTGTCCCGCATCCACCCCTGCATTCTCCATAAGCTTGATAAATGGGGACTCCAAGGCTTTTTTGACAATTTCAAATCCAAAGATTTCATCTCTAGACTTCATTGGAAATGGCAAATCCATATTTCCCATTCTTCCGGAAATATCCAAAAGCGCGACTGCTCCACCGGGGACAATTCCCTCTTCCAGTGCCGCTTTGGTTGCTGCAACCGCATCATTGACTCTTTCTTTTTTGTCTTTCATTTCAACTTCAGTGGCTGCTCCGACATTGATAACTGCCACTCCGCCGGAAAGCTTGGCCAACCTTTCTTGCAATTTTTCTTTATCAAAATCCGAAGTTGAAGCTTCAATCGCTTTTCTTACTTGAGCAACTCTTGAGGCTATTTTTGCCTTTAATCCTTTTCCACCGATAATTCTTGTATTTTCTTTATCTGCCCAGACCTTGTCTGCTTTTCCGCAGTCCTCAAGAGTGACCGAATCAAATTTTCGGCCAGTGTCATCCGAGATTACAGTTCCGCCCGTCAACGTGGCAATATCTTCCAGCATTTCTTTTCTTCTGTCGCCAAAACCCGGAGCTTTAATCGCCAAAGCATTGAAAGTTCCCCTTAATTTATTTAGGACCAAAGTTGCTAAGGCCTCTCCGTCTATTTCATCGGCAATAATTACTAAATTCTTAGAAACTTTGACCAAATTTTCCAAGAAAGGAAGAAGCTCGTTCAGGGCTGAAATTTTCTTATCCGTAATTAAAATATACGGGTCTTCGATTTCCGCTTCCATTTTATCGGAATTCGTAACCATGTAAGCCGAGGCATAACCTTTATCAAATTCCATTCCCTCCTTGTATTCAATTTCCGTTGACAATCCTTTTCCTTCCTCAACTGTTACCACCCCATCTTTACCAACCTTTCTTAAGGCTTCTGCGATAAGATTTCCTAATTGCGAATCACCCGCTGAAATAGTGGCCACATTGGCAATATCAGCCTGCTTGATTGCCTTACCCATTTTTTTAAGCTCGGCAACCACAACTTCGCTGGCTTTTTCCAGACCTCTTCTCATCACCATGGGGTTTGATCCTGCGGTTATCATTTTTATGCCTTCCGTAACCATTGCATGAGCCAAAACCGTTGAAGTCGTGGTTCCGTCTCCTGCAACATCCGCGGTTTTGGAGGCCGCTTCTTTCACGAGCTGGGCGCCCATATTTTCAAATGGATTTTCCAGCTCGATTTCTTTTGCAACAGTTACTCCGTCATGAACTACGTTTGGAGCGCCCCATTTTTTGTCTAGCGCCACATTGCGGCCTTTGGGTCCCAGGGTGGTTGCAACTGCTTTAGCCAGCTGGTCCACGCCTTTTTTTAATAACTCCCGCGCTTCTGCGCCATATTTAATTTGTTTTGCCATATTAATTTATAACTGCCAAAATGTCGTCTTGGCTAACCATTGTCCATTCTTCCCGATCGACTTTGACTTCAGATCCGCCCCATTTTTTGTACATTACTTTTTCTCCGACCTTAACAACCATCGGATGTTTTTCCCCTTTTGGTCCGATTTTTCCTTCCCCGACCGCCATAACCAATCCCATTTGGGGTTTTTCTTTGACGCTATCCGGTAGAATAATTCCGCTGGCGGTTTTAGTTTCCGCTTCCAGAGGCTTGATGAGAACGTTGTCGAAAAGTGGTTTGATTCCCAATTTCTTCACCATATGATTGACAATTTATACATCAAAATTAGAAAAAAATCAAGCATCAGAAACAAAAGTTGACATACTCTCCTTTTCTAGATACGATAAGCGTAAGGAATTTTTATGTCCACTTTTTCGTCATACAAAAAAATATTTCTGTTGGGGTTTATAACCGTAATTCTTGTCGCAATTCCGTTTTCCGTCTATATTGCCCAAAAGCGCCAACAAACAATTACCAAAGCAACTAAATCCACTACTCTTTCTCTTGAGCCGGCTTCAACAACAGTAAAGGTTGGAGATACTTTGACTTTAGGCGTTATGCTTGATCCAGGCGCAAATGCAAATTTGGTTTCCTTTATAAAATTAAAGATTATTTATGATTCTTCAAAATTCGCAACAATATCCGGCGACCTCAACAGTCTTGGACCAAATTCAGATTTAACGGACAAACTATCTACGATTGAGGGTCCTGCATACGAATTAGGTAAAGCGTCAATTTCTTTATCTATTGGAGCAGATCCGGCAAAAGTAATCGCAACGAAAACTAAAATCGCAATATTAAAACTTCAGGCTACCAATGCGACAACTCCCACCGCTGCAAACATAACGTTTGATTCAGGTTACTCGCAAGTTTTATCAATTGATAATGGCAGTCAAACAGGCGATAACGTATTATTTACAACTATTCCCGCAACGATAACCGTTACCGATTCTTCAACTACTACCACAACAACAGTGAACGCTCCTTCCTGCACAAGTTTAAATGTTGACAGAGCAACCACAGGAACAGTGCCTTATGCCATTACTTTCGCAGCGGCAGGAAATAGCTCAAGCGGCACTATCAGTAAAGTTTCCTTTAATTTTGGCGATGGCTCCGTGCAGGATTTAATAACCGGTGCCGGAATAGGAACAAACTCCGTCAGTAATGCTCAAACTTCTCACACTTATAACACCGCCGGCACGTATACCGCTTATGCAATTTTAACAGGCAACAATAGCGCTTTAAGCACCCAACAAAATAATTGCTCGCAAACTATCACGGTTAAGCCTGTAGGCTCAACTTCTACCGGAGGAACAATAACTACAAATCAAAATACACAATTTAATAATACGCCTATTGCCACCTCTACTCCGCAACTAATAATAGCTACCGCTACTCCCCAAGCAACTCTCCCCCCCACCGCACTTCCGCCGACCGGTCCGGGAGAAAAAATATTAAATGTCGGAATTTTGGGAGCAATATTCACAATTATAGGCGGAGCCTTATTTGTCCTCTAATTGTTCTCTTCGATCATCGACAAAAGCGCCTCTTGAGGAATTGATACTTTTCCCTGCAAAATCATGCGGGACTTTCCTTTTTTCTGCGCTTCCAATAATTTATCTTTTCTTCTTCTGTCCCCGCCTGACATTTTGGCCAGCACATCTTTTCTAAAAGGCGCTATTTCTTCGCGGGTTACAATATTCCCGTCCACAACTCCCTGAATAATCTGCCTGAATTGCTGCCTCGGCAAAGAACTCTTCAGCCTTTCTGCTTTTTTCCTGGCTGTGCCGATTGCTTCGTCTTTATAAGCTAACTCTGATAAAACATCTATCGGAACGTCATTTACTTTTATTTCCACTTTGGACAAAATTGCCTCTTTGTAAGACGTGACCTCATAATCCAGGCTGGCAAATCCCTCCGATGCAGATTTCAGATCCGAAGAAATCCCCCTGATAAACATACTATAGGGCATATCATAAGACAAGACCGCATAGCTTTCATGATAATTTAAATCCAAAAGATTTCCCTTTCTGGCCTGGCAAATATTCATAATTGGCCCGACATAATCTTTGGGACTATAAACTATTAGACTCATATAGGGCTCAAGCATCGTCCCGTCCTCTTTCTTATCGTACAAAACTTGAGGCATTGTCAATAAAATTTCAAGATTAAATTCCTGCTGTATTCTTTCTTTAACAATTTGCGCGTGTAAAAGTCCCAAAAATCCTACCCTGAATCCTGACCCCAAATAAGATGAATACTCTTCCGTATAGGTCAAAGCCGTATCGTTTAAAGTTAATTTCGCCAGAGATTCCTTTAGATAAATATAATCGTTGGTGTTTTTGGGATATACTCCAAAGAAGATCATCGGTTTGGGAATTTTGTATCCCGGCAACGCCTGAAAATTGCTACTTGTTAATTGTAAATTGTTGCTGGTGACAGTGTCCCCGACACGGACTTTCCGAATATCTTTAATTCCCGTAATAATATAGCCAATCTCCCCCGTTGTGAGTTCATTTGCCGAAACCAAATGCGGAGAAAAATATCCTAAATCCGTAATCTCCGACTCAATATTATTTTGATAAAACCTGATTTTTTCTCCTTTTTTTACCTGCCCATCCACAATTCTGACATAAGCGACTACTCCGCGGAATTCATCATATACGGCATCAAAAATTAAACCGCGCAATGTTCCGTCTTCTTGCCCTTTAGGTTCCGGCAATCTTTTGATAATAGCCTCCAAAAGAGCATCCACGTTCTTGCCGGTTTTGGCAGAGATATAGATTATTTCTTCCGCTTTGAAACCAAAAGTTTCAATTAATTCCTTACTGGTTGCTTCTACTTCCGCGTTTGCCAAATCGATTTTGTTCACAACCGGAATCAGAACTAAATTTTGTTTTTTGGCTTCTCTGAAATGGGCGACAGTTTGAGCCTGAATACCTTGAGTCGCATCCACCAAAAGCACTGCCCCCTCACACGCAGCCAGGGTTCTGGAAACTTCGTAGGAAAAGTCAACGTGTCCGGGAGTATCAATCAGATTTAAAATATAATTTTGAGAATTTAAAGTAAACTTCATTCTGACAGGCGCAAGCTTAATTGTTATTCCGCGTCTGCGGCTGATTGGATTTTGATCCAAAAACTGTTCCTGCATTTTGTCCTTTTGAACAGTATTGGTGATTTCCAAAAGCCTGTCCGCAAGAGTAGATTTGCCATGATCAACATGGGCAATAATTGCAAAATTCCTAACATTAGCTTGTATCATACATTTATTATATCGGAAGTAGCAGTATAGTGCGGTAGAAACTTAAAATCAATTACGGGCTAACATGGCTGCCATCAATAGCTTCGTCGCTTTTGCCAAGTATCTCTCTCCAATTGCCAATTTTTTTAAAGATTAATAGGAATGCACCTGCTTCCTTAACATTAAAAAGCCAAGTTAAAAAAAGATAGAAAGAAAGACCTATCAAGCTTGAAATACCCGCAAGAAATATCAAGTTTATAGTATGCGTGGTATCAAAAACCAGTTGATCCAAAAGTTTTATCGGAATATACAGGGAAATACCCATCAAAAAGGTCGCCAAAAAAATTTTAATGCCGGGAAGAAACAACAAACTTCTAGAAAATCCCCCAATTCTTCGATCCAGAATGACTATAAGTATCAGTAATTGCAGAATATTCGCCAGAGTAAATGCAAAGGCAATGCTCTCAATATTCATTCTCTGAAGAACTACAAAATAATATGCCAAAGCTATAAGGACAACTGTTGATGCCGTGCTGATAAAAAGAGGAACAAAAGAATCATGCAAAGCATAGAATGCGCGGTAAAAAAGCACAATTAAAGCTTGAGCAAAAATAGAAAAAGACAGGAATGCCAGCAGATGGCCGGTTAAAACCGTAGCCGGCCAGTCAAATTTAGTTGCCCCATAAACCAACCTCACGATAGGAATACGCAGAATAAGAACAATGGCCGAAACAGGAAGAATAAGATACAACATCTGGTTAAAACTGGTAATAAAAGTTGTTTTAAAATCGACAAAATTATTTTTTTCACGGGATAAAACCGGAAAAGCGGCTTGAGCAATACTTAGTCCAATCAATGAAACCGGAGCAAAAGTAAGGGTTTGCGCTGCATCAAAAAGTAAATTGGTGCGTCCGGGTTGGGGCATAAATGAAATAATTGCTGCAAGAATAATCGTACCTACCTGCTGTACTCCAATCTGAATAGTGCGGGGCCACATCAGTACAACTATTTTGTCAAGACCATGCGATTTAAGAAAATCAAATGACGGAGTAAAAGAAAATCCGACTTTTTTGGCAAGAGGTATTTGCAGTACTACGAAAATAGTAGCCCCCAGAATAATACCAAGCGGAGCAGCATAAATTCCAAAATACTGATGGAGCAGTAGGATACCGATTATTATCCCCACATTATAAAATGCAGCCGCTATTCCGGGTATAAAAAAATGACTGTATGATTGTAGCATTGCGCTAAAAAACGTGCCTATTATATAAATTAGCTGACCTAAAATAATAATTGTCATTAAATTAGCCATCAGATTCATATCGGAAGGAGAAAAATTATGTCCGCTATTAAAAATCGTCAGTATTTGATGAGCAAAAAGTATTAAAATCAGCGAAAAGACTATAAATATGGAAAGTCCTGTTGCCAAAAGAGTTGAGGCCATTTTGTGGGCCTGATCATCTTGACCCTTGGATAAATATTCGGAAAAAACCGGTATAAAAGCAGACGCTAATGCTGCTGCAATTGTTAATTGGAAAATCGTATCGGGGAGTATTGAGGCATAATCGTAAATACCCAAAATATTGGACGGTCCAAAAATAGAAAATAATAATCTTGTACGGAAAATGCCTAAAACTTGAGACAAGACGACCGTGGCCATAATTATAAAAGCGGCAGAAAGAATATTGGCCTGACGTGCCAAAAGAAGATTAAGACTTTTTTTCAAAAAGTTCTGAGCCATGTTGTATTTCACAGTATAGCATGCTAAAATAGCACAATGCCAGTCATAAAAAGTGCCAAGAAAAAATTAAGAGTAGACAGAAAAAGGGAGTCTGCCAACAAAAAGGCAGAGTCCTTTATTAATTTGGTCGTAAAAAAAGCCATAAAAAAACCAACTCCGGATAGTGTAAGTAAAGCTTTTAAAGCTATAGATAAAGGCGTAAAAAAAGATATCTACCACAAAAATAAAGCAGCCCGTATAAAATCCAAATTAGCGAAACTTATTGCTAAAAAATAGGCTCCGGAAGACTTTGACAAAAACCTTAAAAAACCCTAGACTAAATTGGCAGTGCAAAATAATCCTTCCATAAATTTAGCGACAGATAAACAAGTTCCCGTCTTTGATAAATTTATAGATTGGACGCTGACGATTGGCCGTTTAATTGTAATCCTAACCGAGATCATCGCAATAGTGGCTTTTCTTTATCGTTTTTCTCTGGACGATAAGCTTGCTAATCTTCATTCCGCGATTAAGCAAAAACAAAGCATCGTCTTTGTTTTGAAAAACGACGAGACTAAATACAGGAATCTGCAAAACCGTATTGCCACAGCCGCAAATTTTTCTGCAAAAGGTATTAAAACTGATCAAACAATTACAGATATTAAAAATCTGATACCAAACCAGGTAAATCTCAATAGCTTGATTTTTAATAAAGATAAGATAAACATGAAGGTTGATGTTCCTTCCTCCTTATTATTATCAAATTTTGTAAACTCTCTTCAGAGTTATCCCGAGATAAGCTCTATCAGCATAGATAATATTGAAAATGTTCCAGCTGCCGGTCTGTCAGTTGACATCTCAACCATGCTTAAATAAAAATATGCAGAATAATATAGAAAAATTAACAAAAAATAAAAACTTACAGGCTTTTCTACCGGAAAGAAGTCAGAAGTTTTTTGGATTGGCGCTAACTCTTTGCGCTTTATCTCTTTTTGGATTTTTTGCAATCAAACCCACTATCTCAACCATTACCAAATTGCAGAAAGAAATTTCCGATAGTCAACTGGTCTTAGATCAGCTGGGAGTTAAGATAAATAATCTAACCGAACTAAGAAAGCAATATTTTAATTTGCAAAATGATATACCCGTTGTAACCGATGCCATAACCGTACAACCTGATGTTCCTGTTCTCTTTGGCCAGATACAATCTTTGGCGCGAACGTCAAGTGTTACCATAAAAAGCCTTCAAAACTTTGAGGTGGAAATTTTAAGAAATGACACAAAATCAAACAAAAGTTATTATTCCTATTCTTTTTCCGTTGGGGGCTCCGGCTCTCTAGAGAGCATATCTAATTTTATGCAAAGACTTACAAATATGGGAAGAGTTGTTAATGTTGATAAGTTTTCTATTAACAGTGTCGTTGACCAAAAAAGCCAATCCATAGATTTTGATATTCAGGGGACTGCTTTTTTTCAAGGATAGTTTATGATTTTTAAGATATGAAGCAAAAAGATATTCTAATCATTATAATTCTTCTTTTTATTTTTACCATAATAGCAATAGGATCTAGTATTTACAGTAGTACAGTAACTTCCACAATCTCGGAAAACGTAAGTCAGGATGTAGCGCCTATCAATCCCGGTTTTGACACAAAAACTATTGATAAGCTAAAATCCAGAGAAAAAGTATTGCCGGCCTATGATCTTGAAAGCGTAACTCCTACTCCTATTGCTCTACCCACCTTACCTCCTTCTTCAACAGCTTCTCAAGGAGGAAAACTCTTGCTGTGAAAAAGCTACTCAACGAAAGAATCCCGACAATTCTAGGAATTGTTCTTATTATGATGGGTGTACCCTTAACAATTTTTTTTCTTAAAAACCAAACCATTTTTAAAAGCCGGGCTTCAGATTCACAAAATCCCAAAAACGTAAAAATTACAAATATTTCGGCTCAATCTTTCACTATAACTTACCAAACCGATTTGCCCTCCACCGGATCTGTTAACTATGACTCCAATAAGCAATTGGGGAAATCCGCATTAGAAGATATTGACAAGAAAAAAAATTCTTTTTCTCCGAAAACGATCCACAGTATATCGGTAGGAGAACTAATCCCCTCAACGAAATATTATTTGGCGATTATCTCGGGATCTAATACATTTTTAAATAACGGAGCTCCATTTGAGATAACCACTGGACCCAGCATCTCTTCTTCGTCTGCTCAAGAAAATATTCTGAAAGGAAAAATTCTTTTACCCAATGGCAATGCTCCTTCCCAAGCGCTGGTATATGTAAATGCCCAAGGTTCACAAACTTTATCCAGTGCTGTTGCCGATAATGGAGAATTTAGTTTCTCATTAAAAGAATTACGAACAGATGATCTCTCTTCATATTTTAATGTCCAGGATAGTGCTGTGTTCAAAATTTTTGCCACAGACGGTTCTTTGGAATCAACCGCATTAGCTTCATTGGATCAAACGGAGATTATTCCGACCATAACCTTATCCAATGATTATGATTTTACCCAGGAAATTTCTCCCCTTGCCTCAAAATCCGCGCAACCTTTGGGTTTTCCTTCAATTGCCCTCTCCAGCAAAATTTCAAAGCCTAAGATATTAAGCCCTAAAGACAAACAATCTTTTAGCTCCCAAAAACCTCAATTTAACGGCATAAGTTTACCCAATGAAAAAGTAGATATAGTTATTCATTCCGCAGAGGAAATAACCACCCAAGTAACCGCAGATAAGAATGGAAATTGGACATATCAGCCCTCAAGTAATCTTGCTCCGGGCGACCATACAATAACTATAAAGACCCGCGATTCATCAGGGATATTAACAACCATAACGCAAGCATTTACTGTTTATGCGGCAGAAATTCCTACACCAACAGCTACGCCTTCTGCGACGCCTACACCGACTATCCTGCCAACCTCAACCCCGATACCGACTTCAATACCCATCCCAACTCCATCCCCAACAATTACCCCAAGCCCCTTGCCTTCTCCGGTCATTGTTCCTATCGTCTCAAAAGGCGGCCTCCCACCCACAGGCAATTCCCCAATTGCGTTAACAATAACGGGTATTGCAGTTACTGCAATTGGAACAGTACTATTCCTATTCGCACACACCATACTATGACAAGTTAGCTAAATACATACCTAAATGCTCATTTTTTTAAAAAAATATAAATTATTGCTTTTCTTATTTTTATTAACATTAATTGGTGGTTTTCTTCGTTTTTATAATCTTAATTGGGATAATGGAAATTTCTTCCATCCGGACGAAAGAAATATTGATAATGCCGTCTCTCAAATAAAATTTTTCTCTCAATTAAATCCTAACTTCTTTGCATATGGAGGATTTTTAATTTATTTATACAGAGCTACCGGGGATATTCTAAATTTATTAACCCATAATACGACTTGGACATATGATTGGGGTCACATAAATATTCTAGGTAGATTCTATTCCGCTTTATTTTCTACGTTAACAATTCCCTTAATCTTCATTCTAAGTAAAAATATTTTTAATAAATATGTTGCTATAATAACATCTTTATTAACAGCCTTTTGTGTTTCCTTTATTCAAACAGCTCATTTTAGTATTACGGAAAATTTCTTAATATTAGTTTCTGTTCTTATTTGTTTCTTGTCCTTAAAACTGCTAAAGACAAGAAAGTTAAAATACTACATACTATGCGGAATCTCTCTGGGCATCGCTATTGCAACTAAAACGACAGCTCTGTCTTTCGCTATATTTCCATTAATGGCTCACTTCCTAACAATTACAAAGCCTCCTTATAAATTTTTCAAAAGAGTTGGAGTATTAATCTCATTTCTGTTAATTGCTTTCATTGTTTTTACATTTTTTTCTCCTTACACCTTTTTAAGCTGGACTAAGTTCATGGAATCAATGAAGTACGAATCCGGAGTAGCTCTTGGAACTCTACCCGTACCATATACTCTTCAATTTGATCATACTTTGCCTTATATTTTTCAATTAAAAAATTTCTTATGGCAAATGGGGCCAGTTGCTTACTTTCTTATTCCCTCTGTTGTCTTTTTTATCATAATTATTATTAGATCTAAAAATCCTAAATTTATTTTGTTTTTACCTTTTCTTTTAATTTATTTTTCATATGTTGGTTATTGGCACACAAAATTTATTCGCTTTATGTTGCCAATTTTCCCTTTTATGATTATGTTAATTAGCTATCTTCTTTATGCAATTCAAAAACGAATAAAGCGTTTGGGAAAATTATTAATACTTATCTCTGTCATATCCACTATTGTCTGGGCATTAGCTTTTTTCTCCATCTACATAAAAGAACAAACCAGAATTTCTGCTTCAAAATGGATTTATAAAAATATTCCAATAGGAAGTAAAATTTTGGGAGAGCATTGGGATGATGGATTGCCTTTGACTATAAATAACAATGCTCCTAACGTTTACAACATTGAACAACTTAAGATTTACGATGAAGATAATCAAGATAAAATTAATTACTATGCAGAAAAGTTATCGCAAGCCGATTACATCGTAATAAATAGTAGACGTTTATATGGGACTCTGATAAACCTACCAGAAAAATATCCTATTACAAGCAACTATTACAAACTCCTCTTCTCGGATAAGCTTGGCTATCAAAAAGTTGCCGAATTTTCTTCATATCCTGAAATATTTGGTTTCGTAATTAATGACGATGCTAGCGAAGAAACTTTTCAAGTCTACGATCACCCAAAAGTAATCATTTTTAAAAATGAGAAAAGATTAACTTCAAGTCAATATAGAAATCTCTTGTAAGATGAGCAAATTGAATTTATTCATAGTAATTTTATTTGCTATTTCTTTATTTTTATATACCTTTAAGCTAGAACAGATATCTTCTGGTTTTCATGGAGACGAAGCGGAGCTGTCTTTATTTTCAGTAAAAATAGTTAATCATCAAATAACGACAATTATTGGGGTTGGGCAACATAATCACCCAATATTAAGTTTCCTACCTCAAGCATTGTCGTTTCTTATTTTTGGAATTAGCATGCTAGCTGCCAGACTACCTTCTGCTTTGTTTAGTGCTTTCAGTATTCCTATTTTTTATTTTTTTATAAAATATCTCTTTAATAGAAGAGTTGCCATCTTTTCATCCATCTTTTTTATGTTTTCTCATCTTTGGATCGCAATGTCTCGATTGGCAATAAATAACAGTCAGGTTGTATTTTTCGAACTTATTGCATTTTATCTTTTATTTTTATCATTAAAAACAAAAAGGACAATTTTTTTTGCTTTACTAGGAATTAGCTTGTCAATGACATTCTATTTATATGCAGGTTTTCGAGTTATTCCTCTAATAATTTTGTTAATAGTCCTAAAGGAAATTATTTTTAGTAAAACCCGATTAAATTTAATATTTAAATTTTTTCTTTCTGCTTTGTTTTTTCTTATATTTTCATTACCACAAATTAATTTTTATCTTAAATATCCATATACATTTACTTCGAGAGAAGACAGTATTTTTATATTTTCAAAAACTGGAGAGGGATCTCAATGGCGGAAGAATAATTACGGACAATTAAATGTGCCTGGAATACTTTTTGAGCAAGCAAAAAAAACATTTATGCTGGAATCACGCGATACGAGCGGACAATATGGATCAAGCATCCTCTTGGACCATATTACTTGGGTATTATTGCTATTTGGCATAATAATAACGCTAAGATATGCATATAAAACTAAATATTTGTTCTTACTATTCTGGTTTTTTCTTACTTTAATAATAGGAAATCTCTTAACGATTGATCCGTTTTTCTTACCTAGGGCTACCGGAGCTTTACCTGCACTTTTTATTCTTGTAGGAATTGCTATTGACGTAATTCTTAAATTAGCAAAAAAATTTTCAAATAAACTTTTTTTGATTTCTTACATAATCATTTGCTTTATGAGCGTGATAATGGTTTTATTTAATTTAAAAGTTTATTTTGCTTACAGCGAAAGCAATATGTTTGGCGATCCAAACAAATATGCTGCTACAAAAATAGCCAAATATCTTCAAGCTCAAGATTATTCGTACAACGTGATTTTCCTTACATCCCCAATGCTTCATGCTGATTTTGCACCTATACGGTTCCTAAGTCCCAAAACAAAAGCTGTTGATATTGAAAATCCGGAGAATTATCGACCGATAATAATGGCAAAAACTATTTTTATTATTTATCCAATTTATAAAAACAAATTGGACGAATTAAGAATAATTAATCCAAATGGAATTACTATTCAAGAAAAGGATATAAAAAATCAAATTCAATACTTTATTTATAAAACTTATTGATATAAAATTCTCTTATGTCTAGTCCAGATATAACATCAATCTTTACTTGGTGGTTCACATGCTTCATAGTTGGTATTATTTTTTTGCCATTATCCTCAAGACTATTTTCTACTTTTTTTGATAAAGGATATATCTTTGCCAAAATTATTGGAATAGCATTTATAAGTTATTGTGTTTTCGTTTTTGGTTTCCTGAAGATTCTACCATTTGAAACACAAAACATTTTCTTAATTATTCTAATATTTTTATTAATTAATCTTCTTATAAAGAAAAAAAATCCTCCGAAGAATATCAAAGCCAAATCTTTACTCCCGATATTTATTTTGGAAGAATGTATGTTTTTAGGAATCCTAATACTTTGGGCCTTCATCCATGGTCATCAACCGGACATTCATGGCTTGGAAAAATATATGGACTTCGGATTTATAAACTCAATTTTAAGAACCAAATATTTTCCGCCTCTGGATATGTGGTTCACTCCTTACCCAATTAATTATTATTATTTTGGACACCTTGTCACGGCTGTATTAACAAAGCTCTCATTTCTTTCCTCAAGTATTACTTTTAACTTAATGCTCTCGACCGTAGCTGCAATCAGCTTCACGGCTGCATTTTCAATCGCAGCAAATCTTCTGAATTCTTTGTATAAAAAAATAAAATTAAAGATTTCTATAATAGGCGGAATAATAACTGCATTTTTATTAAACTTTGCAGGAAATTTACATACTGTTTATTTATTTTTTACGCCTTACAAAAATGAAAATCCTGTACCTTTTTGGCAGCTTGTTTTTTCACCCTCAACTTATCCCAATAGTTATTGGTATCCAAATGCTACCCGTTTTATTTACAATACTATCCACGAATTCCCCATATATTCCTATGTTGTTTCCGATTTACACGGCCATTTCCTTGATATACCCTTCGTCTTATTAACAATCGCTATTCTCCTATCGTTGTTTTTACAACCTAAATTTGAAATTAAAAATTCAAAATTGAAAATTGCACTAATAAGTTTCTTGTTGGCGGTTATGTATATGACAAATGCCTGGGATGGGATAATTTATTTACTGTTAACAATCCTTGCGCTCTTTGTGCTGACAATAAAAAACATATTCACACAAAATCCAGATAAGAGTATTAAGATTAACAGTCCCTATATGCTTCATGCCTTATACTCCATACTTGGGCTAGGGGTAGGATTTTTTATTTTTTCTTTGCCTTTTAACCTTAACTTTAAGCCCTTCGCTTCAGGTGTCGGAATACTCTGCGCACCTAAATTTCTAACCGATATCGGTAAAATTGGTCCGTTTCTTTTTGAAGCAAACCATTGTCAACGCTCGCCCTTATGGCAGCTCGGAATTTTGTATGGATTTTTCTATTTTTGGGTTATTTCCTTTGGCGTATTTCTATTTTCAAAAATTAAATCAAAACATTTTTCCATAACTAACAGCGACATCTTTGTTGGAATATTAATATTGTTGTCAACTCTGCTTATTATTATTCCTGAATTTATATATGTAAAAGATATCTATCCAACATACTACCGCGCCAATACGATGTTCAAACTCGTTTACCAATCTTTTATCATGCTTTCTCTTTCTTCCGGCTATATAATTATTCGCTTGTTCTTAGACCATAAATCTGAAATCCTAGATTATCCGTATCGCAAACTTGCTTATTTGATTATCGGATTATTGCTGTTAATTTTAGTTTCCCTTTATCCATATTTCGCTATTAACTCTTATTTTGGGAACTTAAGAATTTATTCGGGACTCAACGGAACAAATTATCTGAAATCTCTTTATCCTAATGATTATGCAGCTATCCAATGGATAAATAAAAATATTCAAGGACAACCCGTAATTCTTGAAGCTCAAGGAGATTCATATACCGACTATGGAAGAATTTCTACTAATACTGGTCTTCCAACAGTTTTAGGCTGGACAGTTCATGAGTGGCTTTGGCGCGGTACTTATGATGTCCCCGCCCCGCGAATTCCCGAAATCACAAAATCATATGAGTCTAAAGATCTTCAGGAAACAAAATCATTATTAATGAAATATCATGTCAAGTTGGTTTTCATTGGAGATCTGGAACGGCAAAAATATCCCAACCTTAATGAAGAAAAATTTAAGCTATTGGGAAAAATTATCTTTAAAAAAGGAAATACCGAGATTTACAAAATTAATTAATAGCTGGGCGTTTTTGAAACAGCACAATTGCCGACCGCTATTTCACACTTCACATACTTTTGAATTTCGGAATAATTTCCTACGCCAATTCTCGGAATGAGCACCCATGCGCCTCCATAATCTGATGAGTCGGGGTTTATCAAAAGGCCTGATCTTCCGGTTTGGGAATCTCCATAATCCAAAACTGTATTCGTAATTGCTGCGCCTTTCATTTGCTGGGCAAGCCGGATAAAATCATCAAACTCATTTTGATTAATGTCAGTGTCGATACTGTTTTGAAGAATATCATAAAGACTCATAATTTTCCCCGGATTTAAAAGTATTCCCAAAGATAAAACTTTATCCTTAAATGCTTTGATAACTTTTTGTTGCCTGGCGCTTCTGGCAAAATCGCTTCCTTCCGACCCGACAGCATGACGTGAACGGACAAATTCAAGCGCTTGCTCTCCATTCATATGATTTAAGCCTTTGTCAAAGTGAACTTGCTGATACCGGCAAGGAAAAAACATTGCCTTATTTTCATCTGCAGAAGCGGATGCGGTTAAAAGAAAAGACTGTATGTCAGCGTCACTTTTACTACAAGAATCGGCTTCTTTTCCCTCGATCGGATAGATATGATCATCAAACATGTTGTCTACCATGATGTCCAACCCTCCGACCATATCAACTGCCTTCACAAATCCCGCAAAATCAACTCTTATTCCGTAATCAATTGGCTGCCCCAAGATTTTACTGACTGCTGCTTTTACCTCTATGAGACCTCCTCCTTTTCTCTTTGCCTCTCCATCCGCATACGCAAAATTAATTCTGCTGCCTACATTGCCTAAATCGGGACTCCAAAGATCTCTAGGCAAAGATATTAAGGTAGCTTTATTTTTTGCTTGATCAATACTGGCAAAAATTATCGTATCCGAAAGATTTGGAGAATCATTAGTTACTCCACCGATGCCTAAAAGAAGAATATTGATATTCCCATCCGATTTTTTAATATCAACTTTATTATTGAAAATCAGCTGAAACAAAACAGGAGAAAGTTTTAAGGTTGTAAAGATAATTCTACCAAACAATATTAGAAAAATGATTCCGATAACAATCAGCGTTCTCTTATGCATTTTTTATAAGCTGAAGAAACTCTGTCGGATTAAGGCTGGCTTTGCCAATCAAGGCTCCATCAATGTTGGGCATTTTGGAAAATTGATTAATATTGTTTGAAGTAACGCTTCCGCCATACAAAACAGGAATTCCACTTAAAATATCTTTTATGCTTTTTGCTGTTTGATCTGTATTTTCCGGCGTATCGGTAGTGCCGGTCCCGATTGCAAAAAGTGGCTCATAGGCAACAAGAAGGTTATGATTTTCTTTTATTATCTCCTGAAAAGCTTTAACTTGCTCCAAATCGGATACACAAATAATTGGTGTTAGACCAAACTCAAAAGCTTTTTTTATTTTCAGATTTACCACCTCGTTGCTTTCTGAAAAGTTCTTTCGTCTTTCGGAGTGCCCCACGATAACAAATTCTGCAAAATTCTTCAATTGCTTTCCATTAACTTCCCCCGTATATGATCCTTCGCCAAACGGAGAGATATCTTGCGCCCCAACCTTAACGGAAAATTTATGATTCAAGGAGTATGCTTTAAGATCAGTAAGAAGCGTAAAAGGCGGACAAATAATAATCTCTTTATCCGTTAATCCTAGGTCCTGAATCTTAAATCCGTCGAGCCAATTTTGGGCTTCAGAACTGGCCATATTGGACTTCCAGTTAGCGACGATAAAAAGCTTCTTCATATATTCTATGTGGTACAATTACAAAGCTATCCTTGCATTATACTATGAATTCTGACTTTCTAAAAGACTTAAATCTTGAACAAAAAAAGGCAGTTTTGCAAACCGAAGGCCCCGTCATCATCTTGGCAGGCGCAGGATCAGGCAAAACCCGCGTTTTAACCTATAAAGTCATGTATCTAATGCTGGAAAAGAATGTAAATCCTCTGAATATTTTGATGGTAACCTTTACAAACAAGGCGGCAACAGAAATGAAAGAAAGAGTCCAGCGCAAAATTTTAAATTCGACCATGCCTACTATCTCCACCTTTCATTCTCTTTGCGCCAAAATCTTAAGAATCGAAGGAAAACATATCGGTCTTCCTCCTGAATTTGCCATCTACGATACTCAAGACCAAATAGACGCGATCAAAGAGGCTATGAAACAACTTGATATTTCCACAAAAGAGTATAAGCCCTCTTCTGTTTTGGCAAATATTTCCCAGGCAAAAAATGAACTGATCAGCGAGTCGGAATACTCAAAATATGCCAGAGGACATTTTCAGGAAAAAGTGGCCAAAATTTACCCTTTCTACCAAAAAACGCTTTCGGAAAATCATTCTCTTGATTTTGATGATTTACTTTCAAAAACCGTATTTTTATTTGAAAATAACCCAGAAATTCTGGCAAAATACCAAAACCGCTTCAAATATATTTTGATTGACGAATATCAGGACACAAATCACGCGCAATACACACTGACCAAGAAATTAGCCAAAAGATGGAACAATATTTGCGTAGTCGGAGATTTTTCTCAAAGTATTTATTCCTGGCGCGGCGCAGACTTTACCAACTTAACCCGTTTTAAAGAAGATTTCAAAAATACCAAAACTTTTGCTCTGTCTCAAAATTATCGTTCAACGCAAAAAATTTTAGATGCGGCTTCTTCCGTCATTTCCAAAAATACTACTCATCCTGTTCTTAAATTATGGACAGAAAATCCGGAGGGCGAAGAAGTAACGATCTATGAAGCGAAAAATGAGCAGAATGAAGTTGAGTTCATAGTTCAAAAGATTGAAGAATTGAAATCAATTGCCCGCAAACATCAAAAAAGTTTTAGGTTTTCCGATGTTGCCGTTTTATACCGGACTAACGCCCAATCGCGGGTTTTAGAAGAAATTTTTCTACACAACAGCATTCCATACATTCTTATTGGCGGAACCAGATTTTACGAGAGGAAAGAAATTAAGGACGTATTAAGTTATCTTCGGAATTTAGATAATAAAAATGATAAAATTTCTTTAAAACGCATCGAAAAAATCGGAAAAAGAAAAATGGAAAAGTTCCTTGAATTTTCCCGCAAACGGGATTCCGACGCTTCGGAACAGGAAACTATCGATCTCCTTGACGATGTTCTTAAGCAAACCGAATATCTGAAACTTTACGATGAACAGGATGAAGATGACAGGGAAAGATTGGAAAACATTAAAGAACTCCGCTCGGTTGCGCTTAGCTTTCCCAGGCTTACGGAATTCTTGGAAAATGTCTCTCTGGTTGAACAAGAATATATACCGGACAAAAAAGCAAAAGACGCCGTAACTCTCATGACGATGCATGCGGCAAAAGGACTTGAGTTTCCTTATGTCTTTATGGTTGGAATGGAAGAAGGAATATTTCCTCATTCCCGATCGCTGATGGACAAAAATGAACTTGAGGAAGAAAGAAGACTTTGTTATGTTGGAATGACCAGAGCCAAGGAAAGACTTTTTTTGAGTTACGCCAAAAAAAGAATATTTTTTGGGCAAAGGGTGTCTAATGTAATTTCCAGGTTTATATTAGAGCTTCCGGAGGATATAATGGAAAAGAACATTCATTTAGTTCAGGAGTCACAGGATTTTCTATGAAAGACGAATTATTTGCTCATCCCCTGCAATCAATTGAATGGGGGGAATTCAGGCAAAAAACAGGAATAAAAGTAATAAGAATAGATCAAATCCAAATGACCATTCACCGGATTCCCCATACCCCTTGGACAATCGGCTATATTCCCAAAGGCCCTCTGCCAACCAAGAACATCATTTCTGAATTAAAAAAAATCGGCAAACAGGAAAAATGCATTTTTATTCAGCTTGAACCGAACATAGTCTTCAATGAAAATTTAAAATTGAAAATTGAAAATTTGGGACTATTGCCGGCCGCTCATCTCCTTTTTACCAAATATACTTTTGTTCTTGATTTAACTAAAAGCGAGGAGGATTTATTAAAGCAGATGTATCCTAAAACGAGGTATAACATCAAGGTCGCTCTCAAGCATGGAGTTAAAATTGTTCAGGATCATTCGGATGAAGCTTTTGAAAATTATCTTAAATTAACAGAAGAAACAATCGCAAGACAGAAATTCTATGCGCATACCCAAAAATATCATCAATTAATGTGGGAAACTCTCAAATCTCCAAAAATAGATACCAACAAATTAACCGCCCATTTATTTTTGGCAAAATATAACGAACAGGTTCTTGCCGCATGGATTTTGTTTATTTACAAAGATATTCTTTATTATCCGTACGGCTCTTCCTCGGTTTTACATAGAGAAACAATGGCGTCAAATTTGCTGATGTGGGAAGCAATCAAGTTTGGAAAAAAATTAGGACTCAAAAAATTTGACATGTGGGGCGCTTTAGGTAATGACCCCGATAAAAATGACCCCTGGTATGGATTTCACAGATTTAAAGAAGGATATGGCCCAAAGCATGTTGAATTTTTAGGCAGTTTTGATTTGGTTATAAATCCAACGCTTTATAGTTTCTATAAAATATTGGATAAAATTAGATGGCTACTGCTTAGGATTAAGAAATGAAAAAAACCTTATTCCTCTTTCTTTTAATTCTTGGTTTTTTAACAATAAAGTTAGTCAATAATGGCATCCGTCTTTCGGATACAAACACTTACTTCGATATTGCTTATCAAATGTCTCATGGAAAAATTTTGTATAAAGATCTCTTCTTTTCTAATTTTCCCTTTTTTTCATATGTTTCATACGTTTATTACTTAATAGGTAATAAAAATATTGATTTTTTTTATTTCACTTCTAGCATCGAAATCGCGCTAACTACTTTTTTTATATATTTAATTACATATCGAAAAACCAAAGACTATGTTATTTCAATAATGTCCTCTATTTTATATCTCTTTTCTTTTATGGTTTTATCTACTTCCGACCATCAGACAGGAGTATTTACTGCTTGCCTATTTGCAGTATTAAGTTTTCTTTTCTTGCGAGAAAGAAAGTTCATAATATCGGGAATTTTTATTGCTCTTTCTATCTCTACAAAAGCATATTTTCTTCCGATTTTTCTTTCAATCTTTACATTTTTAGCAATCAAGAAAGAATGGGGCAATCTATTTAAATTATGTCTGGCGGCTGCAACAATGGGACTGATAACGTTATTGCCATCTTTAATTCAAGCGCCTAAAGAATTAATTTCAGATATATTTGGCTTTTCCTTAACCCGCCCTGTAGGACTGGTAAAAACAGATATTCTTTGGTTTTTTATAACAAAAGATTTTTTTCTTTTTATTCTTCTTATATTTAATATCTTAAATATTAGAAAAAATATTTTCTTTGGATTAGTATCAATTTTTTCAATTATTTTTTTCTTCGGTTATGGAGATATTTATTACCTTTATCTTAACTTTTTAACTCCGTTTCTAAGTCTTTCTTTTTATGAATTGAATTCTCTACTAAAAAATAAACTTAATCTACAACGGCTTGTAATTCCGACTATAATTTTAGTTTTTATTTCATTAAATCTGTTTACCTATCTTTCAAGTTACAAAAATTTAGGGAAAATAGAAAATATTGATATTATTACAAAAACAATTAAAACCCAAAATCCTAAATTTCTATACGGAATAATAGATATTACTCCCGCATTGATAGTCATTACGGATATTCCGGCTTTAGAAAATGTTAATGGCGCTCATGATTATTTTTTTATAAGAAAAATTTATGATAAAAAATTTCTAACCGATAAAGCGGTTACCAGCAAGACCATTGTTGTAACCCATGGCGCAGATTACCCACAATATAATATTAAACAAGATATTTTAGATGATAATATTTTAGTTAAAGACACTATCTATAAAAATTGCATAAATATTCTTAGCGTTCCGGTTTTATCTGAAGGAGATGCCAACAGAATAAATTTATTTAAATGTTACTAGCATTAAAACTTTATTTTTTAATTTCATAAAGATAAATATCGTTTGCTTCATCATAAGCTAAAAAAGGTAAATTAGCTTTGTATCTATAACTTACCAGTAAGGTTCCGTTTTTTAACTCCTTTAAAAATTTTCTTTTAAGTCTTGTTAACGCTTTGGGAACAAGGTAAACAAATATTACAGATGCCGGAGAGATATTAATATCATGAAAATTTTTATGGATAATTTTTACTTTCCCATCATAACCGTTGATTTTAAATCTGATTTTAGAAAATAAATACCGTAACGGATCTATTTCTATGCCCACTCCTTTGGCTCCAAATTCTTGCGCCGCAATACCAAGGGCCTCCCCATCACCGCATCCCAAATCGTAAACGTTGTCTTTTTTGTCAACTTTTGCCAAAAGACACATCGCGCGGGCAACTTTCTTGTCGGTTCTCCACCAGGGAGCCCAAGGGCTATCCGGCGGCCAAAACATAGAAAGCAGCAAAAGTAAAAAACCGATTATTAACAGTAAAATAATGTTTACAATCCACAAAGACATATTTATATACTATAGACTTCTCCTTTATTTCTCAAGCTATCTCAAGTTTTTCTATTGCAAATAGACGGGTATTTTTGTACTATTAGAGAATGCTTCACGACTTTGATCTTGTGTGCGTTGGCGATGCTAAGATTGATACTTTTCTAACGCTGCATCAAACGAGTGACCACCTTAGATACTCAAGGGAAACCAATGAGCTGTGCATAAAATTTGGGGAAAAAATAACCGTTGATAAAGCAGAAATTTTACTTGGAGGAGATGCGGCAAATGTTGCCGTAGGAACTTCGCGTTTGGGATTAAGTACTGCAATTGTTGCCGAAATAGGCAAAGATGAATTTGCCCAAAAAATAATCAATACTTTAAGCAATGAGAATGTTAACGTTGAGAATGTTTCCCAAACACAAGGACAGCAGTCTTCATTTTCTACAATCATAAACTATAAAGGGGAAAGAACAATTTTTTCTGAACATGTCAGAAGAGAGCATAATTTCAGTTTTGAAAATATTTCAACAAAATGGATTTATTTAACCTCTTTAGGAGAAAAATGGCAAGATGCCTACAATAAAACAACAGATTTTGCAAAAGAAACCAAATGCAATCTTGCTTTTAATCCGGGAACAATACAGATTAGCGAAAAGAACAACATAAAAAACATTTTACTTATTACAAATTTACTTTTAGTAAATAAAGAAGAAGGAGAAGAAATATTGGGTTATTCGCATGGACAAAAAAGCATTGAAGAAATAATTTTAAATTTACAAAAACTCGGACCGAAAATTGTGGTGGTTACCGATGGAAAAAACGGCTCTTCTGCAGCAAGCTCTGAAGGAAGCATTTTAAATGAAAAAATTATCCAAACTGAAGTAGTTGAAAAAACAGGAGCAGGAGACGCCTATTCGTCCGGTTTTCTTTCCGCATTAATAAATAATAAATCTATTTCTGAGGCCATGATTTG
>Ga0182027_10000316_pt1 | contig 84212 bp, 71 predicted proteins | sample 712E1DmetaG_FD_121300 | JGI IMG/M metagenome (GOLD analysis project Ga0182027, IMG submission 121300) | Permafrost microbial communities from Stordalen Mire, Sweden - 712E1D metaG (Illumina Assembly) | ecosystem: Environmental > Terrestrial > Soil > Wetlands > Permafrost | place: Sweden... | reverse complement strand
TTTCCGCCGAGCAACTCCATAGCGCCATCCTGGTGACCCAGGCAATGCGATTCAGCAAGGTTTTGACAACCGGACAGTGGATGGACGGCATCGCGAAAAACGCCCCGATTTCCGCATAGCATTTTCCGTACCGTTCAAGGCCCACAATGACCTTCGATGAATTAGAATTATTTAAATCGGCGCTCCCCCCGGTCCCCGCCATCAGTAATTTCAATGAATATGGCCGATGCGTCGTGCTTGTTGCGCTCACGTCAATAAAAGATGAGCTTTATTTCGTCATTGAGAAAAGAAGCGCGGGCATAAAGCAGGCAGGCGAATTGTGTTTTCCCGGCGGGCTTTTCGATCCGTTGCTCGACGCGGATTTTGAAGCCACGGCCCTGCGCGAAACGCGGGAAGAGCTTGGCCTGCCCGATAAGTCCATTAACGTTATCGGCAGGCTCGATACGATCATAGCCCATCGGGGGATGATTGTGGAGGTTTTCGTCGGCGCCGTTGATATCGCCGCCGAGGATATAAGGATCAATAGGGCCGAAGTCGATAAAATTATATTCATGCCGGTCTCATTTTTCCAAAACAATCCCCCCAAAGAGCACCACGTTTTGGTACAATTGCACCCGACCTGCATCGACCCCGAGAGCGGACAAGAAATAACGCTTTTGCCCTGCAAGGATCTGGGGCTTGCGCCCCAATATCACCAACCATGGGGCGAATTCAAACAAAAAATATTCGTTTACAATACAGAAGAGGGGCTTATATGGGGGCTAACCGCGCGGATCGTGCATGATTTCGTGCGGAAATTCCGGTCATTTCAATGATTTCGCCGTCATTTTAAGGAGTTTTTTCGTTCGTGGGTCAACTCCTATTCCGGTATTTTCCAGGGCCACAACGCCAAGAATAGGCTCGGCATTTTCCGGCCCGAATATAACCTGGGCAACGGTTTCAGCCCCCATGAAAGAAACCCGAGCAAAGCCGTATTCATACTCGACCGGTGTTCCATTAGCGAGCTCATAAACCGCGATTCCTTCCGGCTTAACGCCGGCTTTTTTCAACTTGCCGGCAGGCGCAAGGCAATCGACGGCTCCCGTGTCAACTAAAAATTCATGCTCGTAAGGACGCCCGGTTTTAGCAAGATTGCTTATTGTTACGGTAACTTTTGTCAAGCCCATAAAGACCCCTTTCGAAAACTTCTTTTGCCCGGCGAACAACTGTTTTAATGATTTTAGAACCCCATTTCAACTTTTCTTTTAAAATACCCTTTTCGTTATGTTTTTACAATAATTTTACCAACGAATGGAAAGCCCTGACTTACGAAATCAACTCGAATTGAAACCCCGGCGTCCTCGCGGTATCGATGAGGATTGGGGCAACGCGCTTGTGGTTTTTCGTTTCGAAAAGCAGGATCGATGGGCTGTCCATGCGCTGCGGATCGTTTTTAGCAATGACCCCGCAATAGCCGATGAGGTAGGATGCGGGAGCGTTCGTTACGCGTATGCGCGCGCCGACCGGAAAGAGCGGTACGATGGAAACCAGCGCCTTGACAACGACTGAATTGAGCGTTGATCCGCCCATTTCGATCACCCGCCTAATGGCCTCCGGCGCGCTCAAGACCCGCGCGTCCGGATTCCGTCCGGTAATAAGGTTCTCGTAGGTCTCGGCCACCGTTACGATTTCGGCAAACCGATGGATCGCATTTTTAAGCGAGAAGTCCTTGTTAGGCGGCCTGTTGCCCCCCATTATACCGCGCGGATAGCCGCTTCCATCCTGCAGCTCGTGGTGCTGGAGCGCGACCGCGGCGCTTGTGGGCGGGATAATCGGGTTTTGCGACAGCATAAGATACCCATACACGGTATGCTGGCGCGCCGCGAAGGATTCTTTAGGGGTCAAGGGCCCCTTTTTATCGAGGATCTCGCGCGGCAGCGCCACCATCCCCAAATCGTAGTGCATCGCGCCGATGCCGAGCTGGCGCATCTCTTCAAACGAGAAATGGAACTTCTTGCCCAGGCACAAGGCAATCACCGCGACGTTGATTGAACGATAAAAAAGCCCGGAATCCGCCTGTAAGAGCTGCGCCATATTATAGATCGTGATGGGCTGGTTGAGGATCTCGCCGACCATTTTTTCGACCTGCGGCCCTACGTGCGATTCGGCGAGAAACTTATTCAGGTGGTGCTTGTTGTCTTTAATGAAATCGTCCACGGCGTGCGAACCTTCGAAATCGACCGAAAAGGCGTCGAGAAAAACGGTTTCCATTTTGGAAAGCGATACGGCCATCGATTGTTGCAAATGCGTGGAAATGACGGTTTCCGGAATAACGTTTTCGGTCCCCTCGACTTCGATCAGGACCGAGGTAATACCGCGTTTTCTCAGCAGACGAACGTATTCTTTTTTTATGCGGTATCCGGCGGCGAGGAGCAGTTCGCCCGAAGAGAGGAACAGCGATTCCCCCAGCACCATTTCCTCGTTGATTTCGTCAAGATTGTATCTGACCATAAGGCGCGCCGTCCGTAAGTAATGGATGTGCCCATAGTGTATCATTCCCGATGGGTTTTGGCGAGAAGAAAAACTTCGTGGTTTCGACGCAAAGACCGTGAAAACCGCGGCAATCACATTCGCTGCGGCGCACAAACGCCGAGCATGTCGAGGGCGAGCTCGATGGTGTTGCGTACGCCCACGGTCAGCAGCAGCCGCGCCTTCGAGAGCTCGCGGTCTTCGGTGACGATGCGGTGCTTTTGATAAAACTGGTGGAATTGGGCGGCGAGGGTCTCAAGGTAGGTCGTGACGCGGTGGGGTTCCACGTAGCGCGCGGCATGCGAAAGCATTGCGGGGAATTCCGCGATTATTTTTATAACGTCAAGTTCCTCCGGCTCCGCTAAAAGCCGCGGCGCGGCGCTCATGATTTCTTCCTCGGTAAATCCGCGCTCAAGCGCATGCTTGACAAGGCCGCACGTGCGGGCGTGGGCGTACTGAACGTAAAAAACGGGGTTCTCGTCGCTTTGCTTGACCGCAAGCGATATGTCGAAATCGAAATGGCTCGACAGCCTGCGCATCAGGAAAAAATACCGCGCCGCGTCCACGCCCACTTCGTCCAAAAAATCGGAGATCGTGATGAAATCGCCCTTGCGTTTCGACATCCTGAAAGGCTTCCCGTCGCGGACCAAATTGACCTGCTGGATGATGAAATTTTTGAAAACCGTTTTCGATAGCGAAAGCGCCCCAACCGCGCTTTCGAGCCGGGGAATATAGCCGTGATGGTCGGGCCCCCAAAACGTATACGATTCATCGAACCCGCGCGCGGCCTTATGCAAATGATACGAAAGGTCCGCGAGGAAATACGTCGGGCTTCCGTCTTGACGAACAAGGACCCGGTCCTTTTCCTCGCCGAAGCGCGTTGCGGGAAACCAAATTGCTCCGTCGTCTTCGTAGGTAAGGCCTTTTTCCCTCAGCCGATTCAAAACGTCCCGGGGCGCCCCCGAAGCGTGAAGGTCGCTTTCACGAAACCACCGGTCATAGCGAACGCCATACGTTTCAAGGATGCTTTTTTGCCGCGCGATGATGGCCTCTAACGCCTCGTTTTGAAAAAGGGTTTCGAGTTCTTCATCGGTTTTTAATTCCAAATCCTCATGGCGGCTTGAGATTTCACGGGCAAAATCCTTGATATAGTCGCCCTCATAGCCGCCTTCGGGAATAACGCAGGACCTGCCTTTTTCCTCCCAATACCGGCATGCGATCGACTTCCCAAGCAGCCGTACCTGGTTGCCGTAATCGTTGACGTAAAACTCCCGCTCCACGGTATTGCCGATCCATTCGTTGATGCGCGCCATGACGTCGCCGATGGCGGCGGCCCGCGCATTGACGACCACCATGGGCCCGGTGGGATTGGCGCTCACGAATTCAAAAAGGACTTTCTTTGAAGTTTCGGCCCGCGCGCGACCGAAGGTTTCAGGGTGCGCGGCGACCTCCGCAAGCACGTTTTGCAAATAGGTCGGGCTTAAGCGGAAATTGATAAAGCCGCCCGTAATCGTACTTAAAAGCCCGGGATCAGGCTCCACGAACCTTTCGTCCCATACAAAGGCGGTCATGATATCCCGGGCGATGTCCGCGGGGTTCCCCCGGATTTTCTTGGCGATTGCCATGGCCACGGGAGTTGACAAATCGCCGAAGGATTTCTGTTTAGGTTTTTCAATAAGGACTTCGGCGCGGGCCGAAGGATCGGAAATTTTCTTTTCGACGGCCTGCGAAACCGCCCGTATCAAGTAGTCCTGCACGCGTTCAGTCATCATGGGCCTTTTCGGCGTGTACGACGGTAATGTCGCCCGGCCAAAGTTTTTCAAGGCCGTAATAATCCCGCAAATCGGGAAGCATAACGTGGACAACCACGTCGGAGTAGTCCATCAAAATCCATCTGCTGTCGCCTTCGCCCTCCATATGCCACGGGTTCACGCCTTTTTCCTTGAGCCCCTGCACCACGGCGTCGGCAATGGCCTTATTGTGGGGGGCATTGTCGCCTTGGCAGATCACGAACCAATCGGCGATACCCGCCGCGTCCGTTAATTGGACATACGAGACATAATCGGCCTTCTTACGCATTGCGCAGGAAGCCGCGAGCTTGGCGAGCTCTTTTCCCCGCAGGATTTTTTTAGAAGAAGTCACTTGGTCCTTTCGAGAAAGTCGGGCCCGACGAACACGGTTGCGTCATATGATTCGTCGGACGTACGAACAAGCGATAGCTTATCGGTCCCAAGCGCCTGGGCAACCTGCCGGGCGATTGCGCCGTCTTTTTTCCGTGAAACAACGAGCGTAAATGGGTAATTATTCGTTGGGGCGTTACCCTTGTTTTTTACGTCGAAACCCTTTGCCTGCAAAAAATCCGCCACGTTATTGGCCGCCCCCGCAACGCCACACCCGTTTAAAACCTGAATGCTTCCCACCGAGGGAATGATAACGGATTGTTTCTTTTCCGTCGGGACCGGTAATAAGTCGCCGGTTTTTGATCGCTGCATTCCGAGGAACATGGCCAGCGTAAGCACGCAGCATAACGAAATAAAAACGGCGAAATTTTTCACAAAAACGATCTCGTTAGGGGTGGACGCTTACCACGCGCGGCTTATGGGTCTTTATTTCTTCGTCGGATAAAAATACGTAGGTAAGCACCATGATCCGGTCACCGACTTTCCCCAAATGAGCGGCCGGGCCATTGAGTTCAACCGCCCCTTCGCCATGCCTGCCCTTAATCGCATAGGTTGTAAAACGAGCGCCGGTCTCCACGTTGAGCACGTGGACCTCCTCAAAGGGCAGAATTCCGGCCCGTTCCATATATGCTTCATCAAGCGTTATGCTTCCTTCATATTCAAGGTAGGTCCCCGTAATTGAAATGTCCCGTATTTTAGCGTTGAGAAATCCTCGTACCATTTCCGCGTCCTCACCTTTGCAATGGAACTGTTAACGTTAGGGCGATGCGCTCGGGGTTGCCATGCAAGCCTGTAAACCTCGAAGCATCGGGATTTTGTTCCCGCTGAATCTGAATGCCTATATCGACGCCGCTCCAGATCATATCGGGCGCCAGAAAAAAGAGTCCCAAAGGCTCAAAGTTCTTTTGGTCGGCGGTTTGATAGGCAAAAAGTCCCATGCTTAAAACCGCGATCCCCGACATGAAATATCCCTTAAGCGGTTCTTTACGCAAAAACTGATGTAGGCCGGGCAGAAAAAAACCCTGAATTATCTCCCCTTCGCCTTGAGAAACACGATGCGCTTCGGCCGTGCGACGCTGCTCCTTTAATTTTATGTCGGCGGAGGATTCCCCGGCCCTTCTTCTGCTGAGCCATTCGTCTTCCTGCATTCCCAATTCCATCCATGGAGAAGAGAAATATTCCTTGATCGAAACGCCGCACTTTAAAAGCTCGTATACTTTACTTTTAGGCATTTTAGCTTTTTGGATCATTTCCCATTCAACCTGCGAGAGCCCCAGTCGTTCGTATTCATCTTTGTCGGCGGGGGTCATCGCCAAAAGCGGGGCCAAGCCCCACAGCGTTAAAATGGTCGATGCTGCGATTAAAATTCTCAAAACAATCGTTCCCTTAGGCGTTTTTCACCCTTTAGAACCTTGATAATAGTAAGTGGGCAATATACTTTATTTCATGTACGGAAGTCAGTTGGAATTGGCCATTTTATTAATTTCGTCCCTGAGCACCGCCGCTTCTTCGTACCGTTCTTCGCTAATTGCCCGTTCTAATTTTTCCTTGAGTGTATCGAGCGGAGAAACTTTCGAGGCTCCCCCATTTTCTTCCCGCGTTTCCTGTGCATTTTCCTTGGTCATTACAATTCCCGCTTTCTCCATGACTTTTTCATCGACAAACATCGGCGCCTTGAACCTCAGCGCCAAGCAAATCGCATCGCTTGGCCGAGCGTCAAAATCAAAAACTCCCCCGCCGCCTTCAACAACCAGACGAGCGTAAAATGTGTCGTCGCGAACGTCCGACACTTCCATCCGGGCCACGCGATACCCTATCGCCTCCATAACGCTTTTAAAAAGATCATGGGTCAAAGGCCGTGGAATCTCGACATTATTAATTTGAATGATTATCGATTGCGCCTGCTGTTCATCGATAAAAATAGGCAGTACGCGCTCGTCTTTTTCGCTCTTAAGAAAAATTATAAATCGTTTTTCTAAAACGGCGACATTTGCAATTTCCACCGGCACCATGGATCCCCTCTTTTCCCCTTTTAAACATTACGCCTTGCAGGGGGCTTTATTTATAATTTTTCCAACTCAATGGTTTGAGACCTCTCCGGCCCCAAAGAAATTAAAAGGAGCGGTAAATCATAGCATAATTTTCTGAGACGCTCCACGTATTTTTGCGCTGCCGACGGTAAATCGGAAAGCCTCGCGCACGCGGAAAGGTCGGATTGCCATCCCGGCATTGTTTCATAAATAGGCACTGCGTTTTCAAAATCAACGGGGTCGGTAGGGAAGTTTTCGACTTTCTTCCCGTTGATTTCATAGTGCGTGCATATCTTTATTTCCGACAATTTATTAAGAACATCGAGCTTGGTAAGCGCCAAACGGGTAATACCATTGAGTTGCACGGACTTTCGAAGCAGCACGCTATCGAACCAGCCGCACCGGCGGGGACGTCCCGTCGTTGCCCCAAACTCCCCGCCAAAGGCGCGGATCGCCTCTCCGACCTCGTTTTCCTGCTCGGTTGGAAACGGGCCGTTTCCTACGCGGGTCGTATACGCTTTCACGATGCCTATCACGTGGTCGATAAACGTCGGGCCGACCCCGGCGCCCGTGCAGGCGCAGCCCGCGATCGTGTTCGAAGAGGTGACAAACGGATATGTTCCATGGTCGACGTCTAAAAATGTCCCTTGCGCTCCTTCAAAAAGGAGTTTCTTTCCTTGACGCACCGCATTGAAAAGATAATCGCTCGTGTCAATGAGAAACGGCGAAATTTTATCCCGAAACACACGGTACTGTTCAACGATCTCTTCAAATTTTAAATTAAACGGTTGATGGTACAAACCGACGATTTGCTTTTTAAGGTCAAAATTCAATTTCATCCGGGCGACAAACCGGTCCCAATTTTTTAAATCACCGGCCCGAAGCCCCGTGCGCGAAACCTTATCGGCATATGCCGGTCCGATTCCCCGTCCGGTCGTTCCGATTTTTTTATTCCCCATCGAGATTTCGGAGGATGAGTCTTGAACTTTATGGTAGGGAAGGACCAAATGTGCAAGGTCCGAAACAAAAAGCCGGTCATCAACCGAAATATTTTTCCGGCGTAAATCTTCAACTTCGCTTAAAAACTGTTCTATGTCCAGGACCACGCCATTGCCGACGATACAGACCTTCCCAGGATACATTACCCCTGAGGGAACAAGATGGAAAACGAACTTTTCGTCCCCGACGATAACGGTATGTCCCGCATTGGCGCCGCCATGATACCGAATGATGATGTCCGAACGCAAGGTGAGGTAATCAATGACCTTGGCCTTGCCTTCATCTCCCCATTGCGTCCCGACCACAATTGCATGTGCCATAAAGTACTCCAAAAAAATAAAAAAGCGCCGCCGCAGGCCTTTTATTACGAGGCGCGGTGCAAAAATCCGGCAATCGCCCATCTAAATTACTTGTTGCAGGGCTTTAGAGTCAATGACTGAACAATTTCCGGTTACGGCGCGCCCCGGCATAGGTTATTTTCCCAACGCTCATGAATCCGAACAATCCGCTTATAGTCCAAAGCAACAGCACCTTGCTTCTCGAAGTAAATAGCCCCCTTTTTCGGGAAGCGCGCGACGCAATCACGGTCTTCGCGCACCTCGAAAAAAGCCCCGAATATATCCATACGTATTCAATAACCCCGCTTTCTTTGTGGAACGCGGCGGCACTAGGAATTACGCCAACCATGGTCGTGGAGCGGCTAGCAGCCTATTCAAAATACCCGCTTCCTTCCAATGTATCGGAAAACATCTTCGAACTCATGGGCCGGTTCGGCAAGCTCGTGCTCGAAACAATGGGCGATACCCTTGTACTTCGCGGGACCGATCCTGAGATGCTTTTAGGGCTTTCTCGGCAACCGAAAATCGCCGCTTTGCTCGGAGACCCGATTGACGAATTCAAGATCATTGTTCCGCCGCAGAACCGGGGCTTGATAAAACAAGCGCTTATCGGACTCGGGTTTCCCGTGCACGATATTGCCGGATATGTTGACGGCGACCCGATGCCCATTGCGCTTAAGGCCCGATATTCCGGCGACAAGGAACTTGTCGTACGGGAATATCAAAAACAGGCCTCGGAAAGCTATGTGGGAAACGCCCAAACCCCCGGAGGAAGCGGCGTGGTCGTTTTACCGTGCGGGGCCGGAAAAACCATCGTGGGGCTCTATGTCATGTCGCTCTTAAAGCGTAAAACACTGATTTTGGTGACCAACGTAACGGCCTCCCATCAATGGAAACGTGAAATTCTCGACAAAACCGATATGAGCGCCGATCAAATCGGCGAATATAGCAGCGAAACAAAAGACATTCGGCCCATTACCCTCGCCACGTATCAAATCCTTACGTATCGCCGGAAAAAAACCGGTCCGTTCATCCACTACGATTTATTTAATTCTCAAAACTGGGGGCTCATCATTTATGATGAAGTGCATTTGCTACCGGCCCCGGTTTTTAAATTTACGGCGGACCTTCAGGCCCGTAGGCGTTTAGGGCTCACTGCCACGCTTATCCGCGAGGACGGCCATGAAAATGACGTTTTTACTTTGGTTGGGCCGAAAAAATTCGACGTACCTTGGAAGGATTTGGAGCGTCAGGGTTGGATCGCCACGGCGCGTTGCGTTGAAATCCGGGTTGATTTACCGCAAGCCGATCGTCTTCATTGCCTTTCGCTGACGCCGCGGGAACAAATACGGGTGGCATACGAAAACCCCCGGAAAATAGCCATCGCGCGAAAACTGATCGAACAACACCCCAACGACCAAATTCTCATCATCGGCCAATACTTGACCCAGCTTCATAATTTCGCGATGGAAATAGACGCCCCGCTTATTACCGGACAAACCCCCAACAAAACCCGTGACGAATTATACGATCAATTCCGCCGCGGCGAGATAAAAGTCCTTATCCTTTCACGGGTCGGGAATTTCGCCATCGACCTTCCCGACGCCTCCGTGGCCATTCAAATATCGGGGTCCTTTGGCTCGCGCCAGGAAGAAGCCCAACGCTTGGGACGTATTCTTAGGCCCAAGAAACAAGGAGAGCAGGCCACGTTTTATTCCATCGTTACGCGTGAAAGTAAAGAACTGGATTTCGCCATGAACCGCCAGCTTTTCCTCGCCGAACAAGGATACGCTTACGAAATACGGTATTTTGAGGAAGACGTTGATTTTGAGGCTTAGAGATTTCGTATTTTCCCATACTCAAGCTTGTCCGCCGAATTGGGACTTTTCTTTTCTCCGGGATGGCCGATGCTGATAATGGCCGCTACTTTAATTTTTTCGGGAATCCCTAAAAGTTCTTGAATAAATTTCTCGGACCTAGTCGCTTCGTCATGGCTTCTAAGCCGAATTTGTATCCAACAGCTTCCAAGCCCAAGGAAATGCGCGGTCATTTGAACAAGGATAGACGCAATCGCGCAATCCTCCACCCACACATAAACTCCCACGGGTTAATGCCGCGCGAAGATGGAGACCGAAGCAGCGCTTCTTCGCGTTCTGAGTAAATCGATCATGTAGGAACATCCTTCTTAGCCGGCATGAGCGGTCCGGCTAAGACTTTACTACCGATATTTTATTTTCCCCTTGACATTTATTATTATCGAGGTTATATTTAATTTATGAGTATGAAAAATTATTTTACACGGACGAATTCGTTAAGCCCCCTAAGCCTCCTTCTAGTCGTGGTAAGCGTGGTCGTTATTACGCCATTTAAAGGAGCGGGCGCTTAATTTTTTCAAATAAAAGAACAAAAAAAGGCCCGCTTCAAAAAAAGCGGGCCTTTTTTTGTTCCTGTTTTTTAGCGCATGACGGTGCGGCGCTTTTGATGTTCCTTGATTCACCGCGGGAATTGAGGTATTTTAAGGGCTTGTTTTATCCAGCACTGTCGCGCGCCGAATTTCTCATTGTAAACATTCTTCACGGAGGACATTGTGAACAAGACCGGTGCTGAAATTCTCATCGACGCCCTGGCCCAGGAAGGCGTCGACGTTCTCTTCGCCTACCCCGGCGGCCAGGTCATTCCCATTTTTGACGCGCTGTACGACGCCAAAGGCCTGAAGGTCGTTCTCGTTCGCCACGAGCAGGCGGCCGCCCACGCGGCCGAGGGTTATGCCCGTGCTACGGGCAAGGTCGGCTGCTGCCTGGCCACGTCCGGCCCCGGCGCGACAAACCTTATAACCGGCATTGCCGACGCCTACATGGATTCAATACCCATCGTCGCGATCACCGGCCAAGTCCCGACTTCCTACATTGGGACCGACGCTTTTCAGGAAGCCGACCTGGTGGGGATTTCACGGCCCGTGACCAAGCATAATTATTTGGTCAAGGACATTCGCGATTTGCCGAGGATTTTTAAAGAGGCTTTTTATATCGCAGGAAGCGGACGTCCGGGCCCGGTGCTTATCGATTTGCCCAAAGACGTTTCGGTCGCCACCTTCGAAAATTACGAGTATCCGAAATCGGTTTCAATTCGCAGTTATAGTCCCACGATTATCGGACACCCGAAGCAAATTGAAAAGGCCGCTGAAATGATTAAGGCGGCTAAAAAACCGCTTATTTTCGCGGGCGGCGGCGTCATCAGTTCTTCGGCATCGGAGCAGCTCTTTGAACTTGCCGAGAAGATCAACGCACCGGTCACGCTTACTTTGATGGGACTGGGGGCTTTTCCCGGAGAGCACGGGCTTTTTATCGGCATGCCGGGCATGCATGGTTCCCGCGCCGCCAATAACGCCTTGCAGGAAACCGATTGCATTGTTTCCGTGGGCGTTCGCTTCGACGACCGGGTGACGGGGCACGTAGGTTCCTTCGCCCCTAAGGCCAAGATTATTCATCTGGACATCGACCCCGCCACGATTTCAAAAATCGTCAAGGTCGACGTTCCGGTCGTCGGCGACGCTAAAAACATTCTTGTGGCGCTCAATAAGCTCCTTACCCCGCGCGGAGTTTCCGAATGGAACGACCAGATAAATGCGTGGAAGGGTGAAAAGATTTTTTCATACAAGCATTCCGAGAAATCGATTAAACCGCAATTCGTGATCGAGCAGGCTTACGAAATGACCAAGGACAAGGACGCCATCATCTGCACGGAAGTCGGGCAGCACCAGATGTGGACCGCGCAGTATTATAAATTCGCCCGGCCGCGGACCTTTATTTCGTCCGGCGGTTTGGGCACCATGGGCTTCGGGCTTCCAGCATCCATGGGTGCGGCGCTTGGGCAGCCGGGAAAGCTCGTTCTTAATATAGCTGGCGACGGATCAATACAAATGAACATCCAGGAATTGGCCACGATCTCCATCAATAAAATTCCCGTTAAGGTACTTATCCTTAATAATGAATATCTGGGTATGGTCCGGCAGTGGCAGGACTTGTTCTGGAAAAAACGCTATAGCTCGACATGCCTTCGCGGCGGAACATTGTGCGAAGAATGCGCGCCCGGACATTGCAAAAAACACTATGTTCCCGATTTCGTAAAGCTTGCCGAAAGCTACGCAATACCCGGCTTTAGGGCCTTGAAACACGCGGACGTAATTCCCGTTTTGCGCCAAGGACTTGAAATCGACGGACCGGCCATCATGGAGTTTTCGGTAACTCCCGAAGAAAACGTTTATCCCATGGTCCCCGCGGGTAAATCACTTGACGAAGCCATGGAGGAATTATGAGCATCAGAACCATATCCGTCCTCGTTGAAAACCACGCCGGAACGCTGTCGCGCATTGCCGGGCTTTTTTCAAGCCGCGGTTACAATATAGCAAGCCTCACCGTCGGGGAAACCGAAGACCCGACGATATCGCGCATGACCATCGTGGTTGGGGGCGACGACGCGGTCATCGAGCAGGTCGTCAAGCACCTCAACCGGCTTATCGACGTTATCAAGGTGATCGATTTCGGCGCCGACCCGATCATCGAGCGGGAGCTTGTCATGGTGCGGGTCGATTCGACAAAATCGAACCGGCATGAAATCGTCGAGCTTGCGCAGCTTTTCGGGGCGACCGTGGCGCAGGTGTCGGCAACATCGATAACCTTCGAGCTTTCGTCGACATGCGATAAGGTTAATAATTTTATCGGCCTTATCAAGCCCTACGGCATAAAAGAGGTCGTTCGGACGGGAAAGATCGCGATGGCGCAACCGAAGAAATAAAATCAAATAAAAATATATCCATCATTAAAAAAAGGAGCTCGTGGTATGGCAATCATCGATTTCGGCGGAAAAAAGGAAACGGTCGTCACGCGCAAGGAATTCAGTCTTGACAAGGCCCGCAAGGTCTTAAAAAAAGAGGTCGTTGCCGTTATCGGCTATGGCGTCCAGGGCCCGGCGCAGTCGCTTAACATGAAAGACAACAAGATCAACGTCATCATCGGTCAGGCCAAAGAATACAAAAAAGACTGGGACCGGGCGGTCGCCGACGGCTGGGTCCCCGGGAAAACACTCTTTCCCATCGAAGAAGCCGTTAAAAAGGCGACGATCATTCAAATGCTTGTTTCCGACGCGGCGCAGCGGCTCATATGGCCAACGGTCAAGAAAAACCTGAAGCCCGGCGACGCGCTTTACTTTTCGCATGGTTTTTCGATTGTTTATAAGGAACAGACCAAGGTCATTCCTCCGGCGAACGTCGACGTCATCATGGTCGCACCCAAGGGAAGCGGCACCTCGGTGCGCCGGAATTTCCTGTCGGGCGCGGGCATCAATTCAAGCTACGCCGTTTTCCAGGACGCAACCGGGCGCGCCGAAGAACGGTGCTTGGCGGTCGGCATAGCCGTTGGGTCGGGATATCTTTTCCCCACAACGTTTCAGAAGGAAGTGTATAGCGACCTGACTGGCGAGCGCGGCGTTTTGATGGGCGCCCTTGCCGGAGTCATGCAGGCCCAATACGACGTGCTTCGCAAAAACGGCCATTCGCCGTCGGAGGCGTTTAACGAAACGGTCGAGGAGCTTACGCAAAGCCTTATCCGCCTCGTGGATGAAAACGGCATGGATTGGATGTATTCGAATTGCTCGGCAACCGCGCAGCACGGCGCCCTTAAATGGCGGCCCATTTTCAGGAAAGCGAACCTCCCGGTTTTCGAGAAGCTGTATGCATCGGTAAAATCCGGCCAGGAAACCAAGGAGGTCATCCGCGATTGCGGCGGCAAGGACTATAAAATGTTTTTGGAAAAGAAACTTGCCGAGATCCATGATTCCGAAATGTGGCAGGCCGGCGCCGCGGTGCGCGCGCTTCGTCCGAAGGAAAAAGCCAGGGAAATTACCAAAGGGACCAAGGGTATCGGCGGACGGGGAATGAATTAAAAAAGAAGGTTATGGGTTCGAGGTAATGGGTCATAGGTTAAAAATTGATAAGGGCCCGGACCTTATTTGCAAACCTATAACCCATGACCTATAACCTAATTGAGGACATTTTATGGCTGATAAAGTTTTTATATTCGATACGACCCTTCGCGACGGAGAGCAAGCGCTGCCTTCGTCTCTGTCGGTAGACCAGAAAATTCGAATCGCCCGGCAATTGGTGAAACTCAAGGTCGACGTCATCGAGGCCGGTTTCCCCATTTCATCGCCCGGCGACTTCGAATCGGTTTCCACCATTGCCCGGGAAATCAAGGGCCCCGTCATTTGCGGACTCGCGCGTTTGGTCGAAAAGGACATTGTCGCGTGCGGCAAGGCCTTAAGGCCCGCCGCGCGGCCCCGTATCCATGTGTTCGTGGGAACATCGGCCATTCATATCGAAAAAAAATTACGGAAAACAAACGATGAAGTTCTTGACATGGCGATAAAAGCGATAAAACTGTGTCGAAAATATTGCGACGACGTTGAATTCTCACCGGAAGACGCGGGCAGGACCGACCCGGATTTCCTGTGCAGAATCGTTGAAATCGCCATCAAGCACGGCGCCCGGACGATCAACATCCCGGACACGGTCGGCTACACGACGCCTGAGGTATTCGCGGCGATCATCGACTCGGTATTTAACCGCGTGCCCAATATAGACCAGGCCGTTATTTCGGTGCACTGCCATAATGATTTAGGCATGGCTTCCGCGAATTCCGTGACCGCCGTCGCCCATGGCGCCCGTCAAGTGGAATGCGCGATCAACGGGCTCGGAGAGCGGGCCGGCAATGCGGCGCTGGAAGAAGTGGTGATGGCATTAAACGTTCGATCGGACGTCTTCAATGTATCGACGGGCATCGACACCAAGGAAATTGTCCGCACGAGCAAATTGGTGCGCGACCTGTGCAATATGCCGGTGCAGCCGAATAAAGCGGTGGTCGGCGCTAACGCGTTCGCGCACTCATCGGGCATCCATCAAGACGGCGTGCTTAAATCGAGGAAAACTTACGAAATCATGACCCCGCAATCGATTGGGCTCAAGGAAAACCGGATGAACCTTACGAGCCGATCGGGCAGCCATATGGTCAAATCGCGGTTGGTCGCCTTGGGCTACCATGAAAATGAAATCGACCTCGACAAGTTTTACGGGCAATTCATCGAACTGGCCGATAAAAAAGGCACGGTGTACGACGACGATCTGGTTTCGCTCATGGAATCGAAAAGCGCCGACGACATGAAAGACGCGTTCGTTCTTGAGTATCTTAACGTGTCAAGTGGTCGAAAAACCGTCCCCACCGCAACGGCAAGAATTTTAGTCCACGGCAAGGCCTTTCAGGAGGCCGCGTGCGGCGACGGTGCGGTAGACGCGGCGACCAAGGCAATCGACCGGATCGTGGGTTTCAAAATAGCCATCGAGGACTTCAGCCTGACGTCGCTTACCGAGGGGCGGGAGGCGCTGGGAAAAGTAAAAATCGTGGCGCGGGCCGATAGCGGCGTGTTCACCGGGATCGGCACAAGCACCGATATCGTCGAGGCTTCGGCCTTGGCCTATATGGACATCGTCAATAAAATAGCCCGGCTGAAAAAATTCAACAAAAAACTTCCTTCGGCGCGTTGACACCGCGACCGACCATAAGGCGCACGGCATGAAACATCCTCATAGTGTATCGAGAACGGAAACGGCGCTCCTGATTATGGACATGCAGGAATCGATGCGCGACTGGGTCCCCCGCTTCGATGATCTTATGAACAATATCGCGAAGTTGGTTTTGACCTTTCAGATGTTTGAAATGCCCGTTTTAGTCACTGAACAGGACCCGGCGACCCTCGGAAACACCGTGGAGCCGGTCAGGAAACTTTTCAAATTCCTGGAAGTCACCGAGAAGATGGAATTCGCGGCGACTGACAATCCCCATTTTCAGGCGCAGCTTAACCCGCTTGGCGTAAAAACCTTCGTCGTCTGCGGTGTTGAAACGCATGTGAGCGTCTGTCAGACCGTACTCGGGCTTTTGGACCAAGGCCTTGCGGTCCATGTCGTGGCCGACGCGGTACATGCCCGGCACGCCTTAAGTCATTCGCTTGCTCTTCGGAAAATGGAGCTTGCCGGGGCGCATATCTCCACGACCGAGATGTGTTTGTTCGAGCTTGCGCAAAAGGCCGACGCCGTTGGTTTTAAAAATATACAGCGAATGGTCAAAGGCAAATTCCTACCGGGCGGCCGCGGGAGACCCTTGGCCCCCGCGACCCCGTCCGTAGCGCGGGAAGTCCGGCCCCGCTCTCCTTTACCGAGGATCTCCTCAGTCAAGGAACCGCTTGAGCAGGCGCCGGAGGTTTTGGAAACTTTCGGCCCGAGCTCGGCGCAACCCCCGGAAAAACCGGTCGATTTTTCGGACGCCGGGGCGCAAGCGGTTGATAACGCTCCGAATAAACCAATTGACGCGGTTGCCGCCGTCGACGAAATCCTCGGAAGCCTCGGGGCCGATAATGAAAGCTTGGCGCATTCCGAGGACAAAACGGAAAATGAGATCAATAAGGATTTAAACGATATCGATTCGATTTTAAAAAATCTTGAAAACAACGATAAAAACGTATAACACTCACCATTAGAGAGGTCTTGATTATGCAATCCTACAACATAGCGCTTATCCCCGGAGACGGTACCGGCCCCGAAGTTCTTAAAGAAGGGGTCAAGGCGCTTGACGCCGCCGCTACCCGCTACGGCATCAAACTCAACTATCAAAATTACGATTTCGGCGCCGAGCGTTATTTGCGCACGGGCGAGACCCTTCCCGACAGCGCCATCGAGGATTTTAAAAAACACGACGCGATTTTTCTTGGCGCCATCGGACACCCCGACGTCAAGCCGGGCATCCTAGAGCTGGGCATTCTGCTCAAAGCGCGGTTCGCGCTCGACCAGTATATTAACCTACGCCCCGTCAAGCTGTATCCGAACGTGGAAACTCCGCTCAAGGACAAAGGCCCCGAACACATCGATTTCGTGGTCATCCGCGAAAACACGGGCGGCATCTATACGGGCATGGGCGGCGTCATGCAAAAAGGCACGCCTAACGAAATCGCGTCGCAGGTCATGGTTTATTCCCGGTCTATCGTCGACCGCTGCATGCGCTATGCTTACGAATTCACCAAAAGGCGCAACAAAAAAAACATGCTGACGTTGGTCCATAAATGCAACGTTCTCACGTACTGCGGGGATTTGTGGGTGCGTTCCCATAAGGAAATGGGCGACAAGGATTATCCTGAAATCAAGCAGGATTATAATCACGTGGACGCCGCCACTATGTGGTTTGTCAAGCAGCCGGAATATTACGACGTGATCGTCACCGAAAACCTCTTCGGCGACATCATCACCGACCTTGCCGCCATCATCCAGGGCGGACTGGGAATAGCCGCAGGCGGCAACATCAATCCCGAAGGAGTTTCGATGTTCGAGCCCATGGGCGGCAGCGCCCCGAAATATACGGGCAAAAACGTCATTAATCCGCTCGCGGCGATTGCAGCGGGCGGCATGATGCTCGAAACCATCGGCGCTACCCAGGCGGGAAAAGCCATCGAACGGGCGGTTCACGATACGCTTGCTTCAGGAAAAATCAAAAGCCTCGCCGCCGGCAAAATGGGCATGGGCACGACGCAAGTCGGCGATTTGGTTGCGTCGATGGTGAAATAAAATGGCCACAAAACAAAAAGTATTAATTTACGACACGACTTTGCGGGACGGCAATCAGGCGGTCGGCATTAATTTATCGCTTTCCGATAAGCTGCGCATAGCCGAGCGATTGAGCGAATTGGGTTTTCATTACGTTGAAGGCGGCTGGCCCAATCCCACGAACGAAACCGACAATGAATTCTATAAGCAGGTAAAAAAGAAACTCCTGAAGGCGAAAATCGCGGCCTTCGGTTCCACGCGAAGGCCCGGCATTATCTGTTCAAAAGATCCGCTTATGCTTTCGCTGGTCAAAACGGGAGCGCCGGTGGCCACGATTTTCGGGAAGTCCTGGGACTTGCATGTCAAGCATGTCATTAAAACGAGCGAGGAGGAAAACCTCGCCATGATCGCCGAATCCGTGTCGTTTCTTAAACACCACATGGACGAGGTCGTCTACGACGCCGAACATTTTTTCGACGGTTTCAAAAGCAACAGGGACTATGCTTTGCGCACGCTTATGGCGGCCCAGGAAGCGGGGGCCGACAGCATTGCCTTGTGCGATACCAACGGCGGGATGCTCCCCGACGAATTCACGGCCATTTTTCGGGAAGTCAAGAAACTCATACGGGCCCCGCTCGGCGTGCATTTGCACAATGACGCCGGGTGCGCGGAGGCCAATTCCATACTCGGCGTTTTGGAAGGGGCCGTTCAGGTCCAGGGCACCATAAACGGCTACGGCGAGCGGTGCGGCAACGCCAATTTATGCACGATCGTCCCCGCACTGCAACTGAAACGCGGTTTTTCAATTTTGCCCGACGCTAAGCTTAAATCGCTCACGACCGTTTCGATTTTCGTCAGCGAAATAACGAACATGGCGCATAACGCCCAGCAACCCTACGTGGGAGAGTCGGCGTTTTCACACAAAGCGGGCATCCACGCCGACGCGGTGCTTAAAGTCAGCAGGTCCTATGAGCACGCCGATCCCGCCCTCGTGGGCAATTCACGGCGGTTCGTGGTTTCGATCCAGGCCGGATCAAGCACGATCCGCGAGCGGCTTCCGGGGCTCAAGCATAAAATCGACAAGCACGACCCCGTTGTCAAGCAATTGCTCGCCAAGATCAAGACGCTTGAAACGCAAGGATACCAGTTCGAGGCGGCCGAGGGCTCCTTTGAGCTCCTTGCCAAGGAGATGCTCGGTCTTTTCCGCGAAGACTTCGCGTTCAAGGGTTTCCGGGTGATCGAGGAAAAACGGGAAAACGGCGACGTTTTTTCCGAAGCCACCATCAAGGTCGAAGCGGACGGCCGGATCGAGCACACCGCCGCCGAAGGCGACGGGCCGGTCAACGCGCTCGATAATGCGCTTCGAAAGGCGCTCGTGCAATTTTACCCGGCGCTTCGGGAAGTCAAGCTTGAGGATTTCAAGGTGCGCGTTCTTGAGGGTCGTGAAGGCACGGCCGCGAAGGTCCGCGTGCTTATCGAATCGTCGGATGGAGACGGCAGGTGGGGGACGATCGGCGTTTCGACCAATATGATCGAGGCCGCGTGGCTCGCGCTTATCGACAGTTTAAAGTATAAGCTCATGAAAGACGCTTCGCGCAAAACCAGGAAAAGAAAATAACCGCGCCGATAGGCTCGCGGGGACAATGTCAAGGAATCAGGTATGGCAAAAAACATCGATTGGAAAAATCTCGGTTTCGAGTACACGCAAACCGATTGTTTCGTCAAGGCTGAATACAAAAACGGCGCGTGGGGGCCGCTCCTAATTTGCAAAGAGCCCTCTATTACGCTACATATTGCCGCGACCTGTTTTCATTACGGTCAAGCCTGCTTCGAAGGGCAAAAGGCGTTTTCCCGCAAAGACGGGTCCGTTGCCATTTTCCGTCCCGAGGAAAACGCGCGGCGCCTCGCCGATACCGCCCGGCGGCTCGTCATGACGCCGCCGCCCGAAGCGCTTTTTCTGGAAGCCGCGCGGCTTTTGATAACGCATAACCGGGATTTCATTCCTCCTTACGGAACCGGCGCCTCGCTCTACGTGCGCCCGTTTTTAATCGGCTCGTCCGCGCATATCGGCGTGCACCCTTCCGAAGACTATGTTTTTATCATGATGGCCATTCCCATGGGCCCTTATTACAAAAACGGATTTTATCCCGTCAAGGCCTACGTTCAGGAAAAATTCGACCGTGCGGCGCCGCGCGGGGTGGGAAGCGTCAAGGCCGCCGGTAATTACGCGGCGGGTATGATGGGGGATTTGGAAGGCAAGGAAATGGGGTATCCGATTTGCCTGTATCTTGATTCGTCGGAGCGCAAATATATCGACGAGTTCGGGACGTCGAACTTTATTGCCATTTCGAAAAGCGGCGCGTACGTCACGCCGGATTCGGCCTCAATACTGCCCAGCATAACCAATAAGAGTTTGCAGCAAATAGCGCTTGATTTCGGTATGAAGGTCGAGCGTCGAAAAATCGCGGTCAACGAGCTTCCCGATTTCGCCGAGGTCGGCGCTTGCGGCACCGCCGTGGTCATCACGCCGGTTTATTCGGTCCAATACGGAAACAGGCTTTTTACGTTCGGTAAAGAGGACGAAGCCGGACCTACGCTGACGAAGTTATATGCTGAAATTCAAAAAATCCAGTACGGCGAGATCGAAGACCGGCACGGGTGGATGCATATCGTCTGAATGATAGGTAGGACGGCAGAGACAAGGCATCGCCTTGTCTCTACGGAATAAATTTTGTTCGGCGGTCAAACGTTAAACTTGAAGAACACGATATCGCCATCCTTGACAATATAGTCTTTGCCTTCAGACCTGATTTTTCCCACCGCGCGCAGGGCGACTTCGGTTTTGTATTGTTCCAAGTCTTCAAGCGTATAGATGTCGGCCTTGATGAACCCTTTTTCAAAATCGGTGTGTATGGTCCCCGCCGCTTGCGGCGCGGTGCTGTTTTTAAGGACCGTCCAGGCGCGGTTTTCGTCGGGCCCGGCGGTAAAAAACGTTTCCAGACCCAAAACCCGGTAAATCGCCCGCGCCAAGGAATTGAGGCCCGGCTCCGTAAGGCCCAGCGTCGAAAGGAATTCCGGCCGTTCTTCTTCCGGAAGTCCGGCGATTTCAGCCTCTATTTTACCTGAAATCTTTATACATCCCGAACCTTCGGCTTCGGCGAATTCCCTGACCCGTTTGACATGCACATTGTCTGCCGGCAAACCGTCTTCGTCGACGTTCACGGCATAGAGCACGGGTTTAGCCGTCAGCAAATTTAATTCCGAGAGGGCGGACAATTGTTCGGGCGTAAAACCTTGTTTACGGACAGGAATGGCGCGCGACAGCCCGTCGAAGGCCTTTTCAAATATCACGAGCCGCTCCTTGGCTTCCTTATTTCCCGATTTTGCCGCCTTGGAGACCCGGTCGACGCCCCGCTCGGCCGTGGCGCTATCGGCCAGCATAAGTTCGGTCTCGATCACGGAAATGTCCCTAAGCGGATCGACCGCGCCTTCAACATGGATGATGTTTTCATCGTCGAAACAACGGACCACGTGGACCACGGCGTTAACGTCCTTGATGTGTCCCAAAAACTGGTTACCCAGGCCTTCGCCCTGGGAGGCCCCTTTTACCAGACCCGCGATGTCCACGAGTTCAAGAAACGCCGGAACGACTTTTTTTGTCGGAATAAGGGCGGTAATGCGCGAAAGCCGTTCATCGGGAACGGCCACAATGCCGTGGTTGGGGTCGATGGTACAAAAGGGATAATTTTCAACCGCGGCCTTGCCCCCGCATAGGGCATTGAAAATGGTCGATTTTCCGACATTGGGAAGCCCGACGATTCCTGCTTTTAAACTCATGATGGCATTTCTCTCTTATGATTAAAGGTGCTTCGACCGGTTAAAATACATTATCGGGACCATGATAGATAAGCCGCACTGAGTCGAGGCGAATGACGGAGGCCGCAAGATATTTTTCAAGGTCCTTTTTATCTTGCGTCAACTCCTCGATTTCGTTTTTTATTGAAAGGCCTTTGAGTCGTTGTAATAAATCCAAACGACAGATTTCAGTTTCATAGACCGCGCGCATTGTTTCGATGGCGCTATTTATTTTGGGAGTCGCGTTCTCCCATGCGTTGGTCGCGCTTGCCTCAAACATCCGGCCAATAACGGCGCTATAGGATTTGCAGAGCGCCTTGAGCAATTTTCCTTCGCCGTTTACGCATTGTTTTCGTAATAATTCGACGGGAAACTCGGGCGTCGCATCGCGGCCATGGCCCTTGTGGCTCACAACGCACCTGACGGCTGAAGAAGGCAAAAACCTGTCCGCACAAAGCATGGCCGGCGCAATGCATTCAACGACAAAGACGGTTTCCAGCAAAATTTCACGCGCCGCCGGGTCTTTCCAAACGGCAAACGACGAGGCGCCCCGGTCGGAGGACAGCATCAGGTCGAGGGCCCCCATGACCATGGGGTGGTCGATGGTCACGAATTCGACATCTTCCCGAGCAAGCGCCGTAGCCCGGTCGTAGGTTATGACCGGACGCTCGTTTCTGGGCAGCGGAAACCCATTGTCCGTTACATATTCGGTAAGCAGCGCGTATTTCTCCTTGCCGGCGTCCTCAATGGCTACGCCATAGTATTTAAATAATCGCCCCATCATTTGTTTAAGCGCGGGATCGGCGTCAACCGATTTAATTGCTTGAGCCAGCTTGTATGACTTTCCCGGTTGAAACGATACAACATCGAACAATTCATCGCGCGCGGCAATGCTCTTTTTCATGACCTCGTCGCACATGGTCCGTGCGTCCGTTAAAAGGCCATCGATCGTTTCCGCCGACGCAGACTCGGTAAGCGCCTTAATGAGCCGAGGTCGCAGCGCTTCAAAAACCGCTCCCGCGGCGGGGACATTGCGGTTGAAAACGTCAAGGCCTTCGTGGTACCAACGACACAACGTTTCCAGCGGGGTCCCGCGTAGGAACGGCACGTAAATATGGATGCGGGGCTTTTGCCCGATTCTGTCAAGCCGTCCGATCCGCTGTTCCACAAGTTCCGGAAAAAGCGGCACGTCAAACAGGACAAGACATTGACAAAACTGGAAATTACGGCCCTCGCTTCCGATTTCGCTGCACACGAGAAGCCGGGCGCCGTTTTCCTCGGCAAACCAGGCGGCGTTTCGGTCGCGCTGGATAATGGTCATGCTTTCATGGAAGAGGGCAATGTCCGTTTTTATGATTTTCAGGCATGCCTCGGAAATTGCCAAGACAATGGCTTGCGAAGAGCAAATAACGAGCATTTTTCCGTGATCGCCGGTTTTCAAAAGGTCCGTAAGCCAGGTAATCCGAGGGTCGCCTGAGAGATCGATTGCCGCCGGAGCGTCCCCGCAAAGGGCCCCCATAACCTCTTGAGTGGTCCGGGCGCGGACTTGCGCCGAAGCCTCAAGCGCCACCATGTGGACCAATCGTTCGGGAAAACCCGCTATAGCCCGGCGCGTATTCCTAAACATAGCCCTCCCCGTCCCGAAAATATCGATAATTTGGTCGATCGTCATAGCATGCGTTCGGGGACCATCCGCAGCGACCATCCCAATAACTTCGTCGGGAACATCGATTTTTATGGTTTCGAGGCGTTCTCCCGCAAAGCTTTCGTGTGCGGCTTTTAGGGCGCTTTTGACCATGGTCCCGATCCGACGCAAGGCGTTCATTTCAATTTCGTACTCGGCAAAATCTCGGTAGCGATGCGGATCGAGCAGTTGTAAGCGCGCGAAATGGCTTTCCCTGCCCAGTTGTTCGGGCGTTGCGGTCAGAAGCAGCAGGCCTTCGGCGGGGCCCATCGATAAGGCCTTGACCGTGTTAAAGGCTTCGCCGTCTTTGGTGAGGTGATGCGCCTCATCGACAATAACGAGGTCCCACGGCGCCGAGGTCACTTTTGCGCGGGCCTCAGCGGAATGTGTTAACAGGTCGGCGCCGCATATCCCCGCGGCGTGCACTAAAAACGGGTTTTCATCGTCCCCGGTACCGAAATCGTCAATCGAATAAATAAAAAATGAACGGTTGAACCGGCGATAGAGTTCGACGAACCACTGGTTGACAAGATGGTCGGGAACGATAATGAGCGCGCGGCTTGCTCGGCCCGTTGTCAGGAGCCGATGCACGATAAGGCAACTTTCGATCGTTTTTCCAAGACCGGTTTCATCGGCCAAAAGCGCGCGGACGTTTTTACGGGACGAAACAGTCTGCGCGATATTCAACTGGTGCGGCAAAAGTTCGATCCTGCCGCCCACGAAGCCGCGCAGGGAAGAACCGAGGATGGTCGTTTTAAAGTTCAGCGCGTCTAACCGCAAATCGAAGGCGTCGGCCGAAGAAACGATGCCGGTCATGAGCTTTTGCAGCGGCGTTGAAACATTGACCGTGTCGGCAAGTTCCGCTTCCTTAACCGTAACCGCACCGCATTGATACGTTACCGGCGCGCCGGGACCGCCTTCATGGACCGAGGCTATAATAAAAGCGGCGCCTTTTTTATTATGGACCGTATCGCCGGGCCTGAAAATAACGCGCCGCAACGATGCTTGCCCGAGACCATAACGCCTGACGGCGTTCCTGGTTTCAAAGGCGATTTCAGCATAGCGGCCGTCGACCTTTATGACCGTCCCCAACCCCAGTTCCGGTTCGGTTTCGCTCATCCACCGCTGTCCCACTCCGATCGTTGTAATAGTATACCTCGTTTTTTATATATGCTGACCCATGGTGATTAAATATATCGCATGTTTGCTCGGTTACGCCAATAAAAAAACGGGCGGTTTTTAATAAAACACGCCCGCTTACTAAGCCTTACCGCGGATGATTTGCGGCGTTACTTGCCGTTATTGTTCAAATTATCTAGTTTGCCTTTGAGCTTTTCTATTTGCTTGTCGATGTCTTTTTGCTTATCGAGCATCTTATTGATCTCTTTCTGGTTTCCTCGGTCCGACGCTCTTTTCGAAACGACCGCAAGCAAATAGCTGATATCTTCCTTTATGTCGGAAATATGCCGGGTAAGAAACGATTCCTTCTTATACCAATCGAAAAAGTTGATCGATACGTCCAATTTGTCCTTTAAATCCCGCTGCTGATCGTGGAGCGTCGAATTTTCGCGAAGCACGTCGCCGGACTGTTGCTTTTGCGCGCATTCGGCGATCTTTTTGGCCAGAAAGTCATACGACGTACGGGTCGCGATATATTTCTGTTTTTCCAGGGCCAAGGAATCGTTGGTCGGGGCCTTAAGGACCGCCATTTCGCGGGAGGCTTCCTCAAGGATGCTTTTCGATTCATCGTATTCTCGCTGCATCATGTGACCATAAGCCTCGATAAGCATGCCTTCAAAATGGAACAGCGGGTTTTTCGCGGTTTGCAGCGCTTTACCTGAGGTAATACAGTCGGGGCCCTGGTGCGCCTTGACCGCGGTCCATCCTTGCAGAAGCAAGCCCTCGTTATAATAAGCGCTTGTCTGGGGGATTTTTCGGAGGAGCGTGAGCACCTTTGAAAGCGGACGTTCCTCTTGGATAAGACCTTCGTAGAGAATATAGGCCAGGAACAAATTGGACCTGTTGATGATTTCCTTCTGCGCAACAGTCGTCGCGGTGGCGTCGTCGATGCAGGTTTTTAAATGCGTTGCCGCGTCCATCGGCTTGTTGATGGAAAGCAGGGCAACGGCCGCGGAATGTTGCGCGAAAAGATAATCGGAATGATCGGGCGGAACCGCCAAAAAGACTTCAAGGGCCTTGCTATAGTCTTTTCTGGCCATGTGCACCTGGCCCAGAATGAAATACGCGGTGTATTTAAGGGAATCGGAAATCTCGGGCTTGTCAAGCAGGCTGAATTGCTGCGCGGCCCGCCCATAGTCTTCACCACGATAAAAAAGGCGCATCAGGCCCAAATCCGCGTGAGGCGTGGCCGAGCTTTGGGGGAATTCACCCTTAAGCGACTGATACGAAAAAGCCGCGATCTCCCGCATGTCGAGGTTTTCCTGGCAGCTTCCCGTAAAGTAAATCACCCAATCGTTTTTGAAGAAATCGGGATAATCGTTCATGATCTGCGAGAACAGGAAATACGCGTCCCAATATTTTCCCTCACTGTATAATTTGACGGCCTTTAAATAGATCTCATTGGGCGCAACGTCCATGGAATGCGCCATTTTGCGCGCGTAAGCAAGTTCACGGCTGTCACCGAGTTCCAATCGCAGATATACGGTATTCGAGGCGATGGGTTCCTGCTGGATCATATTATACTGATAGCCGAAATTAAAGTCACGGCCCGTAATCGACGGGATATTTCCGGTCAAGGCAAGTCCCCAGTATTCAAATCCCGTATTGGCGACGCCGAACAGTCCGTATAACCCGAGCGTTCGAAGCGGGCAAAATCCGATCCGGCCCGTGAATTCCCACCCGATGTTCTGCGCCACGTTTTTCGTATTGCTGCTGTCCCTGAATTCCGCGGCCGCGGCCAGAAAATCTTTAATGCAAAAATCAAAATTGCTTTCTATTTGCCTTTCCCAATACGTTGACTGGAGCGTAATCCGCAAATTTCTCGAATAAGTCTCTTCATTACCGCTGATCTCGCTCTTGAGCACGGGAGCGATGAGGTTCTGAGCATTAACGCCTAATATATGGTTCCCAATAACGGGACTTTTTATCAAACGGTAAGTAAGCCCAACGTCTGCCCCATAGCCCGTTTGCTGCTCACCGAACGCGTTTTGAAGCGCAAGGTTAAGGTTTATCCCGAGGCTTAAACCCTTCCAAAGATTATAGGCATAGGTACCCATGATAAAATTGTTTTGAAAGGTCGGGCTCGTCGCTCCACCCGATGGGGATGTAACGACCGTTGGGTTGTCGATGGTGGCGTTTTCATTGATCCACGACGCGCCGAGCGATTGGTATAATCCTATGGGCACAGTCAACCCGCCTTCGAACAGTTCGGAATTACCCGGAAGCGGGTTAAACACTCCGCGCAAGTCAATGTAGTTCTCCTGCGTCAAAAACGCCGGATTTGATAAGGGCGAATATCGCGAAAACATTTCGCGCCATTGTTGCGAAACGAGGATTTGTCCGGGCAAGCCTTGGGCGCCAGCGAGGAATAGTTGCCCTAACAGGCAAATCACGAGCCACGTTTTACTCATTTGAAAATTTGGCTTTGCTCTCATGCACAGGGTTCCTTTTTAAGAATGTTAATAAATGAACCTGATTCCAAGTTTCTCGTTATCGGAGCCTTTTTGGATGTCCTCAGCCTGAAACGTGGCCTTAAAATCCAATTTTGACCGGGGAGACGCGAAAACCGGGTCAAAAGAAAAATTCTCCGGCGGCGGCGGCGGGGAACCGATAAGATTGCCATAAATATCATTTGACACAATACGCAATTCCTTGTTTTTGTCCTGAATGGAAACGCCGTAACGCTCGTTAAAGGCAATGATGTTGTTTTCGATAAGGGCCGACGACGTGCCGCCCACGGCAATGCCGTGATTTCCGTTATAGGCGATGGTATTATGGTTGATCGTGCCGTTGGTCTGCCGCGCGTCGTAAATTTGGATGCCCGATGCGCCGTTAAAAGCGATGATGTTGTCCTCGATTTTCGCGCAATTGCGCACGCTGATGATCCCGGTCTGGACATTATTGACAATTCGGCATTGGGTAATGACGCTGCCGAAGCTTTTCGAGAAAACCCCGATGGTGCCGCCGCGGATTTCAAACCCCGAAATCGAGGATTTTTTCCCCATGGTAACGACCGTGCCGCGCTGGCCGCCGTCGATAATGGCCTTATGCATGGAGCGCGCCTTCAGGGCGACGCCCGCATTGAGGGTCACCAGTTCGCCGTATACGCCGTCTTCCACCCAAATGGTGTCGCCGCTCGCGGATTTTGCCATGGCGTCCGTAATGGTCTTTAATTTTTCGGACGGGACAACCAGTGACTTCCCGCAGAACGAGTTTTGCGGCGCCATAAAAGCGCACAAAGCAAGCATGGATAAAAACATTCGTGACGCATGACGCGTTTTCATCGTATCACTCCGATGGTTAATTTTTGCGAAAAACTTTTTCCGTTGGAATCCGTAACGCTTACGATCGCGATATAAGCCCCCGTTCCAACATACCGGCTATTGAGGTTCCGGCCGTCCCAATTATAATAGAGTATACCGGTGGACGGACTTTGCTTAAACGTGATGTCCTTGACAACGGCATTTCCAAGAATATCATAGATTTTAGCGGTCGCCGCAAAGGAAATCAGCCCCGTTAATTGCTTTGACGGTGATACCTCGATAATGGTGCCCGTTCCGGCTGGCGCTCCGGAGTTGGCGTCGAAGACGGAACCTCCAATTGAAAACGGGTTTTTAACGATAGTGACTTGCGGAGGGGAATATGGAATGGGCGCAACCGTTAAAATAACGCGCCTGTTGCCGGGGTTATTTTGAATCACTCCAGCGGCGTCGCCGACTCCGGCACTCGGATTAATCCATATTGAATCGCCCGTTTGCGGAAAAACGACCCCCTGAATTTGCGATACGATAAATCTTAGCGTCGATGCGCCGGTGGATAATGACGGAACCACCAGCGATAACGTGTATAAGGTGTTTGATTTTGTATCCAGTTGAAAGGGCGGCAGGGTGGAGCTCATTGCCGAAACGGGTTCTGAAAAAGCAACCGACAGAGTATCAATCGAATTTCCCGCTCCGGTCCCGATGGCCCCCGGAAAATATTTTGCGGAAACAATGACCGGCGCCGCGCTGTCGGTAACTGCCGAGCCTTCGGCCGGGTCTTCGGGCATGCTGATAAAACTTACCGTGGCTTGCATTGAGCCCGAAGTTTTAATGCTATCGGTTGAAATAGTCTTAAAAGCGCCCTGGACGTTTATTTCAATAATACTGTCCGTGCCGCCGAAGAAGCTCAGCCGTGAAGCCGCAATACTGTCGGCGTATGCCGGGTTAACGTCTCCCCAGGCAAGCGACACGACAAGGTCGGACAGCGAAACGCTCTTGGCGAAAGTTATGCGCACCGCATCAACGACCCCGTCGGCGTTTTTATCGAGGTACCATGCCTTGGTAATCGGCGCGGGAATGGTTTTTATCGAAATAACGACCGGCCGGTTGAGCGCGCTTGCCTTGTTACCGAGCGAGTCAATAATGGGGCCAGCCGCGTCGATGCGCACGGAATCGCCGAGCTGCGGCGGGGCGATGGCGCTTTGAACGACGAGTTCGAAACGGGTGCTGGTTATTGGAATCGCGTTCTTTATCGAAAGTTCGTACGTCGCGCCGTTTTTAATTAAAATGAGCGCATTGGTGTCTCCCGGACCCGTAAGCGACGTTAACGGAACCGGCTCGGAAAAGGTGACGTACATGGTATCGGTCCCCGGGCTCGTGGAAAGCCTCTCGACCACCTGCGCGCTCATGATAAGCGGCCCTACCCTGTCGGTAATGGCAAAGTTGGTGGCGGTCGCCGAAACCCCCGGGGCGGTGTTGGGCCGGTTATAGCTTATGCCGAGCTTGTCGGCAGATGTTGCATAAGTCAATCCAGGCGGAAAGGGCGTTGTCAGGTTGATCGTCAGGTGCATGCTGTCGGGCGCAAGCGTCAATTGGGACCCGGAAACGGTCTGCACGGTCGAGGTTGATTTTAACGGCCAATACAAGGTAATGGAATCGGGAATAAGCGGAAGTTTTTTATCGTAATAAATTTCCACCCGGTTGACGCTTCCGACGCCGTTGTCGGCATAATAAAATGCGCTGTCGATGACCACAAGCGGCTGGGTAAAATTTATACCGGAGCGCGTGACCGGGCTTAATGAAGAGGATAAAACCGTTATACTCCCGTTATTGATTGGAGTCGAGCTGCTTACCCAGATCGTCGCCTTACCGCCTACCAGAATAACGCTTGTGGTTTGGGTAGTCGCCGATGCTGAATTGTAAAACAAAAGACCTGATGGGCTCATAACCGTGACCGTATCGGTCCGCCCAACTGATAGGGAATCCATGTTTGGGGAAGATGATTTTGTTGCGATAATGGTTATTTTAAGCTTGTCGCCGACCTGGCCGCTAAGCTGGGCGTTTGCATCGTAGGAGGCGGTGTCGCCGTAAAATATCACTAAATGGTCCAAGGGGGCCCCAACAATCATGGCTGCGGTATCGCTGCTGTTTTTCCCCGTAAGCAATGCGATAATATTAAATAATTCTCCTTTAGTCGCGGCATTCGTCGTCTGGACCCCAAAGGTTCCAACGCCCGTGGAATCGGTTGTAATTGCCAACGTTGGATTTGCTCCGACAATGTTGGCGATATTTGCGCTCAAACTGCTTAACGTCACGCTCGACGAAGTGTTGACTCTGTTTCCATAGGTATCGTACACATACAATTGTCCGGGGAAAACCGAGCCCGGACTAATGACCGGTGGATTCGCTCCAAATGAATTGGAGGGCGGGTTCTGGAAAACCACCGCAGCGGGAGGCCCGGGAAGGACGCGAATGGCCGTACTTCCTTGAAAAACTTCCGTATCGGTCGCGGCCATCCAGATTCCCGATAGACTCACGATTTCAATACCGCCTGGAGGGACTTTGGTAAACTTGACCTGGCTTTTTGTCGCACCCGTTATGCCTTGCGGATAGGTAAGCGGGCCCAAAGGATTGGCCTGCGTGTTCCATAGTGTATAACCGGAAGCAAGGGTCGCTTGAACGGGGTTAACATTATTGGTAAACGCGGTTCCGTCTTTTTTCTGCGGCGTCACGCTTAGCAAAACCGTGTCGCCCACCCTGACCGTGTCCACGGGCTGCAAGGTCCCCGCTTTCAGGATTTGAACCACGAACTTGTAATTGAGGTTCCGATAGGGCAGGAAACCGGTTGACGAAGTATATTTTTTACCGTTTTCGTCCGTTCCCTCGAACACGCCCTCGAAAAAGGCGTAATCCGTGGTTTGCGTAACGGGAATGGTTAAGGTATACGTATTAAGGCCTACCTGAAGGGCGGGCGCCGCTGGAAGCGTAATATCATTTATGTTCGCCGCAGTGATGACCGCGGCGGGGTCCCAATTAGCTACAGCGGGTAAATTGCTGACGAACCGGAATAATTTTGCAGTTGGATTCTGAAATTGACCTGTATGCAGATCAATGGCAAATTTAATCGTGGCGCTGGTTCCCGTAATAGAGACGGGGTCGGTTGGGCGAATGGTAGTAAAGTCCGTGGGTCTGCCGCCATCGGATGAAACAGCCCCAAGATCGGCAACCGACCCATCCATGTTTTTTACGCCGGAGGCCTGCCAACCCTGATTTTTTATATATTTAGCGATAAGCGTATCGTTCCAATTGGGCGTGAGAAAATTGATTGAAGCCGGATCCATTGATTGGAACCGGGTGGAGTCCATTTCTATCCAGCGAATATTCGCAGCAACGGGAAATGCCTGATTTGCCGCGGCAACTGAAAGGAGCGTTCCCGGCGCGGGCGGTTGGCCATTGACGCCCTGGACTTGTGGAAAGCCATTCATGATCGACACATAGCCCGTTTGAGGCGCCTGATTTTGGCATGCATAAATACAATTATCCATGCGATTTGCAAAGGTGGCGGACATTTCCATATAGGAATCATTGCTAAACGACGGGTCCGCAGACCAATACTCAAAAGGCTTTGCAAAAATATTATTAAAAATCAAGTGTTGAGCGCCGGGACGCCATCCCCCGACGAAAAGCAGGAAATTATGCCAGAAGGTATTGTTATAAATCGACAAAGGGCTATACGCGACGTCCTTGAACATCATCGCGCCGCCGGGTTGGTTTTTTCCATCAGTCCCGCAATTGTTACCGGTCGGGCTCGTTGAAACCGTCTTTGCGAATGCGGCAGTCTGATGATGGTTTTCGAAAATAAGATTATAACGGATCGTTGAACCAAGGTCCCATGAAGACTCGAAATACAAGCCGAAGGAATTGTTGTGAATGCGTGTATACTCTATGACATGGTTGCCCGTCCTGCCGAAGCCCGACATGGGAACGATGTTTTGCGGCTGTAAGTCGGAAGGATTGGCGTTTGCGAAGATCCCGCCTTCGTTACGGTCCTTGAAATTGATGCCCCAATATGCGTTGGAAACATCGCAATTGAGAATATGCGCGCCGCCGGACACCCAAATGGTAAGGGCCGCATTTCCGGCCACAAGGTCGTTTTGATTGCTCCAAATACATCCATAGCCGTAAACATATGGACCTCCGCCGTCAATAGCTATTCCGTTAATAGTAACGTTTTGCGCTCTCAGGATACGTAGCGCGCCGTTCTGGTCGAAATTTATCATACTATCGATTTGGGATTCAGCATAAGTTTTCGGATGAACGTCGACTAAATCCTGCCAAACAACCCTTGGCTTGTTAAGCGATGTCGGGGCGCTGGAAATAAGGGTCAAACCGCTTTTCGTACTGTCGATGGTCACCTGTTCCGGATACGTGGCGGCATCTAAAATTTCAACGATATCTCCGGCATGTGCGGCCTTGACCGCGGCCTGAATGGTCGTATAAGCGCCGCGACCGTCTTTCGACACCGTAAAGGTCGCCGCGAAAAGCGAAGACGCGGCAGCCAAACAAACACATGCCATCGCAAACACCGTACGCTTGCTTATTGACATATTAGTAAAACCTTTCACGATTAGTCTCTGTAGCTGAAATATATACGCATCCCGCGTATATATTTCCTGCATACAGAGACTTATCTGCCCTTAGGCAGGTTAATTTATTTCCAATTGATTTTATCGCAATATTCGGTCGATTGCAACCCATTTCCCCGGACCGCGATTTTTAAAATATATATTCCGGGAACTACCCGGCCTTTACCGATCGGCATCAAAAGCGGTCCCGTCGCCCCGGAAGCGCACCGGACAAGCGGCCGGGAATACGCCATTTCTCCGCGGGCGTCGTACAGGGCGGCCGAAACGTCGCCCGGGGAAACGCTTTCCGGAAGCGTAAACCCAATGCCCGCGGTCGAAACCTTGGCGCTGAATTTTCCCAGAAGCAACCCATGGCGCGCAACGTCCGCGGTTTTTACGTACGCAACGATCGTATCGGAAAGGACATTGGGAAACATGCCGGTAAAAGCGGCAAAGCCGAGCATGCCGATCGATTGATTGTAATAATAATATTCATCGCTCAGGGAAGGGTCGCCGAAACAGGCTGATTTGCCCGCAACCATGGATATCAAGGTCCCGTTAAGGCATTGTTTCGCGTACGTCGCGTCCTTTGATCCCATCGCCCCGCACAGCCACATGGATATAAAATGGAACGATCCCGCCGATGTGGCGATAACGGTTTGCGTATTCGTGTATTCCCCCATCTGCTGAAGCAAAATGGTCTGGTTCGTTGGGGTAACGTTTGTGTATTGCGTAAGCGTGTTGCGGGAATTGGAGCAAAAGGTGACGGCGTCGGCGGTATTAAACCATAGAGCGTCCATACAAATGCGCCAGGGTGTTCGTATGGCGTCGTCGGTCATGCCGAGTCCCTGATATTGCTGGCCCGAGGCCGGATTAGTGGCTTGGCCGCCGGTGCTCGTGCACCAATCGGGCGCCTGACCCTTTGCCCATTGTGCGCTGCGGGCTTTAAGTACCGTAAAGCATGTTGCAGCGACGGGGGCGAACTGATAGGTTGTTTGGTATTGGTCGAACACCCGCATATATCCCGTTGCAAAATAGCTGGGATCCATATTACTGAGGCCGGAACCGGCGTAATTATCGCCCGGCAGTAAATAATTGTTCTGGGTCATGTTCGTATGGATCGATTGGAGCATTTGAGTGGCGCGGCTGGCATAGGTGACCCCGCCCACATTATACGGCTGCCACTTGGTAACGGAGCCGAACTTTTGGAGCTTGTCGGCAAAAATAAGCGAGAGGCAAATGTCGAGTTCCGCATCGGTAGCCGCGCCCGAACCCACAGGGCTGTTATTGACGATTTTCCAGTTAAAATAGGAATTATGGCTACTATTCCACATATACTGGTTGGCTGCGGCAAAAATTCTGTTGAACGTGGTTTGGTCGTTATTGAGCAGCGCTAAAAGCATGCCGTAACCGATGCCTTCCGATACCGCGGTAGTCGTACCAACGCCTTGTCCCGTCATTTGCATAACCAGGCCATTGCTCATGATAAAATTGCTTTTATAATAGTTCCAGCCGCTGGTAAACCGCTGTTTGAAATATCCGGGACCGGGGCTCGATGCAAGCGAAGCATTGACGTCGGCGGAATAATAGGCGGTATAATTGTATTTCGACGGTCTCGCATAGGGCAAGTTCCATAGAGTATCGTTGGTCGCCGCAAAGTCCGGAAGCGCGAGCAAGCACGCCGTTAGGGTCGAAAAAAAACAGGCTTTCATTGTTCCCATATATTTCCTCGTACTTTCCTTTTTTTTGCTTTTTAAAAAACGCTTAAATGAACGTAAAAATTATTAGCTCGTCCCCTAAAATCCCCCCCGACAATTTCACCTCATCCCCATCCCTTACCTGCCTGCGCTGCCGCTCCGGCAGGCCGCAGGTCCTTGCTAAGGAGAAGGGAGCTCGAAGAGCGGGTTGAGGTTACGGCTTAAAAATTATCGCGAAACTTCCGTCCGTCTTCACCCACACGCATTGCGTTGTACTGGCTGCTATATAGTAACTTCCGTCAAGCCCGGCTACGCCGGAACCCGTTAAAATAAAGCCGGGGCTTGCCTGAGAAAATGTTTGCGTTATTTTAGATTTTAAATCTAAATAGTAAGGATTGACAGTTAAATCGAGAGCAAAATTGTCAACTGTTGGAGGAGATACATTTCGCCATGCAAAGTTGAAATCTCGTATTGTTGCGATTGACGGCGCTCCAATACCCTCGGCGGTAATAGTTTTATAGGTTGTACTTTGAAGGCTCGGCAAGGCCGTCGCCAGCGGCACGCCATATTTCGCTTTCAAATTCGCACCCAAACCCGTGGTGTCCTGCACCAGAATACTGCGAATAGCTGTCGCGGTATTTCCCGCTGCATCGGAAACCGTATAGGTAATTTTATACGATCCGGCAGTGCTGGTAAACGTCGTTAAAGCTTCAACCGTACCCGACGAATTGGTCAGTATTGCCTTTATTTTTGCCGTAATATTACCGTCGATATCATCAATGGCCGTTGCGCTCGTGTCGGTAAACGTTGCGCCCATTAAAACCGTGTCGGCGCTATGGCCGCCCAGCGTAATAATCGGTTTTGTGGTGTCGGGTATTGCCACTCCCACAATTACAACCGTACGCGTAACGGGGTTTGCCGCATTGCCGGCCTTATCTTTGACATTATAGACAAGCGTATAGGTCACCCCCGGCAAGGTCGTGACCACGGTCACCGGTTTGCCGGTGACTCCGGTAATGGTAACGCTGCTAAACGGAATGTTCCCGTCTTTTTTATCAGCGACTGTGCCGCCCGGATCCTGGTACGTCGAACCGACTAGAATCGTATCGGGATTGGGGGGACTAAGCGTAATTACCGGCAGGCTGTCGGGGGGAACTACGTTGCCGGTTACATTCACAATTCGTGTTTTTGAAGCCGTGTTACCCGCGCTGTCGGAAACACTGTATAAAATCAGATAAGTGCCGGCGGATGCAGTGTTCACGCTGCCGGTTATTTTAATATTGCCCGTGACATTGCCGTCATGATTGTCCGTTGCGGTCGCGCCCGGCTCGCTATAAACGCCGCCTACCGACAAGTTCATGGGGGTTGCGCCGACAAGCGTGATAACGGGCGGCGTGGTATCGACCACCGCGGCCTTAAAGACATTAACAACCCGCTGGGCCGTTGATTTATTGCCGGCCCTATCGGTCACGGTATACGTAACGGTATCAGAGCCAACCAAAGAGGTATTAATTGTTTTTGGCGTGGTTATTATTTTGCTTGTTATTGTTCCGTCAAGAGCATCAGTTGCTGTTGCGCCGGGTTCGGCGTAGGACGTTCCTAGGGCAACGGTCATGGGATTGTTTCCGTTTAAGGTCAATACCGGCGAGCTGCAATCAACGACAATATACAGTGGCTTGTGCACGGAATCACCCGCGGGATTGGTCACGGTATAGGTGCGCACATAGGTCGAACAGACGGACGTATAAAAATCACCCACAAAGGTGAGTGAGTCCGTGAGGTCTCCATAGGTCGGATCGGACGCGGTCACTTTCAAAGACGATAGGACCCTGTTGGGGTCGTTTTGTGCCACGATGACCGTGTCGGACCCCTTTGACGTGACCGCTCCGCTAAACGTGATGACCGGAGTGCTTTGCTTAAGGATTTCCGATTTATGGTTACGGTACCACGTTGAGGACGGATCATAATATGCGGCCACGCCGTTACCGTTAACGGCGGCCGCGGAATCGCTGATCCAGGCGGTCCCCTTGCTGTCAACGGGGTTATTGTAATCGACCTTGGTACACAGGGAAAGCGCCCCAACGCAGAGAAGCATGGCGCCGATATGTAATATTTTTTGGCTCATTGTTTCCTCGCGTTCGTTTAGTCTCTGTAACTGAATTATCTACTTTTTTTACGTAGATAATTCCTGCGTACGGAGACTTATCTGCCCTTAGGCAGGTTAGACTTTGATGGAATCACAAAGGTAACGGCGCATCCGATCCCCGAAACTCCGGCCGCTCCATAGAATACGTTTCTAAAAAGCTGGTCGTTTTCCAGGGTCGTGTGAAGCGAATTCACGTCGCTTGTTTTTATTGCCTCGGAATAACTTTTCTGGTCGTCGCCGATTTTCTTATTCATATAATAGCCGCCGCCAATGCATCCCACGCACAAAACGCCCGTAAGCACCCGAATGACGGTCATGACGGGAAAGCCCCCCGTTTGCCCCGGCTGCGACGACAAGGCGGGATTGCGCTCGGTTTCCTCGCCGCCGCCTTGCATTTTTGACTTGACAATGCGGATATTCCGCTCGGCGTTTGAATTGCCGGGCTCGACTTTCAGGGCCTTTTCATAGGAATCCAGGGCCTGCCGAAGGTCTCCGGTTTTTGAATACAGCTCTCCCAAGGTCAGAAAAACTGAAACATCCGGCTCGCCGTTCTGCGCGCGGTTAAGATCGCGAATGGCCTCGGCATTGTCGCCGAGCCGATACTCGGCAAAGCCGATCTGCTTCTGCACTTCGGCGTTATCGTAAAATTTCTTTTCGATTTTCTTAAGCCCCGCCAACGCCTCGCGGGGGTCATTAAGCAGCAAATAAATTCGCGCGACTTTTATATGGACGGCAACGTTCTCGGGCGACAGGAGCAGGGCCTTGGAATAGCATTGGATGGCCATGGAATTGTCGTTTTTTTTCTGGTAGCAATCTCCCAGCAGAATTTGGGGTTCAGGGTCCTTCGGCAGCAAAACCACCGCCCTGGTAAGAGGTTGCTGGGCTTCTTCGAAGCGACCCAGAGCAACGAGACTTTTCCCTTTTTCAAGAAATCCTTTTCCGTTATCGGGATAATTTTGCAAAAAGGGGTCGGTCAGTTTGAGCGCTTTTTCGAATTCCTTGTTGTGATTGTAGTTTTTAATTAAAAAGGAAAGCGCATAAAAGTTAGTGGGGTCTATAGACAGCACGTCCTCGTAGGCCTGCTGCGCTTTTTCAAGATCTTCCAGGCCTTCAAGCAGGCGCGCTTTTTCAACGATAAGGCCTTCGGCCTGAAAGTTTAGCCCCTCGCAAAGCTTGATCATTTGCATGCCGTCTTCGAATTTTTCAGCCAGCCTAAAATAGCGCGCGGCGCGCGGATAGAGCGACGGATACACCGGGCCGAGTTTGAACATGAGGTCTTTGAGCAAAAGCCCGGCGTCTTCGAAATCATTGGCCTTTGCGTATTCCAGGGCGCCCATGTAATACATAAGGAAAGCCTGCGGGTCCTGGCCCGTGCACTTTTTTAGGTCTTCGGCCATTCTCTTGTGATTAGGCTCTTTTGCCAGTGAGGCGGCAACCAAGTCGCTTCCCGCGGACTTATCGCATTTTCCGCTTCCGGTTATGGAAGTCCTTAAAAATTTGGCCGCGTAATCCTCCTGCGAGACGCCCCACGTTGCCAGCACTTGCGTTACACAGGAGTCCATGCATAGTTCGGGTTTATCGATGGCGCCCGTGCATTCCCCCTTGATGGCGCTACTCGGGTCGTCGATTGAAACCAAGGACAAGGAGAATTTCAGCGATTTGCTCGACTTGTCGGCTTCATATTCGGGAAAAAGCACATGTGTAGCGCCCATTTTTTTTGCCATTGAAAAATATGCTTGCTGGGAAAGCGGCGCTTCTTCGTAGGAATCATATCCGCGAAGCTGGCTGGAAATCGTGTCGGGATCGATGACCTGACTCAGAACGCCAAAGCGAAACGCGAAAAATTCGCGGGCAAACGCGGAAATCCATGAAAGTTCCTGCGCATGGTTCTTGGAAGCATTGGCAGGTCGGGCAATAATAAGTGAATATTTTTGGCCTGCGTGACTGCCCATCGCTTTATCGCTTAATTCCGATGACGATTGCGCTAAGACCAAGCAGCTCAAGACGGCTAAAAGCAATTCCATACTGTAAAAAAAAGGCGATTTTTTAAACATAAGACACAAAAATCCTTTACCTCATCCCTTTTTCCATTTCCTTTTAAGGAGATGGGAAGGCGAGGCAGAGGTGAGATGTTTGCCGGGAATACGGTTTAATCTTTCTGATTAGTAGAAAAGACTTTTTGCTACGTTCAAATATTATTTATGCTTTATGTGGAATTATACTATTATTTTATTTCTCTGAACCTATTTAAAAATTCTCACCACTAATGATTTTAAATTGCGATCATTCTTTAACCATTTATAACGGAGGGATGCGTATGCACACGCTAAAGCTTTTGTCTTGCGGCTTCGCCATGCTGCTCTTGGCGACGTTCAACATTTTTGCCGATGCAATCATCGATGATTGCGAAGGCGGAACAAACCAGAATAAATTCGGTTTTTACTGGTATTTTTTCGACGATCATTTAAACGGCGGTAACTCATCGATCCCCGGCGTTGCCAAAGACGCAACCGGCAGCTATGTCGTGGCCCCCACAGCCGGAGCGGGACATGTTGGGGCGGGTATTGTTCTTCCTTACGTTCTTGGACCCACAGAGGCCGGGACCCCTCCTTCATACAATTTTATTGGTATGGGGACCATGCTTTGCGCCAATGGAAAAACGCTCGATTTGACCGGAGCAACATCAATAACGTTCTGGCTAAAATCAACAAAAGCAATATCCATTGATTTTCAGTTGGTAGATACTGTTAATATTACCGATTTCGGATATTACTATGCCTCCTGCGTAATTCCGGCGGGAACATGGACGCAATATGTCATTTCTTTATCAGCAGGCGGATTAGGCACCGGTCTCCAGCAATATAGTTGGGCGGTTAAAAAACCTTTAAGTATTAAAACCGTCAGCAAATTGCAATGGCAAATCTCGCTTATCGGTGCGGGAACCAATACAACCGGCCAAGTTACCATCGACGATATCTCGATCCAGGGATATACTTTTGTTCCGCCGGATCTTTGCGCATCATGCGCCGGCGCACCTGGCCAAACACCCACACCCGCCGCGCTGCTATCCAACTTCGAAACATCAACGCCGACTTTAAATGCTCGCGGTGAATACTGGTTTTGCTATGCCGATGGCGTAGGCAGGACCGCTCCCGCGTCGGCTTGGTCCGTTATAACCGGCGGCGCTACCCCTAACACGGTTGACCCGACTTCATGGTATATCACTCTTACTCCTCCCAACACAAAAGGATACAATGGCACTAACGGCGCCGACTTGCAGTTTACTCTCGGCCAAACTTTTACTAATCCACCGTCAACCGATGTCGTTAAGCCCTTTGTGGGCATCGGTACAAACCTCTGGAATGATAAAACACAAACAAATGCCTATAACGCCGATGACGACGGAATGACAGGCATTTATTTTGATTATATGCTCAGCGGGGCCGATGCTTCGATGGTTGTGCGGTTGGAAGTTTATGCCAATTACTTTACCACTGCCGGTGAGGTTTTTTATATCGACCTTCCCTATACGGGGACCGGAGTTTGGAAAGGCGCAAGCGTTCCATGGAGCAAACTGGTGCTTCCTTCCTGGCAGGGTATAACCCCGACCACATTTCAATCTAGTAACATTCAAAAAATTCAATGGGCTGTTCAGTCAACCGCCGGCGACGTAGGCGAACTGGCGATTGATAATATTTATCTTACCGGCGGAAACAAAATTTCAACGCCTGTAAGATACCAGTACAATGCGGTCAAAGGAGTAAGCGGCGTTTCCGCATCACTCATCAACAATAGCTTGAAAGTAAACCTTCCCCAGGATTTGAACAATGCTTCGATAAGCCTTGTCAATACCCAGGGTTCGGTTGTCCTGAAAAGCTTGCCGGGTGTAAATCATACGTCGCAGTTGAATGTTTCGGGCCTGGCAAAGGGCGTGTACATGCTTAATGTAAAAGCCGTGAAATCAGGCGAGGCTTTCAACAATTCAACACCGGTGACGCTCTTCTAAAAAGTAACTCGGCGTATTAACGCGGTTTTATTGAGAGTTCTAAAGGCCCCTTCTTGAATGAAAAAGAAGGGGCCTTTTTTTTGGTGAGCGAATTTTTAGATTGAAATCCAGGTCTTTTCTGCCAGAAAACGCTTTTTTATTATTTACTTGCCAAGGTCTCTACAATAAAGGTAAATTATTGAAAGTAGAATACATTTTAAGCGAAATAAAAGGTAAATTCATGAGACTGGAAAATTGCTTCAAAAAATTAATGCAAAAAATAAAAATTGTTTTGGTTTTTGAAGCATTATTTCTTTTACAATGCAATTTATTTGGTCCGGAGCCTGGAGATCCTGCTTTCCCGGCTCCTATTGATCCTGGCGATTCCGTCGCAGTACGTGCGATATTGGATTCAAATAATCTCAAGAATATTAATGTTCGAAGAGTAATTGACCCGTTTTCAAAAGGGAGAGTTACTACCTTAAGGTTAGATTCTTTATCATTGGATTCATTTAAATTTATAAATGATTTTCAAAAACTTGATAGCTTTATTGGCATAGACTTATCTAACAATAAGATTGCTATTGTCAATGTTCCTGAAAGTTTGAAATTTAACAGCAATATTGTTGGTATAGATTTGGGAAGAAATTTGCTTTCTGAATTTCCAATTGGAGTATTGAAGATTAAAGGTTTATTAAGTGTTGGAGTTGAGTACAATAAAATTTCTACAATTTCTCATGAATTAATTGGCTCAGGATTTCGCCAAATAAATTTTAGCCATAATAACCTTTGTTCCGTTTCAGATACCGTCAAATTATGGCTTGATAGTGTGCAAAACAATTGGGCGAATTTTCAGAATTGCCCTTAGAAGGCGCCTTTGAGCGTTTCGGCGGGAACAGGGTCGTTTGCAATGGTGTCGTTAAAGGTATTATTTTAACAATACTACTTTTAAAGGACGGTACTTTGAAATCCTATAAGCTCAATACCATTATTGAAAAAGACGAACACGGTTATTATGCGTTCTGTCCGGAACTCGAAGGCTGTTGCTCCCAAGGGCGAACAATCGACGAAGTGATGAAGAATATTCGTGAAGCGATGGGCCTTTATCTTGAAACCTTGACATTAAAAGAGCGCAACAGTCTAATTCATCGCGAACTCATCACCTCAAGTATTGAGGTATGCGTTGCCTAAACCTCCCCGTCTCACTGCTTCCGAGGCGGAAAAACTGCTTCTCAAAGCCGGTTTTATTTTAATGCGCAGCAAAGACAGTCACCGGATATATTTCAAAAACAATATACGAATGGTGCTGCCTTTTCATTCTCACACAATTCTTCATCCGAAAATCGTCAAACAACTTGAACAGGCTATTGAGAAAGCCCATTAATTTTCAGGTGACTTTGAGAGTTTCCATCGGAACAAGGTCGTTTGCAATGGTTTCGGGGCCAATATCCTGCCCGTGTGGCCAACCAAAAAGACGGTCTTGGCGAAAGTAATCATCCTGCAATATTTCTTTAAAATAATCGGAAGTACAATATGGCATAATGCTGAAAATGCCTTCTCTGCCATCCGATAAACCGACCTGAAGCAAATAATTTTTAAGCGGCGCAACTTTTACTACAGAGAGCATAATTACTCCGGAATTGCCCTTGGAATTTGCCGATTTCACACTTTCAGCAATACCATTTCCTTGGGGACCGTCGATTTCCTTTGTTTCGAAAAAACTTTAATCTCCATCCCCATGCCGATCTGTGAAAGATAATTTACTAACGTCGAAAGTTTCATGTCTTTACGCTTTTCTAGGCTTGCAATTGCCGGTTGGGAAAATCCCTCCATTTCCTGTTGAGTTACATGCATAATACGCCGCAATTCGGATAGTTTTATTAATAAAAGTTCTTTTTTAACTTCCGTGGTTATTTCAGCACGTTCCTTTACCGAAAATCTCGACTCCATAAGCTTGTTAAGGCCTTTTTTAAATTCTCTTTTTTTCATGAGAAAATCTCCTTAAATAATCAGAATAAATTTCTTCAGCCATAGGAATAACGAGCGAGCAATAGCTTTTGCCGAATCTTGATCAAGCTTTGCAAACCATGTTTCAAATTCGAACGAATAAATAATTTCCCATGGCATAATTATAATATACAGTTTATATTAAATAATATCAAGTATATAATTAATGGACAACAAAGGCGGTGTTTTATACCTTAACAAACTTTGTTCCGTTTCCGCGGGAACAAGATCGTTTGTAGTAGTGTCGGGGCCAATATCCTAGATCATTGGGAAGAAGCTAAAGACGTTAACTTTATCGTTGATATAACCTCGGAGGTGACCTATTGCGCGCTAGAACGCGATCTTTCCGAGCGTGTCCGAAAAGCTGCAAGGCGACATGGCGTATCATCTGATACGCTTGTGAATATGTGGCTACAGAACAGACTTGAAAAAGAAAAAGTATCCTGACTTCGTTTTAGCTTCGCCCTGTTCAGATCTCGACAAACCACGGTCAACAAAGCGTTTTAAGAAAATCAACCGCTGAGGTCATTCGAACGCCCTCGGGCGTTTGATATGGTTCTTTTGCCATTGCGGAAATTTGAATCGCGTCACATTCCGGAAAGCGCTTTTTAAAATAAAGCAATGCCGGATTCAGATCGGCTTCCTTCCACTTGCATTCAATTGCATGGATCGGTTTTTTATCTTCCACGATAACAAAATCTATTTCCCTGCCTTCAACATCGCGGAAATATCGAAGTTCCAGGTCCCTTCCAAGCGAATCCTGCTGAAAATGGACCCATTTTAACAGATGTAAAGCGACGCAATTTTCAAATCGCGGGCCATTGTCTTTTATGAGCGTCCAATCATAGTGATAGCATTTTTGCTCTTTTTTTACCGCGCGAATTTTTGGAGACCCGAAGGGCGCAATTCTAAAAATCGCGTAGAGTCTTTCAAGAATCTCAACCCAATGCTCAACGGTTTTGTGATTGACCTGCAAATCTTCCCGTAGTCCGTTAATAGACAATGGCGATCCGACGAGTTCCGGCAACCGCAGCATAAGAAGCTCAAGATTTCCAACGTCCTTAATTTGTTCGAGGCTGAGCAAATCATCATGGATCAACCGCGTTCGATACTCGCGAGACCATCGTTTCGATTCGATTTCCGAACTGCTGAAAAACGGCTCCGGAAAACCTCCTAACTTAAGCAATTCCATGAAATCTTTTTGAGAGCTGATTTTTAGCTCAGCGACGGACAATGGATGCAACCGCCAAAAAAAATATCTGCCCTGAAGCGAGTCGCCGCCGAACCGATAATAATCCAGCCGCGCGCTTCCCGTTACCAATATTTTCTGTCTTTCTTTTTTTACATCGTACAGGCCTTTGAGATAGCCCCTCCACGAACGGTATTTGTGCAATTCGTCAAACACCCACATCGAAGCAATCGGCAGGTTGCGGCGCAGAATGCGCTCGCGATGCTCGGGAACATCCCAATTTAAATACCCTTTCTTGTCCCCCGCCACTTCCAGGGCGAATGTCGTTTTACCGACCTGTCGCGGCCCCGCAACCATGACCATTTTTTTTAAGAGGTCTTTTTTTATTGGTTCCAACAAATATCGGTTAAACATAGATACCTTAAATTTATATCACTGTATAAATTACTCGCAAGTAATTTGTAGTATGGTATAAAAACACGGCAAATGATATTTTAAGATTTTCAGTGCGTACATGCTTAATGTAAAGGCCGCCGGATACCGTCAAATTATGGTTTGATAGCATGCAAAACAACCGGGCCTCTTGCGTATCCTGATGCATTCGATCTATTTTAAGACGAGTTTTTTTTAAACTTTCTATGTTTTTCCCATGCATACTCATCACGATCAGCAGTTTATTTGGGCGGCCCCCGGAGAAGGCGTCTGCGGCGAAGGGACCTACGGCAATCCGTTTCTTTCGATTTCCAAGGCCGTGGAATGCGCGCAGCCGGGCCAAACCGTGGTCCTTAAGGCCGGCGTATATCCCGGCGACGTCACGATCCAAAAAAGCGGCCTCATCGACAAGCCCCTTCGCATCGTGGCCGAGAAGGACGCCCTTGTTGTTTGTAAAGAATCGTGCTGGTATCTGTACGACGTTTCCGACATTATTATTTCGAGGATCGGTTTCCATAACGCGCCGGGCATGGCCCTTTCGGTCATCGGCAAATGCGAACGAAACCGGTTCGAATTTCTCAACTTTCTCGATTGCGGAACGTCCCAAAAAAATTCCTGCACGTTTTTTTTAGGCGGAAGCGGCCAGGCCTGCACGATCGTGGATTCCTGCTCCTTCGAGCGCGGCCCGGGCGATGACCCTTCCGACCTTTCGGTTGGCCTTCTTATTTCCGAAGGCGACTATCAGCAGGGCGAGGCGAACCGCGACTGCATTGTCACGAAAAACCGCTTTGTAAATTACGGCTACGGCATAGTGGTCGGCAGCCAAGACTCGACCACGGGCGAATACGGACACCGTGTGACCTATAATACCGTCGAACGCTGTTTTGCCGAAGGGATCATGGCAAAATGCGGCGACACGGAAATTATGGGAAACCTCGTGCAAAATTGCCCGCGCAATTCAATTTCCATTATGGCGGGAAAAAGCAGCATTGTTGAGGAAAACCGGATCGTCGATTGCGGCAGCGGCGTGCGCGTTGCGGGTATTGGTCATAGCGTTAGGGGCAATTGCATCGTCCGCTGCAAAAGCAGCGCTTTGAGCGTTGTTAAAAACCCTTCCCCCGACGCAGGTGCAACCGCCAATATTCTCGTCGAACACAATACGTGCATAAATTGGGGCCTTGGCGCGGCGAAAATGCATAATGAAAACGGGGGGGTGCTTATTGGCCCGGAAACGAGTTGTATCATCTCAAGAAATTTGTTTCATGGCATGGGCAGGCCCGTTATTATTTCAAATGGGGTCAAAAGCAAATCAAAAAAAGAGGACAACCACTATTTGATTTCAGATAATATTTGTTCGGGCGAATGTAAAGCTGCGGCGGGAATTATCAGCGCAGAGGTCGCTTTTTTCGCCCCCGCTGAAGATGATTTTGACAATGCTTCGGGCTACGGGGCGCATGGAGGGGTTTGCAAACCCGGCGCCATTGTCCCTGACGATAGTACCGAAGAACCCTCTTTTTCAATAAGCGCGCCTCTTCAGGAAATCGAAGGGGACGAAGATTTAATTTCCCCGGACGAAATTTCCGAAGATCCCGAAGAAGGCGAATACGAGGATGGCGAGGCAGTTTTCCGCTCATTTTTCATGCATGACGACGAGGACCCTACGGGTTTGCGCGATCCAAGTAGCATCGCTTCCGATGAGGAGAGCGAGGAGTTTTAATTACTCAATCACCACCGATTGAACGTCCGACCGGTCGGTTGAAACCCCCAGCGACGACGTCTCGCCGAGCCGGGTATTGTCGCTACCGAGAATGACCGGCACCAAATCCGAGCTTTGAAGTTGCACTTCGATGTCGAAGGCCAGCGGATCGAAAAGAAACCCGCCCACAAGCTCCTTCATTTTTTGTATGTTGTCGGTACCGGGAAGAAACTTCTCGAATTCGTCGCGGGCGAGCGGGCCGACTTTAACGCGGAATTTTCCGCCGATGTCCCATTTAAGCGTACCGAGCATGGAGTTGACGCCGAGCCGGGAATCCACGCCCATTTTGGGAAGGTTCGTCATAGGGACCCATCGCGGCATATATTCCGATATGGCAACCGGCAGCCCGTCGAAAAAATCGGAAAGCATGGTGGTCATCGCGCTTTTGCTCCTGCTTTTTCCGGCAAAAATGCCCGAATAGGCAAGGAGCTTTGCCTTTGACGGCTGGGAAAGCTCCGCGGGACTTATCCCCGCCAGAAGCGCGATCCTGCGCACGAACGGATCGGAAATGCCCGCCGAGAGCGCGCGGCTGGCGCGGTATTTTTTCCAGGACCGGTAAAACAGGACATAGCAGCGGTGGTTGAATATATTGAGAAAATCGATGAGCGGACGACCGTTTTCCTCATGGCGGGCCACGTATTCCGAAAAGTAAATAGGCAAGGGCGACGACACGCCCACAAGCCCCATGAAGGTAAGGACGAGCTCTACGGCGCCGTTTTTGTCCCTGATTTTTTTAATGTCGCTTGCCGGAAAAGCAAGAGAAATATCGGGTATACAGCGGATTTTGCCGGTTTCGAGAGGCTCTTTGACGGCGTCGACCTTTTTGAGCTTTTCCTCGATAAGCGACATGGCCTGGAAGAAATTGAAAAAAAAACCTTCCGCGGTGAGCCGTTTGATGACGTCAGGGCGCTTGTCTAAATCGGCCATCGTTTTCCTTTCAGCGAATTCCAGCGAATGCTTGTCCCCGATGGCTTCAAAACAAGGACCAGTTCCAAGAACGTGTTGATCGACACGTACTGGGCGAGGAATTCTTTAAGGATTTGACCGAACAGCCGAATGTCCCCTGTGTTAAGGAAATTGGTCTCCGAAAGCGACACCGTGCATTCGATCCCGCGGACCACCGAGCCGCTTATCACGGCGTCGACGGGCCGTGAACCAACGTCGATAATGGACTCGATTTTCCGTGCGCGCCCCTCGGAATGCGACCAGTCGTAGAGGCGCAAAACCGATTTGAGCGTATCGGGAGAGGAAAGCGTTGTCAGCGTCGAGCTCAGGTGGGAAAGAAAAACCCAAAGATATTCGTCTTCCCGGGGCGGCTGGAGGGGAAGCGTCGGCCGCGTTATGTTGACAAACGTCACGAAGTCGGGGAAATCGACGCCGGGCTTGTTGATCCCGTTTTCCCGGATTTCCTCGCGCGGCAGAACGCCGTTGGTGCACCACGCCTCAATGGCGCAGTTCTCTTCCCTGATTTCCTTGGATGACGGGTCGCCCCGGTCGAAAAGCAGGTCTCCGCCGAAGGACAGGTACAAATCCCGCTGTTTGTTCGCCAGGCCCCGGTATTGGACCGCATAGGTATGGTTTTTGTTTTTTTTACCGATTCCGAAGGAATACAGCGGTTCGTAGACGCTTCGAACGCCCGTCGCCCGGTCGATCCCCACCACCGAAATAATGCTGTGGGCGAACACCGATCCCGGGTTGGCGGCGTCGGCGCTTACGCGGTACTCCGTTTCCAGACCGCTATAAAGCAGCGGTTCCGTGTCCTTTTTAAAGATATTGGCGGCGGGCGAGCAAAAGAGGCGAAAATTATCTTTTGTAAATGGATTGTCGTCGGGGAAATCGGCGTCGAACGACACCGAATAGGTAAATCGGTCGGCCTGAGCGTCGCCGGTTACCGCGGGGGTTATGCCGTTAAGGTCGACGAAAAGGAATTTTTCCGGGTACGCGAAATATTCGAGCAAGAGCGAATAGCCCCAAAAAGACCGCGAATCTTGCGGAACCAGCGACTCGTCCGGAAAAAATCCGCAGGGCGTAACGGCCGATTGCGGATCGACTTCCACGGAGAAATTGCCGGCGCCCAGGGCGAATGCGCTCGATTGGACGCGGGAGGTCAGGTATTCATACAGCATGAGCGCCGTAGGCTGTTCGGCGTGCAAATACAGCCGTATGGGACCAAGCGACAGATTTTTCCATTTGACGCCCGGGCCGAGCTGAAAGGTGAAATGCAGCGAGGCTTTTCCTCTTTTGTCAACAGTCTTTTCGACGGAGGCGAGGGTGATCGGGGCGAGCCGGACGTCGAAGGTGGTGGTGAAGCGGCAGACCGTATGTTCGGGGCCCACGGGGCCCGACAAAAGCTCCGACCCGCGCGGCAGCACGCGGACGTCCTGCAAAAAGCCGGCGCGCGGGGCGAATTGTACGACGGATATCGCGGGAATATCGCGCAGGAAATTGGGCCACATGAGCTGCAAAAGGCTTTCGGTAAGCTCGGGAAACGAATCGTCTATTTTTTCCCTGATCCGGGCCGCGAGAAAGGCGAAGCCTTCGAAGAGCCGTTCAACATACGGGTCGCGGTCGCCCACCGCGTCGATATTGAGAAACCGGGCGCGGTCCGGGTAGGCCTTCGCGAATTCCTTGCCCGATTCATATAAATACCGCAACTCATCCTCGTAATATTTTTCTATCATAGGTTACTCCGGTTTTTTCCACGGTTCGATTGAGGAATTTCCCATGCTGGTGAAGGTCGTTTGAAACCTTACCAGACCGCCGTCGCGAAGCTCGGCGCTTAAGATGAAAACGAGTTTGAACTCCTTGGCGTCGGTTTCGCGCGGGACCACCTTTATTTTATGCAAACGGGGTTCATATCGTTCGACCGTTCGCTTGATGGCTTTTTGAAGCTCCTCGATCCCATGGGGCATTTTGCGATAAATTTCGGAAATGTCGGGAAGCCCGTAATCCTTAAGGTGGGGCAGGCTGCCTTCCCGCGTGTTAAAGAGACGGTTTAAATGGTCCATGATCGACACCAAACGCCGGTTTGCCGTCCCAATGCTTTCGATGGGGGTTTGGTCGAGAAAATGACCGGTAATGCTTTCGAAGAGCCCTTGTTTCATGGTAACAAAATATAAAATACCGCCCGAGAAATGCGTAGAACCTTAGAAATAATTATAACACGCCCCCGCTACGGGCGATCTTTCAATAAATCCCTGAAGACCATGCGAATGGATTTTTCCAGAAAATCAAGATGCACCCCGGTTTCTTCCAGGGAAATTTTCCTGAAAAAAACGGTCCTGTTTTTTTTAACGTCCACCACGGAGCATTGATAGGAAATTTTTCGGTTAATGCCGGACCGCAAAGGACCTGTTTGTCCGGCGTCCGACGAATTCGTGCCGACCAGTTGCGTGTGCGTAAAGCGCACGTCGTAAAAAACGCACACGAAATCCATCGAGTCGCGCGCCAGGTCATTTATAACGGTCGACGATAAGCTGTCGACGGACCCGCGCGCCGGGGCCAAAAAGCCGCGGACCGCATCGCAGCAATCGTCGGATAGCGCCCTCCAGGCAAGTTTTCTATCGCTTATGACGACTTTGAGGTCCCTGAAAAAAGCCTCTTCCGTGCGCTTAAAATCAACGCTGTGATAATCCTGGTCGGTGTAGCGATTGTTGTAGAAAATCGCGCTTTCCGTGACGACGGGCCCGCAGAACCCTACCTTTGCGCGAACCATGGAATAAGCGGGGGCTTGCACCTCTTCCGGGACGGGATTTTTAAGCGGTATGCAGCCAAGCAGCGCTAAAAATATGGCCGCCGCCGGCCATGGGCCCAAAAAGCCCACGTTACAGGCGATCTTGTTTGTCAAATGATTTCATGAGGACCAAATGCCTGATCCGGCCGATAAGCTGCATGATCAAAACGATCGTAATGACGCAGATCAAAACGATCAGGCCAATGACGATGGGAATGTTTGTTTTTGAAACCTTGAATGCGCCTTGTTTTGCCTGAGTGTTTTCGACGGGCAAAGCATCCGCGACTTTTTGTTGCGCCGCCTCCGAAAGTTCTTTTTGGTCGGCGTTAGGAGCGCTTTCGGAAGCCTGCGCGGCAATTACCGGCGATACGCCGCTCTTTTGATACCTGATGGAAATACTCGTTACGCCGGGGACCGAAAGCGTATCTTCCACGAAGATCCGCTGGGTTTCCCAATCGTGCGTATAGAGCGTTTTATCTTTCATGCGGACGCAAAACGGCTCCTTCGTGGTTTCGGCGACGTGATGAATGCAGTCCCACAAGTCGATTTTCGCGACGACCGCCCCCTGGAATTTTTGATGGCCCCTTGCGGTCTTGACAAGAGGAACGCACCACACCAAATAATAACGCCCGTTGTCCTCTTTGGTCAGCCCGTCGTAGGGCGCGAGCGTTTTTCGGGTCTTGAGATACCAGCTCCGGCCGGAAACGCTCCTCTTCGCCCGGGAAGGCTTTTCGCCCCGGACACTCTCGCCGACGACCCGGCCTTTGTCGTTTGTCAACAATAGCGAATGCACGGATTGATGTTTTTTCAGGGTCTTGATAAAATGCAGGTCAACGTTCGTGGTTTTTTTTACGGTTGAAACGGAAACGGCGCAGGCGTTGAAGTCCCTTTTAAGCGATGAAAAATAGCCGTTAAAGGTCATGGTCAACGAATCGGTCGACGCAAATACGGGCCGGTAAAGAGCACTTACCAGCGCCATGACAACAATAGTCCTTGCCGCACAATCGAAAAAAAAGACACGGCCTATTTTCATGGCCGTTTCCTCCTTGGAGAAAATACCGTCGAATCCCTGCTATCATAGAATATATACAAGGATTTAGGGCGGTCAATAGAAATCTTCAAGCGCGGGCAATATTTTATTGCAGTAAGCATCCACCGTCAAAGCTGGCGGCCTCAGCTTCCCGGAAACCCTGGAGTGCCGCATTGGAGGGTAGCGGGAAGTATATATTTGGGGTCAACTTGATTAATGGGCGTTTTCGCCGGGGCCCAATTCGGACCATAGTTATTATATGAGGGGTCGGAAACCAGGGAATCCAAAACTATGGATTTTTTTGAGGACCCAAGATTGGGCCACCCTTGATCGTTGCTTCCGCCGATAAAAGCCACCCAATCCATGGCGGAGGAGTCCTTGGCCCTCACGGTTATCCAGTTGCCCGTCGAACTCAAGTCCAGGGCCGAGGCAACCGGGTGCGTCGCATTTACCCATGGCAGCGGTTTTCTTCCGAAAACAAAAAAGCCTTTCGATTTGATTTGAATATTCGTAAAATATCGATATACGCCGTCGATATCGAGGATGAGCGTATCGAATGCGGTGTCTTTTGCCAACGGATTATAAACTTCGATATATTCGGAATCATTGGCGTTATACATGATTTCCGAAATAATAAGCGGCCCTTTTTCGACGTCAAACGGCTTTTTTGCTCCTAAGGATACCGAAACGACGGTCTCGCCGGTTTGCTGAGCGGTTATTCCGAGCGTGAGGCCGGTAGTCACTTTGGGGACTTGCGCGGAATAGGTCGCGTTTTGATACGCGTAAAAAACCAAGGGCATTGAGCTGCGATAGAGCGTATCGCCGGCGGAGCCCACGCCCATCACGAAAAGCGTTCCCGCGGCGCTGTCGGGAACATTGTCGATCGACAAATAAGTTTTTGTGGCGCGCGCCTCGCAAGCGCTAAGGGTATCGGAAAGGTTTGAAATCGAAAAAACAAACGCCGCGCATATATGGTCAATTGTCGTGGGTAAACTGCCGCAATTTACGTAAATCGAACCGCGCTTGGGCGTAAGATCGAATTCAATGTATTTAATTTCACCTGAGGAAATATCGACTTTTTTCGAAGCGCAGGAGTGAATGATAAGCCCGCCAGAGGTTTTTGTCCACGCCTCAACCACCCGCGCTTTTCCAGCCGGAACATCCGGAATCGAGCAATTGATCGACGAATCTGCCGTGGCGAATTTAAAGGCCTTTATTATGGTATCGATGTCGGCGGCTTCCGACGTTACGCGGACAACGAGGCTGTCCCAGGGGGTTGCGTCCTTTTGGACTATTTTTGCAAGACCGGCGGCCTGCTTGACGACACGGGCCCACACTTGTATTTGGGCGCCCGAATGATTTGAAAGCCCGGTTGACGTTTTTCCGCAGTGCAGAACCGACGCGGCGATACATAAAAATAAAAAGCTTTTTTTCATGTGTCCTCCCATCCCCCAAGGTAGATAAGGTTTTGTATGGGTAATTGCGCCTGCAAAACCCAAAATGAAGTAATCGTTGACCCCGTGAAAACGCAAGAGGCGTGCCAGTGATGAAAATCCGCGTAATTACTTGATTTGCTTTTTGTTTTCTTTTTGCGCTATAAAAACAACGCGGTTGCAAAAATGCGCATGGTTGTTATTTTGTCGCGATTTTGCATTCAAATGAGGAGAACTCGTCGGGCAGCGGGGCAGTAAGCGTCAGGCGTTTATTGTTAAGGGGGTGTATGAAGCTGATGCGATAGGCATGGAGATACAGCCGATGAAAAACGGCTTTGTCGGCGAAAAGTTTTTGGTCAAGGTCTTTATTTCCATAGCGAACATCGCCCACTATGGGGCATCCGATATGCGCCAGGTGCACCCGTATCTGATGGGTCCTGCCGGTGGCGATTGAAACTTCAAGTTCGGAAAAAACGCCGCTCGATCGAAGCACGGAATACCGACTCTTGGAGGCCTGCCCGTTTTCATCCACCGTTACCTTCGTCCCCGAATTTCGTTCCAGGGTTTTCGCAAGATTGACTTCAATGGTCCCCGCGGGTTTCCTCGGCGTTCCATGACAAACGGCAATATATTTTTTTTCGATGTGATGGTCGCGAAAATGCGTATGCAAAAACCGCAGGATCCGCTTGTTTTTGGCGACCAGAATAATGCCCGACGTATCGCGGTCGATTCTGTGCACAAGCAGCGGCTCGCACTCCGGATCGGGGCCTTTTTTATTAAGGATATAGCTTTTCACCAGGTCGATGAGCGTGTCGCGCGCGCTATGGCCGGTGCCGGGGTGCACGACCAAGTTAGGCGGCTTATTGCAGGCGATAAGGCCTTTGTCTTCGAAAATGATTTTGAGGTTTCGCTTAAAAAAATCCGTATACGCCAGGTTTTTTATCGATTCGGTTTCGTTCGTGTTTTTTTCGGGCAATTCGGCCCGGTCGACGTCAATGTCCAGAACATCATTTTCAATGGTCCGGTAATTTTGTTTTGTTTTGTTTCCGTTGATCCTCACGCGGCCCGTGCGGATCAGACGGTAAATATCCGAAAGGGCGGTAAGCGGCAGGCGCTTGCGTAAAAGCCGGTCCAGGCGTGCGCCGGAATCATCGAGCGTGATTTTAAAGCTTATCAGGAAAACAGCCTTTATTGAGTTAAACGGCGAACACTGTAAAAATGTATTTTGGTTTTAATGGGTAGGGACGCGGCGTACTTCGCCGAGACAAATAATTTGATCAAAACCTTGTTCTTTTGAATCGAGTTCTCGCAATATGATATTCGATATTTTGGATAATTTTAATAATTACGTGCCCCTTTCTTCCCGTTTTAATGACCTATCGCAATTTTTGGCCCGAAAAGATTTAGAGCGTCTGGAAATCGGAAAACATACCATTGCCGATCAGGGTGCTTTCGCACTCATCAGCGAATATGCCACAAAACTTGAAAGCGAATGTTATATCGAGTGCCATAAAAAATATATCGATATACAAATGGTGCTTTCGGGAAGAGAATCTATCGGATTTTGCAAAAAGTCTGATTGCCAAGAATTCCCGTATGATCCGGAAAAAGATTTTCAAAAGCTTATTGGGGAATTAAATTTTGTTTCGATGATACCGGGAAATTTCGCGGTTTTCTTCCCTGACGACGGGCATATGCCGGGGTTAAGGGTTGGGAGCCTCCCGGAGCATGTCAAGAAAATCGTCCTAAAGGTCCCGGTTTTATGACACGGTATGTTATAAATGGCCGTTTCGCGGCTTAATGGGTTTTCTGCCGGGTCTTTACGGAATCCGCGTCGTCCTTGACACATCGAAACCCTATGGTATTGAGCCGCAGCGTCGGATTATATCCGGCGCGCCGCGCGCTTCTCAGGGCCGCGCCGCTTAAGTTCCAGGCGCCTCCCCGCACGACCTTTAATTTGCCGTCTTTAGGGCCAATTGGGTTGGCCCGCGCCGAATTGCCGTAGTAGGCGGCGTCATACCAATCGGAGCACCATTCCGCGACGTTTCCATACATATCGTAAAGCCCCCATGCGTTCGGGGCATAGCTCCCGACGGGCACCGTTTTCCCCTTAAAGGGGCCAACGGGAACGCCGCCGAAGGGTTCCTTACCGTTAAAATTGGCCTGGTCGCTGGTCAGCGCGTTTCCGGAGTAAAACGTGGTCGTCGTTCCCGCTCGACAGGCGTATTCCCATTCCGCTTCGGTCGGGAGCCGCTTGCCGACTTTCTTGCAATAATCCTGGGCCTCATACCATGTAATATTGTCGACGGGGCATATTTTACAGCCTTTGGTCGATGACGGGTCGCTGCCCACCGTTTTTTCGTAATCCTCCTTGGTCACTTCATATTTGTCCATGTAAAAGCCGTGCAGATCGACTTCGTGGGGAGGTGTTTCGTCAAGTTCGCCGTCGAGGGCCTTCGACCCCATGATAAACGACCCGCCTTTTATCCAGGTCACGGTCTCGCGATAACCGGCGCTGTCGCCTCCTTTGGCTTCGCGCGGGGCGCTAATGACCGAATCCATTTGGGTCGTGTTTTTCTTCACCAAATTTCCTACGGCAATGGGGATTTCATCGAGGATTTTCCCAACGTCGCCCGTAACGCGCGTACTTACCCGGCTCAAAACATTATCGCGCAATACGTCCACCATTTTCAGGCTAAAGAGATAATTGTTGCCGAGCTGTCCGATACCGCCGATGATGACGATGTCTGCGCCGATGGCGTTTCCGATTTGGGAAATGCAGGTATCGGCAAAACACGACAGCATGTTTTCCATTCCTTCCGATTGGAGCAGTGCGCGGATGTCTTCCAAGAACAGCACTTTACCGCTGGCTTTTTTCTCGAATTCCTCCGCGATATAATCGGAAACGCGTTCAAGGTTTTCCCTGGTGATCGCGCTCGACTGCACCGACAAAATCGCGATTTTAGGTTGTCGGCGGTTCGGGTCCGGCTTCTCCGCAACGTATTTTATGGGGAGTTGGGAAATGCCGATTTCCTGCTTATTGGGACATATGACCGTTTTGGTTCCCGCTTCAAGGGCGGATTTCATTTTGCTTCCAATAGGTCTTACTTTCGCGGAGCCCGCCGCCAGTTCGAAAATCGTGGTGTCGTTTTTGACGCGGATAACGGCCTGGGCCCCATTCATGTCGATGACCGCCGATGGCGTGGTGAGGGTCAAAAGGGCCACGGTCCCAAAGAGCGGTTCCATGGTTATCGAGAATTCCCCTTTTTGTTGTTTTAAAACCATGCGAATGCTTTTTTTCGGATAATTGATGAGCATTTTATCAAAAGTCAATAAACTATTTTCCTCCAAAACGACTTTGATGGCGGGCTCAACGATAAAAACGGCCTCAGAGCCGGCCGAGGTTTGCACGGTGTGGCCGCTTCGACACTGCATCCCTTCCTGCACCTTAATCCAACCCGATTTTTCCTTTGACCATGCCTGGACCGTTCCGGAAATTTTATTGACCATGCACTTCTGAACGGAAACGCTGTCCTGAGCTTCTATTCCAAACGCTCCCAAAAGAACAAGCGCCACACAGAGCCTTTGCACAAAGTTCAAAAAACGCCTTAAATCGATAGCGTTTCCTATGCCATTTCGTCTGCCATTTCGTCGTGTAATCATAAAAAAACCGCCTTATCATGGTACTTGAATGAATCGATTCCAGCTAGGCCATTGTACCATGAAGGGATTTTTTTAGCAAGGATTTCCGCAACCACGAGAAAGCGGAGCTTAACTTCGGTCAGCTACTAAAAAGAACCTTGTTGCCCAAAAAACCGGGACGAGGTATTTTTCGGCCATGAATACTATACTTACTAAAGAAAAACTCTCCGAAACAGTTTGGCGTTATCGCCTACATTCGCCGCGGATCGCGAAAAAGCGCCTTGCCGGCCAATTCGTCATCATTAGACCCACTTCCGAAAGTGAGCGCATTCCGCTTACCATTGCCAATGCCGACGCCGCACTTGGATGGATAGAAATCATCTTCCAGGTCGTGGGCAAATCAACCATGCTGCTTGCGGATCTTAACGTCGGAGAAAAAGTTTCCGATTTGGCCGGCCCGCTCGGAAAACCCACGCATATCGAAAATTTCGGCCGCTGTGTCTGCATCGGCGGCGGGGTGGGAATCGCGCCATTATTCCCCATTATTTGTGCGCTTTACAAAGCGGGTAATGACGTTACCGCCATTCTCGGCGCGCGAAACTCAGGGCTTTTAATGCTTGAAGATGAAATAAAACTCTCCGCAAACCGTATTTTTATTGCCACCGACGACGGCTCGAAAGGAACGAAGGGCTTTGTTTCCGACGTGTTTAAAAATTGCATGGCCCACGGCGACCGGTTCGATTTGGCGGTGGTCATCGGCCCCGCTATTATGATGAAAGTCACTACGGAAGCCACCCTCGACGCGGGGATAAAAACGCTGGTCTCGCTCAACCCCATCATGATCGACGGCACGGGCATGTGCGGCGGGTGCAGGGTAAGCGTGGGCGGCGAAACGAAGTTCGCGTGCGTTGACGGCCCGGAATTCGACGCCGCGAAAATAGACTGGGACGAAATGCTGACAAGACTCGGCAGTTATAAATCCTTTGAAGCGTATGCGCGCGAGCAGCATGCGTGTAAAATGGGGGTGGCGCCGTGACGAGCGAATCCAAAACCACAGACCCCCGATTTTCGCGCGTGGCCATGCGGGAACAGCCTGCGCAGCGGCGCATAACAAATTTCGACGAAGTTCCCTTCGGCTACTCGCCTGAGGAAGCCGCTACGGAAGCAAAACGGTGTATACAATGTAAAAAGCCCCTGTGCGTGACCGGCTGTCCGGTAAGCGTCAAGATTCCGGAGTTCATCAAGCTTATTACCGAAGGGGAATTTTCGGCGGCGGCCAGAAGGATCAAGGAGACCAACGCGCTTCCTGCCATTTGCGGGCGCGTGTGCCCGCAGGAAACGCAGTGCGAGGAAAAGTGCATTCTCGGAAAAAAAGGCGCAGCAATCCAGGTCGGCCATCTGGAGCGTTTTTGCTCGGATTGGGAACGGGAGCACGGCCCGATCATATTGCCCAAGCTAAAACCTAAAAACAATAAAAAGGTCGGCGTTGTGGGCTCGGGACCGGCAGGACTTACCACAGCCGGGGAACTGATCAAGGAAGGTTTCGACGTCACGATATTCGAGGCCTTGCATGAGGCGGGCGGAGTGCTCGTTTACGGCATACCCGAGTTCAGGCTTCCCAAGGACATCGTTAAAAAGGAAATCGATTATCTGCTCAAGCTCGGGGTTGTTCTGGAAAAAAATTTTATTGTCGGAAAAACCGCCACCATCGACGAGCTGATGCAGGAGGAAGGGTTCGACGCGATTTTTATCGGTTCAGGCGCGGGCCTGCCGTCGTTCATGAACATTCCCGGAGAAAACGGCATTGGCGTGTATTCGGCCAACGAATACCTGACGCGCAGTAATCTCATGAAGGCCTTCAAATCCGACGCCGACACGCCGCTGTTAAAAGGCAAGCGCGTCGTGACCGTGGGCGGGGGCAATGTTGCCATGGACGCCGCGCGTACGGCAATTCGCCTGGGCGCTGAAAAATCCATGATCGTGTATCGCAGGACCGAAGCGGAAATGCCCGCGCGCATCGCGGAAATCCACCATGCCAAACAAGAGGGCATTGAATTTCACCTTCTGTGCAATCCCAATGCCATCCTGTCCGACGAAACTGGGTTTGTCCGCGCCATTCGCTGCATTCGCATGGAGCTCGGCGCTCCGGACGATTCCGGACGGCGTAGGCCCGTTCCCGTGAAAGACAGCGATTTTGAAATCGAATGCGACGTGGTCATTATCGCCATCGGCAATAACCCCAACCCCCTCATCGGCCAAACAACGCCCGATATCGCGGTGTCGAAATGGGGGACCATTGTCGCGGGTGAGCACGACGGAAGGACTTCGAAGAAATTCGTGTATGCGGGAGGCGACATCGTTACCGGCGCCGCAACGGTGATATTAGCCATGGGCGCCGGGAAAATCGCCGCGCGCAGCATTATGGAAGATTTATCCTAATGTGCGGGGGCGGGTTGCGACCCGCCCGTATAATAAAATCCCCATGATAACCATCCAATTAAAAAAAGGCAGGGAAAAACCCGTTCGCGCCGGACATCCCTGGATTTTTTCCGGTGCAATCATGAAGGTCGACGGTCAGGCCGCGCCCGGCGACCTTTGCACGGTCGAGTCGAACTCCGGTGAAACACTCGGCTGCGGGTATTATAATCCCGCTTCCGCCATCAGCGTCAGAATGCTTTCCATTGGCAAGGCTTTATTTACCGTAAGCGATTTAAACCGCCGCATGGACCGCGCCATTGACTTACGCAAGGGGCTTTTCGAAGACGTTAAAACCACCGCGTTTCGCCTCATCAATTCCGAGGGCGATTTTCTTCCCGGGGTCATCGTCGACAAATACGGCGAGGGGCTTTGCATCCAGATTTTGACCGCGGGCATGGAACATTTTAGGCAAGCGATTATCGCACGGCTCCAATCCGTATTGTCTCCGGCCTTTATTTTCGAGCGGTCCGACACCGAGTCCCGCGCGCGCGAAAGCCTTGACGCCCAAGAAGGCGCCATTGCCGGGCAAATGCCCGAATCCCCGGAATTCATTGAAAACGGGCTGCGCTTCGACGTCGACCTTGGCTCCGGCCAAAAGACCGGGTTTTTTCTGGACCAACGCGACAACCGGCGGCTTGTGGGGACCTATGCTTCGGGCGCGTCGGTATGCGACCTGTTCGCCTATAGCGGCGGCTTTTCGGCGTATGCGTGGGCCCAGGGGGCCCGCGCCGTGCAGACCGTTGACATTTCGAAAAGCGCCCTCATGCTTGCCAAGAAAAACCTGTCGCTAAACGCGCTACCGTGTAGTGACGAGCAGTTTATCGCGGCCGACGTTTTTTCATACTTGCGCCGGGACGTCGGGCCCTTCGGCCTCATCGTCCTTGACCCGCCCAAGTTCGCCAAGCACCCCGGCGAAGTCGAGCAGGCGGCCCGCGGCTATAAGGACATCAACCTGCTCGCTTTTAAGCGGGCGGCCCCCGGCGCGCTGGTGTTTACCTTTTCCTGCTCAAATGCGGTCGACCGCAAGCTGTTTCGGCAAATCGTTTTTTCCGCGGCGGCCGACAGCGGGCGCTCTATCCAGGTCCTGCAGGAACTCGGCGCGGGCCCGGACCATCCGGTCAATATCGCCCATCGCGAGGGAGATTACCTTAAGGGTTTGGCATTGCGCGTCGAATAAAAAAAGGGCCTTGACAATAGCATGAGCAAAATGGTATATTATATACGATTAAACAAATAAATGACCGACAATGGGTTTTTAACGAAGCAGATCCGACGCCTCTTTTACCGCCAAATCAATCGGTACCCAATCTAAACAATAGTATCAATAGCGCCCGATATAAAAAGCAAAACATGTGTAGGTACGATCGATAACTTTTTTTAATGGGTTATGCAGATAACGTTGGTATCCTCTCACAAGAACCGTGTTTCGAATACCACGAACAAGCGCGTATAACAAAACCAAACGGTCCATTGGTCGGCGCTCTTAAAAAAATAATGGCGTTTAATACATAATTTTCTTTTATAACCGGTAAAAACCACCCTTGGTTTTTGCTTGTCCGTTACTATTCACTTCCATGTTGAGGTATGTTTCATGAATGTTGCTGAATTAAAATCCACGTCAATGGTCGAATTGAACGATTTGGCCGTAACCCTGAATATCGGTGAGCACCGAAACCTTCGCCGCCAGGAACTCATTTTCCGCATACTGCAAGCCGAAGCATTGCAAAACGGCCAGATGTTCGCCGAAGGCGTTTTGGAAATAATGCCCGACGGGTTCGGTTTTTTGCGCTCTCCCATGAACAGTTATCTCAGCGGTCCCGACGATATCTATGTCTCTCCTTCGCAGATAAAACGCTTTTATTTACGGACCGGCGACACGGTCTCCGGACAGGTCCGCCCCCCCAAGGACTCCGAGCGGTATTTCGCGCTCCTGCGGGTTGAAATGGTCAATTATGAAGATCCCGAAGAGTGTAAGAAAAAAATCAATTTCGACGATCTGACCCCGCTCTTTCCCAATAAGCGGCTTAATCTCGAACACGACCTCAAAGAGGTCTCGACCCGCATCATCAATCTCGCGACGCCCATCGGCAAAGGACAGCGCGGGCTTATCGTCGCCCCTCCCCGAACGGGAAAAACCGTGCTCCTGAAAAGCATCGCCAATGCGATTTCCGCGAACCACCCCGAAGTGTTTCTTATCGTGCTGCTCATCGACGAGCGGCCCGAGGAAGTCACCGACATGGTCCGCTCGGTCAAGGGCGAGGTGGTAAGTTCAACGTTCGACGAACCCGCCGAGCGTCATGTGGTGGTGGCGGAAATGGCCATCGAACGCGCCAAGCGGCTCGTTGAGCATAATCGCGACGTGGTCATCCTGCTCGACAGCATTACGCGCCTTGCGCGCGCCCACAACACCGTGGCCCCGCATTCCGGCAGGATCCTTTCGGGAGGCGTGGACTCGCAAGCGCTTTACAAACCCAAACGCTTTTTCGGCGCCGCCCGAAATATCGACAACGGCGGGAGCCTCACCATTATCGCCACCGCGCTCATCGAAACCGGCAGCAGGATGGACGAAGTCATTTTCGAGGAGTTCAAGGGCACGGGCAATATGGAACTGGTGCTCGACCGTAAAATAGCCGACCGCCGCATTTATCCGGCCATCGACCTGATGAAATCGGGCACGCGCAAGGAAGAGCTTTTGCTTTCCAAGGAAGAACTCAATCGCATGTGGATTTTGCGCAAATTCCTGGCCACCATGACGCCCGTGGAAATGATGGAGTTTCTCAATGAAAAAATCGGCAGTACCAAAACAAACGGGCAATTTTTGGATTCAATGAACAGCTAGCGGAGGCATCATGAAAATAGCGTTGCTCGGCTGCGGTAATATGGGAAGGGCAATTATTTCGGGGCTCTTGGCGAAAGACGCCGAAACGGCCATCATTGCTTTCGATAAAAACGACAAGACGCTCACGGCGCTCCCTGACCAAGTATTGGTGCTTGCGCCCGAAGAATGGTATGAAAAGGAAAACGTCCCCGACGCCGTTATCATCGCGGTCAAACCCCAGGATGTCGAAGAGGCGCTTTTGCCGTTGTCTTCGCGCGGCGACTCCGGCGCCCCATCCCTTTTATGGATCTCGATTGCCGCGGGTGTAACTATCGGGTCGCTCGAGTCTTTTTTGCCCCAGTCCGCTAAAATTTGCAGGGTCATGCCCAATACTCCCGCGCTTATCGGCGAAGCGATGTCCGCTTTTGCTCTCAATAAGCATTGCGATGAAAACGATGCGCAGCTTGCCGAGGAAATTTTGTCCGCGTGCGGTAAAGCCGTTCAAGTGTCCGAAAAACTCATGAACGCCGTTACCGGCTTGTCGGGAAGCGGTCCGGCCTACGTGTATTTATTCATTGAAGCCCTTATCGAAGGAGGCGTGGCGGCCGGGCTTCCTTACGGAATCGCAAAGGACTGCGCCGTGCAAACGGTCATCGGCACGGCCCGCATGGTTGAAAATTCCGAGGAAAGCGCGGGCTCCCTTAAAGCAAAAGTCATGTCTCCGGGCGGGACCACGGTCCGAGGGCTCATGGCGCTGGAAGAAAATAAATTCAAATATGGCGTTATGAAAGCCGTGATGGACGCGACCGCTCGCGCCGAAGAATTGGGAAAACCCAAGTAATTGAACTTAACGATCAAACTAACTCAACCCTAGGTAATTCACTCGTAGCGGCGTTAAAGAGGCGTTTGTCGGAAACGATAAAAAGTTCCGGTTTAGAGATAATGGCCGATGAAAGCTGAAGGCCGTCCAACACTTTTAGTTGATACTTTCTGATCACTCGAATACACTCTCCAACAAGTAAATCATTAAATCCCACGACGCCGAAAAAGCTAAAATCGTGTAAAAATTCCTTTTCGATCCATTTCGCGTCCGAAAAGCTTAATGATTTTTCTTTTAATCGACGCTCTATAATGGAATTTATTTCAAGAATAGTAATCGGCGATATTATTATTTCCGAAACGGTCTTTAAAAGTTCTTCCATTTTTTTTGAACCATTTTCATCGACATATTTTTTAAAGAGCGATGAAGTATCGATAAACGCCCGCATTACTGATCTTCCCTGCTTTTTATTACCGTTTCAGAAAAATCTTCTCCCCTAACTTTACGTTTTTTGATGGTTCTTTTCCATCCGGGATAAAGAATGCCGTTGTCGTGCGGGACAATGTCCGCAACGGCGATGTTTCTTTCGAGCACGGTAATGCGTTCTCCGGTTTTTACTTCTTTTAAATAATGCGAAAAATTATGCATTAAATCGCGAATGCTTACGGTCTGCATGGTAACTTCTCCCGCTAAAGAACTCGTCCTTATTAAGTATAACAAATGTTAGACAAAATGTCAAACATTTCGGTTCGCAAAAGTTCCCCTTGTAGATTTTTAAAATCATAATCGAGATTTTTCAACAATTTTGCATTAGAATTCCTATATTATCTATAAATTGAGCGAAGTCCAAAACATCCCAGGGGGTGAAAATGTTTTTAAGAAAGTTTATTGCTTTGAGCGTTCTTGTGAGCGGAATTTCTTTATCGGCAGGCGCGGCGGTCAGTTACGACAGTGTTTATTGGGCCCCGCCCTTGGATGTTCAAGGCACGAAAATCGTTAATGCCAAGGGGTATGTCGTTCAATTGAAGGGCTTTGCGACCATGGGCGCGTATCCCAACATCACCCAGGCGCAAATCGTCCATTTTAAAAAGGATTGGAACATTACCGTTCTAAGGCTTCCCCTCCTTACTAGCGATTGTAATTGCCCGAGGGCAATCTGTTGGACCATCGGTAATAATACCGTTACGGTTAATGCCGCTTACATCACGGCTGCGGACAGCGTCATAAAGTGGTGCAGGGACAATCATATTTACGTTCTTTTCGACGGATGGCATGAAGGCGGCCAGGGACAAACCGCCGCCAATTTCAAATCGACCGTTGCGGCATGGAGCATCATGGCCGAACGGTATAAAAACCAGGACCATTTACTGTGGGAGATTTTCAACGAGCCCCACGGCGTGGCCTGGAGCGCTTGGGTCCCGATGGTAAATCAGCTTATCGATACGATTATGTCAAAGAACCCAGTTTCCAAGGTCGTCGTAGCTGGCACCGCAAACTGGTGCCAGCAAGCAGATGTGCAAACGGCAAAATTTAATTATAATAAAGTTATTTATTCATGGCACCCCTATTCAACCGTTTACGGCAGCATCGGCGCAGCCACATGGGGACCGAAATTCGGCTATATCATGACTTCCGGCGTAGCCCCCATCATGGCGACGGAATGGGGATTTACTTCGGCGTCGGATTCCGCGAATTACGGAACGCAGCTTATTCAATACTTGAAAGGTCTTGGAGCGAGCTGGACCGGGTGGATTTATTCTACGGACTGGGGACCTCCCATGCTGACATCACTCAATGTCGCCGCAGCAACCGATGTAAGAAACCCGTCGGGAAACTTGATGTATAACGCTTACCATGATACTGTGCCGGTCATTTCCGTTACCGACGTCAAAAAAACCGCCTTTGGCGCGATTTCCGTCAAAAACATTTCGATCGACAATTCGAAAATTCAATTTTATTGCTCCGAAACCGCCCCCGTTACCTTGTCGATTTACACGCTGAGCGGCCAATGCGTAAGAACGCTTATCGACCGGACTTTAACAAAAGGTAGCCATTCCATTCGGTGGAACGCCGAAAACGGCCCCACCGTCGGCATGGCGGCCGGACTCTATACGGTCCGCTTGAAAATCAAGGACCGGGAATATTGCGGGAACTTGAATACGCTACGCTAACACGCGACTTTCCCCAGGTGAAAAGCCGCTTCATACAAGCGGCTTTTCCGGTTTTAGGTATTGACATCGGGAATTTAAAGCGATACTATTAGGGTATAGAGCCGCTATCGTTCATTTGTTAAGGTATTGTTGTAAGGAGATCGTTATGACGAATATGGAAAAACTCCCCGACACCATGTTTACGCTTTCGAAAAGCACGCCGGACTCCAACCGGTTCTATTCCATCCTGCTCGATACGCGGGCGTCAACCATGTCCGAAACCATGTACGACACCGCCGAGAAATTGCTCCAGGGCGAAAAAGAAAACGCCAAGGCCGCCCTCGAGCATTTGTGGTCGCTTAAAAAAAACATGCAAAATCCCGACGAGGTGAGCACCATCGACCTGCTCATCCAATACTATCAGAATAAAATCGACGTGCTTCGCAACAAAGAGGAACACATAAAAAAAGTCAGCCGGGACTCCCGCGGCCTTCTGGAAGACAAACGCAAAAGGGACGCCGAGGTGGCCACCATAAAACAGGAAATCGCCGATTGCACGAGCGAGCTGAAAGACCTCGGTTCAAAATTGGAAAAATTGAAAATTAAGGAGCAGGAGCTTACGCTTATCGAAGGTCAATTGCAAAAGGAATTGGTCGTCAATGAAAACGAAATCATCAACGGACTCTATGAAATCATCATTATAAACTCCCAGGAAGAACCCGGCGACCCAATCGGGCTTTCCGATAAATTGCGCGCTCAAGCCGACGACGACGCCGAGAAAGATTTACCCGTCACGGCGGTCCCGGAAAAACTCTCGGCCCGTTTAACGGAAACCGAGAGTAATCCGACGGTCGGCGACGAAACGGCGGAAATTCCCGTTCCGATGGGCAATGCAAAACAATCGAATCGGCCGCAAATCTTTGAGGAAATGTCCCCAAAAGAGCCCAATGAAGAAACGGACTACGTGATATACCGTCAACCCGAGGAGCAAGTGCCTGCGCCCTATCCGAAATCCGTCGTTAAAACGACCAAGGGGCGTGTCGTGGGAGAATATTATTACGACGCAAAGTCCTATAAAAACAAACGGCATTATATTTTCAATAGTAAATTTTTCCTGGAACAATTGTCGCAAGGACTTATCGCCTATAAAACCAAAAACGACGAAACGGTCCATACCGAACTTTTGCAAATGATCCAGGACGCCTATAAGCGGATTTCGGAAAATCCGAGCATGCACTTTGAAATATCAACCAATGAAATCCTCAACGACAAAACCGTCAAGGTACTTTGGCGCGACGTTAAAACGAAAAACATCGTTGACGCGACGCGTTTTTGCAAGAGACTGGGCGCCAAAATATCGGCCTTGGGGACGAATTACCGGGAAATATTGATCGAGCAAATGGACCGCTATGTGACCGCATAGGCGACCGCCGAATATGCACCGGCATATCGAGTGATGTATATTTCCTCCATGAATGCGGTATTCGTTCCCCATGACCACGGCGCCATTCGCGCGGGCATTTTAATTTTATCATTCTCTACGATTGGGCTTCTGGTCCGGGTTTTCTTGAAAAAACGGCGGCAACCGCTGTTTTTAACCACCACGCGCCTTTCGGTCATGGACAAGGAAGTGCAAAAAACCTGCAGATACATAGAAAAAAACTTTGCCGATCCCGGTCTTTGCATCGACTCAATCTGTAAAGAACTGGTGACCGGGCCGGCCTTTTTGGAAGCGCTCTTCGAAAAGGAATTGGGCCTCGGCGTTTCCGAGTTCATTGGCCATGTCCGCGTCAACCGGGCGCGTATACTCATTGAAAAAGACCCCTCGACTCCCCTCGAAACGGCCGCGATTGAAACGGGATTTTCGTCCGCGGAGGTGTTTTCAACCTGTTTTAAAACCGCGACGGGGACCTCGTTTAAGGACTATTGCGCACTCAGGGCCTCAAAGGCGTCCGGCGATGCGTAACTGTTTTTTGTCGTCCCGCGGTATCGCGGTTTTTCTGTTCGGTATTTTCTTCATGGCCCCAACCGCGCGAAGCATGGATTGCTCCATGCGGGATTTGTCCGCTACGGACACCTTTGATTTATATATGGCCGACAAACCGGTCGGAACGCTTGTCCACGCTTTGGAGTACGATGAAAACGCTTCGGTCATGCTCGTTTCAACAACGATGTCGGTTTCCATGGGCGGGGCCTCGGGAAATAATCTGGAAGTCAAGGAACAACGACGGTTTAACGCCGGCGGCGCCATGATTTCCGCGTACCAGGAAGTAGCCGGACCAAGCGGCGTGAATTCGTGGGCCGTAAAGAAAGACGTCGACCAATGGGACTATATCGTTATCGTCGGCGGGGTCAGGACCTCGCGGAAAACCGGCGATATCGGCGACAATCTTTCATCGTCATGCAGGCTATTGCGCGGAATAAAAACGGCAACCCTCCACAAGGAAGATACGTGGTACGATACCGCTTTCGAAATGGTGTCGGCGCAAAAAATAATCACGAAAATCCGCTGCGTCGACGTTGACAGCGCTCTGCATGTTTGGCGCTTCGAAAACACCGACAATCTTACCAACCGGACCGAAAAACAGACCGTCGACGCAAACGCACGGGTCATCGAGGAAACCATGGCCGGAATATACACGGCAAAAAACCGCGACAAGCGCTTCGAGGCCGTGCTTTCTTCCTCCCAAAACCACAATACCCTTAAACAACCTTCGGAAAAAACGCAGGACATTTCGGAACTGTTTTCCATTCCCGCAAGCCGTCCGAAATTCCCGGAAGAGCATATTGCCCTTTCGGGGACCGACTCGCCGATTACCGTGGATTCAACGGTTTGGCCATGGTATTTACGCAAAGGAAATCTTTGGGTCCTCGGCGACGTTGCCGGCGGCTGTGTTTCAAAAGCGGTCCATAGTCCCCAAAATATTTTTTCCCCATGGCTGCAACCGACGATCAGCATGCAAAGCGACAATCCGAAAATCGTTGCATTGTCGCGAACATTACGGGAAGGCCAAAAGGATGTTTGCGGGCTCATCGATACCTTCACGCGGTATGTATATACGACGCTTAAAAAAAGAAACACCGCCACTTTTTCAAACGCTCTCGAAACCCTCAACGCAGGTTTTGGCGATTGCGGCGAACATGCCGTTTTACTCGGCGCGCTTTTGCGCGCGGCGGGGGTGCCGGCGCGGATCGTTCTGGGGCTTGTATATGTGGGACCCAAAAAGGCCTATATGTATCATGCCTGGGTGCTGGCGCATGCCGATGATTGGGTTTTCGCCGACGCCGCGCTCGGCGCGTTTCCCGCCACGGAAAATTACGTGCCGCTCATCATCGACGATACGGGCGCCAATTCGATTAAAATGTCGCGACTGATCGGAAAAATAGCCATTACGTACCTGAATACCTCTCGAAAGTAACTCGGATGAACCAACCGAACCTTGAACGAAACGCACCCTGCTGGTGCGGCAGTGGAAAAAAATATAAGAAGTGCCATTTGCAGGCGGACCTTGAAAAAGGCCCGCCGCGCCGCACCGCTAAACCGCGGGTGATTCTCAAGACCCCGCTGGAACAAGAAGGCATGCGTAGGGCCGGCGCTTTTAACGGCCAGCTTATGGATTTTATACGCCCATACGTCACGGCGGGAATTTCCACGGCCCGGCTCGACGCACTCGTGCACGATTATACGCTTGACCATGGCCATGTGCCCGCCTGTCTCAACTATAACGGCTATCCAAAGTCAATTTGCACGTCAATCAACAACATCGTCTGTCACGGCATCCCTTCCGAAAAGGAAATCCTTAAGGACGGCGATATCGTCAACGTCGATTTTACGACGATCGTCGACGGCTTTTACGGCGATTCGTCGGAAACGTTTTTCATCGGCGACGTTTCCGACAAGGCCCGCCATTTGGTTGCCGTGACCGCCCGGGCCCTGCTTTTAGGCATACGCGCGGCAATGCCGGGAAAACATCTTTCGGCGATCGCCCAGGCCATCGAACCTTACGTGAAATCGCAGGGATGTTCCGTGGTCAGGCAATACACGGGGCACGGGATCGGCAAGGCGATCCATGAGTATTTCAACGTTTTTCACCATATCGCCGCCGACAGCGACAACATCATGCTTGAGCCCGGCCTGACGCTTACCATAGAACCCATGATAAACCTCGGTTCCTACCACGTTGTCACCGACCCCGTTGATAAATGGACGGTACGAACGCGCGACGGGTCGCTTTCCGCGCAGTTTGAACACAGCATTCTCATTACCGAAGCCGGGCCCGAGGTCCTGACGCTCACGCCGTCGCAGCGGGCCTCGGGAAAAATGCTCGTCGTGGCGGGGATCGCCGAGGAATTTACATTGTAAATTTGATCCGCACGACTTGATCGCCGAAACCGGCGGGTAACTTCATGTTCGAAATTCGTCCGGTTGACGCAGGGGTAAAGGACCACAGTCTTCGACCGAGCAGCGTGAAAACCTCAAGGCCTTTGTAACCGATGGGCGTGGAAAAATACGCCGTCGCGGGCATAACCATCGTCGCCGCATCATGAGGTCCGCGTATTTTCCGCGATGATGAAGGATGTTCGACTTCAACGGTCGCCGTGTCTTGGCCCCATATCTCAAATTCGGTGATCGCCGCCCATTTGCCATCCGCCTGCAACGGCTGCGCTTCAAGGAGCGTATTTAACAATACGTACGATGTTTTTATCTTGTTAAGTTTGAATGTTTGGGGTTTTGACGTGCTGTCGATGGTAATGGCTTGTTTACTGCCGTCGGAAAAATTTAAAACGCCCGTTTTAAAATAGGTATCGTGGTTGGACCCTCCCACTGATGCGGCAAAGAGCGCCCGGATTAAAATAATGACCGAGTCGACTTCATAAGTTTTATCGAGGGTTATTTTAAGCCACGGGTTGGGAATGGTCCACGGTTGTTCCGGCCCCCAGCTCGGCTCCGCGTTGGTATTGTTTTTAACGCCATCAATTGCGCGCGCGGCCCAGAAACTGTTTTCGGTCCTCCACCGCGTTTCGCTGTTTGATGTTGCGTGAGGGAAAGTATTTTTCGGGTTCGTGCCGGTGGAATCATGATAATCGTTGGGGTTGAGCGCAAGGTTCCTGGCGGCCGCCGGGATTTGCGCGGGGACGCTTAATATCAATGCGACAGCGATACCTGTAAGAAAACCGGACTTTCTCATACCGTCTCCCATGTTTGCATTCCAAAAAAAATGATCGCCTTTAAAAATACTTGGCGTTAACCAAATAAAACAGGATGTCCGTAATAATATTTTTTCCCTCTCTTGCAAATTTCGGGAATAAAAACCTATATTGATTTGATAAAGTTTAAAGGATCGTCGGAATTTTAACCAAGGAGCGCTTTGATGTATAATCCGGTTGTTTGCGTTGTTGGATTGGGCTATGTAGGACTGCCGCTGGCCGTTGAATTGTCAAAATATTTTAAAATTATCGGGTTTGATATCAATAAAAGGCGGATCGATATTTTAAAAACAGGAATTGATCCCAATAAGGAAGTCGAAAGCGACGTTCTCAAACAATCTTCGCTTGCCTACACCTGTGATCCCGCGGACATTAAAAAAGCCGAATTTATCATCGTCGCGGTCCCGACGCCCGTTGATTCGCACAATATTCCCGACCTGACTCCGGTCATAAAGGCTTCCGAAACCGTGGGCGGAAATCTGAAAAAAGGCGCCATCGTGGTGTATGAGTCCACGGTGTATCCCGGCGTTACCGAAGACGAATGCGTACCGGTTCTTGAAAAAATGTCCGGGCTTTCATGGAAAAAGGATTTTTTCGTCGGATATTCGCCGGAGCGTATAAATCCAGGAGACAAATTGCATCGGTTCGCCACCATCCTCAAAATCGTTTCGGGCGACACCCCGGAAACCCTCGACAAAGTCGCCCATGTCTATGGAACGGCCGTCAAGGCGGGAATATACAAGGCCGCGTCGATCAAAGTCGCTGAAGCGGCAAAGGTCATTGAAAACACGCAGCGCGACATCAACATAGCCCTCATGAACGAACTGCGCATTATATTTGACAAAATGGGCATATCGACCCGCGAAGTGCTCGACGCGGCAAAAACCAAATGGAATTTCCTCCCCTTTGAGCCGGGCTTGGTGGGCGGGCATTGCATCGGGGTCGACCCGTATTATCTCGCTTACAAGGCGGAGGAAGTCGGCCACCACCCGCAAATCATCATGGCGGGCAGAAGGATCAACGACGCCATGGGCCGCTATTTCGCGCGCGAACTCATAAAAAAGCTGATCAATAAAAAGATCGGCATTAAAGACGCCAAAGTGCTCATACTGGGAATTACCTTCAAGGAAAACGTTCCCGATATCCGTAATTCCAAGGTGATCACCATAATTCATGAGCTTCAAGAATTCGGGATCATGGTCGATGTATGGGACCCGATCGCCGAGAAAGACGAAGTAAAGCATGAATACGGCCTGGACACGATTTCCTCTCCCGCTCAAAACACCTACGACGGCATCGTGCTGGCGGTAAAACACAAGGAGTTTATTGACATAGGAAAAGACGGCCTTAATAAATTCCTTAATAAAAACGGCCTCTTGTACGACTTAAAAGAGGCCTTCTAAAAGTGCGCTCATGGATGAAGTAACGGTCACGATAATCGGGGCGGGTGTGGTCGGGCTGGCCATAGCCGCCGAACTTTCCACGAGGACCGGCGATGTTCTTGTTTTGGAGCGGCACGATAGTTTCGGCCGGGAAACAAGCAGCAGAAACAGCGAAGTAATCCATTCCGGCATTTATTATCCCACGGGCTCACTTAAAACAACCCTATGTATCGAAGGCGCCGACCTTTTATACCGGACCTGCGACGAGTACTCCATTCCCGCGAAAAAACTCGGCAAGCTCATTGTCGCGAAAAACGGTTCCGAATTAAGCCGCCTTGAAAAACTCTACGAAAACGGCAAACGCAATAATGTTCAGGGCATGCGGATGCTCGATAAAAGTGAGGCCTCAACTTTTTGCCCATCAATTCATCCGGTTGCCGCGATATATTTGCCGAACACGGGTATTATCGATTCCCACGCACTCATGGGCCATTTTTCCCGTTTTGCCGAAGACCACGGGGCCACGATCGCGTATAATTCAAATGTCGTCGGTATTGAAAAACGCGCACGAACGTATACGGTTTCGGTGGAACAGGAGGCTTATAACTTTTCTTCGCGGGTCGTTATCAACAGCGCGGGCCTATTTTCCGACCGCATTGCGGCCCTTGCAGGAATCGACATAGTGCAAAACGGGTATCGCATCCATTATTGCAAGGGATCGTATTTTCATTACGCAAAAAAGTATCCGATGCCGCTGCTCATTTATCCCGTACCGCACCAGGAGCTTACCGGCTTGGGCATTCACGCAACCGTCGACCTTGGCGGAAGGCTTAAATTCGGCCCCGACACGGAATACGTCGACGACATAAATTATTCGGTGGATGAAAACAGGCGCGACGCTTTTTATGCATCCGCGTCGGAAACGTTTCCCGATCTTGACAAAAACGCCTTCGTTCCCGACATGGCCGGCGTTCGCCCGAAACTTTCAGGGCCGAATGAAAAGGTGCGGGACTTTGTTATAACCGACGAGGAAAAAAACGGATTGCCCGGTTTCATTAATTTGATCGGAATCGAATCTCCGGGCCTCACCAGCTCTCCCGCCATCGCTAAAATGGTTGCGGATTTGGTTATGGCGCGGCTTAATTAGCGAGAAAACGCTACCCTTCCAAAAATTCCCGTTCGACAATATCGCACATGATATGCGCCAGCATGATGTGGCATTCTTGAATTCTTGGGGTATCGTTTGAAGGAATGACCACGGGAAGATCAACGATATCTTTTATCGTTCCGCCGGTCCCGCCTAAAAAGGCGATCGTATGACAGCCGTATTTTTTTGCCGTTTTCATGGCTTCGAAGATATTGGCGCTTTTGCCGGACGTCGATAATCCCAAAACAACGTCTCCCGGCTTCGCCAGAGCTTCAACCTGCCTGGAAAAAATGCGGTCAACCGAGTAATCGTTACCGATGGCCGTAAGGATCGACGTGTCGGTGGATAGCGCGATCGAGGGAAGACCCCTGCGTTCGGCCCTAAACCTGCTCACGAATTCCGCGGCAATATGCTGGGAGTCGGCGGCGCTTCCGCCGTTACCGCATAAAAGAAGTTTATTGCCGCTTTTAAAGGCATGGACGATTATTTCGGAAATTTTTCCTACCTGGCCCGACAATGATTTACACGCCGATACGGCGCTGACATGCGCATCCAACGACTCGCTGAAAATATCCATTATAACCTCTTATTTGTTAATGATTCCTCGGACCGCCGTAACGACGTCGGCCACGTCGTCATCGGACAATTTCGCCGACAACGGCAAGCTCACCGTTTCCCGGCCTATGTTCATCGCATGAGGAAAATCTTCGGGTTTCCAACCGAATTTGTTTTGATAAAACGGATGCTCGGGAACGCTTAAATAATGCACGCCCACGCCGATATTGTGTAGGGTCATTTCGTCGAGAAAATCGTCGCGCGAAATGCCGCAGCGCTTTTTTGAAATCAAGAGGGTAAATAAATGGAGCCCGTGCCGTCCGTCGGCAAGGCGGGGATCGAATAGTTGAACGGGAAGGTCTTTTAACGACGCCTGGTATCGTTCCCAAATTACTTGTCTTCTTTGCCAATTCCGTTCAACACGGAGCAGTTGATGAATGCCTAAAGCGGCCTGAATGTCGGTCATGTTGTATTTAAAGCCGGCCTCAACCACCTGATAGTGCTTGTAGCCCTCGTCGGAAAAGCGTTTCCAGGCGTCCTTCGACATGCCGTGCAGCGCAAGGGTTTTGATCCTCGAAATGGCGTCCTCGTTTTTGGCGAGCGCCATGCCGCCCTCGCCGGTAACCACGTTTTTCGTCACGTAAAAACTCAGGCAACCGAAGTCCCCGATGGTCCCCGCTTTTCGGCCTTTATATTCCGTTTCAATCGCATGGGCGCAATCCTCGATGACGGTCAGGTCGTTTTCCCGGGAAATCGCCATGATCGCGTCCATGTCGCACGGCCTTCCGGCAAAATGTACGGGGATGATCGCGCGCGTTTTCGGCGTGATTTTTCGCCGAATGTCCTGGGGGTCGATATTCAAGGTGCCGGGATCGACGTCGGCAAGAACGGGTGTTGCACCCGCATGGATAATGGCATTGACCGTGGCGCAGAACGTCAAGGCCGACGTTATGACTTCGTCACCGGGCCCGATGCCTGCCGCGAGAATGCTTAAGTGCAATGCGGCGGTGCAGGAATTGACGGCAGCTACATGCGCGGCGCCCTTATACTCTTTAATCGCCTGTTCGAACCGGGCCACTTTGGGCCCCGTACCGATCCATCCGCTTCGCAGGGTCTTGACAACCTCCTCGATTTCGGCGTCTTCAATAAGCGGAGCGCCGAAAATCAGAAAGTTTTCCTTGGGTCGGGTGGGGGAATTTGTTGCCATAATCAAGCCTTAAATCCTAATCGACTAGATCACGATCAAGAATTCTTTTGGAGTGGACAATCCCAATTATTGCCACTTTGTCGCCGCTTAATATTTTGTAAAGAATTCGGTAACTGAAAACTTTTAACTCCCGATAAAGATCATTTTTTATTTCAGGAATCATATGACCGATCCTGATATTGTCTTTCAAACGGTGTGTTTCTTTAATAATAAGTTGGACGACTCGCCGGGCTTGAAAAGAGGAATCTTTTTCAATGTATGCACCAATTTGGTCCAAGTGTTCATAGGCCCGAACAGCCCATTTCACTTCAACCATTTTGCTAACCTTTGTCGAACCTCATCGTCTGAAAGCGTTTTCCCGTCTTCAATTTCTTTTTCACCATTTTCAATACATTCCAGGACATAAAGCTGGTATTGGATGTCATCAAAGGTAGCTTCTTCTGGCATGTTAGAAATGACCTTTTGCGCTCTTTCTTTTACCGTCATAAGCCGCTCCTTTTAATCACTATATATTCTGGAATCGAACAATTATAAAAAAAATCTCATGTTCCAAGATACTAAAAATATACAACGTCTGCGCTTGGATTTAAAGGTGAAAAAGCGATCATGGCGCGGCGGCGCCTTTGACCGTGAATTTCAAATCCTTGCCATCGCTTGCGATCTCGATTTTTTGGCCGTCGTTTAATTCTCCGGCAACAAGCATCCTTGAAATCGGCGTTTCAAGCTCGCGCTGAATAACGCGTTTGAGCGGACGGGCGCCATAAACGGGATCGAACCCCGTTTTACCGAGATATTTTTTCGCCGAATCGTCAACATACAAGAAAATATTTTTTGTCGCTAAAAGTTGTGAAAACCGGGCAAGCTGAATATCGACGATTGCAAGAAGGTTTTCTTGCGAAAGCGTATGAAATACGACGATCTCGTCAACGCGATTAAGAAACTCGGGGCGGAAATACCGGTTTAATTCCGCGAGCACGGTCTTCTTGATGGATTCGTTGTTCCCTTCGGCGTTTTCAACGATCAACGTGCTGCCGATGTTGGAAGTCATGATGAGGATCGTGTTCTTGAAATTGACAACATGGCCATGGGAATCCGTGATGCGACCGTCGTCGAGAACTTGGAGCAGCACGTTAAACACGTCCGGGTGCGCTTTTTCGATTTCGTCGAATAATACCACGCAATAGGGATGGCGCCGAACGGCTTCGGTAAGTTGGCCTCCTTCGTCGTATCCCACATATCCCGGCGGCGCCCCGATAAGCCGCGACACCGCGTGTTTTTCCATGTATTCCGACATGTCGATTCGGACCATGGCCCGTTCGTCGTCGAACAGGTTAAAAGCAAGGGTTCGGGCGAGTTCGGTTTTGCCGACGCCCGTGGGCCCAAGGAAAATAAAACTTCCGATGGGGCGCTCTTTGTCCTTGAGCCCGGCCCGCGCGCGGATAATGGCGTCCGCCACCGCGGTGACGGCCTCCTCCTGTCCGATCACGCGCCGATGCAGGTTTTCCGACAATGCCAGAAGCTTTTCCTTTTCTCCCTCCACGAGGCGGCTTACGGGAATATGCGTCCAGCGGCTCACGATTGCCGCGATGTCTTCCTCCGACACTTCTTCCCTAAGCAGCCGCTGACTGCCTTTACGGGCGCTTAGGGCTTTTTCGGCGTCTTTTATTTGCCCTTCAAGCTGGGGAATGGTCCCGTGTTGAAGCTTCGCCGCGGTGTTAAGGTCGTAATCGCGACGGGCTTTTTCAAGCTCATATTTAGCGGTTTCGAGCTGCTCGCGCAAAGCGCTGATTGAAGCGATCTTACTTTTTTCCGATTCCCACAGGGCCTTAAGCGCCGCCGCCTTTGATTTGACGTCGCCCAGTTCGCTTGTTATTTTATCAAGACGCTCTTTTGAGGCGGCGTCTTTTTCCTTTTTAAGCCCGGTCATCTCTATTTCGAGCTGCATTTGACGTCTTACCGCTTCGTCAAGTTCAAGGGGAGAACTGTCCATTTCGGTGCGCAAAACCGCCGCGGCTTCGTCAACGAGGTCGATGGCCTTGTCGGGGAGGAAACGGTCGGAAATGTATCGGTCGGAAAGGACGGCCGCCGCCACCAGGGCGCTATCGCGGATTTTAACGCCATGATGGACTTCGTAGCGCTCGCGCAGACCCCGCAAAATGGAAATCGTGTCTTCAACGTCCGGTTGATCGACCACGATGGTTTGAAACCGGCGTTCAAGCGCTTTGTCTTTTTCGATGTATTTTCTGTATTCGTCAAGTGTGGTCGCGCCGATGCAATGCAACTCCCCCCGCGCAAGCATGGGCTTGAGCAAGTTACTCGCGTCCATGGAACCTTCGGAAGCGCCGGCGCCCACCACGGTATGGAGTTCGTCGATAAAAAGAATGGTCGATCCCTGCGCATCGGCCACTTCCTTGAGCACGGCTTTGAGCCGTTCCTCGAATTCACCCCTGAATTTAGCCCCCGCGATGAGCGCTCCCATGTCCAAAGAAACGAGTGCCCTATTTTTAAGGCCTTCGGGAACGTCCCCGCGTACGATCCGAAGCGCCAGGCCCTCAACGATGGCGGTCTTGCCCACGCCGGGGTCGCCGATTAAAACGGGATTGTTTTTCGTGCGGCGCGAAAGGATCTGAATGACACGGCGGATTTCGTCGTCCCGGCCGATTACGGGGTCAAGTTTTCCCTTACGGGCAATATCGGTGAGGTTCCGTGAATATTTTTCAAGGGCTTGAAAGGTGCCCTCGGGAGATGCGGACGTAACACGCTGGTTACCGCGAATGCGTTTAAGGACTTCAAGCGCTTTTGAGGTAGTAAGTCCCGATTGGGATGCGATAAGGCCGCATTCCCGGTCTTTTTCAATGCACGCGAGAAAGAGATGTTCAACGCTCACGAATTCGTCCTTCATGCGGGAAGCGGATTTTTCAGCTTCGGCTAAAACCCCCGTTAAGGCGCGCGACATATACGTTTGGCTCGCGCCCGAGCCCGTGACGGCCGGAATCTTTTTCAAGTATTCGGTTATTGCGGCGTCAATCGAAAAACGGTTTATGGATAGTCCGTCAAGAATCGCGCCGACAATGCCTTCCGGTTGCTTGACAAGAGCGGCGAAAAGATGCAGGGGCGATAGTTCTTGATGATTCAGTTCAATTGCAACCTGATGTGCGCTATTGATCGCTTCTTGGGATTTTCCGGTAAATTTTTCTAAATTCATGTGGTTCTCCTTTATGGCTACTTAATTACGCAATAGTCGTGCCAGTTAAATTTGCTTTTTTAGCGATAATTTGCTTTTTTAGTGATTTATATTAAAGCGGCTGTGTTTAAAAATGAAACGTATGAACGTTTTTCCTGCGCCGAAAGTGTTACCTTTATATGATAGTTCTATATCAATAAGAAGAAATAAGGTATTTTAAAAGGCTTCGGCTTTGAATTTTTTATCGCCTAACTTTTGCAAGGATTTATTAAGGAGACAAAACCATGTTTGATAAAAAGCACGATGATTTTTTTGATGAAAATAAAACCGGAGCGACTCCTGAAAAGCAGTTGCTTTCGATGATTGACGTGTACAACAAGCCCCTTGCCAAAACCGTTGAAGTGGGTTCCAAGGTCGAAGGAAAAATCCTTTCAATCGGCAAGCAGTTCGCGTTTGTGGATATAAACGCCAAAGTCGAGGCCATGATTAAAATCACGGAACTCCTGGATGATAAAAACACGGTGACCAAGAACCCCGGCGACGCGCTCGACGCGTATGTCATATCGGCGACGCACAATGAAATAATGCTCAGCACCGCGCTTTCGAATAAAGATAAAAACAGCCGTACGCCCCTTGCCGATTTGGTTTCGGCCATGAATAACAGGGTCCCGGTTGAGGGCAAGGTCACGGGAGTTAATAAGGGCGGCTTTAACGTAAAAATCCTCGGACAACGGGCGTTTTGCCCGGTTTCGCAGATTGATTTGAAATATGTGGAAGACCCAAATAAATATCTCAATGCATCGCTTCCCTTTGTCATCACGAAGGTCGCCGAGGGCGGGAAAAATATCGTCGTTTCGCGAATTCCCCTCCTCGAGCAGGACTTACGCATCAAACTTGATGATTTGAAAAAGGCGATACCATTAAAAACCGTGCACCAGGGAAGCATTTCGCGCATTACCGATTTTGGGCTTTTCGTCGATCTTGGCTTTGTCGAAGGGCTCGTGCATATTTCGGAAGTTTCCTGGGAACGGGCGAGCGATTTGGCAAGCAGTTTTAGTCCGGGTCAAAAAGTCGAATGCGTGGTTGTGGGTATCGAAGAAAAGGAACCACTGCGGCTTTCAAAAATAAGCTTGTCGCTTAAGCAAGCATCGGAAAATCCCTGGACCATGGTTGCCGCGCGATTTAAGGCCGGAGATTCCGTGGAAGGAAAAATTACACGGTGCGCCAATTTCGGGGCCTTCGTCCAGCTCTGTCCGGGCGTTGAAGGTCTTATTCACATTTCGGAAATGAGCTGGGGAAAACGAGTACGGCATCCCTCCGACATGGTAAGCGAAGGCCAGGCCGTTCGGGTGACGATCCTGTCGGTTGACGATAAGAAAAAAGAAATTTCATGCAGTCTCAAGGAAATCGATTCCGATCCGTGGAAGGGCATAGAAACGAAAATGCCCGTCGGATCGAGCGTTTCCGGAATGGTTTCGCAAGAAACAAGGTTCGGCTATTTTGTCGACCTGGCCGACGGCATAACCGGCCTATTGCCGTATGCAAACGTTGCCGCCGACAAAAAAGAAACGATCAAGGTCGGTTCACCTTTAAGCGTGGTCATCGAAGCCGTCGACGCGGAAAAAAGGCGCATTTCGCTTTCCTTCGGCATGGTCGAGGGAAAGCAGCAGGCTTCGGAAGTTCGGGAGTTTTTGAAATCGCAAAGCCGTCCGGCGCAAAATGCTCCCGCGGAGTCGGATTTTGCCGCAGCCCTTAAAAAGGCCCTTCAGAAATAATCTACCGTGATCAATGTTTGCAAGGGGGTTGTCCGTTTCAAATAATTTATTCCGATAGGAGTATCGCGTGGAGAAAATATTAATTATCGGCGGAGCGGGATATATCGGCAGCCATGTGGCGCGGGCGTTTTTAGACAAGGGATTTTCGGTGACGATATTCGACAATTTGTCGACCGGGTGCACGGAAAACATTTTTCCCGAAAGCTTGTTCATTCAGGGGGACATACTGGATTATGCCTCGCTTGTCGAAGCCATGAAAAAAGGCTTTCAGGGCATCGTGCACCTTGCCGCCTTTAAGGCCGCCGGAGAATCCATGATTAAGCCCGAAAAATATTCCATCAATAACCTCTGCGGCACGATCAATATTCTCAATGCTGCCTGCGAAACGGGCATCAAAAATATCGTATTTTCCTCCTCGGCCGCGATCTTCGGAAATCCGGTTTACGTGCCCATCGACGAAAAACACCCGACCAACCCCATTAATTACTATGGATTTACAAAATTGGAAATCGAGAGGATTTTAGGGTGGTACGACTCGCTCAAAGGACTCAAATACGCGGCCCTTCGCTATTTTAACGCCGCGGGATACGATGTTGCCGGACGAGTGCGCGGTCTTGAGAAAAATCCCGCCAACCTTCTTCCTATTGTCATGGAAGTGGCGGCCGGATTAAAACCGGGCATGTCGATTTACGGCGACGATTACGATACGCCCGACGGCACGTGCATTCGGGATTATATTCATGTCAACGACCTCGCCGATGCGCATGTGAGCGCCTTTGAATATATCGCTTCCGCGCTGGTAAGCGTGGCGCTTAATTTAGGAAGTGAAAACGGGATCAGCGTCAAGACCATGATCGACACCGCTCGGAAAATTACGGGGAGGCCCATTAATACCGCGGTTGCGCCGCGGCGCGCCGGCGACCCCGCCAAGCTCATCGCCTCGGCAACGCACGCCCTGTCGCTTCTTAAATGGAAAGCCCGCGTGAGCGACGCCGAGACGCTCCTTTCAAGCACCTGGAACGTTTATAAAGGTCTTTGCAAATAAAACGGAACAGGCCCCCCTGAAGGCTTGTTCCGCTTTACTACTCATAACATCCCTCGGTAACGCTTTTATTATTATGCGGTTATGTTGATTTCTCCGTTTCCGGGAATTGCCGGGTTTCTCTGCTCATTTTGTTTTTGGTTTTCCCGGACCGTCTCTTTGGCCCGCTGTTCCTGCGCATCCTTGGCTTTTTGCGCGTTTTGAGCGGTATCGCCGGAATTCGCTTGAATAATGCCGCCGGTCCTCGCGACGTTCATGGTATCTCCCTTGTTAAGGTCGCCTTTGAATATGTTGTTTGAACACACTATTCCCTATTAGTATTATCGGCGAAATTTTAAGCGGCTTTAGGATTTTTATTGACTATTTTCGTGTTTCGCGGGCGAAAGAGACGGCCATCGCGCAAGTTCACGCAGGCTTATGGCGCAATCTTTGGCGACTATGATATGGTCGAGCAGGGGAATTTCAAGGAGTTTACCTATTTCGAAAAGCCGCCGCGTAATGTCCCAATCAGCTTCGGAAGGGGTATTGCCGCCGCCGGGATGATTGTGCGCCAGAATGATGGCGGCCGCGCCGCGCTGCATTGCGCGCTCCATGACCGTGCGCGGATACACGGCGCATTGATTGACCGTGCCCTCCGCGATGATCTCGGTGGTGATCACGCGATTGGCCCCATCAAGAAAAAGGGCGGCGACGTATTCGTCGCGCAGGGGCCCGAAGTGAAACGTAAGGTGCTCCTCAACGTCGCCGCGATGGGCGATCAAGGGTTTTTTATGATATTTTTCCTTGAGGCAATGCGACATCAGTTCTTTAATAAGAGGAAACAAGACGGAGGCCTTCGGGCCGATCCCGTGCACGGCTCGCAACTCCTTGGGGGCGGCGCTGAGCACGCCGCTTATGGTATTAAAGGAGTCCAGGAGTTCTTTCGCGATGGACTTCGTATCGCGCCGCGCATGGACGTAGGTAAGCAGCAGTTCGAGGATTTCATGCTCCGAAAGGGCGGACAGGCCGTTTTCCTCAAAGCGTTTTAAGAGCCGCGCCCGATGGCCGTTATGGTCTTTGGCCTCCATGTTCGGTCACCATTCGATTGACAATGCCGCAATCGTCACGCCCGCGCCAACGGAACAGAGCACCAATTTATCGCCCGCCTTAAGGTCCTTTTCGAGGCCCACCAGGGCGTTTGAAATACTGGCGCTGCCGGTATTGCCCACGTTTTCGATGTTAATGTAAAAACGCTCGAAGGGCACGCCGCTTCGCTGTGCGGCGGCCTTGAGTATGCGCCTGTTCGCCTGATGAGGAATTACCCAGCGAACGTCTTCAGGTTGCCAACCGCTTCGGGCCGTAACGTCGCGGATGATCGTGGAGAAACCTTCGGTGGCAAAGCGGAAGAGCGCATGGCCGTCCATGCGGATCCAGGGGTTTAAATTCTCGATTCCCATGGGAATTTTGTAACCGGGCACCGCCCGCTTGATCATGTGCAAACCTTTGGGGTCGGCTTTAAGGAACACGTTTTTTATCTCGTGGCCGTTTCTGCTTCCCGAAACCACCGCGGCGCCGGCGCCGTCGCCGAGCAGAAAACACGTTTCCATGTCTGTTTTGTCAATTGTTTGCGATTGCAACTCCGTGCTGACCACAAGCACGTTGTCGATGGCGCCGGAGGCGATCAGGCCGCGGGCGACCGACAATGCATAGAGCCAGCCCGAACAGGCGGCATGCATGTCGAAGGCGGGGATGCCGCGGATGCCGAGCATGTCTTGCAGGATACATGCCGTTGACGGCATTGCCATATCGGGGGTTTCCGTGGCCAGCACGATTCCTCCCAGCTCGGTCGCGTTCATGCCGGATTTGCGTAAGGCCTCCATTGACGCCTTAAAGGCCATTTCCGAGGGTTTTTCACCTTCTTTGGCCCAACGGCGTTCCTTAATGCCCGTTACGCCGTACATATACTCGTTGGTAAGCGACGGAAATTCCTTGAGCAATTCCTCGTTGGTCACGATCCTCTCGGGCAAATAACCGCCTATTCCCAAAATACAGATGCGGTCTTTTCGCGCCGGCGTCTCGGATTTGATTTCCGCATGCTGGGCGGGGGCGCTTTCGGCTTTTTTGGCGCCGGCAACGGGGATTTCATTTTTCATGGATTCGTCATTGGTCTCGATTTCCATGACCGGAACGTCGAAAGAAACCGTTTCAGCCTCCAAAAAGAGAAGTTTGAGTACTGTGCCTTGACAAGGGGCTTCAAAATCAAACGACGCCTTGGCGCTCTCGATTTCGGCGAGGACGAAGCCCTTTTCAAACGAGTCGCCTTGCGCGACATTCCACTTTGTAATGGTCGCTTCATTCTCGGCGGCCCCCTGCGAGGGCAAATACAGCGATATTTTAAATAGTTGTTTGCTCACGATATCTCTCCCATCATGGTGGCTATTCGTTGTATGACGGTTTCTTTGTTCGGCCGATAAAAAGCCTCGAGCTCCGGTGCGAAGGGGACCGGCACGCCGGGAGCGCTTATAACTTCGGGCGCGCATTTCAAGAGGGCGAAGCATTCCCTGCATGCAAGCGAAACGATATGGTTACCGAGCCCCGCAATGTCCGTATTGTCCTGTACGACGAGAAGTCTGCCGGTTTTTTTTATCGAATCGATGATCGGCCCCATGTCGAAAGGACCGACCATAAAAGGGTTCCATATATCGGCGCCGCACCGCAGCTCTTGGGCGGCCTGCCGGGCAACATCAAGGGCCGCGCCGAAGCCGACCACGGTAATGTCCGCCCCGTCGGCGTACTTTCGCGACCGCCACACGCGTCGCGTGTCGCCGTCAAAATCTATGTCTCCCCCCTTGCCCACATAATGAAGCTTGTGTTCAAGGACAATACAGGGGTTGGGGTCGTAAAATCCGGCGATAAGCGCCTCGAACAATTCTTGCGTTGTGTAGGGATAGAGGACTTTAAGCCCCGGAAAACGGGCCCATAAACCGTCGAATTCCCCCGAGTGGAACGCGCCCAGGGTTATGCCGCCTCCGCAAGGCAGCCTGAGAAGCAGCGGTGCGGGACAGCCGCTTCGGAAAAACCACGTGCCGCAATTAAGTCCGATTTGCGTCGTGGCCTCGGTCGCGAAATCGGCGAATTGGTATTCGACGATGGGAAGGGCCCCTGTTTGTGAAGCGCCCAGGGCAAATCCCGTTATTGCCGACTCCGCTATGGGCATGTCCATGACGCGCTCCGGGCCGAAGCGTTCATATAAACCTTTGCAGGTTGCAAACGCCGAACCCTTGGGACCGATGTCCATGCCCAGGAGAACGGCGGAATCGTTTTTTGACAAGATATAATCGAGCGCAAGCGAAACCGCGCTAAAGTTTTTGACGCCGCTTGCCTTGAACGGGTCCGCCTTATTAAGGTCCGACGAATCGGCAAAAACAGGACCGAGATGTTTCTTTGGATCGGGCCTGGCGCATGCCAGGGCCTCGCGCACCGCGTTTTCAACCTCGCCATCGGCCCGGGCCTCCATCGACGACACCGCCTCTTCCGTTAGGATGGCCTCATCGATCAGGGTCTTTCGGGCGAGGGTTATCGGATCGCGCAGCGCCCACTCGGCGCGCAGTTCGGCCGGAACGTATTCCGCTTTGTCGTATACCGCGTGCCCGTCGAGCCGAAGGGTCATGCACTCAAGAATATAGGGCAGGGAGGTCTTGCGCATTTCGTCAAAAGCATCGCAAACGCTCGTGTATACTTCCCACGGGTCGAGTCCGTCGACGGTTTTTCCCGGAATATTATAGGCCTTGGCGCGGTCGGAAAGTTTTTCACAATTATATTGCAGGCGAGTGGGCACGGAATAAGCGTAATGATTGTTTTCAATTAAAAACAACGTCGGGACTTTGCGCACGGAAGCAATATTAAGGGATTCGTGAAAATCGCCGGTGCTCGTGCCCCCGTCGCCGCTGACGCTTAAACCCACGACGTCTTCGCCGTTTTTGCGGGCGGCCCACACGCCGCCAACGACCAGGCTTACCATATTGCCTAAATGGCTTATCATGGGAAAACGCCGCTCTCGCGCGCATCCGTGATGGGCATTGCCTTCGCGCCCATGGGTGGGGCTTTCGGCATTGGCCATGTATTGATTAAATAGGTCCAGCGGCTTGCTTCCCATGATCAGATGCGCCGCGAAATCGCGATGTAGCAAAGACACGACGTCTTTTCCGCGCCTGAGCGGCAGGGCCAAGCCCACGGCCGCGGCTTCATTGCCGAAGCCCATGGTCACGGTCCCTTTTACGTAACGCTTTTTAAAAAGTTCCCGGAGTTTTTCTTCCGTTTTTCTGGAGAGGACCATCCATTTATAGGCGTTCGGATAAAATTCTTTTTTAGTCATCCGACCGGGATATTTGATAGTGGATTCGGTCATTAATGTCCTTGTTAAAAACCCTTCATTGTCGTAACCTGCCTTATGGCAGATAAGACACTGTAATCAGAATTTATCCACACTGGAAGCGTAGATAAATTAGACACAGTGTCTAAGCCCTTCATAAAATATGTTATATTGGATTGGAATGACAAAAAATCTACTTAATGTCGTGTGCGGACTCATCGAAAGCAAGGGGAAAATATTGCTGGGAAAACGCTCGTCCCCTCGAATGCATGCGGGCTTCTGGGAATTTCCCGGAGGAAAAATAAACCCCGGCGAATCCCCTCAAAGCGCACTTTCCCGGGAAATTATGGAAGAGCTTGGCGTCACCGTTTATGTAGGCAAACAATTGTCCGAAGTCTATCATGAATACGAAACGCATATTGTCCGTTTATGCCCTTTTATCTGCAGGATTACGGATGGAAGAATCGCCGTTTTGGAATATCGGGAAATTGCCTGGATAGACCCTACGGATACAATGGATTTGCCGTTACTGCCTCCGGATTTTGGAATTTTAAAAGAATATCTTAGCCTCACGAACAACCGATGATTATTTCTACCGCTTGGGAATGGCCTGGAATTCTTTTATATTATCAGCGATTTTCGCCACGCTCTAAGAAATTAAATTTTGCGGCGCTTTAGGGTGACTTTTTTAATGCCTCTCTCGACAGAACCGACTTCCATCCGATGCATCTTCAGTCCATTTAATCC